>Ga0307415_100001884_pt1 | contig 10292 bp, 11 predicted proteins | sample DK1Cmetagenome_FD_204524 | JGI IMG/M metagenome (GOLD analysis project Ga0307415, IMG submission 204524) | Maize rhizosphere microbial communities from greenhouse at UC Davis, California, United States - DK15-C-2 | ecosystem: Host-associated > Plants > Roots > Rhizosphere > Soil | place: USA...
AGCTCCTGGTCGAAGACGAAGTCGTTGGAGTTGGCCTTGTAGTCGATCGTCTCCAGGAGCTTGCGGGAGTACGCCCGGAAGCCGGTGTGGTACTCGGACAGGCGCAGGTCGTAGGCGCGGTTCTGGAGGGTGGTGAGGAACCGGTTGGCCGTGTACTTCCAGCGGGGCATGCCGCCGGCCAGGGGGTCGCCGAGGAAGCGGCTGCCAAGGACCATGTCGGCTTCGCCGGACAGGATGGGGGCGACCAGCTCGGGGATGCGGGTGGCGTCGTACTGGTAGTCGGGGTGGAGCATCACGACCACGTCGGCGCCCTCGGCCAGGGCGGTGTCGTAGCAGGTCTTCTGGTTGCCGCCGTAGCCGAGGTTCTGGCGGTGGACGACCACCTGGAGGTTGAGCAGCTCGGCCACGGCCACGGTGTCGTCGCGGGACAGGTCGTCGACCAGGATGACGTGGTCGACCACGCCCGGCGGGATGTCGCGGTAGGTGCGGACCAGCGTCCGGGCGGCGTTGTAGGCCGGCATCACCACGACGACCTTGGGCTGGGACGGGTCTGGGGGCATCGGGGACCTACCTACGGCTGGCGGACGACTCTGCCCCGGGATCGTAGTCAATCGGCGAGGTAGCCGGCGACACCCCTGGCCCGATGGGGCTCGGCGGGCCGTACAGGAACAGCTCGCCGTTCCCCCACGGGACCCGGGCCAGGCTGGGCCGGGTCCGGCCGGTGAGGCCGGTCACCTTCGCCGTCGGGTCGCCCGGCCCGTTGCTGGCCAGGACGTGGGTCACCCCGAACCGCCCCACCGGGTCGCGGACGTTGGCGTCGGCGGTCGGCCACGGCGTCAGGGTGGTCAGCCGGGTGTCGAACAGCAGGGTCGGGGCATACGCCCCGAACACCACCGCGTCCGACGGCAGCGAGGTGGCCAGGGCCCGCTGCCCCTGTTCGCGGAGGCGGCCGCTGCCCCTCGCCCCGTCCAGGTACTGGAGCACCCCGGGCACGGCCACCGCGACCCCGAGCACAACCGCGACCATCCCGGCCGCCCACCCGGCCCGGCCGCGGTTCCCGGGGTCGCGCTCCCCCGCCCCCCCGAGGGACCGGCCGGCCAGGGCGGCGAGGTCGGCGAGCCCGAACCCGGCCAGGACGGCCAGCCCGGGCAGCGCCGGGACGACATAGCGGTTGGGGGCGGTGTAGTGGCCGGGCAGGTAGTCCCCAACGGCCACGGCCAGCCACAGCCCGGCCCCCCACAGGCCGGCCATGACCAGGGCGTCCCGGGCCGCCGGGTCCAGCCCCCGCCAGCGCCGGGCCAGCGCGGCCAGCCCGAGGGCGGCCGCCAGCAGCAGCGGCAGGCTGCGCCCGAGCGCCTGGTCGGAGTCGGCCAGGTAGCGCCCGACCCGCCCGGCGATCGCGGCCGGCGTGCCCAGGTACTCGACCGTCGGCCAGATCCGCAGGGCGGTCCGCAGCCGGTCCCAGTTGGGCAGGGCCACCGCGACCAGCCAGGCCGCCCCGGCCATGACCAGGGTGGCCAGCCCGGCCAGGCCCATGACCAGGGCCGGCCGGTCCCGGCGGCGGGCGGCCGCGACCAGCACCACCCCCAGCAGCACCACCCCGGGCAGCAGCGCGTTGGCCTTGATCGACACGGCGGCCGCGACCAGCAGCCCGACCCCGGCCCCGGCGGCGGCCGACGGCCGCCAGGCGGCCCGGGTGGCGAGCACGAACGCCCCGGTTAGCAGCACGACCACGGTCGCCTCGACCAGGGCGAGCCGGCCGTGCTCGAGCATCAGGTCGGCCCCGCCGAGGGCGGCCGCGGCGAGCAGGGCGGCCGGCCGGCCGAGGGGCCGGGCCAGCCCGAGGGCCAGCAGCAGCACCGCCCCGGCGACCGCGGCCATGGACAGCGCCCGCCCGGCGGCCAGGCTCGGCCCGGTGACGGCGAACGTCGCCGCCCCGAGCACGCTGTAGACGCCGTTGGTCAGGCTCCGGTCGACGTCCCCGGTGGCGAACTGGCCACCAAGGGCCCGCTCGCGGGCGTTGGCCAGGTTGAAGCCCTCGTCGGTCCAGGGGGCGTTGCTGACCGTCAGCCGCCGCGGCGGGTCGGCCCCGGCGAACGGGGCCAGCAGCCAGAGCACGACCCCGGCCAGCAGCAGCCCGGCCAGCAGCTGGCCCGGCGTGACCGCCCCGTCGCCACCAGGCCGGGTGGCCGCGCTCACGCCTCGAGCTGGTCGCGTCGCCGCCGGATGGCCTCGGCGCTGGCCAGGCGGTGCTCGCGGCGGATCTTGGCCTCGGCCTGACGGTGCCGCTCGACGTCGGTCTCGGGCACCAGGCCGGGCACCGGCCGCGGCTGGCCGCGCTCGTCCAGGGCCACGAACACCAGGTAGGCCGAGGAGGTGTGGGTGCGCCGGCCGCTGAGGATCTCCTCGGCCTCGACCCGCACCCCGACCTCGATCGAGGTCCGGCCGACGTCGTTCACCGACGCCCGCACCAGCACCACGTCGCCGACGTGGACCGGGTGCAGGAAGCTCATCTGGTCAAGGGAGGCCGTCACCACCGGCCCGCCGGCGTGGCGGCTGGCCGCGATCCCGGCGGCGGTGTCGATCATCTTCATGATCTCGCCGCCGTGGACGTTGCCCATGATGTTGGCTCTGGAGAGGTCCATGTGCTGGGACAGCGTGACCTCCGAGGCCCGCGGCGGCTTGGGCGCCAGGTCGTGGGCGGCCGCGGCCCTGGCCGCCTCCCGGACCTGCTCGCGCAGCCCGTCCAGCGGTGTCCCGTCCGCCCCGGTCCCGCTCTCGCTCACGCCCCCGGCTCTCCTTGTCTCGACCCCGGACCCAGCAGAGGATAGCCGCCCCGCCGCATCCGCATCCGCACCGCAAAGGACGACGCCATGGAGATGAAGCTCGAGCTGGTCCCGGTCCCGGTGACCGACGTCGACCGGGCCAAGGCCTTCTACACCGAGCAGGTCGGCTTCAACGCCGACCTCGACGAACGCTTCGGCGAGTCGTTCCGGGTCGTGCAGCTCACCCCGCCCGGGTCGTCGTGCTCGATTTGCATCGGGGTCGGCATCGTCGAGACACCGCCCGGCTCGGTCCAGGGCCTCCACCTGGTCGTCCCCAACATCCACGCCGCCCGGTCCGAGCTCCTGGAACGCGGCGTCGAGGTCAGCGAGGTCCAGGACATGGGCGCCCCCGGCAAGCCCACCGTCTCCTACGCCTACTTCAAGGACCCCGACGGCAACGGCTGGGCCCTCCAGCAGCTCCCCTACTGACCCGGCCGGGGCAGGCGGAGGGAGCGGCCGTCCGTACCGTTGCCGGGACGCAGGCCGGCCACACTGACCGCGAATCCGCGACGCTGGGAGGTGGCGATGTCGCGCCGGTGGCTGGGCGCGCTGGGGTGGGCGCTGTGGGGATCGACCTGCTCCAGCTCACCGCCGATGGCGCTCCCTCTGTGCTGCGGTGTTCCAGTCGTCGAAGCCAGTGGTCGATGACGGCGATGTGGCTACTCGTACTGGATCGACTGACCAGCGCCGGCGCTCCCACCTCGTCCCGGCGCGCAGTGATGCCAGGATCTCGATCAGCGCGGTCGTGGCGGGTGGGTCTGGCGGGTCGCCGTAGGTGGCGGCATAGATCTGGCGGGCGCTGTCGGTGAGCTGTGTGGTGTGGATGCCCGGCACCCGGTGCGCCTGCAACGCGAGTTCGTTAACTATGGCGACACCCATTCCGGCGGCCACCAGCGACTGGGCGACGACCGTGTCGTCGCAGGAGTAGGCGATGCGTGGTGAGAAGCCGGCGCGCTCGCATGCCGTGATCGTGGCGGCCCGACAGCGTTCGCAGCCGCCAACCCAGGCGGAGTCACGGTGGTCCTCGAGACGCGGATGGGGTTGGTCACTGATGAGGTAGAGGGGGTCGTCCAGCAGGTGGGTGAGTCGGAATCCTTCCTCCTCCAGGGGAGTGTCGGCGTGCCGGAAGATCAAGGCGATGTCGACGTGGCCGGAACGCAGCATCTTCAGGCCCTCGACCGGGTGGGCATCGACGAGGTTCAACTCAACTCCCGGGTGCGACCGGGACAGCTCGGCGGCTGCCTTCGGTACGAGGGTGCTGAGGACCGTTTGGAAACCGGCGAGTCGTACCCGTCCGGCACGAAGTCCCACGCGGGCGGCCAGCTCGACGGATGCGGCGTCCACTCGCCCCAGGATCTCTGCCGCCCGCCCCGCCAACAGCTCCCCTTCCGGGGTGAGTCGGATCCCACGGCCCACTCGTTGGACGAGCTTGGCTCCGGTGGCGGCTTCCAGTCGCCCCAGGTGGTGACTGACCGACGGCTGGGAGTAGTGCAGCTCCTTCGCGGCCTCGGTCACCGATCCATGGCGGGCGACCGCCTCCAGTACCTTGAGGTGGGTCAGGTTCAGCATGGATCAAGTATATCTATGAGATCTGGCCAGACTTGGCATTAGACGTCATGGCGCTGGTCAGCCATCATCGCCCCTGACCGAGCTGATCCGACCAAGCTCGACCAACAGCCTGCCCCCGAGTACCAAAGGAGCACCGGCCATGTCGCTCGCCCGCGTCCAGTTCTTCTCCATCTCGCTCGACGGCTTCGGCACCGGCGAGGGTCTGAGCCACGACGCACCGTTCGGCCACGCCGGCGAACGGCTGCACGAGTGGATGTTCGCCACCCGATGGTGGCGCGAGATGGTCGGCCAGCCCGGCGGCACCGGCGGCATCGACGACGCCTTCGTGCGGCTGCACGATGTTGGGATGGGCGCCGAGATCATGGGTGCCGGGAAGTTCGGCCCCCCCGGATGGCACGAGGACCCGGAGTGGAAGGGCTGGTGGGGTCCCAACCCGCCGTTCCACACACCGACCTTCATCCTCACCCATCACCCGCGCCCGTCGATCGAGATGGAGGGCGGCACGACCTTCCACTTCCTCGACGCCTCGCCTGCCGAGGCGCTCAAGGCGGCCCGCGAGGCCGCCGGCGGCCAGGACGTACGCATCGGCGGGGGTCCCACCGTGATCCGCGACTTCCTTGCCGCCGGGCTCATCGACCACATGCACGTCGTGGTGGTCCCGATCTTGGTCGGCCGAGGCGTACGCCTCTGGGACGGGCTGGAGGGCCTCGAGAAGGACTACCAGGTCGAGGCCACCTCCTCGCCCAGCGGAGTCACCCACGTGACGTTCACCCGTACCGGTGGCTGAACCGCCGCGGTGAGGCCTCCCGGGGAATGCAGTCGGCGTCAAAGCAATGTTGGCAGGTGCTGGGGGTGTGGCCTTAGCCGCCGAGCTGCATGATTGGCCGGACCTCGACCAGGCCGAAGGCGGCCTCCGGGATCTGGGCGGCGATCTCGACGGCCCGTTCGGGGCCGTCGCAGTCGAGCAGGAAGAAGCCGGCCAGCAGCTCCTTGGCCTCGGCGTAGGGGCCGTCGGTGGTCACCGTCTGGCCGTCGCGGACCGAGACGCGCCTGGTCAACGACGGGTCGGCGAGGGCCTCGGTGACGACCAGCTCCCCGGAGGCGGCCAGCCCTTCGGCCAGGGCGGCGTAGTAGCGGAACCCCTCGGCGCGCTGGTCGTCGGAGAACCCCGCCCAGATCTCCCGGGATGCCGGGTTGCTGTAGATCAGGAGCAGATACTTCACTGGCGCCTCCACGGTCCGAGACTCATCTGTCCATGCATGTCGAGAGTAGCCCGGCAGCTTCGACCTCCTGGTGAGCGGCGAGGGGCCGCACCGATACCGGCAAGAGGAGGATGGGATGGGCGGAACGACCCATATCACCGCGGTGGGAACGGTTGGCGTTCCCGTCTCCGACCAGGACCGGGCGCTCGAGTTCTACGTCGGCCAGCTCGGCTTCGAGAAGCGCCGGGACCTGCCCTTTGGCGCCGGGCGCTGGATCGAGGTGGCGCCGCCGGGGTCGGCGACGACCATCGCGCTCGTCCCCGCAGGTGTCCCGGCCGGCATCCGCCTCCTGACCGAGGACGCGGGCACCGACCATGCCGAGCTCCGGGCACGGGGCGTCGACGCGGACCCGGAGGTGCTGCGGATGGCGGAGGCGCCACCGATGTTCGCGCTGCGTGACCCCGACGGCAACAGCCTGATCCTGGTGGAGGGCAGCTAAATGGACCAGCAGTTCACGGCAGCGCTCCAGAAGAGCCCCAACCAGGGTGGTTGGACCTATCTCGTCTGGCCTGACTCGGTGGCGTTCTTCGGCACTCGAGGGCTCGTCAAGGTCCGGGGGACCATCGACGGCCACCCCTTCCGGAGCTCCTTCATGGCCCTTGGCGACGGCACCCACAAGCTCCCGGTGAAGGCCGACATCCGCAAGGCCATCGGCAAGGAGGCGGGCGACACCGTGACCGTCCACCTGGAGGAACGGCTCGACCAGTAGCGGCGTCCAGCACGCCGACAGGAGGCCCCACATCGCCGAGGGCGACCTTGTCGCCGAACGCTTCACCGCGCGCGGCACCCACCGCGGCGAGATCAAGAGGGTGGCCCCGACCGACTGAGATGGTGGAGCTGGCCCGACCCTGGCCGAGCTGATCGACCACCACCCAAGGCCCTTCTAGAACGACAGCATCCCGCTGACCAGCGCTCGCCAGGTGACCGGGCCGACGATCCCGTCGACGGTGACCGACGGGATGTCCTGGTGGAGGGCCTGCTGGAAGCCGCGGACGGCGGCGTCGGTCTTGGGGCCGAAGATCCCGTCGACCTGGGGCCCCTTGCTGGGGTCGCCGGACAGGTTGCGGAACTGGAACTCCTCCTGGACCCCGCGGACGGCGTCGCCCTGGCTGCCCTGCTTGACCGTGACGATCAGGGCCGACCAGGTGTTGGGGCCGACGATGCCGTCGACGGCCAGGCCCTTCTGCTGCTGGAAGGCCCGCACGGCGGCGTCGGTGTTGGGCCCGAAGATGCCGTCAACGGCGACGTTGTGGCCGCGGGCCCTGAGCAGGTACTGCAGGGTCTTGACCGGATGGTCCCGGTCGCCCTTGCGGACGAGCGGCCACGGACTGATCGTGCCGGCGGTCATCGCTGCTCCTCGTTCTCGGCGGCCATCGCGGAGGAACCACACACGGGACTTGAGGCATCGGTCGGTTCTGCCCACTTCCGGATCATGATCGCGCTGACCTGGCCACGCGGCAAGACTGCCCGGCCTGGGACTGCTCGCCACATTGGACTCGGCGCGACTTGAGACTTCAGAGTTGGCGGGTGACATCGCCCGAGCGGAACACATTCGGTCACAAGCGACGACGAGATCCAGAAAGGCAGCGTGGCGGCGGTGAGCGAACAGCGCCGGCCGGACACCCAGGCCGAGCTCGCGAACGAGCGGACCTACCTCGCCTGGCTTCGCACGGGGCTGGCCCTGATGGCCGTCGGGGTGGCCGCGGAGCGGGTCCTTCCGGCGGAGGGCATCATCTGGGCCAGGCAGCTGATCGGGGTGTCGCTCATCCTCGCCGGCGTCCTGACGGCGGGGCTGGCGCGGTGGCGCTGGCGGCGGGTCGACCGTGCCGTGCGTGCCGGAGACCCGATCCCCCAGCCGGCCCTCGGCTATCTGGTGGCGGTCGCCATTGTCCTGAACGGCCTGGCCACGATCGTGCTGCTGCTTCGCGCCGACGCAGGGTGAGCGGCCACTAGGGCACGACCCCAGGGAACACGTAGGCCTGGGCGAGCACGAGCAGGCCGACCAGGCAGGCCAGCGCGATCGAGTGGAAGAACACGTAGCGCAGGATGTTGCCTTCCGAGCCCTGCTGGCCGGTGGCCACGCCGCCGACGACGATGCTCTGGGCGTCGATCATCTTGCCCATCACCCCGCCCGAGCTGTTGGACGCGGCGGCCAGGATCGGGCTGATGCCGATCTGGGTGGCGGTGATCTTCTGGAGGCTGCCGAACAGGGCGTTGGAGGAGGTGTCGCTGCCGGTCAGGGCGACCCCGAGCCACCCCAGCAACGGCGAGAAGAAGGCGAACAGCTTGCCGGTCTTGGCGAAGGCGAGGCCCATGCTCGCGTCCAGCCCGCCGTACCTGGTGACATAGCCGATGGCCAGCATGGCGGCGATGGTGAGCAGGGAGAAGCGCACCCGGTGCAGGGTGCCGAGGAAGACCCGGCCGATCTCGCCTGGGCGCAGGCGCAGGGCCAGGCCGGACAGGATCCCGGTGAGGAGCAGGGCGGTGCCGGTGGCCGCGAGCGGGAAGAACTCGTACACGGCCTTCTCGGGGGTGTCCTTGGGCACCACCGGCGGGGTCCGGACCACCTCCAGGTGCAGCCCGGGCCAGTTGATCTTGGTGCCGATGTGCAGGGTCGTGGACAGGTCGGTGAGGAACAGCTTCACCTGCGGGATGCCCCACAGGAACACCAGCACGGCCAGCAGGATCCAGGGGAGCCAGGCCATGAGCACCTCGCGCCGGTCGCTCGTGGCGGGCAGCTCGGAGCGGGCGGCCGCGCCCGGACCGGGGCTGAGCTCGCCGGTGGCCGGCCCCGGGCGGCGCCTGGCCGCCAGCTCCTCCTCGACCGGCGGGTCGTCGTCGAAGCGCCAGATCTCCTTGGGCCGCCAGAAGCGGAGCAGCACCACCATGGACAGGATCGAGGCGATCGAGGCGACGATATCGACCAGCCAGGGCCCGTGGAGGTTCGACACCAGGAACTGCACGATCGCGAACGACAGCCCGGCGGTCAGGCAGGCCGGCCACACCTCGCGGGTCCGCCGGAAACCGGCCATGGCCACCACCAGCCAGAACGGCACGATCACGGAGAAGAAGGGCAGCTGGCGACCGACCATCGCCGACAGGTCGTCGAGCGGCAGGCCGGTGACGCTGGCCAGGGTGATGATCGGGGTGCCGATGGCGCCGAAGGCGACCGGCGCAGTGTTGCCGATCAGCGACAGCCCGGCCGCCGGCAGGGGCCGGAACCCGAGCCCGATGAGCATGGCCGCGCAGATGGCGATGGGTGTGCCGAAGCCGGCCGCTCCCTCGATGAACGCCCCGAAGCTGAACGCGATCAGCAGCAGCTGGATGCGGCGGTCGACGGCCAGCCCGGCGATGGTCCGCCGGACCTCCTCGAACTTGCCGGTCTTGACCGTGATGTCGTAGACGAAGATCGCGCAGAGCACGATCCAGCCAATCGGGAAGAGCCCGAAGGCGGCCCCGTTGGTGGCGGCCGCGGCGGCCGTCTCGACCGGCATCCCGAAGACCACGATCGCGACCAGCAGCGAGGCGCCCAGCCCGGCCAGGGCCGCGATGTGCGCCTTGACCCGCAGCAGCCCCAGCAGCCCCAGCAGCACGATGATCGGCAGGGCGGCCACCAACGCGGACAAGATGACATTGTCGGCAACAGGGGTGTAGTGCTGGGTGTAGCTCGCGGCGACCGCATGCATGTCGGCCAACCTCCTTAGCCAGCCGAGAAGCGACCCCAACCAATGCCTTGGATAGGACCGCCGCAAACCTGTGGTTACGGGGTGATCTGGATCCAGCTGGCGATGGAGGGGATGGCTTGCTGGTCGACGAGGAACAGCATGTACCAGCCGGGTGGGGTGAGGTTGGGGTTGGTGGGCACGGTGGCCTGGAGGGTGCTGTTGGCTTGGGAGGTGATGGTGAGGTCGACCAGCCGCTGGCCGCTGTCGAAGGAGTGGGTGGTGACGCCGTTCTTGACCAGCGACGCCCACCGGATGGTGCCGGCCTGGGGAGTGGTGATGGTGATGGTCTGGCCGTAGGTGGCGGTCCCGGGCGCATCCTCGATCTGGGGACGTGGTCCCCTGAACAGGTAGGGCGGGCTGAAGACCTCCAGGCGCATCTCCTCTTGGGGGGCGGGGGGTTCCCAGGCCACCTGGGCGCCGCCTTCGGGGTTGCCGCCGGCGGCGACGACGCGGCCGTCCGTCAGGAGCAGAGCGGTGGAGTGGTACAGGCGCGGCACGGTCGCGGCCGCCATCAGGCTCCAGGTGTTGGTGGCCGGGTCGTAGATCTCGGCTTCGAGCCGGGCCAGCGGCTGGTCCTCCTGCTTGAGCGACCCGCCGCCGACGAACACGGTGTGGTCGGGCAGGATCACGGCATTGAGGTGCAGGCGCGGCAGGGCCATCGGGGCGGCGGGAACATAGTGAGGGTCGGCCACGGTGAGATCGACGATGCTGACCGCGTCGGTGGCGTCGGTCTGGTCGACCTTGCCGACGGGGCCGCCGCCGCAGATCAGCACCTGCTGGGTTTGGGCGGGCGGCAGCAGCACGCTGGCCGACTGGTTGCGTGAGTCCGGGGCCAGCAGGTCGGGGACCGGTCTGGTCGGGACGGGATTCTGGGTCAGGTCGAGGATGCAGGGCTGGACATCCAAGGGGTC
>Ga0307415_100001887_pt1 | contig 10289 bp, 9 predicted proteins | sample DK1Cmetagenome_FD_204524 | JGI IMG/M metagenome (GOLD analysis project Ga0307415, IMG submission 204524) | Maize rhizosphere microbial communities from greenhouse at UC Davis, California, United States - DK15-C-2 | ecosystem: Host-associated > Plants > Roots > Rhizosphere > Soil | place: USA...
CGCAGGCGCGGATGCCGCCGCCGGCATGATCGTGATCCAACTGCTCGCCAACGGCATCCTGCAGCAGATGATCCAGCCGATCGCCTACGGCGCGGCACTCGGCATCCACCCGCTCGCCGTGCTTGTGGTGACGATCGGCGGAGGCGCGCTGTTCGGAGCAGTCGGGCTGATTCTGGCGGCCCCGCTCACCGCGGCCGCCACCAAGATCGCGGGTGACCTGGCGCGCAACCGGGCGGAGGCCGCGCGGGCCTCGCCCACGCCGGCCGCGACCTGACTCAGGTGCCCGGCCGGCGGGCGGGCCGCCCCAGGTTGCTCACGATCAGCGAGACGATCGTGACCAGGTAGATCTGCCCGATGAGCGCCTCGAACACGGCGAGCGTGTGTCCAAGCTCCGTCCCCGCTGCGAAGTCGCCGTAGCCCACGGTCGTGAGCGTGGTGAAGCTGAAATAGAGGCAGTTCGAGACGGTCGCGAGATTGCCGTCCGCGAAGAACGCCTCGTCGCCGAAACGATCGATCGCGCCGTAGGTGAAGGCGAACGCCATGCCGATCAGCATGTAGAGAGATAGGACGCCGGCGACCGCCGAGAGGCGGACCTGCGCGCTCGAGCGAAGATCGCGGACGACCGCCACGACCACGGCGGGCGGCGCGACTATGACCAGCGCCGCGTTCATCGTCCTCCAGGCGCCCTCGCCGATGTCGGCACCGAAGGCGCGCAGCAGGCTGACGACGACGATCGCCGTCGCCGCGACCGCGGCGACTCCGAACAGCCTCGGCTTGAGCTCGGCGGCTCGGAGGGCCAGGAGCAGGCTCGCCGCAGCAAGTGCCGTGACGAGCACGTTGCGAACGTCGCCCTCGCCGGCGACACCTTGCACCGCCACCGACGCCACGGTCGAGAGGAGCAGCAACGCGAAAAGCCGCGACGCGTTCGCTGGTGCGCGCACCGGCACAGCCTCGCACCGGGAGCGGACACCGCTTACGATCGGCCCGTGGAATCAAGCGCCCGCCGGTCTCTGTGGCTGCCACTCGTGATCCTCGGCTCGGCGCAGTTCGTGATGGTGCTCGACAGCAGCGTCATGAACGTGGCGATCTCGGAGATCGTCGCCGACCTCGACACCACGATCCAGGGCGTACAGCTCGCGATCACCGCGTACACGCTCGTGATGGCCGCGTTCATGCTCGCCGGCGCGAAGCTCGGCGACATCCTCGGCCGCGATCGGGCGTTCGCCATCGGGCTGGCGATCTATGGCGCGGGCTCGCTCACCACGGCACTCAGCCCCAACCTCACGGTGCTCCTCATCGGCTGGTCCTTCGTCGAGGGTGTTGGCGCAGCGCTCGTGATCCCGGCGATCGTCTCGCTGGTGGCCGGGACCTACAGCGGCAAGGAGCGGGCGCTGGCATTCGGCCTCATCGGGGGCGTCGCCGGCGCCGCGGTCGCCGTCGGCCCGCTGATCGGCGGCTGGGTCACCACCGAGTTCACGTGGCGCTATGTCTTCGCGGCCGAGACGGTCGTCGTCGTGGCAATCCTCCTGTTTCGCAGCCGGGTCGTGCGTCCGAGTCGCGTCGAGCACCCGCCGAAGCTCGACTACGTCGGCGTCCTTCTGTCGGCGGTCGGTCTCGGCTTCATCGTCTTCGGCGTCCTGAAGAGCAGCGAGTGGGGACTCGTCGAGCCGCGCGGCGCGATGACGATCGGAGGCGAGAAGATCACCCCCTTCGGCTTCTCCGTCGTGCCGTTCCTCGTCCTGCTCGGAGGGGGCTTCCTGGGCGCGTTCGCGATGTGGGAGGAGCGCCGCGAGCGACTCGGCCTGGACGCTCTGCTCGACCGTTCCCTGCTGAGAATCGAGCGGCTGCGGGCCGGGCTGACGACGCTGATGATGCAGCAGCTGATCCTGCTCGGGACGTTCTTCGTCATGCCCGTGTACCTGCAGGTGGTCCTCGGCCTCGACGCTTTCGAGACGGGCAAGCGCCTGTTTCCGATGTCGGTGACGATGTTCGCGGCCGCCCTCGCCGGCCCGCGGCTCGCGGCCGGGTTTGCGCCGAAGCGGGTCGCGCAGGCAGGGCTGTTGATGCTCTCGGCGGCGGCGCTGCTGCTGCTCGCAACGATTGACGTGGAGCTCGAGGAGACCGAGTTCGCAATTGCACTCTCGGTGTTCGGGATCGGCGCCGGGCTGCTCCTCTCGCAGCTCGGGAACGTGATCATGTCGTCCGTCGCTCCCGCCCAGACGAATGAGGCCGGTGGACTCCAGGGAACGGCGCAGAACCTCGGGGCGTCCCTGGGCACCGCGCTGATCGGAGCGATCCTGATCGCCGCCTTGACGAGCGGCTTCACGGAACGCGTCGAGAAGAACCCGGCCATCCCGCCGCAGGTCGCCGAGCAGGTCACACAGGTTGCGCAGGAGGGGATTCCCGTCGTATCCGTCGACGAGGTGGAGCAGGCGGCTCTCGATGCCGGCGTAAGCGGCGCCGAGGCGGCCGCGATCGCCGACGACTACGGCGACGCCGAGCTGCAGGGGCTAAAGCGGGCGGTCGGCGGCGTCGCGATCTTTGCCTTCCTCGGCCTGTGGTTTACGCGCCGACTGCCTGGGCGTGAGCCTGCGCCGCTGGCGGCCGCGCAGGCCGCGGCGTAAAGTTATTCCCAGCCATGGAACTCGCCGCCTCGGTGGCGGAAGGGCTCGCCGCGCACCGAGAAAACAGCAGGATTCGGCTTGCCGCGTGCATGGTGGTGGCGATGGCAGCCGCGGTTGGCGCCGCCGCAATCGCCGCGGCTGGCCCCGCCGACAACGGCGCGGGCATCGCGTTCGCGCGCGCGGCGATCGTCGGCGTGCCGATCGCCGTCGGGCTGTACACATGGGTGACGCGGCCGAACGAGCGCTTCGGGCTCTTGCTCGCGGCGACCGGCGCGGGGCTGTTCGTCACGACGCTCGCGGAGACGAGCGACTCGCTTCTGTACAGCGTCGGGCGAACCACCGGCTGGTTCGTGGAGCTGCTCGTCGTCTACCTGATCCTCTCGTTCCCGAGCGGTCGACTATCGACCCGCGCGGACCGCGTTCTGTTCGGCGGCATTTCGGCCGTGGTCGTCGCGGCGTTCGTCCCCCTGATCCTGCTCGAAGAGAGCTTGAGCGTCCCCAGCCCATTTACGAGCTGTACAGCCGACTGTCCAGGGAACGCGTTTCTCCTTCCCGCTCAGGAGCCGGGCTTCGTCGACGCGTTCCTGAGACCGACCGCCAGCGTCCTCCTCTTCCTCGGCATGTTCGCCGTGATGGCCCGCTTGGCGTGGCGGATCCGCGCCGCGACCCCGCTTGCCCGCCGCATCTTCACCCCTGTGCTCGGGATCGGAGCGGTCCGGGTCGCGCTTGCGGGCATCGTGTTCATCGGACGGGAGTTCGATCCGTCCGCCTGGTCGGTCGAAGCCGCCGCGTGGCTCGTCTCGCTGGCGATGCCCGCGATCGCGCTCGCCTTCCTCGCCGGGCTCGTCAGCTGGCGACTGTTCGCGAGCGACGCGCTGCAGCGCCTGGCCGAGTGCGTCAACACGTCACCCAACGCGCCGCAGCTTCAAGGCGCGCTCGCCACGACCCTGAGCGACCCTACGCTCCGGGTTGCATTTCCCGGATCGGGCGACAATGGCCGCTGGATCGACTGCTGGGGTGCGCCGGTGACGTTCCCGGCACCGGGCAGCGGGCGCAGCGTGACTGACGTGCATCACGGCAGAAGCGTGGTGGCGGCGCTCGTTCACGACGAGACGCTTTCGTCAAATCGTGCGCTGCTCGACGCGGGAGCGGCGATGACCGCCGTGGCGCTCGACAACCAGCGTCTTACGGTCGAGGCCGAGTCGGCTGCACACCGCGAGCGTCTGTCGAGCGCGCGGATTGCGGCCAGCGCGGCGCGGGAACGCCGCCGCATCGAGCGCGATCTGCATGACGGTGCGCAGCAGCGACTGGTCGCGCTCGGCATCGAGCTCGAGCTCGCGACGGAGCTCGTGCAGAAGGATCGCGACAGGGGCGTTCGCCGCCTGCGCGAGCTCCGAGACCAGGTGGACACCGCGCTCGAGGAGGTCCGGGCCCTCGCCCACGGCGTGTACCCGCCGCTGCTCGCCGACGGCGGGGTCGTCGAAGCCGTGCGCGCGGTCGCGCTGCGGGCGCCGGTTCACACCGAGGTGGTGGCGCATGACGTGGGGCGCCTCCCGACAGAGCTCGAAAGCGCGGTGTATTTCTGCGTGCTCGAGGCACTTCAAAATGCGCTGAAGCACGCGGAGGGCGCGCGCAACGTATACGTGCAATTCGACCGCGCGGGAGAGCGGCTCCGCTTCAGCGTTCGCGACGACGGCGCGGGCGTGCCGGTCGGCACGCTGGTCGACGGAAGGGGCATCACGAATATGCGCGACCGCGTCGCTGCACTCGGCGGCGACGTGCGCATCACGTCCAACGAGGCGGTCGGCACAACGCTGCGCGGCTGGATCCCGACGTCCGGCCCGTTGCCCACCGACGACTAGCGCGCCGAAGGCGCGTGCTCCCTCCAGATCTCCTGGAGGGTCTTCTTGGAGAGGCTCTGCTTGCGGATGTGCGTCGCCGCGCCCACCGAGCCGACCGCGGGCGACAGCTCCGGCAACCCCTCGAGCGAAGTCAGGACGAGCACGGTATCCGGGGCGGCATCGGCGAGACGCCGCGTCGTCTCGAGCCCGTCCATGTCCGGCATCCGCACCTCGACCAGGATCAGGTCCGGGCGCAGTTCGGCGGCCAGCTTGAGCGCCTGTTGCCCCGACGCCGCTTCGCCGACCTGGAGGAAGCCCGGTGTCGCCGCGATGAGCTTGCGCGCCGCGCGGCGGAAGACCTGTTGGTCATCGACAGTGAGGACCGTGACGGGCCGTTTGCCCACAGACACACTGTCCGGAGACCCTCGCCTTGGCGCAAGGGCACACTCCACCGCGCTGAGGTTGTGCGCACACGACCATTGGCGGATACTGTCCTCATGGCCCGTGGGGCTGTGGCGCACGAAGCGGCGAACACAGAACCGAAAATAGGCGTGGTCCTCGCAGACGACAGCTATCTGGTCCGCGAGGCGGTCATCCATGTCCTCGACGCCGCCGAGCAGATCGAAGTGCTTGCGGCATGTAAGGACACGGAGTCGCTGCTGAGGGCGATCGAAGAGATGCGTCCCGATGTCGTGGTCACCGACATCCGCATGCCGTCGAACGACGGAGCCGACGGGCTGAAGGTCGCGACAAGCCTGCGCGAGACGCACCCTGATGTCGGTGTCGTCGTCCTCAGCCAGTTTGCCGAGCCCGAGTACGGGCTCGCGCTGCTCGACGGCGGCTCCGAGGGGCGCGCGTACCTGCTCAAGGAGCGGTTGCAGCATCGCGGGCAGCTCATCGCGGCGATCGAGGCGGTGTCGGAGGGTGGCTCGGTGATCGACGCCAAGGTGGTCGAGACGCTCGTGGAAGCGCGCAAGCGCGCGGAGGACTCGCCGCTCGCCGAGTTGACACCGCGCGAGCTCGAAATCCTGACGTTCGTCGCGCGCGGCCACAGCAACCAAGCGATCGCCGACGAGCTCGTCCTTACGAAACGAGCCGTCGAGAAGCACATCAACGCGATCTTCCTGAAGCTCAACCTCACGTACGCGACTGACGTCAGCCGCCGCGTGAAGGCGGCGCTCATCTACCTCGTCGAGACGGACGCCGCCTAGCGACGTCTGACGCGGGGGATGCGCACCCCACCGCGCGAGGCGGGCGTGCCGGTTTGCTCGTCGTCCCGCCGTGCGGGACAGTCGAGGTATGACCACGGACGTAGGCTCACCCCGCCTGCGACCTGTGCGCCTGCTGGCGGGGTGGCTCGCTTCCGCGCTGGCGCTGCTCTTTGCGGCAGGGGTCGTCGAGGGTGCCGATGTCAAGGGGATCGGCGGCGCGATCGCCGTCGCCGCGCTCGTGGCCGTGCTGAACGCCGTGCTGCCGCCGCTCGTCGCGGCGCTGCGAATGCCGTTCACCGCCGTTGCCGGCTTCCTCCTCGTGCTCGGGCTGGATGCGGCGATGCTCCTGATCGCTGCCGACATCGCTCCGGACTACCTGCATGTCGATGGCTTCGGCACCGCTCTGCTGGTCGCCCTGATTGCCGCCGCCGTCAGCGCCGGAGTCAGCGCAGTCGCCGGCATCGATGACGACCACACGTACACGCTGCGTGTCGCGCGACGGGTGGCGCGGCGGCAGGGGAAGCCGATCTCAACCGACGCGCCGGGAATGCTCTTCCTGGAGATCGACGGGCTCGCGCTGCCGGTGCTGCGGCGAGCCGTACGCGACGGCAACGTGCCCAACATGGCGCGCTGGCTCGCCGACGGCTCCCATGCGCTGGCCGAGTGGGAGACCGATCTCTCCTCACAGACGGGTGCGAGCCAAGCGGGCATCCTGCTCGGCGACAACGATGACATTCCCGCCTTTCGCTGGGTAGACAAGGCGACCGAGCGAACCGTGACCTGCTCGAACCCGGATGACTGTGCGGCGATCGAGCGGCTCCATTCCGGCTCGGCAGGCCTGCTCGCGGACGGCGGGACGAGCCGCGGCAATCTGCTCTCCGGCGGGGCGGACGCCGCGATCCTGACCGTCAGCCGGCTCGCCGATGAAAAGGCGCCGAACCCCGGGTACCGCGCGTTTCTGGCGAACGGCTCGAACGTCACGCGGACGCTCGTCCTCGTCTTTTGGGAGATCTGCCTGGAGCTGGTGGCAGCCGCACGCCAGCGCCGGCGCGATGTCCAGCCCCGCGGACATCGAGGCGGCACCTATCCGTTGCTGCGCGCGGGCCTGTGCGTCTGGGTGCGCGACGTCGTCGTCTTCTCCGTGCTCCAGGACATGTTCCGCGGCGTGCCGGCGGTGTACGCGACGTTCGCGAGCTATGACGAGGTCGCCCACCACTCCGGCCTCGAACGGCCCGACACGCTCGAAGCGCTGCGCAAGCTTGATCAGCGCTTCGGCCTGATCGAGAGAGCGCGCGCGTACGCCCCGCGTCCATACGAGATCGTGGTGCTCTCCGACCACGGCCAGACACAGGGCGCCACATTTCGGCAGCGCAATGGCTACAGCCTCGGCGACTTCGTGGAACGCTCACTCGCGAGCGGCGACGTCGAGGACGTCCAAGCCGGGGACGAGAACGCGACCGCCGTGAACCAGGCGATGAAGGAGGCCGCGGGCCGACCGGGGAGCGACCCCGAGGTCGCCCGCGCCCTCGAACCGGCCGAGCACGACGTCGTCGTCCTCGGATCCGGCAACCTCGGACTGATCTACCTGATGTCGAGCCCGCACCGGCTCACGCTCGAGGAGATAGAGGAGCGGCATCCTCAGCTGATCCCGGCGCTGCGCGGCCATCCGCACGTCGCCTTCGCGCTTGTACGTTCCTCCTCGGAAGGCGCGGTCGTCCTCGGCGGCGCGGGAACGCACCGGCTCAGCGACGGACAGGTGACTGGTACCGACCCGCTCGCCGGCTTCTCGAGTCGCGCGGCGAAGCACCTAAAGCGGACCGACGGGTTCCCGCACGTCGCCGACATCGTCGTAAACAGCTTCTACGACCCCGTCACCGAGGAGGGCTGTGCGTTCGAGGAGCTGATCTCATTCCACGGCGGTATGGGCGGCCCGCAGACGCGCCCCTTCATCCTGCACCCGGCGCATTTCACCGTGGCCGACGGGCCGATCGTCGGGGCCGAGGCGGTTCACCGACTGCTCCGCGACTGGCGGCACGCGTACGGTTGAGGTGTGGAGGAGGCTCTCGGCTGGACAGCGCTAGCGGCGTCGTCGCTCGTGATCGGCGGCCTGCTCGGGCTCGCGCGCCACTGGCCGAACCGCAGCGTCGGCCTCGTGCTCGCGTTCGGCGCGGGCGCCCTGATCAGCGCCGTGAGCTTCGACCTGGCGCAGGAGGGCGCGCGGATCGGCGGGCCCGGCTATGTCGCGCTCGGGCTCGCGGGCGGGGCGATCACGTACTTCGTCGCCTCCCGGCAGCTCGACCGCAAGGGCGGTGGCGGAACCGACCTCGCGCTCGGAGCGCTGCTCGACGGCATCCCCGAGCAGATGGTGCTAGGCATCGGGATCGCAACGGGCGACGGCGTCGTCGTCGGCCTGCTCGTCGCGATCTTCGTCTCGAATCTGCCCGAGTCGATCGGAGCGTCGGACGACCTCCGCGCGGCGGGCCACTCACCGGGCGCGATCCGTTGGATCTGGATCGGGATCGCCGCAGTCTGCACGCTCGCAGGAGTCGCGGGCTACGCGCTCGCCGACGCGGTCTCGGGTGGCTTCCAGGCCGTCATCAACGGCTTCGCCGCAGGCGCGCTGCTCGTGATGCTCGTCGACTCGATGATTCCGGAGGCGCGGCAGAAGGCGGGCACGCCCGCCGGTCTCATCTCCGTGCTCGGCTTCGCCGTCGCGGCAGGCCTCTCCGGCCTGTCGTAGTCCGGCTCGCGCGGTACTCGGCGACCGTCATGGCCGCCGGGAGTCGTCTCGATCTACGCGTGTAGGGGGGTCTTCGGAGATACCGCCACCGCGGCGCGCGCACGGCGCGCGGGGAACCGCACGAGGCGCCCGCGCTCCTCGTCCCACAGCTTCAGGCGCAGGGCCCCGATGCTGCGGCGCATCGTGACCACCGGGCTGCTCCTGAACATCGCCTGTTCCTGATGGGCGGCGCGCAGGCGGTAGTTCGGGATCCTCGCGCTCAGGTGATGCACGTGGTGGTAGTTGGCGTTGCCGACCATCCACGCGAGCGCGCGCGGAAGCTCGAGGTAGGAACTGCCCTGCAACGCGGCCAGCTCGAACCGCCACTCGCCCGGACGCTGGTAGTACGTGTCCTCGTACTGATGCTGGATGTACAGCATCCACGCGGCCACGGCACCACCGGCGACAAGGGTCGTGCCCTGGACGAGCAGGAAGGTCCGCCAGCCGACGAGGGCGCTCCAGCCCAGCGCCCAACCGACGAGCGCGAGGTTCGTGACCAGCACACTCAAGAGGACGCGTGGCGACATCGCACGCCGCGGGAAGCGGCGCTCGAACAGAAACACCAGGCTCGGCCCGACGAACAACATGAGCAACGGGTTGCGGTAGAGGCGGTAGCCGAGCCGACGGACCCGTGACGCGGCTTCGTACTCGGCGAGCGTCATCGTGTTGATCTCGCCGGGACCGCGCTTGTCGAGGTTTCCGGTACCCGCGTGGTGGAGGCTGTGCTGGCGCTGCCACCACCGGTACGGCGTGAAGAGGAGGAAACCGAGCAGGTGCCCCCAGCGGCCATTGGCCTCCCGCGACTCGAACATCGAGTTGTGCGTCAGGTCGTGGAAGAACGAGTACATCCGCATCAGGAAGCCGGTGGCCACCAGACCGAGCACGACCGCGAGCCAGGCGCTCGGCCGGACGATCGCGACGAGCGCCCACAGCCCGAAATAGGGCACGACGACGCTTGCGAGCTGGCCGAGGCTGCGGCGGCGGTCGACCTTCAGATACGTGGCGAGGTCTCGCTTCCAGTTTCCGCGGCTGGGGATTGCGGCACTAGGCGACATTTCCGAGTGATTCGTTCGATGCGCCGGTACGGATCAGCCTAAGTCGGCTCAGACGTCGACGCGAAGCACGGGCATCTCGGTGGGCTGCTCGGCTCCTCCGCGCTGCTCGCGCGTGACCATCACCGCGTCGACGTCGTCGAGCGAGCCCGGCACGGCCGCAGCGCCGCTTCCGCGATCGTTCACGTCGAAGATCGAGGCCGGCTCGACATCCCCGTCGCGCTCGACCCACACCTCGTAGACGCGACCGCGGCCGGCGTCCGGCATCCCTTCGACACTCAGCACGGATCCGTCGTCGGAGACGGACAAGCTGGCGCTCGCGCCCGGCAGGCGCTGATCGTCGACCTGCGCCGAGAGCGTCCGCGCTTCGCTCCCGTCGTCCTGGCCCAACTCGGACACGCCGTAGCCGACACCCGTCGCCAGGACGCACGCAGCCGCGGCCCACACGATTGCCGGACGCAGCTGTGGAAGCGCAAAACGGCGGCGCCGCGCCGATGCGGGCCTCTGCGCCGCTTCGGTGTTGACGACGTCCATGAGGCTCGCCTTCAGCGACGGCGGCGGCTGGTGCGGCGTCACCGACCGAGGAAGCGCCTCGACGGCCGCATTCAGCCGCTGGAGCTCCTCCTGGCACTCCTCGCAGGCCATGAGGTGTCGCTCGAATACCTGCGCCTCGAGTTCGGGCAGGGCGCCGAGGGCGTACGCGCCGACGTTTTCGGCGTATTCGGCATGTGCGCTCATGCCATCGCCCCCGCGAGCTCGCGCCTCAGCTTGTCGAGGCCGAG
>Ga0307415_100001890_pt1 | contig 10281 bp, 6 predicted proteins | sample DK1Cmetagenome_FD_204524 | JGI IMG/M metagenome (GOLD analysis project Ga0307415, IMG submission 204524) | Maize rhizosphere microbial communities from greenhouse at UC Davis, California, United States - DK15-C-2 | ecosystem: Host-associated > Plants > Roots > Rhizosphere > Soil | place: USA...
GACGCGGTCCGGCGTCCGCGGCTGCCCGACCGACGGGCCCACGACGCCGGCGGCCGCCTCGGCGTCCAGGCGCTGTTCGAGCGCCGACGTGAGCAGCGGGTCGGGCTCGGGCGCGCCGACGAACGGGACCTGCGCGAGCTCGTTGCCGGCATCGCCGGTTTCCCCACCGGCCCCCGCACCGGACGGCGTGGGCTCGCGCGGCGTGGGCGGCGCCTGGGGTGCCGGTGCCACCTGCTGCGAGCCCTCGGCCGGCGTCCCCTCGCCGCGGGCGGCGACCGAGGACCGCTGCCCGCGCCCGCGGCGGCCGGCCAGCAGCGGCCGGCGGCGCCCCAGCCCGATCCCGCCGCTCGACGGGCTACGGGACTCCTCGGCGGGGGCCGGGCGAGGGCCGCCGGTCGGCACCGGGCGCCGGATGCCGCCGTGCGGCGTCTGCGGGACCGCCGACATGGGGTGTGTCGTGCTCGGCGGCAGGTGCGGGGCGGGACCCCACTCGTCGTCGGCCACCGGGGTGCCCCAGGCGGGCGTGTGCGGTCCCGGCCCGGAGGGCGTCGGCGGCACCGCCATCGGCAGGCCCCAGGGCCGCGGCCCGGCCACCGCGGGCGGAGCCGCCGAGGGGTCCTCGGCGGTGGCTGCCGCTGCCTCCGCAGCCGGTGCGCTGACGACCGGGACGCCGGCCCCGACCGTCGGCGGCGCCGCTGCGTCGTCCGTCTCGGGCTGAGCGTCCGCGTCGGCCGCCGGCCCCTCGCCGTCCCCGGCCTCCTCGTCGGCCTCCTCGTCGGCCTCGTCGGTGTCGGCCTCCTCGTCGGTGTCGGCCTCGTTGGTGCCAGCCGCGGCGGCGGCGTCGTCGTCGGTGTTGTCGTCGGTGTTGTCGTCGGTCTGGTCGTCGGTCTGGTCGTCGGTCTGGTCGTCGGTCTCGTCGGCCTCGCCCGCGGCGTTCTCGGGCCCACCGGCGTCCGCGGCGTCGGCCCCGGTCTCGGCGTCGCTCTCGCCCTCGGCGCCGTCCGCCGCGGGCTCGGCGGCCGCGACGACCGGGATCGCCCCGGGCGGCGGCGTCGGCGGGATGCTGGACAGGTCGACGATCGACCCGGTGAGGTACCCGACCCCCTCGAGCAGCGCGACCCGCGTGATCGGCAGCGGCACGACCTTGACGCCGGGCAGCCCCATCGCCGCCACGCCGGTCCACTCGTGCTGGTAGCCCGAGACCAGGAGCACCGGCGTCTCGAACCCCAGGCCGCGCAGCCGCCGCACGGCATCGACGGCGGCCTTCGCATCGCCGACGTCGAGCACCACGGCGTCGATGTCCTCGCCGGGCACCAGGTCGTCGAGCTCGTCGGGGGAGTGCTCGACGAGCTCGTGGACGTCGGTCAGCCGCATGGCGAGCGCCATCGAGCGCGAGGCGATGAGCAGTCGAGCCATCTAGAGCCCCCGGAACTGGCTGACCATCTGGATCGCCGCAGGACCGAGAACGACGATGAAGAGTGCCGGCATGATACAGAGGATCAGCGGGAACAGGATCTTCACCGGCACCTTCTGAGCCTTCTCCTCGGCCCGCTGGCGGCGCTTCACCCGCATCTCGCGCGACTGCACGCGCAGCACGTTCGCGACCGGGATACCGAAGCCGTCGGCCTGCACCATGGCGCCGACGAAGACGCGCAGCTCCTCGAGGTCCGTGCGCTCGCTGAGGGCCCGCAGCGCGTCCAGTCGGCCGGTGCCGATCTGCATCTCCTGCAGCACCCGGAAGAACTCCTGGCCCAGCGGCCCCTCGCTGTTCTGCGCGACCTGCGCGAGCGCGGCGTCGAACGCCAGGCCGGCCTCGACCGAGATCGTCAGCAGGTCGATGGCGTCCGGCAGCTCGTTCCGCAGCCGCTCGGTGCGGTTGTAGCCGACCTGGTAGATCCACATGTTCGGGCTGAACCAGCCGAGGACGGCGAGCCCGAGCGTGAGCAGGAGCGTCCACCGCAGCCCGGCGCCGAACAGCGGCGGCACGACGGCTCCGAGGAACAGGCCGGTGAGCAGCCCCAGGGCCTTGAGCCCGAGGATGCGGTCGACGTCCCAGCCGGGCGGGTTGCCGGCCAGGTCGAGGCGGCGGCGGACGCGGTCGAGCCGGTCGTCCGGCGTCGCCCACCGGCCGGCCGCGATGAAGCGCTTCGACAGCGGCCCGATGACGCGCTCGGAGAACGGCTTCTCCAGCTCGTGGTCGCGCAGGACGCGCGGCGAGGCGCGGAACGTGGCGATCGCCTCGAGCGAGCGCGAGACCTCCCGGCGCTCGCGGCGGCCGAAGGTCCCGGCGCCGACGGCGAGCGCGACGGCCAGGAAGAGGCAGGCCAGGCCGCCGAGGAGCAGGGGACTCTCGAACATCTCAGACCTGCACCTTCACCACGCGCGACATCCACACGGCGCCGACGGCGAGCAGGATCGCGCCCATGGCCAGCAGCGTGATCCCCATCCGGGTGGTGACCATCGGCTCCAGGTAGTCGGGCCGCACCAGCGCGAGGTAGATGGTGAAGGCGACCGGCAGGCCGGCCAGGATGATGCCGGACAGCCGCCCCTCGGCCGACAGCGCGCTCACCTGGCGGCGCAACCGCTCCCGCTCGCGCAGCGTCTCCGCCACGGTGCCGAGCAGCTCGGCCAGGTTGCCGCCGACGTCCTTCTGGATCTTGATGGCCATGACGATCCAGCTGAAGTCCCGGCTGCGCGTCCGCCGGGCGATGCCCTCGAGTGCATCCTCGGGCGGGACGCCGAGGCGCGCCTCCACCAGCGCCCGGTTGAACTCGGTGCCGATCGGCGCCCGCGCCTCGCGGACGACGGTGTCCATCGCCTGCGGCAGCGAGTAGCCGGCCTGGAGGCTGCCGGCGAGGAGCTGCAGCGTGTCCGGCAGCTGCGAGAGGAACCTCGACTCGCGCCGCGACTGCCGGAAGGCGAGGAAGAGCCACGGGCCGACCAGGCCGAGGAACAGGCCGAGGGCGCCGGACACGATCGTCCCGCCCCCGACGAGCAGGAACACGAGCGCGCCGCCGAGCGTCACCGCGACGTGGACGACGACCCACTCGGCCGTCCGCAGCGGGAGGCCGGCGGCGTCGAGGCGGCTGTCGAGCGCGGTCTCGGCGTTGCGGCCGCGGGCGAGCCGGTCCGCCAGCTCGACGGCGCCGCGCGCGACCGCGCTGCTGCCCAGCGCCGTCGTCTGCTCGGCCACGACGGTGCGCCGGGCCTCGCGGCCGGAGAACGTGTAGACCGACAGCCGCCGGACGACCTCGGAATCCTCGTCCGGGTTGCGGACGAGCGCGCCGGTCGCCGTCGCGATGAGGATGCACAGGGCGCCGAACAGCCCGACGATCGCGAGGACGGCGACCGGCGTCGTGACGGCCGTGAGCCGCGGGTCCGCAGTGACGACCTTGGGCCCGGCGACGGCCGTCGCCGCCGGCTTGGCGGCGCCACCGGTGTAGACGGTGGTCAGACTGATCTTGGCGCCTTCCGCGTACCCGCTGACCTCCACCATGCCGGAGGTGGCGGCGCCCCCGGGCAGCGGCACCGTGATCTGCAGCTGCTTGTCGAGCGCCTCGCTCTGGTCCTGGAAGACCTGAGTGACCCGGTCCACCAGCTCGCCGCGACCGCTCTCGGCCGTGATCAGGCCGTTGGCGCCGGTGAGCTTGACGACGTCGTCCTTCGCGTCCAGCTCGCCGACGGTGACGCCGGTGATCCGCAGCCGGAGGTCCTCGATCTTGGCGCGCACGGCGGCGTCCGACGGGCTCTGACCGGACCGGTCGTCGTCCTTGCCGTCGCTCAGCAGGACGATCGTGCCGCCCGGGAAGGCCTTGAGGTGGTCGGCCGCCTTGCTGACCGCCTCGAACAGCGCGGTGTTGCCGTCGGCCTTCAGGCGGTCGATCTGCTTCTGGATCGTCGCCCGCGGAGTGCCGGGCGCCGACCGCAGCGAGGGCGGGTCACCGAACGTCATCAGCCCGATCTTCACGTCGGCCGGTGCCTCGCGCAGGAACGTCATGGCGGCGCTCTTGGCCGCGGCCAGCCGGTCCTCGTTCATCGAGCCGGACGTGTCCAGAACGAGCATGGCGCCGCGTGCCACCTGGGTGCCGCCCGACGTGACGGCCGACGTGACGGCCGACACCGCCGGCTTGAGCTCCTGCGGGCTCCCGCCGGAGGGCGTCAGCACCACCTCGACCGTTGCCGGGTCGATCGCCACCGGCTTGCCGCTCTGGGAGGCCGAGAACAGGAGCGTCAGGCGGCCGTCGACGACCTTGGATCGGCTCAGCTCGCCTTCGGGGCCTGCTGCCGCGGCCGGGCCTGCGCCCGCCGCGAGCCACACGAGCACCAGCGCACCGGTCATGGCGGTCCGGGCGTGTCTCATGACACACACCCTCATCGCCGCCATGACCGGCTCACCGGACGAACCTCTCGAGCGCGAACCGCCGAGGGTCGATGGGGACGCCGTTCTCGTGCAGCTTCTCCAGGAACTGCGGGCGCAGCCCGCGCGGCTTGAGCTGGCCGAGCGAGCGGCCGTTCTCGTCCAGGCCGGGCGAGTGGTCGAAGGTGAACAGCTCCTGCATCGTGATGATGTCGCCCTCCATGCCGACCACCTCGGAGATCTGGGTGATGCGGCGGGACCCGTCCTTGAACCGGGTCTGGTGGACGACGAGGTCGAGCGCGCTGGCCACCTGCTCGCGGATCGCCTTGACCGGCAGCTCCATGCCGGCCATCAGCACCATCGTCTCGACGCGGGAGAGGACGTCGCGCGGGCTGTTCGCGTGCACGGTGCAGATCGAGCCGTCGTGGCCGGTGTTCATCGCCTGCAGCATGTCGAGCGCCGCGGCGTCGCGGATCTCGCCGACGACGATGCGGTCCGGCCGCATGCGCAGCGCGTTGCGGACGAGGTCGCGGATCTTGACCTCGCCGCGGCCCTCGATGTTCGGCGGGCGCGACTCCAGCCGCAGCACGTGCTCCTGGTGCAGCTGGAGCTCGGCGGCGTCCTCGATCGTGATGACGCGCTCGTCACCGGGGATGAACCCGGACAGCACGTTGAGCGTCGTCGTCTTGCCGGCGCCGGTGCCGCCGCTGACGAGGATGTTGAGCCGGCCGCGCACGCAGGCGGAGAGGAAGTCGGCGACCGAGCGGGTCATCGTGCCGAACGAGATGAGGTCGTCGACCTCGAACGGGTCCGCGGCGAACTTCCGGATCGTCAGCAGCGACCCGTCGACGGCCAGCGGCGGGATGATCGCGTTGACCCGGCTGCCGTCGGGCAGGCGGGCGTCGACCATCGGGCTGGACTCGTCGACCCGCCGGCCGACGCGGCCGACGATCTTGTCGATCGTGCGGCGCAGGTGGGCCTCGTCGGCGAACCGGCCGTCGGCCGGGTGGATGCGGCCGCCGCGCTCGATGTAGAGCTGGTCCGGGCCGTTGATCATGATCTCGGTGATGTCCGGGTCGCGCAGGTACGGCTCGATCGGGCCGTAGCCGAGGATGTCGTCGGCGATCTCGCCCGCGATACGGGCGCGGTCGGTGCCGGTGAGCGGCATGTCGCCGGCGGACAGCACCTCCTGCAGGGTCTGACGCACCCGCTGCTCGAGGTCGCTCTGGGTCAGCCGCGCGTCGTAGAGCTTGGGCCCGAGCGTGTCGAGCAGGGACTGGTGCACCTGGCGCTTGAGCTCGCCGAACGGATCGACCGGGGCGCTGCGACGACGGCCCGGCGGTGGCGCGACGGGCCCACGGGCGGCCACGCCGAGCCGCGACTGCTCGGCCTGGATGCCCTGCCGGGCCTGCGCCAGCCGGTCGGCGAGGCTCATGCGGTCTCCTCACGGGTGTTGCTCGGGCGCGGGACGTCTGTTCGACCGGAGGGGTACACCGGTCCCGGGTGGTGCTGGTGGTTCAGGGGGTCATGCGGGTCGCAGGGTCAGACGGGTCGCGGTCTCCGTTTCCGGAGAAGGCTGCGGCGGTCGTTGCGCAGGTCCGCGGGGACGGCGCGGTCCTTCGCGCCCGCGGGAGCCGAGATCACGTGCCGCTCGGCGAACTGCCGGATCGAGAGGCTGACCGGGTGCTTCGCGTCGTCGAGCATGATCGGGACGCCGCGGTTGATCGCCGCCGGGACGTCGCGGGAGCTCGGGATGTGCGCGGAGATCTCGGTCCGCAGCGTCTTCTCGACCTCGCTCAGCGCCAGCCCGACCTTCGAGTCCGCGCGGTTGAGGACGACGCGCCACTTCTCCTTCTGGTACCGCAGCAGGTCCAGGGTCTCGAGCGTGAGCTTGAGGTTCTTCAGCGCCGGGACGTCCAGGGTCGCGATCAGCGCGACGACGTCCGAGGCGTCGAACGCCGCCAGCACCTGCTCGTCGAACGCCGGCGGGGTGTCGATGACGACGTAGTCGAACTGCTCGCGCAGCAGGTCGAGGATCCGCGTGACCAGGGACGGCGGCACGGACTCGCCGCTGCCCGGGTCGACCGGCGCCACGAGCGCCGACAGCCCGGGGGAGTGCGGCGTCAGGATCGCCTGCACCGCCTCGGCGTCCAGCGACTGCGCCATCGGGACCGCGTCCGCGATCGTGCGCGCCGGGAACAGCTGCAGCGCGATCGCGACGTCGCCGAACGCGAGGTCGAGGTCGACGATGACGACCTGCCGGCGGCCACGGTCGGCGAGCGCGGCGGCGAGGTTGGTCGCCAGCGTCGTCTTGCCGCAGCCGCCCTTGGCGGAGAACACCGTGACGACCCGGCCGGTGACCGGCCGGCCCTGTGCCGGGACCTGCGGGCCGGAGCTCTGGTCGCGCAGGGTCGCCGACAGGTGGGCGCTGCGCTGGACCGCGGCCTTGATGCCGAGCGTGTCGCGGTGGTCGACGACCTCGCGGATGCCGGCGCGCAGCGCGTCCTGCAGCAGCGGCGTCGTCACCTCCGTGCGCACCAGGACGACGCCGAGGCTGGGCCGGTGGACGCGCATGTAGTCCGCCAGCGCGAACGCCTCGGCCTCGCCGACGCCCGGCCCGAAGACGATCGTGTCCTCGACGAACTGCGTCGAGAGGTGGGCCTGCAGCCGCTCGAGCCCGACGAACACGCGCGCGACGCCGCTCAGCGTCTCGCGCAGCGACTCCGCGACCGTCTGGTCCGGATCGCAGACGACGGGGACGCCGCTCACCGTGCTGTCCTGTTCGCTCGCGCGAGGGCGCTCATGGCAGTCCTGTCCTCGCTCACGGCAGCAGCTTGTCGACGGTGGTGGCGGGCAGGTTCGGGTCACCCTTCTCGTCGGGGCGCAGGATCGCGAAGTACAGGTCGCCCGCCTTCTGGGCGAGGATCAGCTTCTGCGCCTGGTCCTGGGTGACGGCCATCGAGACGATCGTCGTCGGCACGGCGTCCTCGGACGTCGCAGTCCCGCCCTGCGTCTGTTCGGCGGCCTCGTCGGGGGCCCGCACCGGCGCGGCGCCGACGCTGAGCACGGTGACGTCGTCGAGCACCAGCCCGGTCGTCTGGGCCGCGCCGGTGCCGATCGTCACGAAGACCGCCACGTGCGAGCCGCCGAAGAGGAAGCCCGCGGAGCGGTTCGGGTCAGCGAGCTGGACCGCCATCCGCATCTGCTTCGGTGCGAGGCCGAGGTCGGCCGCGCCGGCCGCGGACTTGCCGAACAGGCCCCGCTGGATGACCTGGCCGGCGGTGATCGGCGCGAGCGTCACGAAGCCCTGGTCCGCCATCGGGGCGAGCTGCGAGGCGTCGGAGATGACGCCGGGGGTCTTCTCGCGCTGCAGGACGTTCTCGGTCGTGAACGCCGAGGCGTCGAGCTGCTCCTGGAGCGAGCGGCCGGAGGGGATGTCGCGGGAGGCCACGAGCACCGACACCACGCGGGCGTTCGCCTCCGCGCGCTGGTCGGCGCCGCGGACGTAGATCGCGACCAGCGCCGTCCCGACCGCTGCGACCAGGATCGAGCTGATCAGCAGGAGCGTGCGTCGTCCCATCGCGTTCTCTACCCGTCCTGTCCCTCAGTGCCCGCGCCCGACGTCGCGTGCTCCTCGCCCGTGAAGGTCAGATGATTGAGCACGAAGCTACCTGCCGCCCGGGACTGCCCGGGGGCAAACGTGACGTCGGTCGCAGCCGTGCGCCCGAACGGACCGCATTGTGGTCGATGGGCTGCCGGTCCGTGAAATGCCGTTACACGGTGTGCGCACAAGGATCTCCGCTGTGCTGCACGTCGGTCACTCAATGTCATCAGTCCTCCCCGGGGTTCTTCACGAGGAGTACCTCGCGGGGGAACTGCGGACCGAGGTAGGGCCCCACCTTCGGCGACCCGGACACGGTGCGGCCGAAGAACTGCGGGTCGATCACCCAGAACTTGACCGCACGCAGCCGGTCGCCACCCTCCTCGAAGATCAGGCCGTCGAGGTCGTCCTGGATCCAGACGTACGCGAAGTCGACGATGGGGTACTCGCCGTCCTCGAACGGTAGGACATGCAGGGGCGGCACGCCGGGGTTGATCACGGGCACGATCCCCAGCCGCGGGCAGGCGAACGCCTCGGCCTTGATCGCGTCACGCGCGACGTTTCCGCTCTCGATGACCTCGTCGATGTCCTCACCAGGAGGGAGCGCGTCCCGATCGCTGACCTCCTGCAGGTCGGTGCCGTCGATCGTGACGCCGTGGGTGGTCTCCGGCTCGGCTCCGGAGCACCGGCGCAGGAGCCGGCCGGGGTTCGCCCCGTCGCCGAGCAGCCCTTCCGTCAGTCCGGCCGCGAAGCCGCGGTCCCGGGTCTTGACACAGTTGATGTCCGCACTGAAGGGGCCTCCCACGACGCTCAGCAGGACTCTCAGGAGACCGCCCAGGAGGCCGCTGAGAGGGCCCGAGCATCGCAGGCCGACCACGTCGCCGAGCCCCAGGAGAAGCGGGTCGGGGTTCTCGTTGAACCGGTGGGGGGTCGGCTCGATGCCCTGCTTGAGGTTCTCGCTCAGCGTGTCGTTCGCCGACAGCGTCGCGTCGTTCCGGCCGATGTCGAGCACGCCGCGGGCATCCGGCCGGTCGCACACCGCGTCGCCGGTTCCGCCGCCCCCGCCGGTGGGGAAGCCGGCCACCGTGAGCGTCGTCCGTTCCGAGACGAAGGATCGGGGGTCGCCGGCCTCCACCCAGACGTCGTGGAAGCCCGGCCCGAGCTCGGTGTTCAGCGTGACCGTCGCCTGCGTCGCGGTGTGATCGGTGGCGGGGATCGTGATCCTGCGGCCGCCCACGACGACGGAGAACGGCTCGATCGTCGGGAACCGGCCCCCGAAGGTCGGCCGGACGGTGATCCGCCGACCCGACGTCGGGGGGAAGATGAAGAAGTCGTCGAGATCCAGGGCGATGAAGGTCGGGAAGAAGCCGGTGGAGCCGGGGTAGGTCACGGGGGCACCGAAATCGCGGTCCACCACGCAGAACTCGTGGTTGCGGGCCGGGTTCGACAGGTCTTCCGGGGTCACCGCGAACGGCAGGAAGCCGGTGCCGATCGGGGTGCCGACCCGGGCCGTCGCCGCCTTCGAGACCTGCAGGTCGCCGGCGCCGAACGTCCGTGCCAGCCCGAACGTCACCGTCGACGGCGGCAGCTTGACCTGGATCGCCGCGGCCTCGTCGTCCTCGTCGGTCAGCGCCGGCGGCCCGAACTCGCCCAGGTCGTTCGGCTCGCCGTAGAAGAGGATCTGGCCGTTGGTGTCGTCGCCGTCCGTGGCCCAGCCGGGCATCGAGCCGTCGGCCGGGCACGTGCCGCTCGGCCAGCCGCCGAGGTGGTTGGCGGGGGAGCAGAGCGTCTCGATCGCCTTGCTGCGGGCCTTGGGGATGTCGGGCAGCTCGGTCGCGCCGGCGAGCGCCACGGCGTCCGCGACCGACTGCAGCTCGCCCTGGCGGGTGTAGACCTGGCCGAAGTCGACGGCGAGCGCCGCGAAGCCGAGCAGGAACGTCGAGACCGACAGCGCGACGAGGATCGCGACGGCGCCGGCGTCGTCGCGGAGCCGGGCCATCGGTCCCTGCCCGCGCCGCCGGCGTCCGCGGTGCCGCTGCGTCACGAGCATTCGCGCTGCCCCAGCTTGCCGACGTCCTCGATCACGACCCCGGCGTCGCGCGTGATCTCGTCGGGGAACGGGATCAGCGGGAAGTCCAGGGTCGGTTGGTACGTGAGCCTCATGACCGCGGTGTCCCCGCGCCGCGGCGTGAGCGGCTCCGGCTCGACGCCGGGAGACTGGACGTCCAGCGTCGTCGTCAGACTGTCGGGGTCGATCCCGAAGCCGTTGTTCCGCGCCGCCCGCTCGACGATGGGGTCGATGTCGTCGCAGCCGTCGATGCCG
>Ga0307415_100001891_pt1 | contig 10278 bp, 7 predicted proteins | sample DK1Cmetagenome_FD_204524 | JGI IMG/M metagenome (GOLD analysis project Ga0307415, IMG submission 204524) | Maize rhizosphere microbial communities from greenhouse at UC Davis, California, United States - DK15-C-2 | ecosystem: Host-associated > Plants > Roots > Rhizosphere > Soil | place: USA...
GCGTCTCTGACTGATCCCACACCGCCTCGCCGCGAGTCCGCCCACCCATACGACCTCAAGACGGCGCCGATCAGGCGGCGAGGACTCCACTTGCTTCAGGCCCGATTTCTGCTCGCTCACCTAGAAGCTATCGCGGGAAAGAGCTTCTGTAATCGCGTTATCGAGGGATAGGAGTACTGCTTTCCGGGCGGGCTCGACGATGCTTTCGCCGACGCGCTGCTCGATGATGTGGTTCGCGACACTGATCTTGCCCGGCGGCTCGTACCCTTTTTCATTGCACCAGGCATCGACTGTAGCGGGCCGACCGACGTTGGGGAGATCTTCCGCGGTCAGTTCCTCAGCTATACCGTTGGTGCGCAGCCGCAGCTCCTCGTTGACCGCAAATAGATAGGCTTCCAGCTCGATGAGGTCTTCGAGCACCAAGCCGGCCTCATGCCCTTCGCCCAGCATCACGATCCGTTCTTTGGGGATACCCGCCTTTGCCAGTTTCCTGCGAAGCAGTGTGCCGCTCTTGTCGCCGTCCACGAGCCAGGCGGTTCTAGGTGCCTGCAAGTCGAGACCTGCGACGGATGCTGGCTTGACGTTGGATGCTCCGGGCGCAATTTGATAGCCGAGCGCATCACGTCCGGTGGCCTCGCGTAGAAGGGTAGGGAGGAGAACAAGTTCGGACGGCCCCTCGGTGATGACGGCGTTGCGCACGGGCACAAAGGCGAGCGTTGCCGCGCCCATACCCAGCAGCAGCGGGGAGTAGCCAGGGTCGGCGCTCCAGAAGCGGTTAAGTACGCGACTGTGATTGCTTGCCTGCAGCGGCTCAACTACGCGGATTCCCGCTCCAAGGTCCTCTGGGAGGCAACCGGCGGAGTGTGTCGTGTAGATGATCTGGGCAGCTGCGTCCTGACGGGCAAAGACCTGCATTAGGTCAGCCTGCGCGTCGTAATGTAAATGGCTGTCCGCTTCATCAATCAGTAGGATCGGCGGCCCCATGCGGAGCTTAGCGGCGGTAAGGGCAATCAGGGCGACAAACTGCTTAAGGCCGTCGCTGCGCTCACCCAGCTGCGAGTAGCCACCCCCCAGCGTCGAGACGTGAATTCTTAGTATGGCACCGTCGTTGTCAAAGCGGACCTCAATCGGGTATTGCGTCCACGCCCTGAATTCCTCGACGAGTCGAGCATTGGCCTCGCTGAGCATCCGAACCACGTCGCCGGTGTCGTTGCGGCCGATGGTTTCGTGGAGGTCGACCAGATCGAGGCCGGCAAGCTTTGCAAGATTTCCCAGGGCGGCTGGGGGATCAGCCACAACGACGTTGAGATCGTACTGCGAGTCAAGTGCGCGTTCCTGCTCATCGAACGCTAGGAAGTCCGGTGTTCGGCCGTAGAGGATGGTGAGGGCTTCGTTGTTAGGGTGGGGCTTAGACTCGTGCTCTACGAGGGCATCGAGGTCCTTCGCGAGATCCTCGTCGCCGTTGTGGTCGCGCAGTAGCGTCGCAAGACCACTGACGTCCGCGATGATGTCTGGGTGGAGCGTGGGGGCCTCGCTGTTTAAGGCATCGATGAGCTTGAGCAGCCGTCTGGGGTCTGCAGCCGTATCCTGAGTCTCTACCCCGGTCATCCAGTCCTCGCCCCGCCGGGCGGTCTTGAGCTGCTCGGCTAGCTGGTGTCGTGGGCCAAAGTCTCGGACAAGGCGGGGTTCGACGCCTACCGTCAGACGGCCGTTGCCGAGCTTGTTGACGACGAGCCAGTACGCGCGCTTCGGATCGGTGCCGCTGTGTAAGTGTGAGATCGCTGCTCGGTCAGCTGGCTCGACGAGCCATCGGAGCCTCACGACCACTTGGTTGGCAGTGACCCCGCCGCGTCGTGTGAGGTCTTCGATAGGGAAGGGGTCACTGGTGTCGGACTGATCAAGCGCACGGAGGATAGAACTCTTGCCAGCCTCATTAGGACCAACGATTGCGATCAGACGGCCATAGAGGTCGATCTTGGTCGGCTCTGCGAACCTGCGATAGCCGTGGAGTTCTGCTGAAACGAGACGCATGTCGCGAAGACTAGCGCGAGTTGCCTCATCGGGGCCAGTACAAGTCACGCGACATCGCGCTGGTGGTAGGCGGCGCAGCCGGAACCTGGCTTTCTCTAATTGCGCGCGAATGCGCGCCCGGCCCGTAGGGCCGGCTGAATCGTCCGCCCTCCACGATTTTGCCCGGAGTGGGCCGACGAAGGAGGCCCATCGACGGGCGATCAATCGATCGGGCGGACTCCTACGTAGCGTAGCGGGGCGGGTCGATCGCGCCCTCGGCACGATCGCTGCCAAGGCAACGTCGTTGACTGACCCACCGAGCGTTACTTGATGGTGTTCCGCCATGGTCGGTCCGGATGCGACCATTGCTGTATGAGAACCCGCGTACGCCGCCAGGCTGGGGAGGACGGAGCGCTTCGGCTGGGCTGGCTGGTTGTCCTGGCTGGAATCCTGCTCGCGGGCGGGTTGGTCGCCTTAGAGCTGTGGTCCACCCCGCCGGGCTGGCTGCTGCCGAGCAGACGGCGTACGGTCGCCGGGCTGCACTGGATAACAGAGCACTGGTTGAACGCGGCGGCGGTGGGCACGGTCACCGGGCTTATCGCTGCTCTGACGCCCTTCGTATTCCGCTGGCTGGACCGTGGCCGCTCGAAGCAGTCCGGGACGCAGGCCCCGCAGGGCCGGGAACGGTTGGTGATGGCCCGACGGGTGCGCCACAAGTGGGTCACCGGCGTGTTGGAACCCTCGCTGGCCGATGCCGCCCGGTTGACGCTCGGGCTTGAGCATCGCCCCGATTTGCTCGACCTTGGCACCCGAGCCCTTCGAAGCTCAGATCGCTCACTACTGCCGTTCCCTGCGGGCGTATCGCTTGGCGAGGTCTTCGACCAGACTGGTGGTGGGCTCCTGATCCTGGGCGCGCCCGGGGCCGGCAAGACCACGCTGCTGTTGCAGCTCGCCAACGAGTTGCTCGACCGCGCCGAGCGCGATCCTGACGAGCCGATTCCGGTGGTGGTCAGCCTGGCCTCGTGGGCACGCCGACGTCAGCCCCTGACTGCGTGGCTCGTCGACGAGCTCGTCGACGGCTACAGCGTGCCCCGCCGTATCGCCCGCGCCTGGATGGCGGCAGATGCGTTCGTGTTGCTGCTGGACGGGCTGGATGAGGTGGCCGGGCCGCACCGGGTCGCGTGCGCGGAGGCGATCAACGCCTACCGGCGCGACCATGGGCTAGTCCCGCTGGTGGTCTGCAGCCGCACCTACGAGCTGCAGCTGCTTGCGATCAGGTTGCGGCTAGAGGAGGCCGTCGAACTACAGCCACCCAGCGACGCCCAGATCGACGCCTACCTCGGCCATCTGGAGGCGACCGGGACGCCGCTTGCCGATGTCCGTGCCGCCCTTGCGACTGACCAGGAGCTGCAGGCCCTGCTGCGTTCGCCGCTGCTGCTGCACGTCCTCGTGCTGGCTTATCACGGCCGTCCAGCGCCCGCGTTGCAGTTGCCCGGCAGCCTGGGTGAGCGACAGGCACGGCTGTGGGAGGCGTATGTGACGCGCATGTTCGAGCAGCGACCGCTCAGTCCAAGCGGCGGCTACAACAGCGAGCAGGCACGTCGTTGGCTGGCGTGGCTGGCCGGCAGACTGCGAGACCGCGACCAAACCGAGTTCGACCTCGACCGTCTGGACTATGGCTGGCTTCCGACTCCAACCCAGCAACGACTCGTACGCCTTGCCGCCATGCTGGCCGCGGGGCTGCTCGTCGGGATGGTCATTCCGGTGGTCGGCGCGCTGGTCTTTCAAATAGCGCCAGGCAGCACTGCACCCTTTGCAGGATTGGTCGCCGTGCTGATCGTCGGGCGCACGCGGAGCACTGCGACGACCGAAGAGCTGCACTGGTCCCTGGACGGGCTGGTCGCCGGGCTGGCCGGCGGGCTCGCCGGCGGGCTGGCCGGCGGACTGGCCGGCCCGCCCGAAGCCGGGCCTCTGGGCACCTCCTTCCAGATTGTCGAAGGCCTGGCCGGCGGGCTCCGCCTTGGACTAGCCGTAGCCCTCGTAGCCCGGCTGCTTGGCGTGCGAACCAAGGGCTTGGCACGAGGAATGAGGCACGCTGGAGGAGGGGTGGCCTGGCCATCGGGGTGACTGGCGGGGTGTTGCTTGGATGGTGGGGGGCGAAGGACGTTGGACTGATCGCCGGTATTGCCTTCGGGCTGGCCTACGGGCTGAGCTTTGGGTTGATCTTCGGGCCCATCGTCGCGGTGCGTAACGAACGAACCAGGCCGAACGACGGCATCCGCCGATCGGCCCGGTATTCGCTGGTTATAGGGCTGGCTGTTGCGTTGCTCGTCGGACTGTTTGAGGTGCTGTCCGTCGGGCTGGACGGCGAGTGGCTGGCCTTCTCACTGAGGCAAGGACTTCAAATGGCCCTGCTGCTGGCGCCGCTTGTCGGCCTAGCCTTCGGTGGAGATGCGTTGATCCGTCACTACGCGGTACGGGCAGGGCTGACTCGCGCCAGAGCCGCCCCATGGCGCTACGGATCATTCCTCGAAGCGATGACCCAACGATTGCTGCTGCGCCGCGCTGGCAGTAGCTACGTGTTCGTTCATCGGCTGCTGCGTGACTACCTTGGCGACTCCGCCCACACGCCGGCAACCGTGCAGGCCGCTCCGGGCGGACGCTGAGCTATCATCAGAATACCCGCCCCGTACACCGGCAATTGTGGGGAAAACCGTTCGCTAAATGTGGTAATGGCGGCGAAGCCGCATAAATCGTGCCGCCCACGATCTACCTCCCGGCTGGGCCGGGTGACGCCATTCCCCACGGCATTCCTTCGTGCAGCGTCCGAGCCCGGCCCAGCTGGGAGGCGGGCGGCACACCTACGTAGCGAAGCGGGGCAGGGTCACGGGCGGGTTTTGCGCGTGACCCTGCCCCGCGGAGCGTCTGACCAGGGCAAACGGGCCGAGGCCGGCGCCCACTGGCCCCTCACCCTCTGAGGGACCCATTGAGGGAGGGGTTGAGGGACCCATCAGGGGGGGGATCAAGGGACCCCTGGGGGACCCATCCAGGGGAGCCGCCGCGGTTGAGGAATTGCCCCAGTGACGCCAGAAGGGCGCGGCAACGGCGACCGCGTCCAGGGTCGGGAGCGGCCGGCCGAACGCGGCGGCGACTTCAACGAACCGCCACCCTTCTGAGCACATTGACGCAGGTCAACGGCCTGAAGGGGGTTCTGTGACTGCCATCCAGACCACCACCGGCTCAGGGCTCATCGCCGCCCTCGAACAGACCTGGGCCGACATCCGCCGCCGCACCCCCCAGCTCCCCGAGGTCGTGGTCGTGACCGGCACCGGCCTGTCCTCGAGTGCCTTGCATATTGACGCCAAATGGGGCCACTTCGGCGCCGACCACTGGGTCGAGGGTCGCCCCACCGAAGAGGGCCAGGGCGCTTCCCTGGACCTGTCGGCGGCTCGGCGCAAGCCCGAGCTGTTCGTGTCTGGCGAATGCCTGGCCGAAGGCCCCCGCCAGACCCTGCAGACCATGCTCCACGAGGCCGTCCACGCCCTCGCGCATGTCCGCGGGGTCAAAGACACCTCCCGGGGCGGCAAGTACCACAACAAGCGCGAGTTCATCCCCCTCGCCGGCGAGCTCGGCCTCACCTGGCCGCAAGGCCAGCGACCCCACCCGGTGATCGGCTTCTCCGAGGTCCAGCTGACCGAGGAGACCCTGGGCGACTACGCCGACACCCTGGCGTATCTGGGGGCGGCCATCCGGCTGTACCGCGACACCTTCCGCCGCCTGGGCCTCCTCGGCGGCCAAGACCAAGGCGAGGGGCAGGACGGCAACGGGCAGCAGCCCACCGGGAAGACCGGCGAGCGGTTCAAGGTCGCCTGCAGCTGCCAGCCACCCCGGTCGTTCTGGATCCGCGCCAAGCAGTACACTTCCGGGCCGATCACCTGCGGGACCTGCGGCCAAGACTTCCAACCCTAGGGCACCGCGCCGAGCGACCAGCACCCAGGATAGCCGGCACGTTGAGGGGTCAAGCCGCGGCATGGAAGCGCACCCGGGCCTGGTCGGCCAGGCTGGCGACCCGCTCGGGCCCGAGCACCGCCGGCAGGCCGCGCAGCATGCTTGGCAGGCGCCGGGCCGCCACCACCGGCACGCCCTCCACGACGACCTTGCCCCAGGGGACCTCGGCGCCGTGGACGGCCACGATCGGCACCACTGCCACGCCCGGGTCGGGTAGGACCTGGGCGGCCTGGTCGGCCTCGAACGACAGTGCCTGCAGGACCGGGGCCAGTGGGTAGCGGCCATGCCACAGCCGCCCCGATGGGTCGAGTTGCAGTCGGCCGCGATACTGCTTGGAGTCGATCACGAACACCCCACCAGGGCCGATCACCAGGTGGTCGAGATTGGCCCGACTCCCCGGGATGGCCAGGTCATGTAGGACCGCCCACCCATGCCGCTCCAGCGGATCGAGCAGCCGAGCGGTCCTCCGCTCCCCCGCCGCCCCGCGCCGCCACGCGACGGCGTCCAGGCTGGGCCGGAACCGCAGCCCCCAGCCGACTGCCATCGCCGCGAGCATGCCAACCACCAAGCCGAACCGGGGGGCCAGTAGGCGGCCAAGGACTGTCCCACCGACACCGATGCCAACGGTGGCGGCAACCCGCCAGGGCAGGGTCGGGGTCCAGGCGGCCCACTCGGCCGCCCGCAACCGCCGCCACCTCGCCTGGGCGGAGCCGCCGGGCCGACCCACGCTGGCCCGAACCCGCATGGCCACCACTGGCTGATCGGCGCTGGTGCCGGCCAACAACTCGTCTGAGTCCTCATTCAGGTGGGCGAGGATGGCCTGGAGGTCGGCCTGGCTGAGCGGCCGCACCGACCCACTGGGCCGGTCCTCGTCGTCGAAGGGGAACCGTCGGGGGCTGGCCATGGAGGCCTCCTTCCCGCTGTTGCTAGCCGGCGGCCCGCTCGGGGCCTGGCTGGCCACGCTGCTGGCGCGCTCGCGGCTGGGTGGTGGGCTCGCTGGTCGGCTGGGGGTCGCGGCTGCGGTCGGCGGTGCGCTGCTTGGTGTGGACCCGGTCGATGGCGCTTCGGGCCCGTTGCCGGTCGGCCCGCTGGGTCGGGTCATGTGGCTCAGGGCCAAGCGCCCGGTCGGGATCAGTGATCTGGTAGGTGCGCCTGTAGGCTTCGATGTCGGCCGCGGCGTGGCGCCAGGCCCGCCGGCCCCGAGTCGACGCAGGTACGGGGCCGAGGGCCTCCAGGACGTAGCCCGGGCGGTCGGCTTCGACGGCCACGCCGGTGGCGCGCCGCTGCCAGGCCAGAGTCCGCATCACCTGCCGGTACTGCGGGCCGAGATGTGCGTTGGCCTCCAGCCAGCCGTCACGGCGTTGTTGGTGCTGGCGCAGCTCCCGCTCGCGGTCATGAGCTCGGTCGGCCTGCTGGGTGGCCACCGCCAGCCCACCCGGTATCCGGGCAGGCTCCTCGCCGCGTCGCAGCCAGCGAAGCATGCCGGGCGGCTGGCGATCGGCGGGCTGCTGCTGGGCGGCTAAGGCTTCCTCGGCCTGCTGGCGGTGGGCGGTGGCCCGGACGAGTTCCCGGCTGCGATCCTGGGGAGCCTGGGTAAGCTGATGGCGGAGCCGGTCCCGCTCGGCCCGCAACTCAGCCGTCGACATTCGCTGGACATCGGGGCTGGTGGGGGTGTCGATGGCCAACCTCTGGCCGCCGGCCCGGGATAGGGCCTGGGCCAGCTGCAGGTAGGCGTCGGGCTGCTCCCGGTCGGGCAGGTCCAGCTCGCCGGCGCCCTGGGGTTCGGGGCCAACCACGGCGTACAGCCGGGTGTCCTGGCGGGCCCGGGACAGCTGGACGTACAGCCAGTTGACGTCTTCGGTGCCGGTGAGCCGGACCAAGGCCCGCCCCCGGGTCAGCCCCTGGGCCCGGTGGCCAGTCGTCGCGTAGGCCAGGTCCACGCGCCGGTTGCGCTCGCCACGGCCGCGGCCATCCAGATACGACCGGGGCAGGATGACCTCCCGGCCGTCGGCGCCGTCCAGGCGGAGGGTCAGGGTGCGGGCGTGGGGGTCGAGGGCGGTGATGGTGCCGCGGCTGCCGTTGGCCACGCCTAGCTGGGCGATGGCGTTGTGGCCACAGACGACCCGGTCCCCGACCGCCAGGTGGCGGTCCTCGACCTGCAGCCGGTCGGGGCCGAGGTGGCCGTGGGCGGCCAGGAGCTCCTGGCAGGCGCTGTTGAGCCGGTCGACCTCGGTCCGGCGGGCGGCCAACACGATGACCTCCTGGCTGGGGTCGCGCTCGGCGTCCTGGTAGGCGGCCCACCAGTCCTGCAAGAGGGCGAGGGTGGCGGCGGGCTTGGAGTCGGCGGCCACCACCCGGTCGTGGGCCTGGTAGGCGGCCACGGCCTCGTCGACCAGCCCACCTCGGATCAGGTCGAGGGCCTCGCGTTCCCAAGCTTGGTGTTGCCGGCGGTTTTCGGTCAGCTCGCTGGCGCCGAGACGGAGGCGGAGGGCGCGGAAGCCACCGCCGGCGTCGATCGCCGCCAGCTGCCGATCGTCGCCGACCAGCACCACCTTCGCGTGGGCGTGGTCGGCGTGCTCAAGGAACCGAGTCAGCTTGCGGCTGCCCAGCATGCCGGCCTCATCGACCACCAGCACCGTCCGGGGATCCAACTGCTCCTGACCCTTGTCCAGGTCAAGCAGGAGGCGGTCGCAGGTGGCCACGTTCTCGAACCCCTCGCCCTGCAGGCTCAGGGTGGCGATGCCGGTCGGGGCGGCGGCCAGGAGCCGGTAGCCGTCCAGCTGCCAGGCGTGGCGGGCAATACCGAGCGCGAAGGTCTTGCCGGTCCCCGCTCGGCCGACGACCACGGCGATGCCTTGGCCGCCCTGGCATAGGTCCCGGACCATTGCCTGCTGGTCTTGACCGGCAGTGGGATGCGCGGCCAGGGCGTCGCGCACTGCCTCATGGGAGGCGGCCGCCGTTAGCTCGCCCGTCCGGCCGGTGGCGCTCGCGACTAGCTGCTGCTCGACGGCGAGGAGGCCGGGGGTGGACCAGCGGCGCTCCTCCAGGGCCCGGTCGGCGACCACGCTGACCGCCCGCTCGGCCAAGAACCGGTCGGCCAGCGCCTCCAGCTCGGTCCGTCCGGCGCCGGCCAGGCCGGCGCCGAGGGCGACCAGGACATCGGGGCGGGCGAAGGTGGACGCGGTCGCGGTCAGCCCGTCCAGGCCGGCCAGCTGATCGAACAGCCGACCGGCCACCGCATCGGACACCGTCCGCTCCTGGCCGCGGTCACGTGTCCGGCTGGTCACCGTCCGGATTAGGATGTCCGCGTCCACCCCGCGCTCGGCCGCCTCTTGACGCCAGCGGCCGTACAGGGTGTCTGGCGTCTCGTGCTGCTTGGGCTTGCGGGTTGCTTGGACGGTCCATTTGACCAGTCGTGGTGTCCGCTCCCGACCGTCCGCTACCAGCCCCTCTAGCTCAGCGTCGATCTGGCCAGTGCGCTTGGAGAACCCCCGAACCAAGTCCTCGGGGATCCCCTGGAGCTCGCGGTTGCCGTGGCCGTCCGCTGGTGTCCACTTCACCCCCAGCGTCCGGACCAGCTCGCGCTGGTAGGTGGCACGGTAGATGGCGTCCGCAGCGAGCCGATGCCGGTACAGGTCCCGTCCGTCCAACGCCGTCCAGCGTCCGTCCGGTCCCTGGACACGATTGGCCACAACCAGATGGGTATGCAGCAGCGGATCGCCCTCACGGGAGGTCCGGTGGTCGAACCCGACGGCCAGCAGCCCCTGTCCGGACACGTGCTGGACACCACCGTGTCCGCGACGGGCCCCAAGGTGCTCATCCAGGTAGCCGACCGCCTCGGCCAGGCCAGCATGATGGGCGGCCAGCACGGCCCGGCCGGTGGCTGGGTCGCCCAGGCCGTGGAGGATCGAGACGCTCTTGGTCGGCCGCAGGACCACGTCAAAGGCGGGCACGGCGTTGCGGCCGTGGGGACGGCCGAGCAGCTCGCCCGTCCTCGGGTCGCGGCTTTCGAACATGGCCTGGAACTCGGCCACCGATGCTTCGCCTGCCAGCCCTAGGCTGCTGGCGCCGGCGCCGTACCACCGGCCTGGGGACTCCCCGTGGCCGGACAGGTACGCCTCGTGGTCGGTGGCCAGCTCGCGGGTGTAGTAGGCCTCCCGCCCCACCGAGAGCTTGGCGATGTCGGCCACCACCCGCCGTACCCCTCCCCGCCTGTGTTGGCGCGAGCGAACGCACCCGTGGTGCATTGCTCTCCTGAAA
>Ga0307415_100001892_pt1 | contig 10275 bp, 17 predicted proteins | sample DK1Cmetagenome_FD_204524 | JGI IMG/M metagenome (GOLD analysis project Ga0307415, IMG submission 204524) | Maize rhizosphere microbial communities from greenhouse at UC Davis, California, United States - DK15-C-2 | ecosystem: Host-associated > Plants > Roots > Rhizosphere > Soil | place: USA...
GATCAGCGAGTCCACGGTGTGGACGACGTGTGGGAAGTCCTCCTGGATCCCGCCGTCGGGCATGTAGAGCACCGGGAGCCGCTCGGCGGGCGACGCGCGGTAGGCCGGCGGCACGTACACGTTCACCGGCCTGGCCTCGTCCAGCGCCTTCGACTGCACGGTGAACGAGTCGTGCGGCGGCACCGGGTCCGCAGGCGGCGGCGCGGCGGGCGCGTTCGCGGTCTGCGCGCCCGCCGCGGGCGCGGGCGCCGGCGCGGAGGAGTGCGTGCCGGCCGCGCACGCGGCGAGGGCGAGCGGGAGCAGGCGCGCGAGCCATGCCCCTCTCACAGCTTGACGCGGAACTGGAAGCATTCGATGCCCAGGCCTTCGCGAAAGTAGAAGCGGTGCGCCTGCTCCCGCACCACGCGTGAGATCAGCTGCAGCTCGCTGCAGTCGTGCCGGCGCGCCTCGCCCTTCAGCCAGTCGAGCAGCCTCGACCCGTAGCCGCGCGAGCGCGCGCGCTCGTCGGCCACGAGGTCGTCGACGTAGAGCAGCCGGCCGCAGTACAGCATGTGCATGTAGCGGTAGCCGGCCACGGCGCGCACCTCGCCCTCGTCGGTCAGGGCGGCCAGCAGGTAGCCGTCGCTCGCCATCATCGCGCGCACCCGCGGGACGTACGCCTCGCGCTCGAGGTGCGGGCGGAGCTGCCGCATGACGTCGAAGGTGGCCGCGATCTGCTCGTCCGATTGCGCCTGCTCGATCTTCATCCGTGCCCGTGAAGGGGTGCCGCCGGCCGCCGGTGCGGCGCGCGTCCGTCACGCCGGATCGCGGTGCACGGTCTCGGGCGAGAGGGCCGGCGTGCACACGGCAATGTACTCGGCGCCGCCCGGCTCGGGGCTGCCGTAGCGGACCCACTCGCCGGGACGGGCGGCCGGACCGGCCGCCGGACCTACGCGCCGCGCTCGCGCACCAGCACGCGCACCTCGCCCAGGAACGCGCTGCCGGTGACGCGGATCGTCCGCGCCGCCGGCTCGCCGGCGGCGGGCTCGTGCGCCTGGCTGATCGCGTTGCCGAGCACGGCGAAGACGTCGAACCTCACGGTCACGTCGGGCGGGACGATGAGGGTGACTCTCGACCCCAGGGCCCGGACTCGGGAGAATTCATGCCTCCTCTACGCCGCGCCCGCGGGCGCGGTTTCACGCGAGTCCGGCCCATTGCCGGCGGGATGTGAGCGGGCGGCGGCGCCCATTTGCCTAACGCGCCACGCCCAGTGCCCCCCGTCAGCTCGCCGCCAGGACGACGGTGGCGAGCCACCGCTCGGTCAGGGCGAAGCGCGCGGCGTCGCCGGCGAAGTCGGCGGCCGTCAGGGTCGCCCGCCCCGCCGCCGCCGGCTCGGCCTCGTCCCCGCCCCAGCAGGCGTACAGCTCGACCGGGCCGGCGCGCCCCACGGCCGTCGCGAGGTACGCGCCGAGCCGCCGTACCGACTCCCGGCCGGCCGCGTCCTCGTCGCCGCCGTCGCCGTAGCTGAACCCGCAGCTGCAGCCGGTATGCGCGCCCAGCACGTAGACGTGCGGCTTGCCGAAGTGTGCCCGAACGGGCTCCTCGGACGCGCGGATCGCGCGCACGCTCAACGGCGCGGGCGGGTCTCCCATGGGGAGCGTCGGCAGCGGCGTGTCGGCGGCCGCGTACAGGATCATGCACATCGGTCGGTCTGGCTGGCGGCGGGCTCCCGGCGCTCCGTTGCGGTGGGTCGCCCGAGGATGCGCGCGGCGAGCGCGGCGAGCAACGGCCACGTTTCCTGCCGCCGCAGTGAGCGACGCCTTCGCCATCTTGGCGGCCCTCCCGCGCGACGCGTCGTCACGTCGCCGCGGCGGGCGCGGACGACTGCTCGCGCAGCTCGAGCACCATCTTCACGTCGGCGCGCGCGTACCCGCCCTCCCGCGCGCCGACGGGCACGCGGCGGAAGCCGTGCTTCTCGTACAGGCGGAGCGCCGGCGTGAGGGCGGAGTTCGTCAGCAGCTCGACGCGCGCGACACCTTGCCGGCGCGCGAAGGCGACGGCCGCGTCGATGAGCAGGTCGCCGTACCCGCGGCCGCGCGCCGCCGGCGCGACGCCCATCTTGGCGAGCTCGAAGGCGTCCCGCCCGTGCGGGATCATGGCGCAGGTGCCGAGCGCCTCGCCGGCCACCAGGACGAAGAAGATCTCGCCCCCGCGCCCGCGGATCTCGCCCTCCGGATCGCGGAACACGGCGCGGTCCGGCTCCTCCACCTCGAAGTACTGCTCGATCCACTGCCGGTTGAGGCGCTCGAAGGCCTCGCGGAGCTCCGGCCGGTAGCGGACGACCTCCACGGCCTCGGCGGGGTGCAACAGCCCGTCAGCCGGCGTTGATCGGGAGGCGCCCCACCGCGTGCACGGCGGAGCGATACGCCTCCGCCGCGGCGGCGGCGAGCCGATCGCGCCGGTCGCCGGCGCCCCCCGCACCCGCCGCGTGGCGCTCCTCGAGCTCTCTGGCCGCGTTGCCGATCTCCAGACGGAGCAGCTCGGCGAAGACGATATCGAAAAGGTTCGTCGACATGGTGGTCCCCCCCGGGGAGAGTGAAGGGATGCGCCCAGCCGACGCCCGGCTCGCCGGCGGCCGAGCGCGCACGCGTCCTCCCGCGTTCAGCTCGCAGACGGTCGGCGCGGCTGCGCTCGCGCAGCGGACTTGGACGACGCTCGCGACGAGCGCCCACCGGAGCGGGGCCCCGCCGCCGCCCTGATCTCGGCGGCCCGTGCCTTCGCGAGACGGCGCACGAACGCCACGGGGATCTCGTCCTCGACGGCGAATCGGACGGTCCCCTTGGACGTCGGGTATTCACCCAGCTCGGCCGCGTGAGCGTCCCTCATGCCCGCGGTGATCGGGTAGAGGCTCCAATGCTCCTTCCACGCGGCGTACCAGAGGAGCGGGCGGCCGTCGAGCCGGAAGCCCGGGATGCCGTAGCTGAAGCCCTCGACGGCGTCCGGCACGGCGGCGCGGATCGCGTCCCGGATGGCCCGCAGGCCGCGGCGTGCGCCCGCCGGCTGCGCGGCGAGATAGGCGCGCGTCCGCTCCCGGGCCTCGTCGGGCTTCGGGCGGGATGCCCGGACGCCGCTCAAAAGCAGCCCCGGGTCTTGCCCGCCAGTGGGTTCGGCCAGTCGCCGGGGTACGGCACGCCGCGCTCGTCGCGGCGGGAGATCACCGGCCCGCGCTGCCGGCCCGCCCAGTCGGGCGCCTTCGGGATCTTCGGCACGCGCGCGTCCACGTGAGGCTTGGGGCGAGCACCGTGCGGCTTGCCTCGTTGATGAGCCATGATGCCCCTCCGGAAGGGAGTGCGGACGCCACCACCGCGCGCCGGCCCAACGGCGGCGCTCGGCGGCGGCGCCGAGCGTCCACGCACCAAGATGCGGGCTTCTGAGGGAACTGGCCAGGCGAGCGGAGCCCTCGCCGGCCGCGCGCCGGCCCCGCGCTTCCCGCCTTCGGGTCCTTCTTCCGCGAGTACGGGCGCTACCCGCCGGACTCGCGCTCACCGATCACCGGTGCCTCGGCGCGTGGGACGGCGGGGTCCGTCGCCGGGGCGGGACCGCACGGCGAGGTACAGGAGCACCGCCGCCACGGCGCCGAGCGTGTCCATGAGCATGTCCTTCTGGGCGTCCCAGACGTCGCCCTGGCTGCCCAGGAAGTTGGCGCCCGCCTCGGCGTTCCCGCCGTACGCGGCGTAGCCCCACTCGATCAGCTCGTACGACATCGCCACGAAGGCGATCGCGAACAGCGCGAACAGGCAGGCGAGCCGGCGGCTCATGGCCCGGCGGTCGAGCAGGTACTCCAGGATGCCGAAGGCGTAGAAGCCCACCGAGAAGTGCCCGATCCGGTCGTACATGTTGCGCTCGAAGCCGAAGGCGCGGCTGAACCAGTCGAAGGGCACGCGCTCGAACGTGTAGTGCCCGCCGACGGTGTGCCAGTACGGGAGCACCGCCATGAGCGCGTAGGCGAGCGGGGAGAAGCGGACGCCGCGCAGGTACAGGACGACGAGCGTGGCGACGACGACGACGATCGGGATGTTCTCGGCCCACCAGGTGGCGCGGTCGTACGGGCCGATCGCGCCCCAGATGAAGACCGCCACGTAGCCCGCGAGCAGGATCGCGGGAACGAGGCGGTCGGCGCGCGAGCGGTCGGCTGCGAGGGGCATCGGGGTGGGCGGCGAGGGGAGGTGCGACGCCGGCGCGTGCGGCCGGGGAAGCTGCTTGCGCGCCGCGGCGGCAACGCGTCGTCAGCCGGTGCGCGGACGTTTGGGTCCCGCACCGCGGGCCGCGCTGATCTCCGCCTTCTCGCGGAACGTGACCGACGCGCCGCACTGCGTGCAACAGTAGTTGCCCGTGCGCTCGCCCAGATCGTACTCCCGCGAGAACGCGGGGTGGGCGCAGGGCCGGTCGCCCCACGCCTGTTGGAGCTCGATCGCCTTCTTGCGCTGCACCGGAATACCCTCGACACGGCGTGGGGAGTGGCACGACGCCTCGTCGTGCACCGCCATGCGCTGAATGCCTGCGCAGGCCGGCCCTACGCTAATAGTAGCCCTTCGCGCGGTGACGCACCCACTTCTCCTCGACTCCCTCCACCCAACGGCGCCTTCGACGGATCGTTAGGCCGCAGCGGTGGCGCCCGACGGGATCGCTCGCCGGCTCGGGCCGGCCGCGTGTGGTGCGTCGCCGACCCGGCTCAGACGTGCTGGTCGAAGAGAACGGGGTTGCCGTCGGGATCGACCACCATGAAGCTGGCGGGGCCGGTGGTGCTCTCGTCCGCCTCGCTCACGAACTGCATGCCGTCCGCCCTGAGCCGGCGCTGCAGCTCGCGCACGTCGGTGAAGGCGGCGAGCGGCTGGGCGTTGCCGTCCCAGCCGGGATTGAAGGTCATGATGTTCCGCTCGAACATCCCCTGGAAGAGGCCGACGACGTGGTCGCCATTCTTCATGATCAGCCAGTTCTGCGAGGGATCGCCGGCGAAGCTCGCGAAGCCGAGCTTCTCGTAGAATTGCCGGGACGCCTGCAGGTCCTTCACCGCCAGGCTGATCGAGAACGTGCCGAGCTCCATGACCGCCTCCGTGAGCTGTTCAGGAATACGAGCGACGCCCCTCTCCGCACCCGCGCTCTCGCGCCCGCCAGCCGCGGCCGCCCGGCGCGCCCTGTCAGCCGGAGGGTCGCAGGCTCGATTGCAGCGCGCCCACGTGCTCGCCGGAGCGGAGCTCGACGAGGTACAACGGCTCCGGCGCGAGACTCTGGAGGGCGACGACGGCGCCGGCCTGCCCGGCGTGCTCTCCCTCCAGCACCACCACGGCATCGTTGAGGGCGTAGCCGACGCCCTCCAGCGATCCACCCGCCATCCACCTCTCGAGTGCGGAGTTCTCCACGCGCGCTCCTGTACGCGATGGTCGGTGCCGTCCGACGGCGAAGCTCACCTGCGAGGTCCGCGCTGATTCGTGCGAAGATGCGGACGAATCATGGCGCTCGCCAGACGCCCCGCCAGGCGCGCGACGCCCTGGCACCTGCATCGGTCCCTCGGACCGGGGCGCGGCCCGGGGTCGTCCACACGCCCGTCCGCGCCGCGTGCCCGCGCCGCTACGGCCGCGGCGCGATCTCGATCACCGCGGCCCGCCACTCGTCGCCGAGTGCGACGCGGAGGCCCGGGGCGGCGAGCTCCGCGCCCGTGGTCCGGCGCGGTGGCCCGCCGTCGATCGAGACGTCGTAGTGCCTGGCGGGGTCGAGGCCGCGCAGCCGGAACGTCTCGCCGGCGGCGCCGCCCGCCAGGCGGTAGGCGAGCAGCACGCTGCGACCTCCCGCGGGCGCCACGTACTGCAGCGCCATCCACCCGGTGGGCCGGTTGTGGTCGGGGGGCGGGGTGAGGTGATAGACGTCGGCACCGGTGATCGTCGGGCGGATGCGCTTGTAGAGGGCGACGTTGGCTGCCGCGCGCTCGCGGATCGCGGGGCTCCACTCGAGCACGCGGCTCGAGATGCCGAACTGCCCGTTCATCGGCACCCGGAACATGAAGTCCCACCACCCTGGCGCCGCGCTCGCGTCCACCTCGCCGGTGTCCTTGTCCCCGACCATCCAGTGGTTGCACAGCTCGGGCGAGAACTGCAGCGTGCAGCCGTACCTGAGCTGGAGCGACGGGACGGCGTTCACGACGTCGGAGACCCAGGTGGTGTGCGCGTGGGCCATGATGCCCGTGTCGAAGCGCAGGCCGCCGCTCGCGCAGTTCTCGACGACGAGCTCCGGGTGGGCCGCCCGCAGCTCGTCCAGCCACTGGTAGTAGGCCACGAGGTGGTCGTGCAGCCGCGCGCCGGCGCGGTCGGGGCGCGAGGGGTCGAAGCGGTCGCCGGCGTCGATGTTGTAGTCGATCTTGATCCAGCCGAGCTGGTAGGTGGTCACGAGCCGCTCGACGGTCGCGCGCGCCCACCGCCGCACCTCGGGCTTCGCGAAATCGAGCTGGCACCGGCGGTCGTTGATCACCGGCTCGCCGTCGTAGGGGAGGCACCACTCCGGGTGGTCGCGGAAGAGCCGCGACCCGCGGCCGACGTTCTCGATCTCGACCCAGAGCCCGAACTTCATCCCGCGCCGGCGCACGTGGTTGGCCAGCTCCTCGAGGCCCCGCGGGAACTTGCGCCGGCTCACCTCGTAGTCGCCGAGCTCCATCACCCAGTCCTTGTCGACGTACCAGCCGGAGTCGACCACGTACGCCTCGGCCCCGATCGCCGCCGCTACGTCGGCCGCCGCCTTCGCCCGCTCGACGTCGACGTCCTGTCCGAACGGGTACCAGGTGTTGAACTGCACGAGGAGCGGCCTGTTGCCGGGTGCGGGTGGTGACACGTACACCCGCTGGTAGCGGTGCATCTGGTTCGCGGCGTCGTCGAGGTCGCCGGCCGACGCGGTGAGGGCGATCCGCGGGAGCGCGAACGACGCGCCGGGCGCGAGGTGGAGCGGCGCGTCGCCGTCGTGCCGCATCCCCATCTGCACGGCGAGCGGGCGGGCGTCGAGCGCGATGTCGTTCTCGCCGGGCGTGCGCTCGACCTGCATCCGCCAGTTGCCGGACCAGGCCAGCTCGGCGAGGTACTCGACGCCCGCCCGCTCGTTGCGCAGCGAGAGCCAGGGCACGTAGCCCTTCGACGACCGCCCCTTCACCTGGTCGAACCGTCGGACGCCGGCCCCCACCGTCTCGGTGGCGAGCTGGCGCTCCTGCCCCCACCCGCCGAACAGGTAGCGCATCGTGTAGCCGCCGCCGGGGAGGGGCCACGCCGGCACGAGGTCGACCGGGATCGCGGCCCGGCCGCGGTTGCTCATCGTGAGCTCGCGCGTGATCACCCCCGTCTCGCCCCACGCCACGTACCGCTCCTCGATCTCCAGCGGCAGCGACGCGTGGCGCATCGTGAGGCGCACCTCCTCGACGCCGGGGGCGACGACGCCGGTGCGGTGCGACGTCAGGCGCAGCGAGGTCGAATCGAGGCGCGCCCCGCCCGCGGAGCCCACGAGGTCCAGCTGCGTGACACGAGGGTAGGACGGCATCACCCGCGTGAGCTCCCCCTCCCCTGCCGCCGGCCCGAAGTAGTCGAGGACGACGCGTCCGTCGCGCGCCGCGAGCCGGTAGAGGACGGCGCCGGACCGCAGCGTCCAGCGCTGGCTCGCCGAGTCGTAGGCGGCGCGCTGGGCGAGCGCCGGCGTGGCGAGAAGCAGGGCGAGCGGAACGAGCAGCACGAGTGGGCCGCCGAGGAGCGCGCGCCGTCGCGTCATTCACCACCTCCGGGCTGTCGATGTGTGGCAGGTGAGCCAGTCACTGCGTGCCCCGGGCGCCGTCCTCGTAGGGCAGCGCCGCCTCCTCGACACCCACGAAGTCCGGCTCGGGATCGACCGCCAGCTGCACGGCCAGGATCGAGTCCCGGCCTTCGAGGTACGCCTTCGCAACCCGATGCATTCCGTCCATCACGCGGCCGTCCGCTCCCAGGATGATCGGATGGCTCAGGCGGGCCTCGAGGATCAGCCGCGCGTGGTCCGCCACGGCACGGCACGTCGCGGTCTCGCCGCCCCCGAACCAGAACGGCTCGTCCAGCTCGCGAATGGCGTCGAGCGGCACCTCCCTCCTCGGCAGGTCCGCCGTGAGGGTGATGAGCCGGTCGACGTCCCACGCGAGAAGGCCGAACGCCGACGGCCGCAGGTGATACTGCTTCCTCATCACTCCGCCTTCGGCTTCATGCGCGTCACCTTGTACACCTGCCCGGCCCGGTCGTACGTCGTCCACTCGCCCACCTGCTCGCCGGCGTCGAAGGTGCCGGAGCGCATGCGCGTGCCATCCACGCGGAACCATTCCCAGAAGCCGACGGGCACCCCGTCGACCTTCTGACCCTTCGCCCAGACCGAGCCGTCCTTGTGATACTCGGTGTACGGCGTTGCGCCCGGAATTTCGTTAGGCATGGGGATCGCTGGTGATTGGCGCGGGACGATGGAATCGGCCGGTGCCGTCCGGATCCGCGGCACGTGCCGGATGGCACGCTCGGCAGCGGCGCCTCGTCAGCCGCCGGGCGCTCCCGCCGCGGTCGCGCGCACCAGGGCGCCAGCGTCGGCGGCCCGCTCGAGCGCCTCGCGCCACCACGGGGGCGGCCGCCCGGTCATCTCCTCGACCGCCTCCGGATCGTCGTCGATCTCGGCGAGCACGCGGGCGCGCAGCTCCGCGAGCGCGGCCGGCCCCACCGGCCTCAGCTCCACGCCGACGTGCACCGCGGTGCCGAACAGCCGCGCCACCGCCTGCCCTGCGGCGGACCCAGGGCGCACCACCTCGGCCCGCACGACCTCGTGGAGCGCGCCGGAGGCGTCGACGACGCGCAGGCCGTCGTAGAAGCGGGCGCCCCAGACCAGGGGCGCCGCGCTGCGCCCGAACGCGGCGGCGTCCCGGATGACGGCGATGCCGGCCCGCTCGCTCAGGCAGAGCACGGGATACCGCAGGTCGCCCGGTGTCACCGTCATCGCGGGCGGCCTCTAGCGCCCGGTCCCGCCGTGCGCCTCGTCGAGCAGCCGCCACGCGGTGATCTCCGGTGGTCCCGCGAGGAATTCGCCGGCCCGTTGGATGAACGCCTGCAGGTGCGGCGTGCGCATGTGCTCCCCGAAGTAGGTGTCGCGGTCGACCCAGCGCTCGTAGAGCAGAAACCGCGTGCCGTCGTCCGCGTCCTCGTGCAGCCTGATGCCCAGGCAGCCGGGTTCGGCCGCCGCGAGGGCGATCAGCGCGGCGAGCTCGCGGCGCGTACGCTCGTGCTGGCCGGGCTGCGCCCGATAGACGACGGTGACGGCGGTCGGGTGAACGGCCACGTGAGTCTCCTGAGCGTGGGAGGTGGGCGCACGGGCAGCGATCCGCGACCGGCCGGTGCGAACGGCGGAAAACGTAGCGCCGTCGCCGGTCCGCCAACACCGGCATGTCCGTCCAGGCCACGGCCCGCTCACTCGTCAGTCGGAGAGCTCCGGGCGGTCGCGCACCGCCATCATCGTTCCGGTCAGGAGCGCGACCACCTCGCCGTCGTCCGGCACCGCGCCCGCCTCCCCGGCCGCCGGCTCCCGTGCGACCGCGCGGAGCTCGCCCGCCACGACCGTCAGCGTGCGGCCCGCGCGGACTACCCGGCCGAGCGCCCGGAACCACGCGCCGCGGGCGGGCGCGAGGAGCTGCACCTTGAATTCGACGCTCAGGACCGCGGCGCGGGGCTCCATCAGGCTGAGGGCGGCGTAGCCGCACGCGCTGTCCACGACGGCGGTGACGATGCCCGCGTGGAGGAACCCGTGCTGCTGCGTCAGCTCGGCGCGGAACGGGAGCGCCAGGTCGACCTCGCCGGGCGCGACGCGCTCGAGCGTGGCGCCGAGCGTCCGCATCACCGCCTGCCGCGCGAAGCTCGACCGCACACGCTGCTCGAAGTCCGGGTCTCTCGGCTGGAAGCGCAACGGCGTTCATCCCTCGTGACGTGGCATGCCGAGCGACTCGCGGCGACGCGTCGTTCGGCGGCGACGCTACACCAGCGCGATGCGGAAGCGGAGGCCGAGCGCTCCGCCGTGGCTCGCGGGCTTGGCGAACTCCTCCACGAGCGTGCCGCCATTCGCCTCGATCACTCGTCGCGAGGCGACGTTCGCCGCGTCCGTGGTCAGCTCGACGTACGGCAGCCCTTCGCGCCTGATCTCGGGCAGCAGCAGCGCGAGCGCCGCCGTCGCGTACCCCCGCCGTCGCTTCCACGGCACGACGGAGTAGCCGATGTGCCC
>Ga0307415_100001893_pt1 | contig 10275 bp, 9 predicted proteins | sample DK1Cmetagenome_FD_204524 | JGI IMG/M metagenome (GOLD analysis project Ga0307415, IMG submission 204524) | Maize rhizosphere microbial communities from greenhouse at UC Davis, California, United States - DK15-C-2 | ecosystem: Host-associated > Plants > Roots > Rhizosphere > Soil | place: USA...
AGGAAGGGGAGGACGAACAAAAAAACCAGCAAGTGCAGGGTCCTTAACGCGGGCGCAAAAGTAAGCGCTTTATTATTCCTCAAGTTCGTACTGTTTTATTTTGCGGTACAAGGTGCGCTCGGATATGCCCAAATCCCGTGCCGCATATTTACGTTTATTATTGTTCTTTCGCAGTGCACGAATGATCAGCTCCTTCTCCTTCTTCTCAATGGAGAGCGAATCATCTTCCGTCTCGTGTGCGATGTCGTGAACGTCTTCAACCTCACCATTGGTAGCAGATGGGCCCGGCGGTATGTTCAACACCATGTGGTCATGCGATAAGCCGGACTCACCATGAACGTCTTCAAAAAGGCCGGCGTGCTCTTTCGCCATTGTACCCGTGTCTTCCTGACCGTTTAAAAGCTCAAGCACAATTTTCTTGAGATCGATCACGTCCTTTTTCATATCAAAAAGGACCTTGTACAATATGTCGCGCTCACTCAGGTTGTCCTTTTCAGGAACGGCAGCCCGGTACAATGCCGGCAAATTGCTTTCCTTCGGTAGATATTTTTGCAGTTGCTCAGCGTTAATATCCTTTTCTTCTGTAGAAAGCACCGAGATCTGCTCGACAAGATTTTTCAGCTGCCGGATATTTCCGGGGAAGCGGTATCGCAGCAGCACCTCCTTAGCTTCCTCTGTGAGTGTGATCGGTTTAACTTTATACTTATCAGCAAAATCGGAAGCAAACTTTCGAAACAACAACTCGACGTCGCGTCCGCGCTCGCGGAGCGGTGGTACATAGATCGGAACCGTGCTGAGACGATAGTATAGGTCCTCGCGGAATTTGCCTTCTTCAACGTTCTTCATCAGATTAACGTTGGTGGCGGCCACAACACGCACATCTGTTTTCTGCACCTTCGAAGATCCTACTTTGATGAACTCGCCGTTCTCCAGTACACGTAATAAGCGTGCCTGTGTTCCGAGAGGCATTTCCCCGATCTCATCAAGGAATATCGTTCCTCCATTTGTTACCTCGAAATATCCTTTGCGCGCCTCATGTGCTCCGGTGAAGGAGCCCTTCTCATGTCCGAACAGCTCGGAGTCAATTGTGCCCTCAGGGATGGAACCGCAGTTGATGGCTATGAACTGCCCATGTTTCCTGGGACTTAAATGGTGAATGATCTTGGAGAAAGATTCCTTGCCGCTTCCGCTTTCACCGGTGATGAGCACTGACATGTCCGTGGGTGCTACCTGCATCGCTACACGCACGGAATTGTTGAGCAGGGGCGAGTTGCCGATTATGCCAAACCGTTGTTTGATGCTTTGTATTTCCTGTTCTGTGATCGCCATCTAATAAACAACTTTTCCGATCAGAGTTCCGCCCGTGCAATCTTCAATGCGGACGTCAACGTATTGTCCTTTCCCGTATCCCTCCTTTGGGAAAACAACTACCTTGTTAGCTGTGTTCCTGCCTTGCAAATAGTTATCGGATTTTCTCGAAGTCCCTTCGATAAGTACTTTGAAGACCTTTCCGACATCTGCTTTGTTCCGGCGAAGTGAGTGTGCAGTCTGCTTTTCGATCACCTCTGAAAGTCGGCGCTTTTTAATGTCAAGCGGAACATCGTCGGTGAACTTCTTCTCCGCCAGAGTTCCGGGACGCTCCGAATAATAGAACATGTAGGCATAGTCAAAATTGACTGCTTCCATGAGATTAAGCGTGTCAGCATGATCCTCTTCGGTTTCCGAGCAGAATCCCGTGATCATGTCGGATGAAAGTCCGCAATCCGCGCCGAGGATCTCCCTTATCCTTGCTACTTTTTGCAGATACCATTCGCTGCTGTAACCGCGGTTCATCATTTCGAGGATCCGACTGCTTCCACTTTGCACAGGTAGATGGATGTACTTGCAGATATTGTCGTAACGAGCCATCGTATAAAGCACATCGTCCGTGATGTCTTTGGGGTGGGACGTAGAAAATCGGACACGCAGATCCGGATGAATGTTAGCCACCATTTCCAGCAAGCCGGCAAAATTTACGATTCTGTCAACGCCTTTTTTTTCAAGACGGGCCTTATTGTTCTCAACCTCGCTCCATTTGTAGGAGTCCACATTTTGCCCAAGCAAAGTCACCTCGCGATAGCCTCTCTCGAAAAGATCCCGGGCCTCAGCCACGACCGTGTGTGGATCACGGCTTCGCTCACGTCCGCGTGTAAAAGGAACTACACAGAAAGTACACATATTATCACAGCCGCGCATGATTGAGATGAAGGCTGTGATGCCGTTAGAGTTGAGTCTGACGGGACTGATATCGGCATACGTCTCTTCGCGAGACAAGAACGTATTTACTGCTTTCTCACCTTCGTCTACACGTGAGATCAATTTAGGAAGGTCTCGATACGCGTCCGGGCCCGCAACCAGGTCAACGATCTTTTCTTCCTCCAGTAACTTTGACTTAAGCCTTTCCGCCATACACCCGAGCACGCCAACAAGAAGATCGGGCTTGCTTTTCTTGAGACCAGTAAAGTGTGTAAGGCGGTTTCTTACCGTTTGCTCAGCCTTCTCACGAATCGAACAGGTGTTTAGAAACACGACATCCGCAAGACTGATATCCGACGTTGTGTCGTAGCCCTCTTTTGCGAGGATAGAGGCAACGATCTCACTATCTGAAAAATTCATCTGGCAGCCGTAACTTTCGATGTAAAGCTTCCGGGACTTTCCAGTATTCACATCCCTGGAAACATGAAAAGCACATGCTTCCGTCGTTTTTTCACCAAGAATCCCGATATCTTCAATCAAATTGGCCATATTTCACTTTCGAGCTCGCAAAAATACAATTTTTGCCAATAAATGACATCTTGTCAGGAAAAAATGCGAGCATAATGTGATGCGCCTCCCTGACTTCTCTGTGGAGGCATGTAATCCATTATCTTTGAAGGCAAGAGCTTCGCAGAGTTCTTTTTTTATTTGAACAAACTATGGCCATCATAATAAAGATAAGGGGACACCAGCCACAGTTCGGTAACAACTGTTTCCTCGCTGACAACGCAGTTGTTGTGGGAGAGGTCTCAATGGGCGAGAACTGCACGGTTTGGTTTAATGCCGTTGTTCGAGGTGATGTTAATTCCATCACGATAGGCGACAATACCAATATCCAGGACGGAGCTGTGATTCATTGCACCTATGAAAAAGCGAAGACGGTTATAGGCAGCAATGTGTCGATAGCACACAATGCAGTTGTCCATGGATGCACGCTGGAAGACAATGTGCTCATTGGAATGGGAGCAATAGTAATGGACGACGCGATTGTTGGCAGGAATTCGGTGATCGCCGCCGGTGCTGTCGTCTTACCAGGAACAAAGATACCCGAGGGTAGCATCTATGCCGGCGTACCTGCAAAACGCGTCAAGGATACGGGTGACGATATGAAAGCTGTCATCCAACGCACGGCACGTAATTATCGGATGTACGCTGCCTGGTTCAAGAGTGAAGAATGATTGGGCACAGATTTTTTCCTCAAGGAAGATTCCATTACGTCGCGTTGAGCATTGTGGCTCAAGCGGTTCAAGTGAATAAACCGGTCTGGTACAAATAGTTGATTTATGAGTGATAGCAATAAAGGTTTCGATCCCAGAATAATTCAGGAGTACAAAGACAAGATGAGGGCATGGGGTACGAACTATCTCAGAGATGAGGATGACGAGCATAATGAGGAGTATACACACTTTTACTTCATCGGCTTTTACGAAGGAAGGGAAGTTATTTATGATACTGTGATGTACACGCTGCGGCTGCAGCATGAAAGCGAGCTTTTTGAGATTGCGGAGCATCGCGCCGCCAAACATTTTCCTGAGTATAGAAAAATCACCTATGAGGAAGATGAGAATGGAAACCTGGCAGCACTTGACCCGCTAGAGGAAGAGATCGGACTATACATTGCCGAGGTCATCATGGAACTGGAGGAAGAGGAAGCGGTGAAAGTAAAGGAACACGTCGACCTGGACGTCAATACTGACTTCGGTGTTGCCCTTGACGTTGGCTTGCACCGCGAGAAAATCACGCCCGCAGAAATAGAGAAGTTCATCCGCGATTTCAATGAGGATACGCTGGATCTCGATGAAAATCTTTATTCGTTTCAGACACAGGATTTCGCACAATAAGAATTCCTTCTCGCTGCTGGAAATCTGACAAATTACGACCATATTTGCCGGCTAAACCTCATACCATTACCCCATGAAGAACCTGTCTTTGATCCTGAATGTAGTGCTGCTGGTGGCAGTCGCAATTCTTTATGTTCTGCACTTTTCCGGAACCGGAAAAGCGGAATCAAAATCTTCCTCCTCAGATACTTCCGCTGTCAACCTGAAAGTCGCGTACATCAATTCTGACTCCGTGTTGAAGCATTACGAATACCTTAAAGTCAACCGCGAACAGCTCGAGGCAAAAACCAAGAAAATGGACCAGGAGCTTCAGAACCGCACAGTAGGTCTGCGCAATGAGATAACTGCCTATCAACGCAATGTATCCGGGATGACGCTTGGCCAGGCCCGGGCGGCCGAGGAAGACCTCGGAAAAAAACAGCAGAATCTTCAGCTGTATCAGCAGAGCCTGCAACAGCAACTTATGCAGGAAGAAGCTAAGCTTAACAAGGAGTTGTACGACCGCATCACCAGCTTTCTAAAGGACTATGGTCAGGAGAAAGGCTTGCAGGTTGTACTGAAGTTTGATCCGGGAAGTGATGTTCTATACGGAGGTGAAAGCCTGGATATCACAAACGATGTTGTCAAAGGATTAAACGAAGCGTATCAGGCCGAAAAGAAAGGCGGCACGACAAAAGCTGATAGCACGGCGGCGAAAAAGAAATAATCGTTCGCCCTTAGTTTAAAAAAAGTAGGGAATGTAGGTAAAAGGCACGCCAGCCGCTACATTCCCTACTTTTTTTTATCTTTGAGGTTAAGCTATGGCGAATCGTTTCATTGGAGCCCTGCAGATAAAGTCGGAAGAACAGAAGCAGATCTGGCTGATGTTGACGACGGGCTTTTTCATGGGCGTTTTCATTGCCACCTATCAGGTTACCGCCGACTCGTTGTTTCTGAACCGGATGGCCGACAAACTCAACAAGGCCTTCCTGATGGCGGGAGCTTTCGGGATTCTCTCCACGGCGCTGTTCTCCTTTTTCCAGAACTGGATAAAGTTCACAACGCTTGCCCTGGTGAGCATCCTGCTTATCTTTTCGTTCACGCTGGCTTCATACCTTTTACTGCACTTTGGCGATCCAACGCAGCACAACGTGTACATCTTCGCAATGTACTGTATGACCGGCCCTATGACGGCGGTGTTATTACTGAGCTTTTGGGGGATCTTTGGCCGACTATTTAATTTCCGGCAGTCGAAGCGGATCATAGGCTGGATCGACACAGGGCAACTCATCGCAGCCATCGCAGCTACGCTCGTCATCATTCCCGCGACTTCAACATTAGTTGATGACACCTCGAATTACCTCCTGCTTTGCTGTGTAAGCATTTTTATAGTGTCTATTTTATTGATTGCGATCTCTTCGTCTTTTTCGCTGTCGAAAAACGATCCTGCTGAATTTGGACCATTGGTACGTAAGGCGACGTCGTTGAACAAGCTGTTTACAGATAGATACATTTTGTCTCTTTCTTTCTTCCTGTTCATTTCGATGGTCACATTGATGTTCGGGCAGTACGCCTTTCAGGAACTGGTTCACCAGCAATACCCGAACGAACGGGAACTTACAACATTCAACTCTTTCTTTACAGGTGCTGTTTACGGGCTAAGCCTGATCATGCAGACTTTTATTAACAACCGGGTCATCTCGAACTACGGGTTGAGGATTTCTTTGTTTATTCTGCCACTCGTTGTCGGATTGTTCGCGCTGGGCGCCGTAGCCGCGGGAACCATCGAGGGCATGGGCTTCATTTATTTTTTCCTGTTCGTCGCGCTGAGTCGCCTCTTTAACTGGACTTTGCGCGACTCTCTTGAGAACCCTGTCTTTAAGCTCTTTTTTATCCCGCTCGACAACCGGTATAAATTCAACATACAATCCAAAGTTGAAGGTCTTGTGAATGAGAGCGCACGTTTCATCGCCGGTATCCTCATATTCAGTTTTGCCTATATCCCTGAGTTCAAGATTGTGCATATCTCGGTGCTCATTCTCGTTTTTGTTGTTGCGTATTGCTTCATCATCAACAATCTGTATCACGGTTACCGCAATAAGATCCGTCAGAAACTCGAAACAACTACTGCCGAGGAAGCGCAGGAAAAACTTGAAAAAGGTTTCAAGGAAGTAACGCTTCGGCTAGAGCAAATGCTTTCGCTTCCACAGCCTGAGAAAGCGGTCTTTTCCTTCAAGCTTCTGGAGAAGATCAACGGTGCAAATATTTCCCATTGGGTTAACCAGATGTTGAAGAACGAAGACGAGATAGCACGTCACTTCGCTCAGGAGCGGATGAATGAGCTCAAAGGACTTTCTGTTTCCGATAAATATGTCATCCGCATGGATGAAAACAGCCCAAAGCACGAGTCGAAGAACGTGCTTACCAAGACCGAGCTTCAATATTTGCTTGAAAGCGGAGGAGACGTAACGGAAGCCCGGATCCAGAAATTGACCAAATCGCCGAACGCGAATGACCGCCACTACGCAACGGAGCTACTGATGCATGCGTCAAAGGAGGAAGGCGTTTCATTCTTGATGGATCTGCTTAACGACTCCGAGCCGATCGTCCGGAATACTGCGATCAAGACCGCAGCCAAGCGCTACAACCACGAAGTCATGCAGGCTCTGATCGGGAACCTTAGTAATCCGATGTACAGCAATCAGGCAACCAACGCACTGGTGTGGATAGGAGCCGAGACATTGCCTCTCCTGGAAACAGCTTTTTATCGCAGCGGACAAAATACCCAGGTAATGCTAAAGATCCTGCAAGCAATGGGTCGCATAGGAGGGCAGCGGGCAAAAGAACAACTCTGGAACAAGATCGACTATCCCAACAAGATGGTCGTGTCTCAAGTCTTGTTGTCCTTGGGCGAATGTGGTTTCAAGGCAGGACCTCTGCAGGCGACCCGCATCCGCTACGCGATCGAGGCCGACATCGCGGACATTCGTTGGAATCTCAGCGCTATTCAGGAAATCGACGATGACGGCTTTAACGATCAGGTAAAAACCAGTCTCCGCTGGGAAGTTCAAAGTGATATTGAACACATATACATGCTGCTCGCGATGTTGTACGACACCCGATCAATCCAGTTGGTGAAAGAAAATATCGACAGCGGTACTGCGGATAGTATCACCTACGCAATTGAAATGCTCGATGTGTTCCTTGCAGACCAGCTCAAACAAAAGGTAATCCCTGTGCTCGACGATCTCAGCGATACTGAGCGGATCAGTCGCCTGGATATTTTCTTCCCTCGTGTGAAGCTCGACTCAAAGCTTGTACTGAAATTCATCATCAACCGCGACTTCACACAATCCAACCGTTGGACCAAAGGTTGTGTCATTTTTCAGATCGGCATCCAGCGCATAGAAGATTTCAAGCTTGACCTCATTGCGCAGCTGTTTAACCCTGATACGTTCATCAAGGAAGTTTCGGCATGGGCTCTTTATCAGATCAATCCTGAAGAATATCACAGGAACGTGCGGCGCCTTGGGGATTACCAGCGCCGGGAGCTCGATGACCTGATCATCCAATCCAAAAGGATGACGCGTTTTGAAAAGGTTTTGTTCTTTCAGAAAATCTCTGTGTTTGAAAACATTCCCGGCATAACACTGTCTTACCTGGCCGATATCAGTGAAGAGATACGAATGAATGCCGACGAGCCACTCATCCTTGACGAAAAATCCAACGCGTGTTTCTATGTGATTGTCGCGGGAACTATTCACTTCTATCAACGAGGAGAAATGATATCCGAATTCACTCATGGCCAATTTATTGGAGAAATGTTGGCTTTTCCTAACTTCGTGAACACAAATGTGCTTATCGCTCAGTCGGATGTTGTGTTGCTGAAGCTGAACAAAGAACAGTTCTACGAATTGCTCTCGGATAACGTGCGACTGGCTGATAAGATATTAGAGTTCGTTTGATATGACCCGATCGAAAAAGATCTTTGCTGCATTCGCAGTTCTTTTCCTGCTCTTCCTGATCTACATTGTGTACGATATCAGCTCACGGACAACATTCCCGGGGCATTCTAAAGAAAATGTGATCGAGAACGCAGTCCCGGACACTACGTCTTCCGACACAACGCAACGTTAGGCCTGTCGACCGCTGGCACGTGCATGTCAGGAAAGCGGACTTCAACCGGCTGTTTAAGGCGCTACGAAGTGAAAAGAAATTATCCATCGGGTAATTCAGTATTTCCAACCCTCAATTTTTTCCATCAGGCGATTTCGCAATTCGGATATCAATATGGAAAAGTATCTTAGGTATAAGATTAAAGCCAACTATAGACAATGAGATCCCCCTAATCCAGGATTCAGGGGGATTTTTCATTTTGAGCCATTCCTCTCAATTTCCGATTGTCCCTTTCAATTCCAGTCGCGCACGTGAGGTTGTCCAGACACATCAACAACCTGATCGCGATACAATCATTACCTTCATAAAATTTCCGTCTCTTAAACAATCGCTCCTCATTCCAGTAATGACTTGAAGGTGATTCATACCCGAGAGTTCAACTACTTACTCAATTTTATTACGAGACAACTGCCGATTCAAAATTTTGCCGTATCTTTTACGATGCGAAAACCAATGCCTATACTTTTTTGCATCGCCTTCGGTGTAATAGCGTGTCTGGAGTCGTGTGTTTATCATGATTTTCCGGAGTATGTCTGCGAAGAGCAGATCAGTTTTGCAGAAGATGTTCTGCCGATTATCCAAACAAAGTGCGCCGTTTCCGGATGCCATAACGGAGATATGGGTCCTGACCTCACCTGGACAGACTTTGACCAATTTCATGCGCGGGCCGAGAGCGGACTCGTGAAATACCGCGTCACCAATCACATCATGCCCCCGTCGTATAGCCCTGCCGGACCATTAAGTCAGGAACAGATCAACACCATCGCATGCTGGGCAGACCAGGGCGCTTTGAACAACTAGATAATTGGATGCCGCTAAAGATGAAAACCCCGCGAAGACTTTACCGCATAAAAATTTATGCTTTTCTCCCCCTGATGATCATCTGCACCCATGTTCTTGCGCAGGAGGATCTTCTTAAAGAACTGGAGGGAAGCCAGCCTCAAGTGACAGATCAGGTCATACAAACCTTCAAAGGTACCAGGCTTATCAACGGACACTCTATCGAAACCAAAGGGCGCGGCGACCTGGAGTTTATCTTTGCACACAGGTTCGGGGCCATCAACGAAGGCCTCTACGAACTCTTTGGGTTTGACGAAGCACATGTGAGGATTGGTCTTGACTATGGATTTACCGATAATTTCAGTGCAAGCATCGGCAGAAATTCTATAGACAAGAGCCTTGATGGGTACATCAAATATAAAATCGCAAGGCAGCGGTCCGGAGCAAATCCCTTTCCTCTCAGCGTTACGGGACTTGGTGGCATCGTGTATAAAGCATCACCCCAGAGAGATCAGGCGCCGGAGGGATTCACGGCCATCGACCGGGTCGCATACGTTGGGCAATTGCTGATCGCGAGCAAAATCAGTAGCAGGATCTCGCTTCAAATGATGCCAACCATCATCCACAAGAATGCTGTTGATCAAATGAAGGAACAAAATGACCAGTTTGCATTGGGCTTTGGCGGCCGCATGAGGATCACGAAAGGTGTAGCCCTTACCAGCGAGTATTATCATCGCGTTAATGCTTCAGCGACGAAACCCCTGCATAACACCGTGGGTTTTGGCGTTGATATCGAGACAGGGGGCCATGTTTTTCAACTGATCTTGACAAATACATCTGGTCTGACAGAACGCGCTTTCATTACGGAGACAGACGGCGAGTTCTTTGATGGCGACGTACACTTCGGGTTCAACGTGACACGGACTTTCCATCTTGCGCGAAAAAAGTAGACGACGGCTTGTAATACAGCTCCCGTTTTTTACTTTTAGTCCCTTTGATGTAAGCCTTAGACTTTGTTACTCCTTTCAATCATCGCCTATCTGGTGCTCACTGTCCTTGTCGGATTCTGGGCATCGCGAAAGGTGAGGACCTCAAACGATTTCATGCTTGCCGGCCGGAGCCTTCCGCTCATGCTAGGCTCCTCTGCTTTGTTTGCCACCTGGTTTGGGTCTGAAACTGTGTTTGGCGCATCTTCCGAGTTTCT
>Ga0307415_100001894_pt1 | contig 10272 bp, 9 predicted proteins | sample DK1Cmetagenome_FD_204524 | JGI IMG/M metagenome (GOLD analysis project Ga0307415, IMG submission 204524) | Maize rhizosphere microbial communities from greenhouse at UC Davis, California, United States - DK15-C-2 | ecosystem: Host-associated > Plants > Roots > Rhizosphere > Soil | place: USA...
TCTATCTCGAACAGATGGACATTTCCGAAGACGATTTCCGCAGCCTGACGTCGATCAAGATCGCCGCCTGCGGCACGAGCTGGCACGCGGGGCTAGCTGGCAAATACATGCTCGAGCAGCTCGCACGAGTGCCGGTGGAAGTGGATTACGCCTCTGAATTTCGGTATCGCGATCCGGTACTGAGCGAAACCGACCTCTTGATCGTGATATCGCAATCCGGAGAGACGGCCGACACCATCGCCGCGATGCGTGAGGGGAAGAATCAGGGCTGCAAGGTGCTTTCCGTCTGCAACGTGCAGGGATCGATGATCACGCGTGAGGCCGACGGCACGATCCTGACGCACGCCGGCCCCGAGATCGGTGTGGCGTCGACGAAGGCTTTTACGTCGCAGATGGTAGCGATCTATCTCTTCGCACTCTACCTCGGGCAATTGCGGGAAACGATCGATCAGGACGAAGCAAAGAAGCTGGCGCAGGATCTGGCCCAACTGCCGCTCAAGATAGAGCAGCTTTTGAACGACGCCGATTCGATCGAGGAGCTTTCGAAGGAATTCTTCCGCGTACAGGACTTCCTCTATCTCGGCCGCGGGATCAATTTCCCGGTGGCACTCGAAGGGGCCCTGAAGCTCAAAGAGATCAGCTACATCCACGCCGAAGGTTATCCCGCCGGCGAAATGAAGCACGGGCCGAATGCACTGATCGACGAAAAGCTGCCGGTCGTCGTCGTTAATACACGCGAAGAAGGGAACTTCGCGAGCGAGCTGCGCTACGAAAAGACGCATTCGAACATCGTCGAGGTCAAAGCCCGCGACGGCATCGTGATATCGGTATTGACGGAGAATGATCAGATGAGCTCGAAAGTCTCCGACCACGTCATCGAGATCCCGGATGTCTCGGACTTGCTCAGCCCGATCCTCTCCGTGGTGCCGCTTCAGCTACTTTCGTATCACATCGCCGTTCGACGAGGCTGCGACGTTGATCAACCGCGGAATCTGGCGAAATCCGTCACTGTCGAATGACATTGTTGATCGAATTTGAACGCCCAAGAACCCGGCCGTTGCCGGGGTCCAAAACGCTCCGCAATGAAAGCGATCGTTGTTAATAGATACGGCGGACCAGAAGTGATGAAGCTCGAGGACCTGCCGACCCCTGTGCCTGCGGACTCGCAGGTATTGGTTCGCATTGCGGCCGCCGGTGTGAATCCCGTCGACACCTACATGCGCTCAGGTAACCACGCGCACGCTCCGCGCCTGCCTTATACTCCCGGAAAGGACGGTGCGGGTGTCGTCGAGAAGGTCGGGCCGGAGGCTGGCCGATTCTCGATCGGTGGTCGCGTTTATACGGCGGGTTCGATCACGGGCACGTATGCCGAGTTCGCGTTGTGCGAAGAGACCGAACTTGGAATACTTCCCGAAAATGTGACGTTCGAACAGGGTGCGGGGATCTGGACCCCCTACGCGACGTCGTACCGCGCCTTGTTCCAAAAGGCGAGGCTCACGCAAGGCGAGATCGTTCTCGTTCACGGTGCGTCCGGCGCGGTCGGGCTGGCGGCCGTACAGTGGGCGAAGCACCTGGGAGCGATTGTGATCGGAACGGCGAGCTCTGCAGATGGCCGGCAGTTAGTGAAAAACAACCGGGCGGATGCGGTTTTCGACCACACCGATCCCGGCCATTTCGAAGAGATTCGCGAATTCACCAATGGGAAAGGTGTCGACGTGATCGTCGAGATGCTCGCCAACGCCAATCTCGAACGTGACTTCGAATGTCTTGCGATGTTCGGCCGCATCGTCGTGGTCGGGAATCGCGGCAGCATACAGTTCACGCCCCGCCTCGCGATGACAAAGGACGCGACTATTTTCGGGATGTCTCTTTTCAATTCTACTCGACCCGATGTCGATGATATCCACGCAGCGATCTTTGACGGGTTGTCGAACGGTTTCCTTTCGCCCATCGTACGCGAATCGATTCCTTTAAGTGACGCCGCAAGATCGCACCGCGAAGTGATTGATACGAAAGCGTTTGGGAAGATCGTCCTCGTCCCGTAAAAACTCCGTCTCTCGCCACCGCACAGCGGTCTAAACGCAATCTTCTCAGGGGTTTATCGACGATAACCCGCCCGTTGTTCTATTCCATTACAAGTTCGTGATCCGGCCGATCGCGCGCCCTCTGTATCCTTAAGTGCGCTCGACTGGCATAGCCGTTGCTGAGCATCCTTGAGATATTTCCACATCAATTAATTAACGAGCGAGGGAGAAACATATATGAACGCGATCGAAATTTTGAAAGAAGATCACGACAAGGTCGACAAACTGTTTCAAAAGGTTAAGGCCAACGAGGACGGAGACAACACCGAGATCTTCGAGAAGATCAAGCAAGAGCTAGAGGTGCATACGCATATCGAAGAAACGGTCTTTTACCCGATGCTGAAAGAGGAGGGCGACGAGGAGCTGAAGAAGATCGTTCTCGAGGGCATCGAGGAACATCATCAGGCCAAAATGTTCCTTCGCGAGCTGTCGTCGCTGGTCGAGGACAGCGAAAAGTTCGACCCGAAGCTGAAAGTGCTGATGGAGGACGTCGAGCACCACGTTCAGGAAGAAGAAGGCAAAATGTTCCCGATGGTGATGGAACAATTCGATACCGAAAGGCTTGAAACGCTTGGCACCGAATTGGAGAAGGAAAAAGGGAACTTCGGTAAATCGAGGTCGGCTTCCGGAAACAGGTAACCGGTTTGCTAGGCATCCATCGGGATACCCGGCAAACTCGGGTTGCCGGGTATCCCGCCTCGCCAGCTACACCGCCGCGACCTCGCGCGTACTGAATTCCGGTAGTGCTTCGAACACCTGAAGCGCGTACTTCACGTTTCCGAATGGGGCCGAAACCTGTACGCCCGCGATAACGTCGCGCACTTCGAGTAATGATTCGCGCGCGATCTTGATGCCCTCATCGCGGGCATCCTCCTTGCCTTTCTCCGACGCGACGCGCATTCTTTCCAGTATATCCGGCGTTACGTTCACGCCGGGGACTTCGTTGTGCATGAACTCCGCATTGCGGTAGCTGATCAGCGGCCATATACCCGCGATGATCGGTATCTTGACGTGCGAGATCTTGTCCAGAAACGATCGAAGCTGTTCGGTGTCGAAGACGGGCTGGGTGATGGCGTATTCCGCCCCGGCTTCGACCTTCCATTCGAAACGGCGGATCTCCTCTTCCATATTTACGGCCCCCGGGTTGACGCCGACGCCGATCGAAAAGGCGGTCGGCCGGCCGATCGGGTTGTTGCCGAGGTCGAGCCCGTGGTTGAGCTTGTTGACCATATTGGTCAGACCGATCGAGTCGATGTCGAAAACGGCCGTTGCGTCAGGGTAGGGCCCCATTTTCGGCGGGTCGCCGGTGATGATCAGCAGGTTATGCAGGCCCAAAGCCGCGGCGCCGAGCAAATCGGACATCATCCCCAGCAGATTCCGATCGCGGCAGCAATAGTGCAGCACGGCCTCGATGCCGATCTCGCGCTCGACCAAAACGGCGGTCGCTTGTGCCGACATGCGGGTCTGGGCCCGAGGTCCGTCGGGGATGTTAACCCCGTCGACACCTGCGCGTTTGAGCAGACCGATCGATTCAAGGGTTTTTTCCGCGTCGCAGCCCTTCGGCGGCAAAACCTCGACCGATGTGACGAATTCGCCGCGGGCGATCTTTCCGCCCCAACGCGACCTTTCTTCCGCCGGCACCACCTCGACGTCGACCGGTTTGAGTTCCACCACCGTCGCCGAACCCGACTTAACGGTGACGCTGGTCTGCCGCGGGCTGATCGAACGGATGGCGTCAGCGATAAGCTTTATGTGCGTCGGCGTCGTGCCGCAGCACCCCCCGACGAATTTCGCGCCCGCCTGCACGAAACGCTTCGCAAAGGTCGCCATATATTCCGGCGAGCCCATGTAGAATTGGCGGCCCTGCACGTCGCGGGGCAGGCCGGCGTTAGGCTGGGCGGAGAGCGGTCTGTCCGTGACGGTCCGCATGACCTCCAGTGCCGCCAGAACGTGCGTCGGCCCCATTCCGCAATTTAACCCGATCACATCCACACCCAACTCATCGAGCTTCGCGGTGAAGATCTCCGGCGCCGTACCGAATGTCGTCTTTCCATCGGCCTGGATGGTCATCTGAGCGACGATCGGCAGGTCGCACAGCTCTCGTACCGCTTTTACGGCCTGCTCGATCACCGATAACTCGGAAAACGTTTCGAGGACGAAAAGGTCGACGCCGCCTTCCAACAAGCCCTCAGCCTGCTCGCGAAACATTTCTTTAGCTTCGTCGAAAGACGTGGGACCAAACGGCTCGATCCTCAGTCCCAGCGGCCCGATCGCCCCGGCGACCATGGCCTTATCGCCGGCGGCCTCGCGGGCCAATCTTGCGGCCGCGATATTGATCTCGCGGAGCCTGCTCTCAAGACCGTAGGGCTGCAGTTTATGCCGCGTCGCCCCGAAAGAGTTGGTCTCGATAACGTCGGCACCCGCTTTTACGTATTCTTCGTGCACCTCGCGAACGAGGTCCGGCGCCGCGACGTTCAATTCGTCGTAGCTGCGGTTGATGTAGATGCCCTTGTCGTAAAGACGGGTGCCGACGGCCCCGTCGAAAACGAAGACAGCGTCCGATTCAAGCAGTTCCCGAAAGTTCTTCATAAAAAAAGCCTCGCCAAACAGCGAGACTCGTCTAATGGTAGATCTGTGCGTTGCTGTTTAGCGGTTTATTTAACGTGGTCGCAAGTCGCCTAACTCACCACGAATCGTTATGCAAATAATGCGTTTTGCGCCCCGCGGTGTCAAGTTCAGGCCTATTCCGCGCTTTCGATGCTTGTCGTGGCGGTCTGACCATAGAACGCGTATTTCGCTTTCGGCCCGTTCACTTCAAAATTCCAGTGACCGTAATCCGTTGCGTTGTCGCACCCGTTTCCGCGGCCCTGAAAGACCAGCGTGTACGTCGCCGGCCGAGACAGACCGCTCCGGAAGAAGCCCGTTCCGGTCGTAATGCGGCCCTCGAACACCATTTCCTTATAGAGAATCGGACCGTTGCCCGTGTCGCTGTTATCGCGTGTGTCGACTTTCAGGATTCGCATTTGGGCGGGCATCGGCAGCAGCAGCGATCCCGCGGTACCGTTCTTCGTCTTAAAACTCAGCCGCCATGCTTTCTTGCTGAAAACCCCGTTCAGGCCAAAGGAACCGCTCTCGGCCGTCCAACTGTCCGATTCGTATTCCTTTCGCAGGGAACCGAGCCCGACGATGGTGTCGAAACCCGCTTCGGTCGTGTAGAGCTCGGCCGTCTTCGCGAAGTCGATATTGTCTAGCAGGCCGAGATAAAAAGAATCGATCCGCTGAACGCCGGAATAGCGTGTGCCGGGCTCGGCACAACAGGCACAAGCGAAAGAATCAACGGTAAAAACGAGGACCAGGAGCAGGGACAAGAGGGAAATTACGAGCGATCGGTTTTGCATCCGGTTCATCGGGTCCGCCCAAAGGCGAGCCTTACCTCCTTTGGCATTTCGGGCAAAAATAGGAAGAACGTCCACCCTGTTTTAACCGAAGTATCGCCGACGCGCAAACGCCGCAGGGTTCGCTCTCGCGGTCGTACACACGCCATCTGGATTCGTAGCCGCCGCCGGTGTAGCTGCCGTCGATGTTTTCTGGGTCGAAGTTCAGCGTCGAGCCGGCCTCAATGGCATCCTGCAGGACCTCTCGGATCTTTTCGTGGAGCGATGCGGTCTTGGGGCGTGACATTTTGCTCGTCCGTTTCGCCGGATGCAGGCCCGCGAGAAACAGTGCTTCAGCCGCGTAAATATTCCCGAGACCGCAGACCTTCGTTTGGTCGATGACGAATTCTTTTAGCGTGCGGTTAGATCGTTTAAGGACCTCGTATAAATACTCGACCGAAAAGACTTCGGAGAACGGCTCCGGCGCCAATTGACTTAGTTCCTTGGTTCCGGCGAGTTCGGCAGTTTCGACGATCTTCATCAAACCGAAATGCCGCTGGTCCTGAAAAACGAGCCGCTCCCCGCCGTCCAAATGAAATACGGCATGGGTAAACTTTGGATCTTCGCGATCTTGTGACAAGAGCATGAAGCGGCCGCTCATGCGGAGATGCGTGATGAGAGTGCGGTGGTTGTTCAGATCGAACAGAACATGTTTTCCCCGACGGTGTACGAAGTTGACCGCGGCCCCCGAGAGATCGGTCGCGAATTTGTTTGCGTCCGAGTGCGGGGCGAGCCGCGCGCGGAGCAGTTCGGCTTCTGTTATCAGGCGGCCGCGCAAAAGTTTATCGAGCGATCTCGCGACTAATTCGACCTCGGGGAGCTCGGGCATAAAAGGTGCCGCGTCGTCGCGCGGCACCTTTTATTCTAGCGTTGAAAAGCCGAATCTACTATCGCGCGAAACCGCCGATTCGCGGAAAAAAGGGGCGTACTTCCTTACTGTTTGCCCTGGCCGCTGCCGGCCTTGTCGTGCCGCGAGGCGGCGCGGTTTTGTTTATCGGCATCGGCGTGAACCTCCTTCATCCGCTGCGTCTTCTTGTTGGTATCCTGGCCGTCTTTTTTCTGTCGTGTTTTCTCGCTCATACGCCTGCTACTCCTTCGGCTCGATATCGAAGCAAGGCTCCGATGCCGCCGTGCGTCTTCAGTAAATGAGGATCAGAAATGAACCTGATATTGTCCGCTGTTCCAGCAGCCCGCCGCAGCAACTCTTCGATGACGGCATCGCGTTCGGCGGCTTCGGGAAGCTCGCCGTCCTCGCCCGGCTCGTAAGCTTTGAGCACCTGCCGGAGATCGCTCCGGTTGTACACGATCTGCGTCGGATCGGAAGCAATGTATAACTCCTGAACCTGGCCGTTCATCAAGGCTATCAGGGTTTTTTCCACGCCGGTGATCCCGAGCCCTTTATCGTAATTCTGCTCCATCAGGTTCTCGACCTTCGAGACATCGAACTCGACCTCCTTCTCCCGGATCAATTCCGCTGCTGCTTCCATGATCTCGTTTTCCGGTGTACTCACGTTAAGCGAAAGGGCGCCGATCACTTTCTCGGACATCTCCTTCGACAGTTCGCCTTTCAGCATCGGGATGATGACCGCCTCGTCGCCGGAAAGGATGACGCGATCGATCTTTTCGTCACGGCATAGCTTTTCCGCCTCCGCGATGACCTCTTTGGCATGTTGCTGGTGGAAATTGTCGATATGGCGCTGGTAACGCATTTGGGACCAGCCGCCGACCTCGGTCCGGTTTGTTTTCGTATTCTGGATGTCCTCGACATTAATGGTTTGGCCGCGTTTGAAAACATAAATGTGAGCGGAATTCGTGTCGGCCGCGATCACCGCGAATACGGGATTCTCACTCACGAGCCGCATCGCAGAATGCAGTGCAGGTCGATCCGACATCTCGAACGCGTTCTGATCGAACGGGATCGCGAATTCGAAGCGCTCAGACAGGCCGTCGGACCCGACAGAAACGAAAAAGGCAGCGCCCTTCGTAGCTGGATCCAGCTGCTCGACGAACGTATCGATCTTCTCGGCTGCGGCGTCGTACGCTTCTCTCTCGGGCGAATCAGCCTCGAGTACGCCGGCATGCTCGTTTATTTGCTTCCTGAGAAAGATCTCGAAGTCCTTTTTGCCGGTTTCGTTCGGGCCGGTGTTCAGGTATACCGAGATCACACGGTCACCGGCCGGCTCGTAATTCAACAGTTTTTCAAGAAAATTGAATTGCTGCATCGCTTCGGTCTCTCCCTAATGAAACTGCTGGCCCTCGACCGTCTCTTCGGACCCGCCGGTCAAAACCGCTTTAGTCTCGTGCATCATCCCCTTGGCCCGATTAGAGAGGTCCTGAACGCGCCCAGAAACTGCCCTTTGGGTCTTCCGGTTGAGGCTCACCGCTTTATCACGGATGAGCGACCGACGCCGATTGCCGCCCTCCGGATCCATCAAATACATCAGACCGGCGCCTAGCCCGATGCCCCCAAGCAACGTAAATATCCCCTTCATAATTCTTACCTCCCAGTCGAAACGGAATTTAGAACGAAAAGAATGCAAGGGGCGTGCCCCCGAAAAGCGAGGCAAAAATGAGGATTACGGCAGGACGGCGCGTTGTTTCGATACGGAATGGCCGTACTTTACCGAAACAAACGACCTTTTATACCTTGGAGTAGTCGGGCAGGAAAGATTTGTCGCCGAGCACGCAGCCATCTCGTACCGTCACGTTGCGTCCTATATAGCAGCTTCGGCCGAGGATCGAACCGCTCACGGTTGCCGCGGCGGAGATCCGCGAATGGGCCCAAATGACCGAATTCCGGATGACCGTTTTCTCGTCCACGTGGACGCCCGGACCGAGGACGGAGTTGACGATCTGCGCGTTGGGTTTGATAACGCAGCCGTCGCCCAGGACCGAGGTCCGATCCACCTGCGCGGCCGTGGCGACGTCGGACAACGTTGTTTTCGGCACGGCGCCGAGATCTAGTTTTCCCGCGAGCAGGTCCATATGAGCGGCCAGATAGCTGGCCGGGTTGCCGATGTCGCGCCAATAATTGGAACTAAGAATGTAAGAAAAGAATGGTTTCTTCTTTTCGAGCAGGGCCGGGAAAACGTTGTATTCGAACGAGGTGTTCTCGTTTTTAGGGATCAGATCCAGGACCGACGGCTCGAGTACGTAAATGCCTGCGTTGATCGTATTTGTCTTCAGCTGCGTCAGCACCTCTTGGGTGGGTTTTTCCAGGAATCGAAGGACGCGTCCCTGTTCATCGGTTTCGACCAGGCCGTAAGCGGACGGGTCTTCTACCGGTGCGAGGCAGATCGTCGCCTCGGCGGCGTTTCTTTTGTGGGCTTCGAGGATGCTGGAGAGGTCGATATCGGTCAAGACGTCGCCGTTCAGGACGACCGTCGTCTCGCGTATCGCCTCCGCGGCAAATTTGTAGGCACCGCCGGTACCCAGCGGGCTCGGTTCGGTGATGAAACGCATTTCCACGCCGTGATCGCTCCCGTCACCCATGATGTCTTCGATCTTATCCGGCTGGTAACTCAGCGAAAGGGTGATGTCGTCAATCCCGGCCTTTTTGAGGATGTCGATCTGATAAAGCAGGAACGGGCGATTAACGAGAGGCACGATCGGCTTCGGAGTGTAAAGGGTGAGTGGGCGGAGGCGTGTACCTTTTCCGCCGGCGAGGATGAGTGCCTTCATCGGTTGTTATCGGGTCAAGACGGCAAAGGACAAGACTAGAAAACCGGCCGCGAAATTGCAAATTTGGCCGAATTTGCGTCAGCAACTGCGTTTAACACTTATTAAACCCGTTGACACGGCTACCGCGGGCGTGATAATTTTGAATCCGCGGGTTCCACCAACCTTTGAGCCTGTAAATCCTTACAACTCCGGACTGCAATGCGAGCTCCTCAGGACTTTCTATCCTCGGCCTTTCAGACCTCAAAAATGAAATTCGACAAGACAAAGGCGATGCGCGACGCTGAACGTTTTCTGGCCCAAGGAAAGCTTCGTCTTGCGATCGACCAATACGAGCAAGTCGTCAAGCATGACAAACGGGACTACGTCACGCTGAACATGCTCGGGGACCTCTATGTCAAGAACACCGAGACGCGCGATGCCGTTCGGTGTTTTACGAAAGTCGCCGAACACTACGGCGAGCAGGGGTTCACGCAAAAAGCCATCGCCGTCTACAACAAGATCTCGCGCATTCAGCCGAACTCGGTCGAGATCGCCGAGAAGCTGGCCGAACTCCACCGCCAGCGGGGCTCGGTCACCGAAGCCAAATCTCACTACGAAACTCTTGCGGAACATTACCAACAAAAGGGTCAAAAGATAGAGGCTTTGGCGATCTGGAAGCAGATCGCGACCCTCGACCCGAACAACACTGAAGTCTATCTCACGATCGCGGCTTCCTATCTCGATGAGAACGCGATCGACGATGCCGCCGAAGCCTTTATCAACGGTGCGTTAAGGCTTCTGAAGAAGGGCCGGCCCGACGCGGCGATCGAGACAGTGGAGAAGGCGTTGGAGATCAAACCCAACGATCCGAACGGGCTCGCCGCGTACGTCGAGATCAAGTTTGCGATGGGTCACGGCGAAGAGGCGACGAAACGGCTGGGCGAATTTTTAGTGGCCGAACCGCACGACCGAGACGTGATGAACCTTTTGGTCGACTGTCACCTCAAGACGGGCGACGTTGCCGAGGCCGAAAAGGTCGTTGTCAGGCTGGTCGAGATCGAGCCGTCGTGTTTCCCGCGGTTTATCGAATTGGC
>Ga0307415_100001895_pt1 | contig 10272 bp, 10 predicted proteins | sample DK1Cmetagenome_FD_204524 | JGI IMG/M metagenome (GOLD analysis project Ga0307415, IMG submission 204524) | Maize rhizosphere microbial communities from greenhouse at UC Davis, California, United States - DK15-C-2 | ecosystem: Host-associated > Plants > Roots > Rhizosphere > Soil | place: USA...
GACACTCACCGGAGGCGAGCGCGGCGACATCCTCAACCCGGCCATGGATCTGCCCGAGGTGCACGGCCGGATGACCGAGATCCGACGCGATGAGATGGCCAAGGCCGCCGAGATTCTCGGAGTCGAACACCACTGGCTCGGCTTCGTCGACTCAGGTCTGCCGGAGGGCGATCCGCCGCCGCCACTGCCGGACGGTTGTTTCGCCGCGGTGCCACTCGAAGAACCCACCGAGTCGCTGGTCCGTGTCATCCGCAAGTTTCGGCCCCATGTGCTGACCACCTATGACGAGAACGGCGGCTACCCACACCCGGATCACATCCGATGCCACCAGGTGTCGGTCGCCGCGTACGAGGCAGCGGGCGATTACCTGCTGTTCCCCGACGCCGGTGAACCGTGGAACGTCCAGAAGCTGTACTACAACCACGGCTTCCTGCGGAAACGGATGCAATTGATTCAGGACGAGTTCGCGAAACACGGTGAAGTGGGCCCGTTCGAGAAATGGCTGAAGCACTGGGAAGCCGACCACGACATCTTCGAGAAGCGGGTGACCACCCGTGTCGAATGCGCGAAGTACTTCGCAAAGCGCGATGACGCGTTGCGCGCGCACGCGACCCAGATTGACCCCAATGGCGACTTCTTCCGCGCGCCGATCGAATGGCAGCAGCGACTCTGGCCGACGGAGGAATTCGAGTTGGCCCGCTCCCGCGTCAACGTGTCCTTGCCGGAGACGGATCTGTTCGCCGGGATCGAGATCGACGAATGAACGACGTCGCATTGACCATCATCGGCCTGCTGGCGCAGGATCCACCGCGCCAGACCGGCCCGGACTTCGGCAAGGCGAGTCCATTCGGGCTACTCGTCATCGTGCTGCTGCTGGTTGGCACTTTCGGCCTGGTCTGGTCGATGAATCGGCATCTACGCAAGCTGCCGAAGTCCTTCGATGAACCCGGCGAGCAGCCCGATGAGCAGTCCGGTGACGACGAAAGCAAGCGTGAGCCGGGCTGAATCCCCGGGGCGAAACACCCTGGCGGCGGCCACCAGCCCCTATCTGCGCCAGCACGCCGACAACCCCGTGCACTGGCAGCAGTGGACACCGCAGGCGCTGGCTGAGGCCGCATCGCGGGACGTGCCGATCCTGCTATCGGTCGGGTACGCGGCCTGTCACTGGTGCCATGTGATGGCGCACGAGTCGTTCGAGGACGAGCAGGTTGCCGCCGCGATGAACGCCGGCTTCGTCAACATCAAGGTCGACCGTGAGGAACGGCCCGACATCGATGCCGTCTACATGAATGCCACTGTCGCACTGACGGGTCAGGGCGGCTGGCCCATGACGTGTTTCCTGACTCCGGACGGCCGGCCGTTCTTCTGCGGCACGTATTACTCCAAGGCCAATTTCCTGCAGCTGCTCGCCGCGGTCACGGACACCTGGCGTTCGCGCCGCAGCGAGGTCGAGGAGGCCTCCGACCGCATCAGTGCCGAGCTGCGCTCGATGACGTCGGGCATGCCCGGTGGTGGGCCACCGGTTGATCCGGCGCTCTGTGACCACGCTGTCGCCGCGATCCTCCAGAGCGAGGATCCCGTGAATGGTGGATTCATCACCAATCAGTCTGGGGCCCCCAAGTTTCCGCCATCGGCACTATTGGAGGCGCTGCTGCGCAGTCACGAACGTACGCACGACGTGATGCCGCTGGAGGCCCTCGAGCGAACCTGTACGGCGATGGCGCGTGGCGGCATCTACGACCAGCTGGCCGGGGGTTTTGCGCGCTACAGCGTCGACGCGTCGTGGGTCGTGCCCCACTTCGAGAAGATGCTCTACGACAACGCACTGCTGCTGCGTGCGTACGCACACTGGGCCCGACGCACGTCGAACTCGTTGGCGCGCAGGGTGGCCCGTGAAATTGCAGTGTTCCTGATCGACGACCTCGGCGCCGATGGCATGTTCACCTCGTCGCTGGACGCCGACTCCGACGGTCGCGAGGGCCTGACGTATGTGTGGACGCCCGGCGAGTTGTGCGAGGTGCTGGGTGAGGATGACGGTCGTTGGGCCGCAGAGCTTTTCCATGTCACCGACGCCGGAACCTTCGAACATGGCAGCTCGGTGCTGCAGCTGCCGCATGACCCCGACGATGCGGATCGTTTCGAGCGCGTGCGGACCGCGCTGCTGACCGCCCGGCACCTGCGGCCTCAACCCGGCCGCGACGACAAGGTCGTCACCGCGTGGAACGGACTGGCGATCACCGCCCTCGCCGAGGCTGCAGTGGCACTCGACGAACCCGAATTCCTGCTGGCCGCAACGCAATGTGCGCAGAGCATCATCGATCTGCACATCGTGGACGGCCGACTGCGTCGTGCGAGCCTCGGCGGTCGTGTCGGCGACAGCGCGGGCATTCTGGAGGACCACGCGGCGCTGGCCACCGGTCTGTTGACGCTGTATCAACTGACGGGTGAGCCGTCTTGGCGCAGTGCTGCCACGTCGTTGCTCGACATCGCGCTGGATCATTTCGCCGACGCGCAGATCGCCGGCCGCTGGTTCGACACGGCGGATGACGCGGAGGCGCTCATGGTTCGTCCGGCCGACCCGCTCGACGGAGCGACGCCGTCCGGCGCCTCCTTGATCGCCGAGGCGCTGTTGTCGGCGGCACACCTGGCTCCGGCGCAGCGCGCCGACGTGTACGCGTCGGCGGCTGAGGCCACGCTGGCAAGCGCCGCACCCATCCTGGCGCGTTTGGCGCGTTCGGGTGGACATTGGCTGGCCGTCGCCGAAGCTGCTGTGCGGGGGCCGATTCAGATCGCCGTGGCCTGCGATCCCATGAGTTCGGAACTGCTGGCATCCGCGCGCACGCTGGCCCCCGGAGGTGCGATCGTCGTCGGCGGTGCAGTCAACTCCTCGGAACTGCTTGCCGACCGCGACCGGGTGGCCGGGGCCGACGCTGCCTATGTGTGTCGAGGACGGACCTGCGACCTGCCGGTCACCACTGCCGGGGATCTCGCGGCCGCTCTGGGCGTGTCCGTGTAGCCTTCGGCGCATGCCAACGCCTGAGGCCAACGCCGCGACCGTCAACCGCTATCTCGAGTACGCCGCGAAGGGAAAGGTTGACGAAATCGTCGAGCTCTACGCCGACGACGCCACCGTCGAGGATCCCGTCGGCAGCGAGGTGCACATCGGGCGCCAGGCGATCCGCGGCTTCTACTCGGCCATTCCGCAGGGCGACAACGGGACCGACGTCGTTACGCTGCGGGCGCTGGGCAACGAGGTTGCCTTCTTCTGGGCGCTGACGATCAATATGGGTGAAGCCAAGATGCGCATCGACATCATCAGCGTCATGACGTTCAACGCAGACGGAAAGATCGCGTCGATGAAGGCCTACTGGACCCCGGAGAACATGACTTCCGTGTAGACGTGCTTCACCGAACCGATGGCGGTAAGGGCTGACTTGCCCGCCTCTTAGCGACACCAGCGTTGCGGAACCCGTCGGCTCAATGACAGTGGTCGATCACCGATAAGTTCGGCCGATCAATCGCATCCCGTGGTCGCGCTATAGCGCCCGGCCTGATTGCTGCGGTGGGTTGACTGCCGCGGGCAATATCATTTGTCCCCGGTCCTACGTCGACTTCAGAGGGGCTTGATTGTATGACGGGGCCGATCCTCGAGGTTGACATCGATGCGCTGAACGCCGACGGCCGGCGCCTTGAGTCGCTCGGGGATGCGCTAATGCTGTCGAACTGCGCACCACCGGGTGCTGACCCAGTGTCACTTGGCGCCGCGAAGGCGCTCAACGCGCACGAGTCTGCGCTGATTGAGGTGCTGAATTACGCAACTCGGGTCCGCCAGTACGGCGGCGCCGTTGTCAGATCTGCTGCCCTGGCATTTGAACGGGCGGATCGAGCGGGTGCGGAGTCGATCCACCGCGTCAACGACACTAATGCACCACCGATCGCGTCGTCCTCTGGACCGCTGCAGATGCCGTCGTTACCACCCATACCACGTCAGCCTCCGATCGCGAGCATTCCCGAACTGCCGGCGCTGCCGTCGATCGGCGGCGAACAGTTCTCTGTCGACTTACATTCCGGTCCTGGCTCAAGTGATCTGAGAGACTTCTCGCGCGCGTGGCACAACTACAGCCAAGACATAACCCAGACGGCCGATGACACTGCGGCGGTGTTCATGGCGGTCAGCGAGCATTGGTCTAGCGGCGACCCGGCAGCCAACAACATCAGTAACCACGCGACGTGGCTGGACTCGGCCGCCAGGTGGGCGGAACGGCTTTCGGTTGCGGCAGAAGCGGTGGCGCATGCTTTCGAGATCGCGAAGCAGGACACCCCGACACCAGATGAGTTCGATGCTGCCGATTCAGACGTGATGAAGGCCGCTCTTGCCGCGACGGCAGTGGAGACCGCCGAGCAGTACCACGCCTCCGTCAGTAACGCACTGACACGGCTTGGCGACCCGATGGTGCCGTGTCCGCCGATTGCCGGTGAGGCCGATATACCCGAAATTCCACTCCTGCCGACTCTTCCTGGCGTCCCTGTTGGTTGGATAGGCCGACCCGCAGACAACGGCATGGGAATGCTGTACCAGCAGCCCGAAGCGGTGGGAAATAGCAATTCGGTACGAATCATGGAGCCCGGCGCAGACCCACGCTACCCGTACGGGTACGTAAGGTTCACGAACGAACACAATCAACCGATCAATCTCGATGGGCAGCCGGGCACACGCGCTGAGACACACATTCCTCGTAACCCCGACGGATCGTTTCCGATACCGAAAGGCTGGCCGTGATGGATTTAGGACTACGCGGAACGAATCTGCAGGCTGTGCTGCTTGAATACACCGTCAGAATGCAGCTTTCGGATGTGCATTTCATCGTGATCGAATCGCCGTTCAGATTGGACATCCATGAAGACAGCTTCGCGCTGTCACCCGAAAAGGCGGGTGACGACGCCCTCCAAGCGTTACGCCAACTGGTCGGCCACACGGTCGAAGACGCCATGGCCGACGCAGCGGGCGCATTGCATGTGATCTTTGAGTGCGGCGCACGCCTCACGGTCGAGCCTGACCCAGGCTATGAAGCATGGAGCGTTTCGGGCCCGGGCGGTGCGCTGGTCGTCAGCACAGCAGGTGGAAAGCTCGCTGTGTGGAAGTCACAATTGAACGGCGACGAATCCGCAGAGGCGCGGCCTGACAGATAGCTCGGCCAGCAACAAGGACATCCAAACGCCGGTCTGGCCGTAATCCAGAAACCCTCGCGAGAATTTGTGGGTGGCTGGCGCCTATCTCCGCAACAAATATGGAACATACTTCAGCGAGCATCCCGGCGAGAACTGGAATGCTTTGTGCGACTGGATTACTGATCTGAACTGGCTCGAAGGCTCGAGCTTCCTTGTCGTAGAACCTGCTGACGTCGGCACTCGCGGGGCACCGAGCGTGCGCAACGTGCCGACGTCTGGCGGCGGGTCGTACGCAGACCGCACGCTCGCGGAGCAATTGTCCGGCTCTAGAAGACGGCGAACCACATCGCGATGTAGTGGCAGATCGCGGCGACCGCCGTGCACGCGTGGAAGAACTCATGATGGCCGAACGTCGAGGGCCACGGATTCGGCCACTTGAGGCCGTAGAGCACTCCGCCGATGCTGTACAGCGCACCGCCGACGATCAGCAGCACCAACGCCGCGACGCCCGCGCCGTGCATGATCGGCCCGACGAACCACGCCGCCACCCAGCCCAACAACAGGTAGAGCGGCACCCCGACCCAGCGCGGCGCCGACGGCCAGAACATCTTGAGCAGCACCCCGGCGAGCGCCCCGGCCCAGACGATCGCCAACAGGACCAGACCGTCGGACTCCGGCAGCGCCAGCACCGCGAACGGCGTATAGCTGCCGGCGATGAAGATGAAGATCATCGAGTGATCGAGGCGCTTCATCCATTTGCGGGCGGTGCCCGACTTCCAGTTGATGCGGTGGTACGCGCCGCTCACGGCGAACATCGCCACGATCGTCAGCGTGTAAACCAGGGTGGCGAGGCCCGCGCGGGTGGACACCACTGACCATGAGACCGACACCAACGCCGCTCCGGCGATGAACGCGACGACTGCGGCGTAGACGTGGATCCAGCCGCGCAACCGCGGCTTGTGGAAGAAGTTCGCGACACCGTCGACCACCGCTTCGGGAAAATCCTCCGCGTAGACGCGCACCGGTGGCTGCTGAGCTTCGTCGGCATCTACCTGCACCATGTTCACCTCCGCTTAGGCCTTGGGGGATTCGAACGCCACAGTAGTCTGATTCGGTGGCCATCATTCCTTCGCGACTCAAGGAACCGATGTACCGCGTCTACGAGATGCGGTTGCGCCAAGGCCTGGCTTCTTCGAAATCCGAGCTCCCACGGCACATCGCGGTGCTGTGCGACGGGAATCGGCGCTGGGCTCGTGACGCTGGTCACGATGACGTCAGCTACGGGTACCGGATGGGTGCGCAGAAGATCGCCGAGATGCTGCGCTGGTGCCAGGAGGCCGGCGTCGAGATGGCCACGGTCTACCTGCTTTCCACCGAGAACCTGCAGCGCGAACCCGCCGAATTGGCGACTTTGATCGGGATCATCACCGACGTCGTCGAGGAGATCTGCGCACCCGCCAACCGGTGGACCGTGCGCACTGTCGGGGACCTCGAGTTGATCGGCGAGGAGCCCGCCCGGCGGTTGCGTGAGGCCGTCGAGTCGACGCAGTCGGAGACCACCGCCGGGTTGTTCCATGTCAACGTCGCGGTCGGATACGGCGGCCGCCAGGAGATCGTCGACGCGGTACGCGCCCTGCTCGGCAAGGAGCTCGCCAACGGCGCGACGGGCGATCAGCTCATCGACGCCGTCACCGAGGAAGCGATCTCCGAGAACCTCTACACCTCGGGCCAGCCTGACCCTGATCTGGTGATCCGCACGTCGGGCGAGCAGCGGTTGTCGGGCTTTCTGCTGTGGCAGAGCGCCTACTCGGAGATGTGGTTCACCGAGGCGTACTGGCCGGAGTTTCGGCGGGTCGACTTCCTGCGGGCGCTGCGCGATTACACCGCCCGTCACCGCCGCTACGGCATGTAGGGGCCATCTGGTCTTCGCGCAAGCGCTCATCCCCGCGACCTGGTCTTCGCGCAAGCGCTCATGCCCGCGACCTGGTCTTCGCGCAAGCGCTCATCCCTGCGACACTTGAGTCATGGCTGCGCTCTCCGCGCTCGTCTTCTCGCTCAGCTGGTGGCTGGGCTTGTACCTACTGGCCCGTGACCCGCGCAAACCCGTTCTGGTGCTTGCCGCGATCGGGCTCACGAGCTTCGCCACGGTAGTGGCGCTGGACGCCGTTCGCACCCAGAGCGGCTCGGATGTCCTGAGCAGCATCGAGATCTATCTCGTCACCGTGCCGGGTATCGCATGGTTCGCAGTGCTCCTCGAGTTGTCCCGCCCCCGCGACACCTGGCGAAGCAGGGCGACCGAATTCATTGCCGTCGCCTGCGTAGCGGTGGGAGCGCTCGTAGGCGCAGCGATGGCGGGAAACGTCGACGGCCCGGTGCGGCTGGGCCACTGGGTGATGTTCGCCGTCATCTCGGTGTCGTCGCTCGGCGCGATGCTGCGTGCGGTCTTCGGGCCGTGGCAACCCAGACCGGTCGTGGGCTACGTCATCGTCGCGACGCTGTTCTTCGCACTCGGCAACGCGATCATCGTCATCCCGCTCGGACTGGTCCCGAGCTGGCTCGCGTTGGCGTCCACGGGTTTCGATGTCGTTCTGCTCGGTGTCGCAGTCGCGATGTGGGACGCCTTCGACGAGGGTCAGGCTCTGCGCGCCGACATGCTGCGGTCGTTCGTCGCGACGGGTGTGGTGGCGCTGCTGTTCGGCGGACAGGCGTTGATCGGGCTGGCTGTCACCGGCTCCCAGACCCCGCTCACGGTACTGCTGTTCACCAGCCTGGCCATCGCGATCGCCATCAACGTGTTGGCCGATCCGCTGGCCGGCGTGCTGGACCGGCTGGCGTTCTCGCGCTCCCCGGGGCTGCGGGCCGACCGTGCCGCGTTGCGGAGCACCGGTGCCGCGCTTCCGCTGCGATCGGCCAACCCCCTCGACGCCGTCGACGACGAAACCTTCGTCCGGCTCACCCGTCGCGCCCTCGGCCACTACGGCGATCTGTCCAAGCTCGTCGCCAGCCCGCTCACGGCGCTGCCGACCATCGACGAGCGTCTTGCCGCGCGCGGCGCTCCCGATCAGCCGCTGGAACGGGCCAACGAACTCAAGGCGCTGCTCGCCGATCGCATCGCCCGCCTCAAGCCGCGGGACGGCGGTGAGTTCGGCACAACCGAGCAGTGGCGGTACTACAACTCGCTGTATTTCCCGTACGTCGTCGGTGTCCGCGCCTACGCCCAGAACGCAACTGCGGCCGGGCTCGACCCTATCGCGCGTCAGGCCTGGCAGTGGTTCGTCACCGAGGTGCCGCAGCGGTCTTTGCACAACTGGCAGAACTCGGCCGCCCGCCTGATCGCCGCCGATCTGCGCGGCAACCTGGTGGCCGCGCAAGATTAGCTTCACGCCCCTGAGCTGCGGTTGGCAGCAGTTGGCAGCGTCTGGTGTCGATCTGGCAGTGGTCTGCGCGAAACATCCATGCCATGACCGCCATCACCACCCGGCCCGTCCGGGAACGCCGATCTGATACCGCCGCAGGCGCGGCTGAAAGCTCACTGTTGCGGTTCGCCCTCCGAGCCGACGCGACCCTGTGCGCCGGTCTCGGTCTGCTGATCGCCATGGCCGCCGATCCCTTATCGAAGCTGTCGGGGCTGTCACCCACCTCCGAGTGGACTGCAGGCGCGGCGCTCGTCGCCTATGGCGCCACGCTGTATCTACTCGCAGGGGTGCCCGATGTGCGCCGTGTCGGCGTCGGCGTGCTCGCCGGAAACATCGCCTTCGCAATCCTCGTGACCGTCGTGCTCGTCGCGGGTTGGCTGCCGCTGACCGAACTCGGCGTGATCGCGACCATCGCATTCACCACCGTCACATTGGCCTTCGCCTACGTGCAGTACCTCGGGGTGCGTCGACTGGCGTGACCTCCACATGACTGGTCCGGAGCCGCCGCCGTAAGAGGTTGCGTCGTCGGCTCCGGAACGGTCCATCCACCCCCACCAAGAGAGGAAGTTCCATGACCGCCACCACCACACCCAAATTGCGCGCTGCCACCGACTCGTTCCTGCGCTTCGCACTACGCGCGGATGCAACGTGCAGCGCCATCATGGGCGTCGCCGCCATTCCGCTCGCGGGGTGGCTCGCCGAAATCTCGGGCACGTCCAAAGGCTTCGAGTATTCGATGGGCGCCTTCTTCATCGCCTTCGCGATTGGCGTTTTCGTCCTCGCTGCGAGGCCATCGGTGAAACAGGCCGGCATCGTGATCGCTGCAGGCAACGTGCTCTACACCGTGGCATCCATCGTCTTCGTGCTTGCCGGGATCTTCCCGTTGACCACCACCGGAGTGGTGCTCACACTGGCCACCGGCGTCTACACCCTGGTCATGGCCGAACTGCAGTACCAGGGCGTGCGCCGCATCAAGTAAGCGGCTCGACTGGCCACTTATGTCGCGATTTCCTCTCGAAATATGCGGCATAAGTGGCCATTCGGCGTTCAAAGTTTGCGCAGACGCAACCGGTTGATCGCGTGATCGGCATCCTTGCGCAGCACCAGCGTGGCGCGTGGCCGCGTCGGCAGAATGTTCTCGATCAGGTTGGGCCGGTTGATCGAATGCCAGATGTCGCGCGCGGCGAACACGGCCTGATCATCCGTCAGCGTCGAATAGTGGTGAAAGTGTGAGGCCGGATCGGCGAAGGCGCCTGCGCGCATCGTCAGGAACCGGGAGATGTACCACTGCTCGATGTCCTCGATGCGGGCATCGACATACACCGAGAAATCGAAAAGATCCGAAACCATCAGGGCCGGACCGGTTTGCAGCACATTGAGGCCCTCGAGGATCAGGATGTCCGGATGCCGGATCATCTGCTTCTCGCCGGGCACGATGTCGTAGAGCAGGTGCGAGTAGACCGGTGCGCATGTCGCGTCGGAACCCGACTTCACAGTGGTGACGAAGCGCATCAGTGCCCTACGGTCGTAGCTCTCCGGAAAACCCTTGCGATGCATCAGGTTTCGTCGAGCGAGCTCGTCGTTGGGATACAGGAAGCCGTCAGTGGTGACCAGGTCGACGCGGGGGTGGTGCTCCCAGCGCGCCAGCAGCGCCTGCAGCACACGCGCGGTGGTCGACTTGCCGACG
>Ga0307415_100001896_pt1 | contig 10267 bp, 9 predicted proteins | sample DK1Cmetagenome_FD_204524 | JGI IMG/M metagenome (GOLD analysis project Ga0307415, IMG submission 204524) | Maize rhizosphere microbial communities from greenhouse at UC Davis, California, United States - DK15-C-2 | ecosystem: Host-associated > Plants > Roots > Rhizosphere > Soil | place: USA...
GAGCCCCGGGTCCCGTGGGCGCTCTCGTGGTCCCGCGTGCGGGCTGGCGTTCATGATCGACCTCACCGCGAAGTGGGGTGAACTCGGCGCGGCCTCGGCCGGCGGGGCCCCGTCCCCTAACGAGCACACCGCGGCGGCTGCGCTCCAGCGGCAAGCGGGGGCCGATTACCGTCGCACACGCCCAAGTTAACCGCGGGCCGACTCCCGCGCACGCTCGGCGGCTCGGTGCCTGCGGACCGGGCGACGATGGAGCCGTTGAAGGCCACGCCCGCGAACGTGCACTCGTCGGGGTGCGGCGAAACGGGGCGTGTACGACGGCGAGCTGCCTGCCGTTCGCGTCGAAGAAGCGCAGCGGCGACGTGAAGGCGAGGTCCCGGTCGACGAACACGGCGCCGAACCCGTTCACGAGGCCAGGCGTGTCGGTCCCGGCCTGGGCTGCCCGTGCGGCTGCCGGTGGGCCCTTCTCCCCTCACCCCGACCGCCCCTGCGTGCCGACGCCGCAGGACTTCTTCAGCCAGGTGCTCGTGCTCGGAGCCATGCCTGACGAGCGCGAGGTCGTGCTCCTCGCGGTGGACCCTCCCGTGGCCGACGGGACCCGGATCGGGTAGCGCCGGCCAGAGGCGCGCGCCGGCCCCGCCGGCCGAACTTGTGGGGACCGCCGAGTGTTAACTTGCGGACTCGACGCGACCTCCTACCGGAGTGACCCATGACGACGACCGCGACAGCCGACGCACCGCAGGAGTCGGCGATCCAAGAGAAGGGGTACGCCCACCCCGAGGCGCTGGTGACGACGGAATGGCTCGCCGCCCACCTCGGCGACCCCAAGCTGCGCGTCCTCGAGAGCGACGAGGACGTGCTGCTGTACGAGGTCGGGCACATCCCCGGGGCGCAGAAGATCGACTGGCACACCGACCTGAACGACCCGGTGGTGCGCGACTACGTGTCGCGCGAGCAGTTCCAGGCGCTCCTGCGGAGCAAGGGCATCGACGAGTCGACGCCCGTGGTGTTCTACGGCGACAAGAATAACTGGTGGGCGACGTACGCCTTCTGGGTGTTCCAGCTCTTCGGCTTCACCAACGCCAAGGTCCTCGACGGCGGCCGGACCAAGTGGGAGCAGGAGGGCCGCCCCATGACCACCGACGTGCCGCGGTTCCCGCGGACGCACTACGTGGCGCCGGAGCGGTCGGACGAGCGGATCCGCGCCTTCATGCCCGAGGTGCGGCAGCACGTGCAGGGCCGCCGGCCGCTGGTGGACGTGCGCTCGGCGCCGGAGTTCACCGGCGAGAAGCTGCACATGCCCGACTACCCGCAGGAGGGCGCCGTGCGCGGCGGCCACATCCCCGGCGCCCGCAACGTGCCGTGGGCGCGCGCGGCCAACCCGGACGGCACGTTCAAGACCGCCGCCGAGCTCCGCGCCATCTACGAGGGCGAGCAGTCGCTCCAGCCGGGCGACGACATCATTGCCTACTGTCGCATCGGCGAGCGCTCGAGCCACACGTGGTTCGTGCTCACGTACCTGCTCGGCTACCCCAGGGTGCGCAACTACGACGGCAGCTGGACCGAGTGGGGCAACACCGTCCGGGCGCCGATCGAGAAGGGCGAAGCGAAGAGGTAACGGCCCTCGGCGCTCGGAGAACTGCGGCTCTCGGTTCTCGGCCCTCGGCTCTCGGCGACTGCGGAGGGTCGGAGGGCTGCCCGAGACCCGAGACCTGAGACCCCAGATTCCGGCTTCCGTACATGACTGAATCACCACCCAAGCCTCCGTCTCGCATTCACGTCACCTGGGCGGGTGACCACCGCTTCGACGCCGGGCGACCGGGCGGGCCGACGCTGCGGGTCGACGGCGACGGCAAGACGGCGCAGAGCCCCGTCGACGCACTCCTCAGCGCCCTCGCCACCTGCTCGGCGGCGGACGTCGTCGACATCCTCGGCAAGCGTCGCACGCCCGTGGAGCGGCTGGAGATCGACGTCGTCGGCGAGCGGGTGAGCACCGCCCCGCGCCGGTTTCGCCACGTGCTGCTCGAATTTCGTGTGGACGGCGCAGGGATCGAGCGCCCGCATGCCGAGCGGGCAGTGGAGCTCGCGGTCACGAAGTACTGCTCGGTGCGCGCGTCGCTCGCGCCCGACCTCGCGATCGAATGGACGCTTACGCTGAACGGGGAGCCGGGTGCGGTGATCGCCGAAGCCGCCGCCGATTACTCGGTGTAGACGCGAGCGACCGCCGCGTAGGCACCGCGCACCCGCGGGCGCTAGGGTTTCACCCTAGCGCCTCACCCTATCGCGTTACGTCCAGGCGCAGCACGAACGACCGCACCGGCGGCTGCGTGGCGTAGTCGGCCGTGCCCAGCGCCGCCTGGCCTCCCGCGTTGACCTCGGGGTCGGCGCCCGAGTACCGCGTCAGCGTGGCGAGGTTGCGTCCGGCGAGCGTCAGCGACAGTGCCGCCGCGCCGAGCGAGCTCGCCCACGCAGCGGGGGCGTGCAGCGACGCCGAGATCTCGCGCAGCTTCAGGAAGCTGGCGTCCTCCACGTAGCCCGCAAAGAACCCCCGCCGCGCCGCGGCCGCCTTCGCCTGCTCCGCCAGCGGGGTCCGCGGGTCGTTGACGTCGCGGCAGGCTGCCATGAAGCAGCGGGATGCCTCGGTCATGTTGAGGAGATGCATCCCGCCGCGGTAGTCGAGCAACGCCGCCACGGTCACCGCCCGGCGGATCGTGGCGCGCGAGCCGAGCGAGATCTCGCGCGTCGGGAACGGACTCCCGAGATACACCTCCCTGTCGCCGAGCGTCACCTCGCACTCCGGCCCCGGGCAACCCGCGCTGCTGATGATTCCATCGCCGTTCCGATCGGCGTACCCTCGGATCGGGAATCCGATGTACGCGCCGAGCGGTTCGCCGGGTGTAGTGCGCTGAACGCCGAAGCCACCCGACGGCAAGATGGGCCCCCACGGAAGTGAGCCGAGGCGGTTTCGATTGACCGTCGCCGACAGCGTCGCGTCCCACCGCAGGGCGTCGCGGCTCGCGAGCCGTCCGCGGAGCGTGCCCTCAAAGCCGCGGTTCGTGGTGCGCGCGGTACGGGGAGCCCGGACCGGAAACCCCCAATCGGCCGGCGGGAGCCGTGGCTCCGCCGACGTCTTGTCATAGCCGGTCAGCTCGACGGCGAGCCTCCCCCCGAGCAACGGAACGTCGAGCCCGACCTCGAGCTCCCGCGTACGCGAGGGGCCGGGCGGCGGCGGCTCCGATCCCGTTGGGTATATCACGAGCATGTCGACAATCGGGGCGGCCGACACGCGCCCGACGGCGGCGCGCAGGCGCGCGGGGCCGAGCCAACGGGCGCGCGGCCAGAAGGGCTCGTCGCCGATACGCCAGACGGCGCTGACCGCGGGATCGACCGCGGTGATCGGCACGTCGGTGAGCTTCTGGCGTCGGGCGGCGCCCGTCAGCTCCACGCGGTCGCGCCAGACGAGCCGCTGCTCGACGAACATCCCCTCGGGCCAGGACCGCGCCCCGACTGACTCCGACGCCGCGAGCCCGGAGGCGGGGTCGCCCGCCTCATGCCTCCACCCGGCGCGCAGTCGCACTCGCTCGGCTCCAAGGGACGTCACGGCGCGGAGCGTGCGCCCGAGCGGATAGCGCGCCGATGCGCCGTAAGAGAGCGTCGACCTCCGCTCGCGCGAGCTACCGGTCTCCACTAACCTGACCCCCTCCCCACCGTTCCACCACGGGGCCGGTGCGGGTGGCGCCAGCTCGTCGGCGCGCACGTCGTCCACGCCGAACGCCCCATACGCGCGCAGCCAGGACAGGGATTGCCAGTCGAGGCGCGCCCCGCCGGTCCGCCGCGAGACGTCCTGTGTCTCGTGGCCGGCGACGCGCCGCGCGGCCACGCTGTAGCCCGACGTCGAATCGCTCAACGCGCTTCCGAACAGCGCCGCATTGAGCACCCCGTCGGCCGAATCGTTGTACGGCAGCATCGTCTCGCTGCGGAGATAGCCCAACGAGGTCGCGAGCGAGACCCCCGCGGGCAGGCGCGCTCCCACGTTCAGTCGCAGATCGCCGCGGCGCTGCGCGTTCTGATCGTACACGCCGTTCCGCTCGGCGAGCCCGCCGGCGGCGTAGAAGGTCGCGCCGCGCGCCCCGCCGGACACGTTGCCGGCAACGCGATTCTGAACGGCCGTGCGGAACGGCGACACGACCTCGAGCGGAGCGAGCGAGAGGAGCGGCCCCGGAACGCACGCACCCGCCGCGGCTTCCTGCAGCGGGCAGCCGCGCAATTCGGTCGTGGACGACTGGTCGCGGCGAGCGAAGTTCGCCGGAAATCTCCCGGCGTCTTGCGTGGCGACGCTTCCCTCGCCCGCGAGGTGGCCGCGGAGCTTGCCCGGCTCGCCGCGCTTGGTGGTGACCACGATCACGCCGTACTCGGCGCCCGCACCGTATAGCGCGCCCGCCGCGGGACCGCGCAGTACCTCCACCCGGTCGACGTCCTCGAGATTCACGTCGTCCAGACGCGACGGCTGCTGCCCGCCGACGCCGATGACGAGCGTGTTCTGCGCCGACGCCGCACGCACGCCGTCGATCACGAGGAGCGGCTCGCCAGAGCCCACCGGCGTACTCACGCCGCGCATGCGGACCCGCGACCCGGCGCCGACCGTCCCGCCCGACGACTGCACGAGGACGCCGGGCACGCGTGACGACAGCAGATCGGACAGCGTCCGCACCGCGGCGAGGTCGACGTCCCGCCTGTCGATGACGGCGACCGCCGCGCCCCCGCTCCAGGCTTCGTCGGCCCATGCGGCCGGGCGCGGCAGCGGCCAGCCGGGCGGCGTGGAATCCGCCGCGGCCTGGGCGCCGAGTGGGGCGCGAACGGGGAGCGCGGCAAGGAGGGCGCCCGCGCCGGCGGCGAGGACGTGGCGGAGTGTCGACGAGGGAGGCGTCACCGTATCGGGGCGTGTGGACGGAGGGCCTGCGATACCGCCGCGCCGAGTGCGAGACGGCGGGACGACATACAGACGCCTAACGTCCACGAAGGATACGAGCCAAAGGATGAGCCCGCCGCCCGTGTGGGCCGTGCGGAGCGCGCGTGGAGCCGGGAGCCGAATCGACCGGCCGGGGGTACCACGCGGCATGTACGACCCAGCCCGCGGCCCGCGCGTTCCGGTGCACTGCCGGCCCCCGCGACGCTCCAGCCACGCCGCACCCATCAACGTCGCGGCCCTCGCGACGCTCGCCACCCTCGCCGCATGCGCCGGCCGCAACGCCGTGTGGGTCGACCCTGTCTCGACGCGCGAGCGCGTCGTGTTCCACATTTCCAACGGCCCGGGCAGCACGGCCCCGCCGTCGTACTTCTACGGGTTGACGGTCATGTCGTGCGGCGGAAACCAGGTGCTGTGGACGCTGCGAAACTCCGAGACCGTCTCGGCCTCCCGGCCGGCGCGCATCGTCTACGGCGAGCCCCCCCGCGGTTACTTCTCCGCCGACGGTCCGCGCCCGCTTCGGCCGGGCTGCTATCGGGTGGTGGTCTCCGGGCCGGCTTCCACCGAGTTCAGGATCGCCGCCGACGGCGCCGTGTCCGCGCGCGCGCAACCACGCGCCGACACGGCGCCGACGGCGCCACCCTGAGGCGGCGGACTCCGACCGCTTCCCTACAGCCCTACTTCGCGCCCACTTGAGCGGCGGGTGACGGCACGCTCATGTAGTCGACGGCGAGCTGCGAGAGCGTCCGCACGCCCACGGGCATCGCGCTCTCGTCCGCGAAGAAGCGCGGTGAGTGGTTCGGCGCCACCTTGCTCAGGTCCCCACCCTTCGGCACGACGCCGAGGAAGACGAACAAGCCCGGCACCTTCTGCTGGAAGTAACCGAAGTCCTCGGCGCCGGTGGTCTGCTTGGCGAGCGAGACGTTCTTCGCCCCGGCGACGCGCCGAAGTGTCGGCAGCATACGCTCGGTGAGCGCGGGGTCGTTGTAGGTCACCGGCGCGAGGTTGGTGAACACCACGTCCGCCGTGGCGCCGGCGCTCGCGGCGATCATCTGCGCCGTGCGGCGCACGTGCGCCTGGATGGAGTCGCGCATCGGCATGTCGAAGGTGCGGATGGTGCCGAGCATGACGACGCTGTCGGGCACGATGTTGGTGCGGACCCCGCCCTGGATGCTGCCAATGGTCACGACCGCCGGACTCGTGGTCAGATCGGCCTGTCGGCTCACCACCGTCTGCAGGCCCATCACCACCTGCGCGGCGACGACGATCGGGTCGATGCCAGCCCAGGGGAGCGCGCCGTGGGTCTGCCGCCCGCGCACGACAATCCGGAGCACGTCGGCGGCCGCCATCGCGCCCATGGGGCGATACGAGATGTGGCCCGCCTCCTTGGGGGCGACGCCGACGTGGATGCCGAAGATCGCGGCGGGCCTCGGGTTCTCGAGCGCGCCCTCCTTGATCATGAGGCTGGCGCCACCCGCCTCGCCCATCGGCGGCCCCTCCTCGGCCGGTTGGAAGATGAACTTCACGGTCCCCGGCAACTGCTCGCGCATTCCCGCCAATACTTCGGCGGCGCCCATGAGCATGGCCACGTGCATGTCGTGCCCGCAGGCGTGCATGACGCCCACGTCCTGGCCGTTGTACGTCGTCCGCACGGTCGACTTGAACGGCAGGTCCACCTCCTCCTGGACTGGCAAGGCGTCCATGTCGGCCCGGAGCGCCACCACCGGGCCGGGACGTCCACCGCGCAGCACGCCCACGACGCCGGTGCGCGCCACGCCCGTGCCCACCTCCATCCCGAGCGCGCGCAGGTGGTCGGCGACGAGCTTGGCGGTTCGCGTCTCGCGGTTGCCGAGTTCGGGGTGCTGGTGGATGTCCCGCCGCCAGGCGACCACCTTTGGCATCACCTGCGCGGCGCGGCGGTCGATCTCGGCGGTGAGTGCCGCTGCCGGCCCAGCGCGGCCGGCGCTTTGGGCGGAAGCCGCACGCGTCACGACAGCCGCCAGCGTGGAAAGAGTGACCAGGGCGGCCGCGGCCAGCCGGCGGCTCGGGAAGGCGACAGCGATGCTCACGGGGATCTCGACGGTGGATGTATGGGACAGAGGATACGCGTTCCGTGCCAGACTCACTGTGGCGCGCGGCTTGGGGCCCACCCTGGTACCAGTCCGCCCGCAGCGCGGCGCGCCGCGGCCGGTCCCGCGATCAGGATCTCACCCCGGGGGCAGTCGCTCCGCCGCATCGCGCAAGGCGACGAGCACGGGGTGCCCGATCAGGACGCCGCCGGCGAGCAGGTCGGACACGAACTCACCGAGCTCGGCACCAGAACGGAACGAGCGCTGCAGGTGGGGCACCCCGGAGCCGTCGAGGTCGAGGACGAGGCGCCCCGCCGGGGTCGTGTAGAGCAGGATTTCCAGAAAGCCGCGCCCCACGCAGTCACCGGTGGTCGTGCTCGGTGGCTCGGGCACGGCCCCCGCGCCCCACTCGGGCCGGCCCTCGTCCCACAAGGAATCAGTCATTCGATGAGCCCACCACGGTCGCTGAACCCTGCGAGTGACCTCGCGCCAGGCAATCGGCCGGAATGTTAGTTGAGAATGCTTCTCAAATACTGTTCGGCGATTCTACGCCGTGGGTCCGGCGCTGTCAATCACAGCCAGGCGTTCCACGCAACGCGCATCGAGACGGGGCGAGCCGGGCTGAGAATGAATACGCGGTGTCGGCTACATTCGCTTCATGTTGCGTCGGCACCCACTCCATCGCGCACTCGCCGCCCTGTTGGCGGTCTGGTTCGCCGTGGTCATGGTCGAGCCGGCGTCGCTGCACCAGTGCCCGATGCACGACAGGGCGCTCGCCACGGCCGCGCCGGCGAACGCCGCGCCCGCGGCGCCGTGAGCCGCGGGCGAGCCCAGCCCGGCCGGGCATGACCATCATGGCCGTCACGACCAGGGCGGCGGGCACGCGTGCACTTGTCTGGGGCACTGCTCCGCCACCGTCGCCGTGACGGTCCCCGACGCCGCGCCGCTCGCCTGGCTCGCCGGCGTCGTCGAGGTCGAGCCCCGCCTCGGCCCCGCCCCGGTCCGCCTTTCCGCGCCGGTCGAGTACCTGCGCCCGTTCGCGAACGGCCCGCCCCGCCTGCTCGCCGCGTAGCACGCCGGGGCGGCGCGCGGGGGCTCCGGGTGCTCGCCGTGAGCATCGACAAGGGGAGCGACGAGGGCGTGCGCGACTTCGCGCGCGTGCACGGCGCGACGTTCGTCATCGGCCGCGACCCGGCGGATGACGTGCGGACGCAGTTCCAGAGCATCGGCGTTCCCGAGAGCTACCTCGTGGCCGCGGACGGGCGACTGCTCTGGAGGCAGATCGGCGCGTTCCCAGACGGCGCCGCAGCGGCGCGCGCGGCCGTGGAGCGGGCGCTGGCGCAGCGCGGCGAGTAGAGTCGAGGCCCGGTGGCGGGTGCGGCGACGCCCTTACGCATCATGAGTGGGGCGGAGTGTCGGCTGATGCCGACGCACGCCGCCGGGATCAACCCCCACTCGCCGCCGGAGTCACCGTAATGAACGCTCACAGACCAGACCGATCCGCCGCGTTCAGCCGGCTCGGTCGCGCCGCCGCGCTCGCGGCCTTGCCGCTCGCCCTCGCGTCCACCGCGGGTCGGAGTCAGGCTCCCGCGCCCCCTCCCCCGACCGTCGTCTCGCTCGGGACGTGCCGCCTCACCAGCGGCGCGACGATCCCGGACTGCCGCGTGGCCTATCGCGCGTACGGCCGGCTGAACGCGGAGCGCAGCAACGCAGTCCTCGTCCCCACGTTCTTCGCCGGCCGGTCCGAGGACCACGCCTTCATGCTGGGGACGTACGTCGACACCGCACTGTACCACGTCATCGTCGCCGACGCGCTGGCCGACGGCCACTCCTCGTCCCCGTCGAACTCGGCGCCGGCGGCACGCGCGGCCTTTCGCGACCTGACGATCGGCGACATGGTGGAGGCGCAGCGCCGGCTGCTCGTGGAGCACCTCGGCATCCGGCACCTCCACGCGATCGTGGGGATCTCCATGGGCGGATTTCAAGCCTTCGAGTGGGCCGTTCGACACCCGACTTTCGCCGACGTCGTGGTGCCGGTGGTCGGCTCGCCGCGCGTCACCGCCTTCGACCAGCTAGTCTACGGCGCGATGATGGGCGCAGCCGAGCAGGCGAGCAGCGCCGGCGTGCAGGCCGACTCGGCGTGGACGCAGGTGAGCCGGATCGAGACGCTGTTCATGCGCACGCCCGCCATGCTCACGGACTCCGGGCCGGCGTGGGTGGGGCGCGAGGTCGCGGCGCTCGCCGGTGCCTACCGCCAGCAGGGGTGGGCGCTCGACGATTACGCCGCTCAGCTCCGGGCCATTCGGCGGCACGACGTCACCGCCGGCTTCGGGGGGGACTTGTCGCGCGCGGCCAAGGCGGTGCGCGCGCGGATGCTCGTCGTCTACTCCGCGGACGACCGCATGGTGTCGGCCGGCCCCGCCGCGGAGTTCGCGCGCCTCGCGGGCGCCGACACGCTCGCGGTTCGCAGCGCGTGCGGCCACGCACTGCTCTGGTGCGAGCAAGCGAGCGCCGGCGCGGCGGTGCGGCGGTTCGTGCAAACCGATGGGAAGATCGCGGCGGCACGGCGCCGGTAGCCGTCCTCCTCCAGCGATCCTCCAACTATCCTCGGCGTGGTGGGCGGTTACAATTGGGTATGCGACTGCTCTCCTCCCTCGCGCTCGCGGCGGCGTCCGTGGTCGCGGCGAGCGCGCTCGCGCGCCGGCCCACCGCGCGGGCGGCGGGCCGCGACGGCGTCCCTGGCGGCGTGCCCGGCCCTCGCCAGCCCGTCGGTGCGCCTGGCGACGCACGGGGTGACGGGCGCGACGAGACGATCGCGCGGCTCGAAGCCGACCTGGCGGCGGTGCGCGCTCTGCTCGAGAGCTATTTGGAGGAGCGCGAGGCCGCGGAGGTGGAGCTCCACGCGCGCAGCGAGGCGTTGCGCGAGTCCGAGGCGCGCTACCGGCTGCTCATCGACCGCGCCGCGTACGGCATCTACCGCGCCTCGCCCGACGGCTACTTCCTCGAGGTGAATCCCGCCCTCGTGGCCATGCTCGGCTACGAGTCGGCGGACGAGCTGCTGGCGGTGGACATCGGGCGCGACGTCTACCGCGACCCGGCGGATCGCACGTGGCACCTGGCCCGCATTCGCGCCGGCGACCGCGCCGACTGGGTGGAGGTGCGGTGGAAGCGCCGGGACGGCTCGCCGATCACCGTGCGCCTCTCGTTGCGCATGGTGCGCGACGAGAGTGGCGCA
>Ga0307415_100001897_pt1 | contig 10261 bp, 8 predicted proteins | sample DK1Cmetagenome_FD_204524 | JGI IMG/M metagenome (GOLD analysis project Ga0307415, IMG submission 204524) | Maize rhizosphere microbial communities from greenhouse at UC Davis, California, United States - DK15-C-2 | ecosystem: Host-associated > Plants > Roots > Rhizosphere > Soil | place: USA...
CCCAACGAAGGGGACGGCATTCCTGAGTCCGAGTTCATCACGGCGAAGGACAAGCACGTGATCATCATCGGCGGTGGTGATACGGGTGCCGACTGTCTCGGCACGGCGCACCGGCAGGGTGCGTTGTCGATCCATCAGCTCGAGCTGATGCCGATTCCTCCCGAGGAGCGGACTGCGGACAACCCCTGGCCGCAGTGGCCGCACGTCTTCCGCATCTCGGGCGCGCACGAGGAGGGTGGCGAACGGCTGTATTCCGTCTCAACGCAGAGTTTCAGCGGCGACGGAAGCGGGAACGTCAAACGGCTGCACGCCGTCCAGGTCGAGATGGTGAAGCAGAACGGACGCTCACAATTCCAGCAGGTGCCGGGTACCGAGTTCGAACTGCCCGCCGACCTCGTGCTGCTGGCGATGGGGTTCGTCGGTGCCGAGAAGGGCGCGCTCCTCGACGATCTCGGCGTGTCGATGACCGATCGCGGCAATGTGGCGCGCAACGCGCGCTGGATGACGAACGTGCCGGGCGTGTTCACCGCCGGCGACATGCAGCGCGGCCAGTCGCTGATCGTCTGGGCGATTGCCGAAGGCCGCAGCGCCGCCCGTGCGATCGACGAATACCTGATGGGGGAGTCGCAGCTCCCGGCACCGCTCGCGTAAATCGAACGACCCGAACGACCCGAACGACCCGAACGACCCGAACGACCCGAACGATATGATCTCTGGATGTCCGTTCGTGACGTCCTGATTGTCGGCGCCGGTCCGTCCGGCCTCGCCACCGCCATTGCCGCCAAACAGCGCGGCCTCGACTACGTGATCGTCGAGAAAGGCATTCTCGTCAATTCGATCTTCAATTTTCCGACGCACATGATGTTCTTCACCACGCCGGAACTGCTCGAGATCGGCGGACTGCCGCTGGTGACGCCGTACGACAAACCGATGCGTCTCGAAGCGCTCCGCTACTACCGCCGCGTCGTCGACACCTATCAATTGCAGATTTCCTTTCACGAAGAGGTGATCTCGATCGAACGCGAAGACGAGGGCGGAGACGTCGTGTTTACGGTGACGACCCGGACGAATCGCGACGTCAAGCGGGTCAGACAGGCGCGCGCGGTAGTGCTGGCGATCGGCTACTACGATCTGCCGAACTATCTCGGGATTCCGGGCGAGGACCTGCCGCACGTCTCGCACTACTACACCGATGCGCATCCGTATTACCGGCAGCGCGTGGTCGTCGTCGGCGGGAAGAATTCGGCGGCCGAGGCCGCGCTCGAACTGTTCCGCGGCGGTGCGCACGTGACGCTGGTGCATCGCCACGCCACGCTCGGCGATTCGATCAAGTACTGGGTCCGTCCCGACATCGAGAACCGCATCAAGGAAGGGTCGGTTCAGGCGAGGTTCGAGACCACCGTGTGCGAGATCCGTCCGACCGAGGTGATCGTACAGCGCGGCGGTCGCCGCGAGGAGATCCCCGCCGACGGCGTCTTCCTGCTGACCGGGTACCACCCCGATGCCGGGCTGATGGCGGCCGCCGGCATCCAGGTCGATCCGGACACGCTGGCGCCGGCGCTGAATGCGGAGACGTTCGAGACGAATGTCCCGAACCTCTTTCTGGCGGGCGGGTGCGTGGCGGGCAAGGCCACCGGCAACATCTTCATCGAGAACGGCCGTTTTCACGGCGAGAAGATCATCATCGAGCTCGCTGCGCGGTTCGACCGTCTGTAGAGCTCGACGGGTGCCGGTAAACGATTTCGCAGCGACTCTGGTATAGAGTCACTGAGCCTGTTTGATCTGATTCGGAGGACAAAAGCAGATGAAGCGTTATCTCGCGGTGGCGATGGCCATCACTCTGATTGCGGGAGCGGCGACTGTGGCCGCCCAAGCGCCGGGCTGGAAGCAGCGCATCGATCGCAGCACGAGCGCGAGCGATCCCGACCCGGCAGGTGAAGTGAAATTCATGGCGATGGGCGGCGGCTTCCACGCGGTGAACCCGTCGGCGGCCACCTACTGGAACCCCAAGAACACGGCGACGGGAAACTACACGCTCAAGGCGACGTTCGCGCAGAATGCCCGGAGCAGCCACCCGAACTACCTCGGGCTGCTGTTTGGCGGCAAGGACCTCGAGGGTGCCAACCAGACCTACACCTATTTCCTCGTCGCGCCGCAGAACGGCACCTACATCGTCAAGCAGAGAGTCGGCGAGCAGACGAAAGACATCGTTCCGCGGGGCAAGAATGCCGCAGTTGTGCAGCTCGACGCATCGGGCAAGGCGAGTAACACACTCGAGGTACGCGTTGCCGCGGACAAGGTCGAGTATGTGGTGAACGGGACGGTCGTCGCTTCCTCGCCGAAGAGCGACGTCACGACCGATGGCATCTATGGGTTCCGCGTGAATCACGCGCTCCCGGACAACATGATCACCGGGCTTTCGGTTTCCAAGTAGCTTCCGCCTCCAGGCGGAAGGAACCGATTGCGCGCCGCCGGATAAACGGCGGCGCGCGTTTGTTTTATGGCGCCTGACCCTTCGCGGCGCATGATGCTTGTCCTTGCCGCTTTCGCGGCCGTACTCCCCGTATTTGCACAACCGGCCGATCTGTCCCGCCGAAGCGTCACCGCGGAGGAGAGCCAGGCGGCGGCGCGAAGGCGGATGGTGAACGAGCAGATTGCCGCCCGCGGCGTGAAGAACCCCCGCGTCCTCGACGCGATGGGTACGGTCCCGCGCCATCGTTTCGTACCGCCAGCACTGGTCTCTCGCGCCTATGACGACAGCCCGATGCCGATCGGCCACGGCCAGACGATCTCCCAGCCGTTCATCGTCGCGCACATGACCGAAGCGCTCGACATCCAGCGCTTGCACACCGTGCTGGAGATCGGGACCGGGTCCGGGTATCAGGCGGCCGTGCTCGGCGAGTTTGCCCGAACGGTCTATACAATCGAGATCGTTCCCGAGCTGGCGCGCGGCGCAGCCGCGACATTAAAGGCGCTCGGCTACAGCAACGTGCATGTGCGCGCCGGCGATGGGTATGCGGGGTGGCCGGAACACTCGCCGTTCGATCGCATCATGCTCACTGCCGCGCCGGAGGAGATCCCGAAGCCGCTCATCGATCAGCTGGCGCCAGGCGGGCGGCTGCTCGCCCCGGTCGGCGAGCAGGGAGCGGTCCAGTGGTTGACGATCGTCGAGAAGACGCCGCAGGGGATCACCGAACGGCGAACGCTGCCGGTCCGTTTCGTGCCGTTCACCAGAAGCCGCTAACCGGTCCAGGTTCCCATTTTTCCGTTCACTGTCCGCGGCAGGATCTGATGTTGCACCGCCTTATTACGCACACCAGCTGAGCGGGGGTACGGCCGTGCGTGTCGATGAAGGAGGATGCATGACACGGATACTCGGGACCCTCGCGGGCGTATACCTCATCATTCTGTCCGCGGCGGCGCAGCCGCAAGACGGCCAGCAGATATTCAGGTTCGATACGTTTGGCGACGAGCAGCTGTGGACCGACACGCTGCAGATGCAGACGGTCGTCTCATCACTGACGCCGCGCGCGGCGTTGGGCCTCGGCCTGAAGGTGGACGTCGAGGCGCTGCCGTCGGGCGTCATCGATGCGCTGAAGGCGAATGCCGACGCCCTCCTCGACAGCCCGGCCGTGACAATCCAGCTGTTGGGTTTGAACGCGGTCGTCGGCGTGATGGGCCAGGTGGGGCCGGACAACACCCTTCAATCGGTGGGTATCACCTGCGCGCTCTGCCACTCGACGGTCGATGACTCTTTCGTTCCCGGTATCGGCAGACGACTGGATGGCTGGCCGAACCGCAGCCTGAAGGTGGGCGAAATCATCGCATCCTCGCCGGCCCTCACCGAGCAGCAAAAAAGGGTCTACAGACGCTGGAAACCAGGCTTTTACGACCCGCGTCTGACGGCGTTCAACGGCACCTCTTCCGAAGTGCTCAACCGGACGAGCCTCCCCGTCGTCATTCCGCCGGCGTTTGGCCTGCGCGGAGTCGGGTTCGAAACATACACAGGCGATGGATCGATCTCGTACTGGAACGCCTACGTCGGTATCTCGCAGATGGGCGGGCAGGGCGACTTCCACGACCCACGCATCCCGCTGACGATCGATCAGGAGCCGCCGGACCGCGTCACGCCGAAGCTGCCGGCCCTGCTGGAGTATCAGCTCTCGCTGACTGCGCCGGCTCCACCGTTGGGGAGCTTCAACGTGGCTGCGGCGCAACGTGGTGAGCAACTGTTCAACGGCCAGGCCCGGTGCGACGCGTGCCACACGCCGCCGACCTTCACCGACGTCCTCGACGGTCCGAATGGCGACGTGCCATTCCTGCATTCGCCGTCGGAAACCCGGATGGACCCTCGGTACGCCCTGCGCAGCGTCACCGGTCAGTACCGCACGACGCCGTTGCGCGGGATCTGGTCGCACCCGCCGTACTTTCATGACGGCAGCGCCGCCGATCTGCTCGACGTGGTGAACCACTACAACCGCGCGCTGAGGCTCGGACTGAGCGACGCCGAGAAGGCGGACCTGGTCGAGTACTTGAAGTCGTTGTAGCGTTCGACTTGGTGGGGCGAGCCTTTCAGGCTCGCCTCGCGAACCCGAAGGGTTCGCGCCACGGAAACAAAATCGGCGCTAGTGAACTCCGCCACCTTTCCACTTCGGGCCGAGCGTTTTCATCTCGAGCAGCTCGATCAGGCCGTGACCGCGGGCCAGCAGTCCATCACGCTCGAGAAGCGCCTGCCGCTCGAGCGGCTCGAGTCCCATGTACTGCGCTAGTGCGTTCACGAGATCTTCGTCGGCTACTGCGGGGGGAAACCTGGGCTCGCCGCCTTCGCGTTCGACGGCGGCCGCGAGCAGCGCCTCGAGCCGCTGGCGGAGCCGGTGCAGCTCGGCGCGTTCGGCGTCGGCGATCTGTTCGGGGATCGATTCGATCGTCGCGAGGCGGTACGGCTTGCGATCGTCCTCGCCGGTGACGCGGAACTTTTCCATGCCCTTGAGCACGATATTGAAGCGCCCATCCGCGAGCGACTCGGAATGGGTGATGACGCCGGCGCAGCCCACCGGATAGATCGGCGGCCGTCCCTGGTAGTCCGCCTCGTACCCGGCTTTCAGCAGCACCATCCCGATGATGCGATCGCCGGCGAGCGCATCCGACACCATCGCCCGGTACCGCGGCTCGAAGATGTGCAGCGGCATGAACACGTTCGGAAACAGGACGGCATTCGGAAGCGGGAAGATCGGAATCGACGGTGGCAGCATCGGCCTTAGCGAAGAGGGAAGTGTCGCACCAGGTAGCCGAGCAGACGACGGCGCTCGTCGTCGGTGGCGGACGCGCCCCAGCGAGCCATCTTGTCGAGTTCGCGCGACCAGCCGGTTTCGTTCAAGCGCTGCTGAGCAATGAGATCAGCGTCGTGACACACCAGACACTTCTCGCGCACAAGCGCCGTGTCCTCGTCCCCCGGTAGCGCCAGATCGCGGGTCGCTGTCTTCACCGGCGCGGCGGCTCCGCCTACCGTGACCGTCACGCGGTCAGGCGCATTCCACAGATAGCCCGACGGATTCCAGGCTGGTACGTCCCCCTGCGTGCGTCCGCGAGAGTCCGTTGCGCGCGACACGACGGTATAGGTGCGCGACGGAGTTCCTCGCCACTCATACTCGAACGCTCTCCACGCGTGCGGTTCGCGATCGCGTCCGAGGCTGGCCCGCTGCCAGGATTTGCCGCCGTCCATGGAGACGTCCACGCGCGCGACTTCTCCTTCACCGGTCCACGCGAAGCCGCTGACCCGCAGCCGACCCGACGGCAGGGTGGCGCCATCCTCCGGCGACACGATGAGGGATTTGACGGCCATTCCCGTCAGCGGCTCCATCTCGTTTGCGGGCACCGCACTGCCCGGGGCCACCGGCTGCCGCGGGTAGCGATACGCGGTTTGGACGAAGAAGCCGTCGTGCTGGACGTCGAGCACCGTCACGCCCGTGAGCCATTTCACCCAGTAGGCGCCCTCCCACGACGGAACGATCGCTCGAAGCGGATGCCCGTGCGAGATCGGCAGCGGCACACCGTTCATTTCGAACGCGAGGAGGGTGTCGCGATGTGTCGCCTTCGCGATGGGGAGGGTGCGCGCGAAGTCAGGGACCGCGCCGACAGGGCGATCGGCGCCGTCGAGCAGGACGAACTGTGCTGTTGGACGGGCGCCTGCACGCTGCAGAACGTCCAGCAGGCGCACGCCAGTCCAGCGCGCATTGCCGACTGCGCCGCGCTGCCACTGCACGCCGGCGACAGGTGGATCGAAGAAGGCGCGGCCGTTCCCGGCGCACTCCAGCGTCGCCACCATGGTCACGCGCGGAAGCGTCTGCAGCTCCTCGAAGCGAAGCGTCATCGGGCGTTCGACGGCCCCGGACACAGTCAAGGTCCAGGTCGCTCGGTCGACAGTCGGAGTCGGCAGGTGCGAGCGGACGAAAAAGGATTCGTTCGGCGTGATCCAGTCGGTGAGCAGGCTGACCGGGGTTTCGAGGTCCTGCGGCGTGCGCGACCGGACGATCAATCGTGGGTCTGGCTGTGGACCGCCGCGTTGACGCGCGACGGGGGGCGCGAAGCCGGCCACCGCCCCCAGTGCTGCGATGTGTGTGGCGCCGTGCAGGAAGGTACGACGGGAAATCACGTTCAGTGGATCGTCTTGGTTTTTCGATCCATGTAATCCATCAGCACGTACTGCCCCAGCGTATACGGCGTCGTGAAGTACGCCTTGCCGCGGCAGATGGCCGCGACACGCCGCACGAACGCCACCAGGTCGTGGTCGCGCGCCAGCATGAAGGTGTTGATCATGATGCCGGCCTTCTGGCACGCATTCACTTCCGTGAACGTCTCGGCGACGATGTACGGGTCGAGGCCGAAGGCGTTCTTGTAGATCTGACCGTCGGCCCGCGTCAGCGCCGACGGCTTGCCATCGGTGATCATCACGATCTGCCGCATGTCCTTCTTCTGCCGTTCGAGGATGCGGCGGGCGACGCGCAGTCCCTCGCGGGTGTTGGTGTAGTACGGTCCGACCCGCACGCGACCGAGCTGCTTGAGCGGGATCTCTTCGGCGGAGTCGTGGAACAGCACCGCATGCAGCGAGTCGCCCGGATACTGCGTCCGGATCAGATGCGACAGCGCGAGTGCGACGCGCTTGGCCGGCGTGAAGCGATCTTCGCCGTAGAGGATCATGCTGTGGCTGCAATCCAGCATGATCACCGTCGCGCACGAGCTCTGGTACTCGCTCTGCGCCACCATCAGGTCTTGGTACTCAATGGACAGGGACCAGGGATCAGGGCTCGATCCCTGATCCCCGTCACGGTGGACCCGCTGTACCGCATTCAGAATCGTTCCGCTCGGATCGAGGTTCAGTGTATCGCCGAACTCGTACGGCTTCGGCGCTGCTACGGTCTCGATGCCGGTGCTGAGATGGCGCGTGTCGTGACGGCCGGCGCTGCTGCGGCCGATCGACCCGAGCAGATCGCGCAACGCCCGGTAGCCGAGAAAGTCGAGGGCCTTGTCAGTCACTTCGAAGCGGACCGTACCGGCGTCCTCTCCAGGCCCGCCCACCGAGCCTCGGCGATGCTCGCGTTCACCAGCGAGATCGGGAGCGCCGGTGACGAAGCCCTGTTCCATCATGCGCTCGATGATTTGCTGAATGAGGTCTTCGATCTGCTGCCGCGCCGCTTCCTGGTCGCCGTCGGCCGGCTCGCCCAGCAGCTTCTGCAGCGCCTCGTCCGACAGGACACCGCCGCTGAACAACGCTTCGAGAATGGCGTCGTGCAGCGCCTGCATCGTCCGGTCTTCGTCGCTGTCGAGCGGGTTGCCCCACGGGTTGCTGAACCCGCTGGTCAGCAGCAGGTCAGACAGCTTCGACACGAGGTCCTCGAGATCGATCTCGTCGAGCAGGTCGCCGGTGTACTTTGTGTAGCGGAACTTCATTTGGGTAGCTGGGTAGCTGGGTTGCTGGGTTGCTGGGTTGGCGGGGAACTACCTAGCTACCCAGCCACCCAACTACCCAGCCACCTAGTTGTAATACTTCTTCTTCCCCGCCGCTGTCGGCATCGGCGGCTCTTCCTTCAGCGCCACTTCGCGTGCCGGCCGGCGCGGACCCGGATCGCTGCCGTGGTAGCCGCGCTCATCGCTGCGGCTGATCTTCTTGGTCGCGTACAACCCCTCGAGCACGAAGTCGATGCCCGCGGCCAGCAGCGGCGGCGGGGCGTTCTTCGGAATGCCGGCGGCGCGGGTCAGCTCTACCAGGCCCTGCACTTGCTGAGCGTGCGTCAGTACGTCGGCCGCGCTCATCGTGTCGCCGAGCTGCAGGCTGCCGCCGAGGTCGAACCACTCGATGACCTGCCGCGTTTCGAGGTGGGACAGGTAGCCGTCCGCGACCGTGGCCACGGCGCTGCGGATGATGTCGCGAGCGACCGTTTCGGCGCCCTTGAGCTCGCCTTCGTATTCCATTTCGAATTTTCCGGTGATCGAGGGCAGCGCGGCGTAGACGTCGGTGACGCGCGCCACGGCGTGATCTTCGTGCGACATCAGCGCACGGCGTTCCGCGTTCGAGACCACATTCTCCATCGCGGAAATCGGCAGCCGCTGGCTGACGCCGGAACGCTTGTCCACGCGCCGATCCTGACGTGCCTGGAACGCAATCTCCTCGACGACTTCCGCCACGAACGACGGAACCTCGGTGCGCAGCCCGTCTCCGCGTGTGAGCCACGCTTCCTGCGCGGTGATCGCCATCGCGTCCGCGCGCGCAACGGGATAGTGCGTCCGGATTTCCGAGCCGATGCGGTCCTTGAGCGGCGTGATGATCTTGCCTCTGGCGGTGTAATCCTCCGGGTTCGCGGTAAACGCCATCAGTACGTCGAGCGGCAGGCGCACGGGATAGCCCTTTATCTGGACGTCGCCTTCCTGCAGGATGTTGAACAGGCCGACCTGGATCTTGCCAGCGAGATCCGGCAGTTCGTTGATCGCAAAGATCCCGCGGTTCGCGCGCGGCAGCAGGCCATAGTGCATGGTCAGTTCGCTGGACAGCTGGAGGCCGGACTTGGCCGCCTTGATCGGGTCGATGTCGCCGACCATGTCGGCGATCGTGACATCCGGGGTAGCGAGCTTTTCCACGTACCGGGCATCGCGCGGCAGCCAGTCGATCGGCGTGCTGTCGCCGCCGGCGGCCAGCCGGGCGCGACAGGAGGAGCAGATGGGATTCAGTGGATCGTCATTAATCTCGCAGCCGGGCATCACCGGGATGTTTTCGTCCAGCAGCGTCACGAGCGCGCGCAGCAGGCGCGTTTTTGCCTGGCCGCGCAGGCCGAGCAGAATGAAGTTGTGACGCGAGAGCAGCGCATTGACGAGCTGCGGCACGACCGTGTCGTCGTAGCCGATGATGCCGGCGAAGAGCGCGCCCCCTGCGCGCAGCCTGGTGATGAGATTCTCGCGGACTTCTTCGTGAACGGTGCGATGCGGCACGCTGCCCGCCTTGACGGCGCGACGCAGCTCGCCAACGGTGGAAACCTCGGCTCGGACCATACGCGATTCTATCGTGGGTGGCTGGGGTTGCTAGGTGGCTGGGTGGCTGGTTGGCTGGATGGCTGGGTCGCTGGGTCGCTGGGTGGCTGGGTCGCGCGCTACGAGTAACCTAGACAGCGCAGGGAACCTGACCTAGCTACCCAGCTACCGAGCCACCCAGCCACCCAACCACCCAGCTACCCATGTCGTTCTTGTCCACCCCCCATCCCCTCGTGTTCGCGCATCGCGGCGGATGCGCGCTCGGGCCGGAAAACACGATTGCCGCGTTCGATCTTGGCCGTGCGGCGGGAGCTGACGGGCTCGAGCTCGACGTGCACCTGTCATCCGATGGCGTCATCGTCGTCTGTCACGACGATCTCCTCGATCGGACGACGGATTCGAACGGCCCGATCCAGGCGCGCACCGCCGCTGACCTGGCGCGCGTCGACGCCGGACACCGCTACGCCGATGGCGCTGGCCGGTTCCCGTTCCGTGGCCGTGGCATTGGCATTCCAACGCTGCGCGAAGTCCTGGCCCGCTACCGCGACATGCTCATCATCATCGAGATGAAAGAGGACAGCGCCGAGCTGGGCCGCGGCGTTGCCGCCGAGGTCCGCGCGGCCGGTGCCGTCGAACGCGTCTGCGCCGCCGGGTACGGCCAGCGGTCGCTCGACGCGGCGCGCGCGGCGCTGCCGGAGATGGCGACCAGCGCGAGCCGTCCGGAAGCGCAATGGGCCCTGTA
>Ga0307415_100001898_pt1 | contig 10261 bp, 11 predicted proteins | sample DK1Cmetagenome_FD_204524 | JGI IMG/M metagenome (GOLD analysis project Ga0307415, IMG submission 204524) | Maize rhizosphere microbial communities from greenhouse at UC Davis, California, United States - DK15-C-2 | ecosystem: Host-associated > Plants > Roots > Rhizosphere > Soil | place: USA...
GCGAACAGACCAAAGGGGGTGGCTCGGGCCGCGGCTCGGCTGAAGTACGCCACCACGGCGGGCTCGAGCTTGCGGCCTTGTCTGCTGTCCGGATCCTTCTGCCAGACCTCGAGGGCCTCATCCACGCTCGGTGAGGCAACGAAGATCGCATCGCGCACCTCGGGACGGGTGACCGCCGCCAGGAGCCGGGCCCGGAGTCTGGCCCGGTCCCGCTCCAGGGCCTCCTCCAGGCCCTGGGGGTCGCCGAGCGAGCCCATGCCCTCCAGGCCCTCGCCCCAGGCCGCCATCTCCTCGAACGGCAACAACGGCGTCCGCAGGACGAAGAACCCCGACGGGGTGTATCGCTGGCCGGCCCTGTCGCGCTCAGTCACCTGGCCTGCCCGGATCAGGCTTCGGGGCCGAGACCAGGAACATCCGGTCCCAGGTGGGCTCGACGGATGTGGCCGCGGCCAACAGCACCAGGGCGACCCCGGCGGCTCCCTCAACCAGTTCGATGCCGGTCCAGGTCCACCGTTCCCGCTCGCCCGGTTCCCAGTTTCCCTGCACCCACGTGCCACCGGCGTCTCTGGCCCGACGGTAGAAGCCGAGCGTGCGCTCGAGCCAGTACAGAGCGGCACGGCCGAGCTCGGGTTCCCCGGTGGCTTGGTACATGCGGTTGTAGAGGTGGGCCAACCCGGCCGCTCCGTGGCAGAAGTTGGCGTTGACAACCCCGGTCTCTGACGCCGGCCGTTCCGCCGCCCGACAGGCCAGCGCCACCGCCGTCTGCTCCCAGCCGGCATCACCCACGCCTCGAGCCGCAAGCAACAGGGCGGCCGCGATGCCCGGGTCCCCGTAGCACCAGGCGCAACGGGCCGGCGACGGCTGGAAGGCTGGCGCCACCCAGACGGGGAAGGTCGGACCCGCCTCGGTCGGCACCGACTGCGCCAACAGCCAGCTCACCGCCCCCTCGAGGAGCGGGCGCGCCGTCGCTTGCTCGACCCCGGCGCCGCAGATGCCGCCGAGAAGAGCGACGGCCCCCGCGACGCCGTGCGCGACGCCCAGATCCGCGCGGCCTGACGGGTACTGCCTCCGGGATTCCTGGTCCAGTATCTCCGCGGGTGGCGTCCACCAGTAGAGCCCATGCTCGTCGTGCTGGGCGCACTCGTCCAGCCGCTCGACGACCCGGCGGAGGCATTGGATCGCCACGGGGCGCGGATACCGTTGCAGGGCATACACGCCGAGACCGGTGAGGCCCACGATGAGGTCGTAGGGCGCCGACCACCGGTCAGCGCGCGACAGGAGCCGCAGGAGGGCGTCGTCGACCGCCTCGCCGCGGTCCTCCGCATCCGGGTCGAGGACGCGGCCCGTCAACTCGGCGGCCCACGCCACCCCCGTGAATCCCCCGTAGAGGGAAGCGTTCATTGGCTGCGTCGACACCGCCTCGATGGCCTGGTCGAGACACTGCCGTGCCAGGACGTCCGCCTGCGGCATGCGGCGGGTCCGGGCCAGCCAGGTGTACAGGAGGGCCAGACCGGCCTGTCCCCTGCCGAGCGAAGGGTCTCGTTCGCCGGGTACTGCAGTAATCGACGTGATGGACTCGGCGATGGCGTCGACGGCCTGCAGGGCCTGCTGGGCCGCCGTTCCCGACAAGATGGGTCGCCAGCAGCTCGCAGCGCTCACATCATCCGGCTTCGTCATACGCCCGGCCCCACTCCGCTCACAAGAACGCAAGAAGGCCGGCACAGAGTGCAGCATCGCCTGGCACTCCGCCGCTCACTCCTCCCGCGCCGCGCCGCGGTGTCTTCCTGCGGCGGCAACCGTGTCGTCGTCCGACCCGAAAGGTGGGATCAGGCAGCCCACATGGCACGTGCGCTGCCTGATCCCTTCGAGTCGAGACCGTCCTGCCACCCCGTGGTCCGCGTTCGGGTTACCGGCAGGCCGTGGTACGCGTTCGGGTCAGGAGCAGCCCGGCGCCTTGGTGTTCGGGCACCCGTTCGGTCCGCCCTGCGGCGGGGTGTTGCCGCCACTCTGGGCGCCACCGACGATCTGGGACAGATCCTTCTCGTCGAGCGTCCGCAGGGTCTCCTTGGACAGGGTCAGCTTCTTTTCCTTCATGAACCCCCCTCTCGGGACTGTCGTGCCAGCCCGTGCTACGCCTTCGGGTCAGGTGCAGCTGTTGCCCGGGCCCTTGGTGTTCGGGCAGGTGTTCGGTCCGCCCTGCGGCGGGACGTTGCCGCCACTCTGGGCGCCACCGACGATCTGGGACAGATCCTTCTCGTCGAGCGTCCGCAGGGTCTCCTTGGACAGGGTCAGCTTCTTTTCCTTCATGGAATCCCTCCCTCGGGACATCCGGAGTAACCGCCGCGCGTGCGGTTAGGTGTCGAGGTAGGCCAGCCCCCCGCACGGTGATTCTATCCCCCTGACCCTGCTGGCATGGAATGCCCCAATCCACGTAGTACGTAGCGCGACTACGTTGGCCCCTTTTTGGCAATCATTTGCAGGCGTTAATTGTGCAGGTTAATGAAGTTCTGCGTGGACTGTAGGTTCGAGGCATCCAGAAGGAAGATGGCTAATAGACCTTTCGTCGCCTAGTAGGGGGACATCCGATTTGGTCTAGGACATAGATCTTGACCGGGACCAGGGTGTCGGTCAAACGGTGGACAGCCGGTCGCCACAGCCTTCTACAGAGGCTCGCCCTTCCGAGTGACAACGCCGAGGCCGTGCAGCCCGATGAGCTGCAGGGCACCATCCGTGCCTGTCACCGGAACGGGCGAGCCTCTGTAAGCCATGGGAACTCGTGCTGGCCCCGGCCGGCGGGTGGCCCGCGGGGCGGCATGGCGACGCCTCTTGCACGGTTGCGGCTCAAGTAGTCGCCGGGTGGTGGCCCGAACGTCAGGTCCGGTGCGTCGGGGTCCATAGCAGAGCGTTTAACTGGACGTCAACAGAGCGTTTCCCTTCCGCGTCTGCGGTGGGGAGTGGCCTGGGAGAACGGCTTCCAGCACAGCGGTTCCGGTGGCTTGCTGACACGGAAGAGGTCACCCTGACCGAGCCCAGAGATCCCCCGTCGGGTCACAGGTCAGCTGTCCGAAACCGAGCGTTTCTGCGACAGCCGCCACTCCCCCGCCAGGGAGCGCCTTTCAGGCGTCCAGAACTCGTGTCCGAAATCAACGTCGCACAACCACCGGTGTCGGAGGGTTGTGAGACGGTCCCGCCATGGGACACCTGCTCGGGTACGCCCGCGTCTCCACCAACGACCAGCACCCCCAGCTCCAGGTCGACGCCCTGGAGCAGACCGGCTGCTATCGGGTGTTCACCGAGACCGCCAGCGGCGCCCGCAGCGACCGCCCCGTCCTCGAGCAGCTCCTGGATCAGCTCCGCCCCGGCGACACCCTGGTCGTCTGGAAGCTCGACCGCCTGGGCCGCTCCCTGCGCCACCTGGTCGACACCGTCACCGGCCTGGCTGAGCGTGGCGTCGGGTTCCGCAGCTTGCAGGAGGCAATCGACACCACCACCCCCGGCGGCAAGCTCGTCTTCCACGTCTTTGCCGCCTTGGCCGAGTTCGAACGCGACCTCATCCGCGAACGCACCAGCGCCGGCCTGGCCGCGGCCCGGGCGCGAGGCCGCCATGGCGGCCGACCGCCGGTCATGACCGCCCACAAGGCCCAGGTGGCCCGAGAGATGTATCGCTCCGGGCAGTACACCGTCGCCGCTATCGCCAAGACCCTGGGGGTCAGCCGGGCCTCGATCTACCGCCACCTATTCAGCCCTGCGAGCTAACCAAGCGGAACATGGCCCAACCTGCTGTTTACAAGACAGCAGCGGATCGTCCACGGCGTACTGGCGCGTGTTCTCCTTGCAGCTCAGGTCGGGTGGGTCGTCCAGCCAGTGCGCTCCTGTCAGGTGGAGTAGCGCCAGGTGGAATGACAAGCGGAATGACATTGCCGGCAGTTCTGGACGGCGATCAGCGGTACTGCCGCCGCTGAGCGTCCCGGATCCTGGCCCGCTCCTCCTCGGGTAGGTCGACCACGATTACCTCGATGCCGGCCTCTCGCATGGCCGCCGCCGGCCATGTACGCGGCGACCGGAAGGGTGCCGCGGCCTCCTTGTCACTGAAGAGAAGGAGCAGGCGGGGCCGCCGGGCAAGAAGGGTGGCGGCGAAGGACAGCTTGAACGCATCGGTGAGAACCTTGGCTCGTTGAGCTGGCTTCGGCGGGCCCTGATGCGCCCACGCCTCCACCAGCAGCGGGTTCTTGGGGTCGTCGGTTCCGCCGTCGACTTCAAGCCGGCCGCCGCCGGGTAGGGACCGACGCCACGGACGTTCGAGACGGCAATTCAGTTGCCGTTCGAGGAGGTCGAGCATCAAGCGCTCAGCTCGACGCTGTTCGGCGCTGTCGCCGGCAAGGCGGTCGATCGACAGGGATGCGGGGTCCGGCTGCTCGGTCATGTCTAGCTCCGGCTAGCATGTTCTTGAGACCTGAAGCCATCTTGAACCAGTGAGTCGGCTCAAGCTGAGCCTCCCGCGTGGATGCGAACCCCCAGCCACCAGATCCGTAGCCTGGTGCTCTGCGTCGATCTGGTCGGCTCCAGACGGATCTGGGCTGCTCACGTTGGACGCGTCGTCGATTCAGACGGATCCAGTAGGGTCCCGTCGGATCGTCTGGATGATCAAGCGAATGATCAAGCAAGGCAGGCGACCTGACGAGCCAGGACGGGTCGAGCACAAGATTCAGCGTCTGCTGCTCTATTCACAAGAGGGTCCGAGATCTCGCCGAATGACGGCGAGAATGACCGCTGGCTCCCCTGGGTGTTGAAAGGCCTTGCGTCACGCCTGCTGGTCCGCCGTCCGTAACGCTCCCAAGACGGAGGCCAGCCACACTGTCACGTGAACCCTGATGATGGGAGGTGGCGATGCTCGAAGGCGAGCTACGCGCAGCGAGGCAGTGCTGGTGACCCCTTGGGCGGGGCCGGCATGGGCACGATGGTGGCCAGCCGGGCTGGCGTGGGCGCTGGTGCTGCTGGTCCTCCTGGGCCTGGCCGCGACCGCCTGGCTCGATCGGCTGCTGCGCCAGGCCAGCCTGCCCGAGCTGGCCTGGTTGAACCTGAGCAGCATCCCCCAGGTGGTGGCGGCATTGAGCGCGGCCACGGTCGGGGCGGTGCTGGCCGCCCGCCGGCCGCGTCATCCGGTGGGCTGGCTGCTGCTCGGCCTGGGGTTGTCGCTGATCGGGTGGGGCCTCGCCTTCGGGTACACGCGCTATGGGCTGGTGGCCCGACCGGGGGCGCTGCCGGCCGCCAGCTACCTGGCCGGGTTCTCCACCGGTATCGTCATGATCTGGCTGTCGTGCGCCGGCTTTGCCCTACTGCTCACCCCGACCGGGAAGCTGCCCTCGCCGCGCTGGCGGTGGTGGGCCAGGGTCGTGGCGGCCGCGGCCGGGGTCTGGCTGCTGGGGTCGGTCCTCCACCCGACACCGCTGTATCCCGAGTACCCGACCATCGGGAACCCGCTGGCCGTCCCGTTCCTGCCTCGTGGGCTGCTGGACGTCGCCCAACCGGCCTCGGCTGTCATCGTCCTGGCTTCACTGGTCGTCGGGGCCGTGTCGCTGGTGGGACGCTTCCGCCGTGCCCGCGGGGTGGAGCGCCAGCAGCTGCGCTGGCTAGCGTGGGGGGCTGGGTTGGCGGCGGTGTTGCTGCTGGTCGCCCTCGCCGGCCTGGCGATCGAAAGGCCAGGCTTCAACCTGTTCAATGCGGCCCTGGGTGTCTGCTTGGCGTTGCTGCCGCTGGCGACCGGGGCGGCGATCCTGCGTTACCGGCTGTACGACCTGGACCGCATCATCAGCCGCACCCTGGCCTACGGCCTGCTCACCGTGCTCCTGGGCGGTGGCTACGCTCTCGTCGTCCTCGGGCTGGGCCAGCTGCTAGGCCGGGATTCCAGCCTGGTCGTGGCGGCCGCGACCCTGGCCGTGGCCGCGCTGTTCCAGCCGGCCCGCCGCCGGGTTCAGACGGCGGTCGACCGGCGCTTCAACCGCCGTCGCCACGACGCGGCCAGGATCATCGAGGCGTTCGGTGCCCGCCTACGCGACCAGGTCGACCTCGACAGCCTGACGGCTGAGCTGCTGGAGGCGGTCGACCAGACGATGCAGCCGACCCAGGCGTCGCTCTGGCTGCGGCCCCAAGGACCGTCCAACGCGATCGCCGGTGCCGGGGACCCACGAACGCACCAGTAGGAAACCAGCGAGCGGAGGTCGGATCGAACCGACGACCTTCCGATTACGAGTCGAAACGCACCCGTCCAGCGAGTGCCGGCCAGACCCGTTCTGGCTGCTCACGTCAGCCGGGTCGTCCGTTGAGTGCGTTCCTGACCTGCCGAGTTACGGCAGGGGGAATGACCAAGGGAATGACCAAACCGACCTATGGAGACCCACCGAACCATGGCGACCTTCCGCCGCCGTTGTCTGATGGTCGGTCAGGGACCTTCCGACAAAGAATCGGATGGCAAGGCGAGCAAGGGTCCACCGGTGTGATCAACGCAATGGCCGCGGTCAGACGTGGCGGCACCGGGGCGTGTGGGTGGTACAACATCGTCTCCGCCGCCAAGCCGGTCACCGACCGGACAACGGTGAGCAGCGTGGCCCCCGGCCACGGCAGCGGCGGTGGCGCCGGCGCCGCGCCGGTGCTCAGGACGAGCCTGCGGGAGGTCGAGGTGGAGACGTGGGATGCGATCAGGTCCCGACGCAACGTGCGGTCCTACGGCGAGAGGGCGATCGCGCCCCAGGACCTGGACCGGATCCTGGAGGCCGCCCGGCGCGCCCCCTCGGCCGGCAACCAGCAGGCGTGGGACGCCGTCGTCTGCACCGACCGGGAACAGCTCACCCAGCTGGCCAGGGTGGGGCAGGCCGCCGGCCACGTCGCCGGCTCGGCAGCGACGATCGCGCTGGTGGCCCCGAAGTCCGACGACCCCCAGACGCACGACCTGATCCAGCTCGACCTGGGCCAGGCGACCATGAGCGTCATGCTGGCCGCCACCGACCTCGGCATCGGCAGCGCCCATGCCGGCGTGCATGACCAGGAGCTCGCGCGGCGCCTGCTCGGCTTTCCCGAGGACCGGTTCTGCGCCTTGCTGATCACCCTCGGCACCCCGGCCGACCGTCCGCTCACGCCCATCCAGCGGCCCAACCGGCGCCCGATCGACGACGTCGTGCACCGCGGCCACTGGTAGCGGCCGCACCCTCGTGGTCGGTGCCGTCCGGGCCGGACACGGTCCGCATCCCCGCTCCGGCCTCCGGCTAGGATCTAGGATTTGGGCAGTCTGGCCCGGGAGGCGCCATGAACAAGGTGCAGGCGCGCGACGCGCTGGTTGGAGCCTGGCGGTTGGTCTCCTGGGAGAACCAGGCCGCTGACGGCCAGGTCACCTACCCCATGGGACCCGACCCCATCGGCTATGTGCCCTACGCCGCCGACGGCCGCTTCTCGGTCACCATCTCGCGGCGGGACCGGGCTGGGTTCGCCGCCGGCGACCTGCTCAGCGGGACCACCCAGGAGCAGGCCCGGGCCGTGGAGGGCTTTGTCGCCTACGCGGGCCGCTACAGCTTCCATGGCGACCGCGTCATCCACCACGTCGAGCTGTCGCTGTTCCCCAACTGGGTCGGGACCGACCAGCAGCGGTCGGTCGAACTGGCCGCGGACCGGCTGACCCTGAGCGCCAGCCCGCTGCTGCTGGCAGGCAAGCAGCAGATACCCCGGCTGGTCTGGGAGCGGGTGGACCGGCCGCCGAAACCCGATTGACCGCTACCTGGCAGGCTCGACGGATCATGAGGCCTGCCAGAGCGGCCAGAAGGTTCAGGTCGTAGCCACAGCAACTGCCGCCGAGAGCCCTCAGCCAACCGCCAGATCCGTAGGCTGGTGCTCTAGGTCCACGCAGTGCGCCTGAGTGCTGTTTGCGCTGCTCAAGTCAGGGGTCGAGTCCAGCCCGCGCCAGATAATCCATCTGGTGATGGCTGGTGGACTGCCACGCGGACTACCACAGACTCAAGGGCGATCCGAGAAGCTGAACGACGCGCGTCCTCGCTTGGAGCCCATTCGCTGGCGCATCCACGCGCTTGTGAGTCTGACGACGTGTCCAGCGGTCGCGACGCCGGACAGGAAGTGCCTGGAGCTTCGATAGCGGTAGTGAAGCGGGGCGGTTGATCCTTAGCTTGTGACCGGCGCGGCCTCGGCGGCCCTCTTGATGAGGTTCATCACGTCATCTGGGTGAGAGACCATCGCCACGTGGTTGGTCGGGACCTCCACGGTGGTCGCGCCCATGCGAGCGGCGAACTGCCGCTCAGCATCGGGTGGGATTGCCTGGTCGCCGTCGGCGATCAGGAACCAGGACGGCAGTGATTTCCAGGCCGGGACGCCCATCACCTCCTGGAGGGTGGACCCGGCCAACGGCTGCTGGACGGCATGCATGATCCTTGCCTTTACGGGATCAACGTCGGCCGCGAAGTGGTGGACGAAGTCGTCCTCCGGCAGCCAGGCGAAGCCCTGCTGGTCAATGTCGAGGTGCGCCAGCGCCGGACTTGGAGGCCCCTGCCCCAGCAGCGCGCCGATCGACTCGCCCTCATCCAGTCCGAAGGCCGCGATGTAGACCAGGCCGACGACGTTGGGCGCGTCGGTGCCGAGCGCGGTCATGATCTGGCCGCCGTAAGAGTGGCCGGCGACGACGGTGGGGCCGTTCTGGCGGGTCAGCACCTGGCGCAGTCGGGCGACGTCATCGGCGAGCGCGGTCAGCGGGAACTGGGGTGCGGTGGCGTTGTACCCGTCGGCCTGCAAGCGCTCGATCACGGCGCTCCAACTGGAGCCGTCGGCCCACGCGCCGTGCACGAGGACGACGTTCGGCAGCGCACTCATCTCGTTGGCTCCCTTCCCGCTCTCCGCGAACATGACAACGCGCCGACGCCTCAGCCCGAGCTGCGGGCCGCGGCGATGATAAGCCGGGTCACCGCGCCGGGTTGGGAGATCATCGACAGGTGCGAGGCCTTGACCTCGACGATCCGGGCGCCGGCCCGCTCGGCCATGAACAGCTGCGCAGCCGGCGGGATCGCGCGGTCGATGGTCCCGACCAGCGCCCAGGACGGAATGTCGACCCAGGCCGGTGGTCCGGACGGCTGGCCGAGGAAGACGGTTGAGACGGGCCGCTGGCTGGCGGCCAGCACGGCCGCTTGCTTGGCTGGCAGGTCGTTGGCGAAACAGGACGGGAACAGGCTCTGCTTGACATAGGCGTCCACGGCCCCCGGCGGCGCCCCCGGGTAAGGAACTAGGTCAAAGACCTGGGTCGGGTCCTCGCCCACACAGGAGCCGGGTTCCAGGCTGGCGAGCTGGCCAAGGGTCTCGCCCTCAGCGGGGATGAAGGCGTCGACATACACCAGCGCCTTGACGTTGGTGTTGCCGGTGGCGGCGTTGGTGATGACCATCCCCCCGTAGGAGTGGCCGACCAGGACGATGGGGCCACTGATGGTCTTCAGGAAGGCGGCCAGATACGCGCTGTCGTCGGGCAGCCCACGCTACGGGTTGGGGAACGCGACCACGGTGTAGCCCTGGCGTTGCAGGCGGGCCGCCACCTGGTCCCAGCTGCCGCTGTCGGCCCAAGCGCCATGCACCAGCACCACCGTCGGCTTCGCTCCCCCATGTGCGGTTGCGGCGCCAGCCCTGGCCGCGCCAGCGGTCCTGGAGCCGGCGGCGTCGGCGGCCCCGACCTGGCTCAGGACCAGACCGGCCAGGCTGACCAGGAGCACAGCGGTCACGATCCAGCGCAGCTTTGGCTGGCGGATCGCTCGCAGGTAGGTCATGGCAGTTCCTTCCGTCGCCGGCTTGCCGGGGTCGAGGGGGAGAACTTGGGCTGGGGCAGCCAAAGCAGCCTGAACCCAACAAACCGTGCGGTCAAGCAAACGCTTCGTGAATCGGATCGAGCGGTCGATGCCGTCGGCCCGCTCCTTCGGGCCGCCACGGCTGCCGGGCGTCGTCGGGGTGTTCGCCATTGCACCCGGCCTCTCGGGCGCGACAGAACCACTCCAACCCCGGCACCTGCGCCACAATGGTGGCGACACCAGGAGCGTCGCTGGTGACCAGAATGTGTCATCTGGCATCGTTAGTGGTGCGGAAATGTGGGAATGGCGGGGCAGCCGCAGGTTGGTTGTCTGAGATTGCGCGCGAACGCGCGCCCGGCCCGCAGGGCCGGCTTGATCGTCCGCCCTCCACGATTTCGCCCGGAGTGGGCCGACGAAGGAGGCCCATCGACGGGCTCTCA
>Ga0307415_100001900_pt1 | contig 10259 bp, 7 predicted proteins | sample DK1Cmetagenome_FD_204524 | JGI IMG/M metagenome (GOLD analysis project Ga0307415, IMG submission 204524) | Maize rhizosphere microbial communities from greenhouse at UC Davis, California, United States - DK15-C-2 | ecosystem: Host-associated > Plants > Roots > Rhizosphere > Soil | place: USA...
ACATAGCCGCGGGTCTCGATGAACGGGATTTTCTCGATCCACGATACAATATCGACGTTGCCGCGTGGATCGCCATAGGCATTGACCCATTTGCGCACATTGCCGGAGCCCGCGTTATAGCTGGCGATCGCCAGCGGATAACTGCCGCCCCAATTGTTGAGCAGGCGCTGGAAATAGGCGCTGCCGAGCATGACGTTGTAATTGGGATCGGACGTCAGGCGTCCGCCGTCATAGCCATAGCCGAGCTTTCCGGCCTGCTCGCGCGCGGTGCCGGGCATGAGCTGCATCATGCCGCGCGCCCCCGCATGGCTCACCGCCCGTTTGTCGAAGCTGGATTCCTGGCGCGTGATGCCGTGGACCAGCGACCAGACGCGGCCGGACGGCACGCTGTAGGCGTGGGTCGGGTAGGTCGCCTTGTAGTAGAAGGCGGAGCCGGCGTTGCGGGCCGAGCGCGCTGTCCAGACCGCGAGGTCGGGACGGCCCGACTGCGCCGACAGTTCGATGGCGAGCAGCCGATCGGAGTCATTGTTCATGTCTTCCGAAAGCGCGCGGACGAACAGACTCTGCTCGTCCCAGCGGCCTTGCGACCCGAGCAGCCGGAGCGCCTGGACCAGCCGCTTCTGGTAAAAGGCGGTTCGCTGCGCTGGAGTGATCAGCAGCGAGGGCGTTCCCGATGGCGCGGGGACGATCCGGCCGAGCCGCTCGAGAGCGAGCTGGCCATAAAACAGCTCCGGCGTCGCCGCGGCCCGTTCGAAATGAGCCCGCGCGCCGGCGTGATCACCGGCCTGCGAAGCGGCGCGGCCAGCCCAGTACCAGCCTTTCGTCGCCACCTGCAGTGAGCGGCCGCCATTGGCATATTTGTCGAACAGCGGAACGGCATCCCGCGCCCGGCCCAGCCGCTCGAGCGCCGCCGTCCCCGCTGTCCAGGTCAGGGTCGTATATTTGTCGCGGATGCCATAGCTTTTGAGGCTGACGTCGACGCCCGGCGCGAAGCTGTCGTCGACCTGGCGGGCGATGTCGTAGGCGAGCTGATATTGGCGATCGGACATCGCGCCGCCCGACAATAGCGCCATCATTTCGAAAAAGCGGTCGACATCGGTTGGCTTCTCGGTGAATTGATGGGGGCGGGCGAACAGCTGCCGGGCGGCGGTCTCATAGCCTGTTTCCCTCAAGTAACGCGCCCGGTCCATCATCAGGCCGGCATCGGTTGTCACTCGCCCGATGACCGCCTGATAGCGCGTCTCGGCGTCCGGCATGCGGGAAAGCATGGCGATGCGGGCATTGAAGGTCCCGCGGCGGGCCGGACTGGTCCAGGGCAGCATCCGGTAGGCGTCGGTGGTTTTCTTGTCGAACAGCAGGGCATCGACGCGCTTGTCATGATCCTGCGCAGTGAATTGCGTGCCGAAACGCGCGAACAGCGACTGCTCGTCATAGGCGGAGAGATCGGCCGACATCCATGCGGAGCGGGCGGCGGCCAGCGCCTCCGTCGGCTTCCCCGTCGCGGCATAGGATTCGGCGAGGCGTGCCCATCCATTGCCGCTCTGCGGCTCGGTGCTGCTGAAAAAGGAAATGACGGTGAAGGCATTTTCGCCCGGGCGCATCTGTCGTTCCGCGGCCCTGCGCAGGCCGCTTTCGCCCGGCCAGCCCGGATTGGCGATCACGAACCGCGCATAATCGGCGAAAGCATAACCGTCGCTTTGCCGGAGGCGACGCCAGTCGTTGAGGGCATAGCCGACATTGTAGGAAGGCGCGGGCGCGACGGCGGAACGAGGGGCGGAAGGCTGGAGGACAGGCTGAACGGCAGCGCCGGCAACGGCGGAAAGCAAAAGCGGAACGAAAATCGCTATACTCCTCATGCTGGACATCCTGCGGTGCCCGTCCTTATCAGGCGGTGAACAAGCCCCTCGATTTCGCGAGACTAACCCCGCGGCCGAGTCCAGGTGAAGGAAAAAATTCATGTTTTTCGGGTCGATACCCGCTCTGGTGACGCCATTTGCGGCGGGACGAGTCGATCATGCGATATTCCGAGATTTCGTCGAGTGGCAAATCGAGGAAGGGAGCAACGGACTGGTGCCCTGCGGCACCACTGGCGAGGCAGCGACCCTGTCGACGGAGGAGCATCGCCGGGTCATTGAATTGACGGTCGATGCGGCGCGTGGGCGGGTGCCCGTGATCGCGGGGTGTGGGTCGAACAATACCGCCCACGCCATCGAGCTGACCAAGAATGCGAAGGAGGCCGGCGCCGACGCCGCTCTCCATGTGCCGCCTTATTACAACCGCCCGAACCAGGAGGGCATTTACGCCCATCTGGCGGCGGTGGCCTACCACGACATCCCGATCCTGCTCTACAACGTGCCGTCGCGGACGATCACCGACATTTCGGTCGAGACGATGGGGCGGTTGTCGCGGCTGCCCAATATCGTTGGGGTCAAGGATGCGACCGGCAACCTCGCGCGGGTGTCGGCGCAGCGCCAGGCCTGCGGCGAGGAATTCGTCCAGCTGTCCGGCAACGACGACATGGCGCTCGGCTTCAACGCGATGGGCGGCGTGGGCTGCATCTCGGTGACCGCGAATGTCGCCCCGAAGCTTTGCGCCGCCTTCCAGGAGGCGATGCGAGAGGGTCGCTGGGATGAGGCGCTCGTGCTTCAAGACCGGCTCTATCCGCTCCACTCCGCGCTGTTTAGCGATGCTTCGCCCGGTCCGATCAAATATGCGCTTTCAAAAGTGCAGCCCGGCTTTCCCGCCGAACTGCGCTTGCCGATGATCGAGCCGTCCGCCGCGTCGAAGACGGCGGTCGACGCCGCGCTCGACCATGCAGGATTGATCTGAGCCGCCGTGCCCAAATCATCGCCGATCAAGGAATTCGATAAAGCCAAGGTCGTCGCCGAGAATCGGCGGGCGCGCTACGACTATTTCGTCGAGGAACGGTTCGAGGCGGGGATCGAGCTTAAAGGCACGGAAGTGAAGGCGCTGCGCACCGGCGAAGGATCGATCGCCGAAAGCTATGCGCTGGTCGAAGGGGAGGAGGTGTTCCTCATCAACTCCTCGATTCCGCAATATGGGAACAGCGGTTACACAAGCCACGAGCCAAGGCGGCGGCGGCGGCTGCTGATGCGGGGGCGGGAGATCGCCAAGCTTTACGGTGCGATCAACCGGCAGGGGCTGACGCTCATCCCATTATCCGTCTATTTCAACTCGCGGGGGCGAGCGAAGGTCGAGCTGGCGCTGGCACGGGGCAAGAAGGTCCACGACAAGCGCGAGACGATCAAGGAACGCGACTGGAAGCGCGAACAGGGCCGATTGTTGAGGCACAATGGCTGAAGTCACCAATTTCTGGTCCCGTTTCATGCATCGACACGCGCCTTCTCGGGAGGAGGTGCTGGAAAGCCGCTGGCTGCGCCCCTTTGGCGAGCGGGTGCGGCGATCCGACCTGTGGCGATTTACGAGACGGTCCGTACCGCGCGCCGTTTTCGCCGGTCTCTTCATCGGCATTTTCCTGATGGTGCCCGGCCTGCAGATCGTGGGGGCGGCTTTGCTGTCGATCCCGATGCGGGCGAATATTCCGATCGCCGCGGCGATGACGTTCCTGTCGAACCCGGCGACGACGCCATTCTTTCTCGTCGCGGCGATCGAGGTTGGCAACCGCATCGGATTTCATGCCGACTTGGCGTCGTTTGAACGGCTGCGGCTGAGCAGGGCGAGCGCCGGCCAGTGGATACAATGGCTTTTGTCCGACGCCGCGCCGGCGATGGTCTCGGGCCTGTTCCTGATCGGGCTCGGCGTGGCGCTCGTAGGATATATCGTGTCGCTCGTCGGATGGCGCTGGTGGGTGGGGCGCAAATGGCGCCAGCGTTACGCGCGCGCGGATTGACCCGCGTTTCAATGAGTTTGGGGAGGGATGTCGTAATGGTTCGTTTGATGGTTTTCCTGGCTGCAACCACGATGCTGGCAGGATGCACTGCATCCCCGCCGCCGGAAGTCGCGGCCCCTGTCGCTCCCGCTGAAGTGGCGCCGCCGGTCGAAGCGCCGAAGCCGACCTACGGCACTTTCGGATTCGACAAGGCGGGCATGGATCCGACCGTCCAGCCGGGCGACAATTTCTACCAATATTCGAACGGCACCTGGGCGCGCACCACCGCCATTCCTGCCGACAAGTCCAATTATGGCATGTTCACCGTGCTCGACGATTTGTCGAAGCAGCGCACGCGCGGGATCATCGAAGAGACGGCCAAAGACCCGTCGAGCAAGATCGGCAACGCCTATAACGCCTTCCTCGATACGGCATCGATCGAGGCCAAGGGCCTTGCGCCGTTCGAGCCGTGGCTGAACGACGTTCGCGGCCTCAAGTCCCGCGGCGAACTGGCATCGCTTTACGCTCGCGCCGACCGCATGGGGCTCAGCACGCCCTTCGCCTTCTTCATCAACCAGGACGACAAGAACCCCGATCGCTACGTGACGGGGCTGGCACAGGCGGGCATCGGCATGCCTGACCGGGACTATTATCTGTCGACCGACCCCAAGATCGCCGAGGTCCGGGCGAAATATCTCCAGCATTTGACCAACGTCCTGACGCTCGCCGGAGAGGCCAATGCCGCGACGCGAGCCAAGGCGATCCTCGACTTCGAGACGAATGTCGCGAGGGTGCACTGGACGCAGATCGAAAGCCGGGACGCGACCAAGACCTACAACCTCATGAGCTTCGCCAAGCTCAAGGCGTCGGCGCCCGGTTACGACTTCGCGACGATGCTGAACGGGCTTGGAATCAACGCCCCCGAAGTCAACGTCGCCCAGCCGAGCGCGGTGACCGGCATCGCAAAGCTGGTTTCCAAGGCGCCGCTTGGGGTTCTCAAGGACCAACTGCTGGTGCGCTCGCTCGACGGCTATTCGGCTTACCTGCCGAGCGCCTTCGACAAGGAGAGCTTCGCTTTCTACGGAACCGCTTTGTCTGGCACGCCGGAGCAGGAAGCGCGCTGGAAGCGTGCGGTCGACTTCACCGTCGGCGCCCTGACCGACGATGTCAGCAAGCTCTACGTCGACCGTTACTATCCGCCCGAAACGAAGGCGGCGGCCGATGAGCTGGTGCGGAACGTGGTCGCGGCTATGGGCCGGCGCATCGAGGGCCTGACCTGGATGAAGCCCGAGACCAAGGTCCGCGCCCGCGCCAAGCTGGCGAACTTCGTCACCAAGATCGGCTATCCGAGCCAGTGGCACGATTATTCGACGCTGGAGATCCAACCGGGCGACGCGCTGGGCAACGCCATCCGCGCGGCCGAGTGGGACCATGTCGATTCGGTCAGCAAGCTCGGTGGCCCGATCCGTCGCTGGGAGTGGGGCATGACCCCGATGACGATCAACGCCTATGCCAATTTCGGCATGCATGAGATCGTATTCCCGGCCGCGATCCTCCAGCCGCCCTTCTTCGATCCCAACGCCGACCCGGCAATCAACTATGGCGGCATCGGCGCCGTGATCGGCCATGAGATCAGCCACCACTTCGACGACCAGGGCGCGAAATATGACGAGAACGGCCGCCTCGCCGACTGGTGGACTCCGGAGGACGTCGCGGCGTTCGAGGCGTCGGGCAAGGCGCTGATCGCTCAATATGACGCCTACGAACCGCTGCCGGGCATGCATGTGAAGGGCGGGCTGACACTCGGCGAGAATATCGGCGACCTCGCCGGCCTTACCGCTGCCTATGACGCCTACAAGCATTCGCTGAACGGCCAGGAAGCGCCGGTGCTCGACGGGACGACCGGCGACCAGCGTTTCTATCTCGGCTGGGCGCAGGTCTGGCGGCGCAACTACCGTGAGGCAAACCTTCGCCAGCGGCTGATCACCGATCCGCACTCGCCGTCGGAGCAGCGCGTCTCGGTCGTGCGCAATCTCGATCCATGGTATTCGGCTTACAATGTCCAGCCCGGGCAGAAGCTGTACCTGACGCCTGAGCAGCGCGTCCGGATGTGGTAGAGGGTCTGGACACCGGTTCAACGAGGCCGTGATGGAGACGAAGAAGCGTTCTGGGAGTGAGCGAGTGCAGCCAGATGGTGGACACTATCTGGCAATCGAGCGAGCGCGCCAGGGCGCTTCTTCGTCCCACCCTTCGGGCATGGCCCTGCCGGGCAGGAGCCATGTCACGGTTCTCGTTGAACCGGGTTCCAGACCCTGATGCTATACGAGCAGTTCGACCTCGCTGACACCGATCCGCTCGACGGCGGCCTGCGCTGGCTGGTTCCAGCGCTGGTGGCCGCGGCGGCGGCCAGCGGAGCGCTGCTCTTCTACCTGGTCGGCCAATCGCTCTTCGCCGGGATTTTCCTGGCGGGGTTCGTGGCGATGCTGGTCGCGGCCTTCATCATCGATCGCCGGACGCCCAAGGCCGTCGAAGTGGCGCCCTTGCTGCTCCCCGATATGGAGTTGGTGGGTTCGGCAATCGCTTTGTCTGGCGATGCGGTAGCGTTGACGGACGCCGGGGGCGCGCTTCGATCGATCAATCCCGCCTATCGGACACGGTTCAAGTCCGCCCGGTCACCCCTCGAGCTCGGTTCCAACGTCAAGGCGACCAAGGCCTTGCAGAAGGCGAGGGAGACGGCGCTTCGGGACGGCGGGGCCGAGCTTCAGGACGTGGCTTTGGCGGGCGGCGGCACAAGCCTGTCCGTTACTCGAGTCGGCGGCCAGAAGGACCTTTTGCTGTGGCGGTTCGCGGGTTCGGGCCGGATCGACCCGATCGATATTGCTGCCCAACGGATCGCGGGCCCGACCGGGGAACGGCTGGCGGCGGCTGGCGTACTGGCCGCACTGATCGACGAGGACGGCCAGCTGTTGGCGGCCAACCGGCCTTTCGCGGACCGTGCGCTCAATGGCTCTGTCGCTCCCGGCCAGCCGGTGCAGTTCGGCAAGCTGGTCGAAGGCTCGCCCGAGGGAATGCTGCGACTGGTGGCAGAGGGGGTTGATGCCCAGCCGCTCCGGGCCGTGCTCGTCCCCCTCGACGTGGAGAAGGAGAGCGGCGCTGGCACGCTCCTCATGTTCGAATCGAACGAAGGCCCGAGCCTCGCCAATTCGACCAATGTCCAAGTGCTTCTGGAAATGCTGCCGATAGGCCTCGCGCTGGTCGATCGCGATGGACGCTTCCTGACCATGAACAAGGCGTTCCGGGTCGCTGGCGGACTCTCGATGGAGGAAATGCCAGCCTATCCCGGCGACCTGGTCGTCAAGGAAGACAAGGCGCCGGTGGCCGATGCCGTGCGGCGCAACGCGCGCGGACCGGCGATGTCGGGCGACTTGCCCGTCCGGCTCAAGCACCAGCCGGCTGAGCCAGTCGCGTTGACCGTTGCGGGATTGCGCGGGCTCGGCGATGCGGCCGTCCTGCTGCTGCTCAAGGACAATAGCGAAGAGGCGAAGCTCAAACGCCAGGTTGCCCAAGCGACCAAGATGCAGGCGGTGGGCCAGCTCGCGGGCGGCGTGGCGCACGACTTCAACAATATCCTGACCGCGATTATCGGTCATTGCGACCTGATGATGATGCGCCACACGCCGGGCGACAGCGACTATGACGACATCCAGCAGATCAAGTCGAACTCGAACCGCGCCGCGGGCCTGACCCGGCAGTTGCTGGCCTTCTCGCGCCAGCAGACGCTTCGCCCGCAGGTGCTGCAGCTCCCCGACGTGGTCAGCGAGGTGTCGCACCTGTTGAAGCGGCTGCTCGGCGAGACCGTCCAGCTGGTGGTCAAGCATGGTCGCGACCTTGGCCCCGTGCGCGCCGATCCGGGCCAGCTGGAGCAGGTCATCGTCAACCTGTCGGTCAACGCGCGCGACGCGATGGCGGCGGGCGGGGGCGGGGCGCTCACCATCCAGACCTATTCGGTGAAGGCCGAGCAGGTCGCGGACCTTGGCAGCGACATCCTTCCGATCGCGGATTATTCGGCCTTGTCCATTTCCGACACGGGGACCGGCATCCCTGCCGCCATCCTCGGCAAGGTGTTCGAGCCCTTCTTCACCACAAAGGAGGTCGGCAAGGGCACCGGGCTGGGCCTTTCCACCGTCTACGGCATCGTCAAGCAATCGGGCGGCTTCATTTTCGCCGATTCCAAGGTTGGGGAGGGAACCCGCTTCACCATTTACCTGCCGGTCCATCATATCGAGGAAGAGAAGGAAAGCCGGCGGGCGGCCAAGCCGGTCGAGGGCGAGCTTTGGGGAACGGGGACCGTCCTGCTCGTGGAGGATGAGCCGATGGTCCGGACCGTCGCCGAGCGCGCCCTGACCCGGCACGGCTACAAGGTGCTGACCGCCAATAATGGCGAGGAGGCGCTGGAAATCGTCGACCGCGGCGACGAGATCGCGCTGCTGATATCCGATGTTGTCATGCCGCTGATGGATGGGCCGACCATGGTTCGCGAAGCCCGCAAGACGCGGCCCGACCTGCCGATCCTGTTCATGTCCGGCTATGCCGAGGAGCAGCTTCGCAAATCCATCGACATTGCCAATGTCGCCTTCCTTCCCAAGCCGTTTTCCGTACAGGAACTGGCCGAAGCGGTCCGCAAGGCACTCGCCGACAAATAAGTCTTCCCTCGTTCGTTTCGGATGCTATCTCGTTTCTGTATGTCAGGCACGCGTTCCATCCTGATCGTCGAGGACGAGCCCCTAATCGCCATGATGCTGGAGGATTTCATTCTTTCGCTCGGTCATGATGTGACGGGCAATTGCGATAGCGTGAAGACCGCGCTCGCGGAGGTGGAGAAGGGCGAATTCGATCTCGCCATCCTCGACGTGAACCTGAAGGGCGAAAGCGTCTGGCCGGTCGCGGCCGCCCTCCGGATCAAGGGGACGCCCTTCGTTCTCGCCAGCGGCGGCCATGTCGATCCTCCGCCGCCCGAATTCGCCGGCGTGCCGATGATCGAGAAACCCTATACGATCGATCGGGTGACGCCGATCATCGATGCAGCGCTTGCCAGTTCGGCGAGCTGAAGGTCTGAAAGTTCGCCTCTTGTTCCGCGAGAACAAATAGGATACGCCTCAGTCATTACGGGGGGAAGCTCGGCTCCCGATTGACGAGAGGAACAGGACCATGGCAGCGCAACTCAAGGTCGTCGGAAGTGGTGGAGAGAGCGTGAATACGGATCGTCAGAAGGCATTGGAGGCGGCGCTCGCGCAGATCGACCGCGCGTTCGGCAAGGGCTCGGCGATGAAGCTGGGCAGCCGCGAGAAGATTGAGATCGACACGGTGTCGACCGGCTCGCTCGGGCTCGACATCGCGCTCGGCGTCGGCGGATTGCCGCGCGGGCGGGTGGTCGAGATTTACGGACCGGAGAGCTCGGGCAAGACGACTCTCGCACTGCACGCCATCGCCGAGGCTCAGAAGGAGGGCGGCACCGCCGCCTTCGTCGATGCCGAGCATGCACTCGATCCGGTCTACGCCAGGAAGCTGGGCGTCAACATCGACGAACTGATCGTGTCGCAGCCCGATACGGGCGAACAGGCGCTGGAGATCGTCGACACGCTGGTGCGGTCGAACGCGATCGACGTTCTGGTCGTGGACTCGGTTGCCGCCTTGGTTCCGAGGGCCGAGATCGAGGGCGAGATGGGCGACAGCCATGTCGGCCTGCAGGCCCGGTTGATGAGCCAGGCGCTGAGGAAGCTGACCGGCTCGATCAGCCGCTCGCGCTGCACCGTCATCTTCATCAACCAGGTGCGGATGAAGATCGGCGTGATGTACGGCAATCCGGAGACCACGACCGGCGGCAACGCGCTGAAATTCTACGCCAGCGTTCGTCTCGACATCCGCCGCACCGGTCAGATCAAGGATCGCGACGATATCGTCGGCAACACGACCCGGGTGAAGGTGGTCAAGAACAAGGTCGCACCGCCGTTCAAGCAGGTCGAATTCGACATCATGTACGGCGAGGGTGTTTCAAAGGTCGGCGAAATTCTCGACCTTGGCGTCAAGGCCGGGTTGGTCGAGAAGTCGGGCGCCTGGTTCAGCTATGACTCGATCCGCATCGGCCAGGGCCGCGAGAACGCCAAGCAGTATCTCAAGGAAAATCCGGACGTGGCGCAGCGGCTCGAGAATGCGATCCGCGGGAAGACCGAAGAGGTTAGCGAAGCGCTGATGGTCGGACCGGGAGAGGAAGAGGTCGAAGCCTGACCCACTCTCCTTTCGTGAAACTCAGACATCGGGCGGGGGGATAACCTCCGCCCTTTCTGCTTCGGGCCGGCCCATCTTGGCGAACAGGCGACCATGCTCGGTCCAAAGCACCAGGCCCAATGCG
>Ga0307415_100001902_pt1 | contig 10253 bp, 10 predicted proteins | sample DK1Cmetagenome_FD_204524 | JGI IMG/M metagenome (GOLD analysis project Ga0307415, IMG submission 204524) | Maize rhizosphere microbial communities from greenhouse at UC Davis, California, United States - DK15-C-2 | ecosystem: Host-associated > Plants > Roots > Rhizosphere > Soil | place: USA...
TGGATCCAGGCCAGCCCCACGAGCGCCCCGATCGCGAGCGGGAACTGCAGAACCGTCCAGATCCAGCGGCTCGTGCTGCCCAGGCCGAGGGTCTTGCCGAGCCAGTTGATGACGTCCTCGCCCCCCAGCAGGGTAACCGTCGCGATCGCCAGGACGATGCCCGACACGATCACCATGGCGATCGCGAGCAGCTTCTGCTGCCACCACGGTCGCGTCTCCTTGACGTCGTAGGCGCCGTTGAGCGCGTTCATGAGCGAGCCGAAGATGTTCGAGCCAGCCCAGAGCGCGAGCAGCGCGCCGATCGACATCAGCCCGGGCGCGTCGGGGGAGAAGACCACGTCCTCCACCACCGCCCGGAAGACGCCGAACGCTTCGGGTGGGATCGTGCGGCCGAGCTCCCCGAAGACGAAGTTGAGGACGTCCCGCTTGTCGCCGACCAGGCTGAGCAGCGGCGTCACGAAGAGCAGGATCGGGAAGATCGAGAGGAAGAAGTAGTACGCCGTGGCCGCCGCGAGCCCGAGGACGTTGTCGTCCACGACTTCCTTGGCGACGCGCTTGAGGAGCGGCCAGACCTGGTATCCCTTGATGAGCATCAGCACTCCGCCGGAAACGAAACAGTGTCTCAGCGGGCAAGGGGTAGGCCAGAGGAGCAGGGGCGAGGGGCGAGTCCATAGCACTCGCGCCTCGCCCCGCCCTTTGTTCCTCGGCCTATCGCCGGTCGAGCTCGAACTTGCCGAGCGTGGTCCCGGTCCGGATGCTGAGCTTGTAGGGGGCGGAGTCCCAGTTGTCGCTGAAGTAGGCGCCCCCGCGCTTGACCAAGCCGTCGTGCTCGAACGAGGCGAGCACCTTTCGCATTTCCACGCGCACGCCGACGTCGCTCGGCACGTGCACGCGAACGCCGCCGACCGCCACCTCGACGTTGAGCGCGATGTCCTGCCTCCAGTCGCCGCCCAGGTCGAGGTCCACGGTCCCGACCCCGGCGTTGACCTGGATGTTTCGCGTGTTCGCGTTGGCCAGCCGGACCGCCTTCAGGCTAGCCGCCCCAACGTCCAAGCGCATGGAGCGCATCTGCTCCGGGTTCGGGCTGTCAAAGCGCAGCGTGGCCTCGCTCGCCCCGGACTCGACCTGCAGGTCGTTAAGCCGGAGTCGGCTCAGGTCGAGGTCTGCCTCGACGGCGCCGAGCTCCAGCGACAGGTCCAGCGGCACCCGGTCGGCGAGATCGACCTGGAGCTCGGCCGGGTTCTCGTCGTCGCGGAGCCGGACGTGCTGCTTGCGCACCCCGAGGCGGATGGTTCGGGAGCCCGGCGAAAACGAGTGTACGGGCTCGGTACGCTCGGCGTCGTAGCGCAGGCGCATGTCGTAGAGCAGCGGCGACTCGGTCGCGTGGAGCGCGAGGCGCCCCGCTCCGTACTGCACGGTCACCGTGTAGGTCCCGGAGTCGTGCAGCTGGCGCGCGACGTCGAGCGTCCGCCACGACTGCGCGGACAGCGGGGTCGCCAGGAGCAGAGCCGCGGTTGCGGATGCCGCCAGCCGGGCAGCGAGGACGTAACCGATCATCGTGGGCCCTTGACGGATGCCGCGGGGGTGGGCCGCCGGGCGGCGACGACGCCGGTCACGGGCGTCGGCGTCATCCACGAGAGGTCCTCCGGCTCCGGCAGGGCCGCCGGCGTCACCTCCCCGACGCGGCGCGTGCCGGCACGGGAGAGGAGCGCCGCGCCCAGCCCCGCCGTCGCCGCGACCCAGGTGACACACAGAGCGATCGTGCGCAGGATCGCGCCGGCGAGCGGCTGCCAGGTGAAGGCCGCGGCCACGATCCAGAGCAGAAGGTACGCGGTAATGCCGATCACGAGCCCGCGGAGCGCCGCGCCCCGCGCGGAGATGATCGCGCCTTTCGGCACGGGACGTAGCGCCCGGCCGGTTACCTGGGCCGCCGCGAGGAACCCCAACATGACCAGCCCCGCCACGGCGAGCGCGTAGGCCACCACGGCGAACGGAATCAGTAGGATCCCGAGCAAGGTGATGGCGAGGGCCACCACCGCGAGGACCACGACGGGGAGGATCGCCAGTTGGCCGGCGACGCCAGCCAGGAACGCCCGCGAAAAGCTCTCCTCCAGGGCCTCCACCACGCCATCGAGGTACTCGCCCGCGGCCACGAGCACCCCCAGGCCGACCACGATCAGCATCGCGAGCCAGCCGAGCGCGAGCTTGAGGGCGTGCCCCGTGTCCGCGGCCGACGCGGCGGGGGCCGTGGGGACTGGCCCGACCTTCCCCTGGATCGTTCGGATCTCGCCGCGGACCAGCCCTTCCGCCCGCACGCGCCCGCCCACCGAAAAGGCGTTGCCGCCCACCACGGCACCCGGATGCACGACCACGTCACCGTCGATGGCGATCGCGTCGCCCGCCACCTCCCCGTAGACGTCGAGCCGGCCCTTCGCGGTCGCGATCGGACCGGCGACCCGAGTTCCAGCGGGGACGGAGCGGGGGCCGACGGTGATCTCGTTCGTCGGTGGCAACGGCACCGCGTTGGGGTCGCGGCGAACGTCGGCGATCCGGTCGCGGAGCGAGGCTTGTTGGTCGGCGGTGGTTACCGCCGAGGCAGGGCGGGGCGCAGTGGGCGCTACCTGAGTGTCTGCTTGCTGCCCGCCGAGTCGCGCGCCCGCCGGCGACGCCGCGACGGCGGCGAGCGCCGCGACCAGTGGGACCGTGCGCCCCGCGGCGCGGAGCAGGCGCCGCACGCTACGACCGACGGCGGCGGGAGGCCCCCGCCACCGCCCGGAGGCCGAGGGCGGCGGCGACAATCGTCGCGATGAGGGCGGTGAGCGCGATGGCCAACCCGAGCGCCCCACGGGCGGCGAGGGCGTCTACCGCTGGCTCTCCAAAGGTCGCGGCGAGCAGCCGGCCGATCGCGGTGGCCAACGCCCCGCGCCCACGCTCCGCGGCGAGGTCCGACAGGAAGATCAGGCTGTCGAGGTTCGCGCCGATCCAGAGCGCGCCGATCGACAGGACGACCGCGGCGGAGGCGGCCATCGCGCCCGCGAGGACCCGGGCGGGGCGAGACTCAGGCAGCCAGCGGCGAGCCGTGTTCGTCGCCGCGACGTGCGCCGGCTCGAACACCTGCACCTTGGCCATCACCCGCTCGGCGAAGAGGGGAGAGGGGGCGAGGTGCGGCAGGGCGTCCAGCTCGGTCGCCACGGCGCGTGCTTCCTCGAGCTCGGCCCGGCACTGTGGGCACTGCCGGACGTGCGCCTTGAGCGGCGTCACGCCGAAGCCCACCTCTCCGTCGAGGAGCAGGTCGATCTCGTTTGGAAGTAGGTGCCGATGGTCCACGTGAATGCCTCCTGACCGTCGTACGGGACGTGCTGGGAAGTGGTTTCAGGCTCTCATCGAGGGGGCTCGAGACGAGGTAGAGCGCCTGGAGGAGCCCTCTAGACCCGGACCCGAGATCCCGGTCTTTATGTCTTCAAGTGAGCCAGCTCACGGCGAAGCTCGTGCCGGGCACGATGGATGTAGGTCTTGACGGTCCCGAGGGGGAGATCGAGCGTGGCCGCGATCTCCTCGTACGAACGCCCTTCGACGTGACGAAGGAGGATGCACGACCGGTACTCGGGACGCAGGCGAGCGATCGCCCGCTCGATGGCCGAGCCGAGCTCGCGGGACTCCAGCTCGTCGAGCGCGGATTCGCCGCGCGAGACTAGGTCGAACGAGGTCGCCTCTGCCTCGGCGGCGGTGAGGGCATGCGGGGAGCCATCGACGCTCACCGTGTCGAGCCGCCGGCGGCGCAGGTGGTCGATGGCGACGTTGTTGGCGATCTTGAACAGCCAGCTCGAGAGCTTGAACTCGGGACTGTACTTGTCGATGTGGTTCAGGACCTTGATGAAGGTGTCCTGGGCCAGGTCCTCCGCGGTCTCGCGGTCGCGCACCATACGAAAGATCAGCGAGAAAACCGGCCGCTCGTAGCGGTGCACGAGCTCCCGGAAGGCCGCCTCCTGCCCCTGCTGGGCGAGCCTGACGACGTCCGCGTCGGGGAGGTTGGCGAGGTCGAGAGCGGGAGGCATGGGCCGGGGCCGCCGGGGCACGCGCCGGCCGTGCGGCGCCGCGGGGGTGCGAGGAAACTAGCCCCCCGTCGGAGCAGGGTCTAGCCGAAGCGGAGTCGTCCGCGCTTGCTCGCGCCCCGCCGCGCCGTCACCTTTCGGCCGATGCCACTCACCACCGCGGAGCACGGGGAGCGTGGCGCGCTCGACGCGGCCGGCGCGGCGCGCGGCGAGGCGTCGAAGCGGGCGTACGTGCGGCGGATCTTCTCCGAGATCGCGCCGCGCTACGACTTCCTCAATCACCTGCTCAGCCTCAACCTCGACAAGGTCTGGCGCCGCCGGGCGGTCGCGGAGCTTCAGTGGCAGCGTCGCCCCGGCGCAACGTACCTCGACCTGTGCGCGGGCACGCTCGACGTGGGCGCGCTGCTGGCGCGGCAGGCGGGCTTTCGCGGCCTCGTGGTCGGCGCCGACTTCGCCGAACCGATGCTGCGGATGGGAGAGGGCAAGGCGCCGCGTGCGGTGCTCGCCCCGCTGGCCGCCGACGCGCAGGCGCTGCCGCTCGCCGACGGGAGCGTGGCCGGCGCGGTCGTGGCGTTCGGCATCCGCAACGTGGCCGACCTGGACGCCACGTTAGGCGAGGTGCGGCGGGTGCTCGCGCCAGGCGGCCGCTTCGTCGTCCTCGAGTTCTCCACGCCGTCGTCGCCGGCGGTCCGCGCGTTGTACCACGCCTACTTCCACCACGTCCTTCCCGCCGTCGGCCGACTGGTGAGCGGACACCCGACGGCCTACACCTACCTGCCGCGGTCGGTCGCCAACTTCCCCGCGTGCGACGAGCTCGCGCGGCGCATGTCCCGAGCCGGGTTCGCGGGCGTGCGCTGGCACCCGCTGACGTTCGGCGTCGCGGCGATCCACGTCGGCGAGGTGGGTCCCGCGTGACGGCGCCCGCGAGCGACGGCGGGACGCACCTGATCGGGCTGATCTCCGACACCCACGGCCTGGTTCGGCCCGGCGTGCACCGCGTCCTCGCCGGCGTCGAGTTGATCCTGCACGCAGGCGACGTGGGGGGCGACGACGTGCTGGACGAGCTGGCGCTGATCGCGCCGGTGCTCGCCGTCTTCGGGAACACCGATCCGCCGGGGACTCCGCGGCTGAGCGCCGAAGTGGTACGGGTGGTGGGAGGCGTCACGATCCACGTCAGCCACGGGCACGAGCTGGGGAGTCCGACGCCGGCCAAGCTCCTCGAGCGCTACGCCGGCGACGTGCTCGTGTACGGCCACACGCACCGCCAGCTCGTCACGCACGTCGGCGGCCGCCTGGTGGTGAACCCGGGCGCGGCCGGCCCTCGCCGGTTCAACGTAGTGCCGAGTGTGGCCCGGCTGACCGTCACCGGTAACGTGGCGTCGTCGGTCGAGATCATCGACCTGCCCGCGTGACCTCGACAGCGCCGACCGCCGCGAACGGCCGCGGATGGCCGCGGATCCCGCGACGGCAACCGCCAAGAGCGGCCGCAGATGAACGCGGGCGGCCTGCGGCCGCCCGCGGATCGGCCCCTCGCACTAACAAAGCCCTTCTTCCGGACTCCAGAAGAGGGGCTTTGACTCGCGCCGGGAGCGATCCGCGTCCATCCGCGTCCATCCGCGTCCATCCGCGTGGATCCGCGTGGATCCGCGGCCAATTAGCAGTGGCCGTTATCTGCGTTCATCTGCGGCTCGCGTTCGTCTTCGGCCGGTCACACAATCCGGAAATGCGAGGCCGGGTAGAGGAAGTCGTCGCCCGAATCGTCGATGATTCGGTAGAACGCTCCACGTCCCTCGACGTTCAGCATCTCGTAGATGCGGCCGAGCGTCAGGTCATGGCATCCGCCGGGTTCGTCGCACCCGGGGTACACGAGCCAGGGCTTCACGCTTATGCACTGGACGAGAGTCGTCGACTCCCAGGCCGGCGCGGGTTGCCAAGTCGTCGCCATCGCTTCTCCGCTTCATCGCTGAGGGTCCGCTTGGCCCGCTACGACGTGCGCGCGGGCGGCCATGGACAGACGAGGAGTGCACGAGCCGGGCCACACGGGCGTCACGGCCGGCGCCGCTGTACGACCGGCCGTGAGGGGGCCGGTTCCGGGGGCTACGCCGAGCGGGGGAGCGGCCGCCCGAGGACCTCATCCGGGCGCTCGGTCGCGGCGAGCTGCTCGGGAAAGCGGCGGAACCAGGAGGACAGTAGCAGCAGCTCGTCGATCTCGTGCGTGGCGACCTGGGCCGTGTCTCGCTCGGGAGGGGTGAAGACCTCACTCACGATGGCCTTCAGGCGGGCCCGCTCCGCCCGCGTCTTGGGCGCCGCGCACTCCGCGCGCACGCGGCCGCGTCGGATGAGGTACAGTCGGTCGTCACCGCCGTCGCCTGGCACGCGGTAGACGAACGAGAGCGTCTCGACGGCGAAGCGCAGCCGGCTGAACTGCTCGCGGAGCGACTCCAGCCGCCGCAGCTTGTCCCGATAGTGCGCGGCGCGCTCGAACTCGAGCGCCTCGCTGGCCGACTCCATCTTCCGCCGCAGCGCGTCGAGTGGCTCGTCGCTGGTGCCTTCGAGGAACTGATGGGCGAGCGCGAGCTGCGCGTCGTACTCGCGCGACGCGCAGCCGGCGATGCACGGGCCGAGGCACTTCTTCACCTCGTATCGGATGCAGCCGGGCGTGCGGGGCGCGAGCTGGAAAAGCTCCTGCTGGTCGGAGAAGTGGATCTTCACGTCCTGCGCGCAGTCGCGGAGGCCGAGCACGTCGTTCAGCTCGCGCACGGCCTCGCCGATGCGGTACGCGCCCATGTACGGACCGAAGTAGGTGCCGCCGTCCTCGCTGCCCGCGCCTCGCACCACGAGCAGCTTGGGGGCCGGCCCGCGCGTCACCTTGATGAACGAGTAGTGCCGGGCGTCGCGCTTGAGCTGGACGTTGTAGCGCGGGCGGAATCGCTTGATCATGCGCAGTTCGTGCAGTAGCGCCGCGAACTCGCTCGGCTGGTACTCCCACTCGATCGCCGAGGCGGCGCGCACGATCCGCGCGCCCTTCTCCTCCGGCTCGCACCGGAAGTAGCTGAGGAGGCGCGAGCGCACGCGCTTCGACTTGCCAATGTAGACGACCTCTCCGTCGGGAGAGAGCCAGCGGTACACGCCGGGCTTGTCCTGCGCGTCGGCGCGGACGTGACCGCGCATCGCCGCCACCATGTCGTCCGGGGTGGGTCCAGCGCGCGGCATCAGCATGTCGCGCGTGGCGGCCTTCGGCTGCTTTAGCTTTGGCACCGCGCGCAGAAAACCGTGGTCCGCCCGTCGACGGCGTGCGTCTCGATGAGGCGCGCGCCGCAGCGGCGGCAGGGGAGCCCTCCCCGCCCGTAGGCCGCGAGCCGTGCCTCGAAGGCGCCTGGGTTCCCGGACGCGTCGCGGTAGTCGCGGAAGCTCGTGCCCCGCGCGGCGATCGACTCGGTGAGCACGTCGACTACGGCGTCGTGGAGGCCGGCGGCCTCCTCGGCCGAGAGCGAGCGCGCCTCGCGCGAGGGGTCGACGCCCGCGCGCCAGAGTGCCTCGTTTGCGTAGATGTTGCCCACTCCCACCACGAGCCGCTGATCCATCAGCACCTTCTTGACCGCCTGCCGAGAGCCCCGAAGAAGGTCCGATAGATGCGCCGCCGAGAACGCGGGGTCAAGGGGCTCGACGCCGAGCGCGCCGGAGTAGCGGGCCCAGCGCTCCGGGCCCATCAACGCCACCGTCCCGAGCCGGCGAATGTCGCGGTAGTGCAGCGCTCGGCCGTCGTCGAGACGCAGGTGGAGGGTGGAGTAGCGACGCTCGTGCTCGGGCAGGTCGCCGGCGTCGAGGAGGAGTGCGCCGGTGAAGCGCGGCTGCACGACCAGGCGGTCGCCGCTGCCGAGGTCGAGGACGACGAGCTTCGCGCGGCGCCAGGCGCGCGCGATCTCGACGCCCTGCGTGCGGCCCTCGAGCTCGTCGGCGGTCACCTCGCGGAGGACGTCGGGCCTGTCGACGTGCGCGCCGAGGATCCGCCGACCGGCGACCTCGCGGTGGAGGTCGCGGGCGATCGTCTCGGTCTCAGGAAGCTCGGGCACGGCGCGCTACCTCGCGCCAGCCGATGTCGGTGCGGAACTGCTTGCCGGCGAAATCGACGAGTGCGGAGTACCGAGTGCTGAGTGCCTTCGCATCTTCGAACGTCTTGGCGATGCCGGTGACGGCGAGCACGCGGCCACCGGCGGTCACGAGCTCGCCGCGGTCGTTGAGCGCGGTGCCCGCATGGAAGACGAGCACCCCGTCGTCCTCGATCGGCGGCAGCGTGATCACGTCTCCCTTGCGTGGGGTGTCGGGGTAGCCGGCGGTGGCGAGGACGGTGGTGACGGCTCGACGGGCGAGAAAGTCCGGTGCAGTCGCCCACGTAACTGACGGTAACGTGCCGTGGGCGGCGATCGACCGAAGCAGGTCGCCCACCGGAAACCCGCTCATGGCGGGGAGAATCGACTGAGTTTCCGGATCACCGAAGCGGCAGTTGAATTCGACCACCTTCGGTCCGTCCACCGTCAACATCACTCCCGCGTAAAGTAGACCCGTGAATGGCGATCCGCGTTCCCGGAGCGCAGCGAGCGTCGGCGCGACGATGTGCCGACCGAAGCGCAGAGCATGAGCCAAGGCACGTACCTCGGATGCCTCGGGTTCGACCGCCTCTGAAGTGAACTCACCAGCGGCGAATGGGAGCTCGATCGTCACCGGCGCGTACGCCCCCATCCCACCCGTGTTCGGGCCGCGGTCACCATCCAACAGCCGCTTGTGATCCTGCGCCGGAACGAGGGGGAACGCCTCCACACCATCGGCCAGGTAGAAGATCGACAGCTCTTCCCCCTCCATGAACTCCTCGACGAGGATCTCCGCGCCGGCCGCGCCGAATCCCTCGTCGCGCAGCATGAAGTCGATCGCGCGATCCGCCTCGTCGAGCGTCTGGCAGACGATCACGCCCTTGCCCGCCGCGAGCCCCGACGCCTTGATCACTACCGGCGCGCCGAGCTCGCGCGCCGCGCGCTTGGCCGGCGCGGGCTCGGTGTGCCGGAAGGCCATCGCCGTCGGCACGCCGGCGTCGAGCATGAGCTGCTTGGCGAACGCCTTGGATGCCTCGATGCGGGCCGCCGCCCGCGTTGGCCCGAAGATCGGCAGCCGCCGCTCGCGAAACCGGTCCACGAGCCCCCTGGCGAGCGGTGCCTCGTGCCCGACGAGCGTGAAGTCCGGCCGCTCGTGCTCGGCCAGCGCGACGAGCCGCTCGACGTCAGTAGCTGGAACGGCGACGCAGCGGCCGAGCGCCGCGATCCCCGGATTGCCCGGGGCCGCGACGATCTCGGCGTCGGGATCCTCCTGCTTGAGCTTCCACGCCAACGCGTGCTCGCGGCCGCCGCCGCCGACGATTAGGACTTTCACGCGGCGAAAACTATCCCAGGACCAGCCCAACGCCAAAGCGCGGGCCGCGGATGCACGCGGACGACTGCGTGGATGAGCGCGGATCGCTCCAGGCGCAGCTCAAAGCCCCTCCTCTCAATTCGAGAGGAGGGGCTTTGAGCCGGAGCCGGACAGATCCGCGTTGATCCGCGGCTCTCGCAGTTCATCCGCGTTCATCCGCGTTCATCCGCGTTCATCCGCGGCCGCTCCCGGCCGTTCTACTCGCCCCTCCGCCCCTTGAACGCCTCGTTGAACGCGTCGCGGGCGCGGCCCAGCGAGTCGTTGAGCGTCGAGAATGCCTCGCGGGCCTGGCGGCCGTAGTAGCCCGCCGCGTCCACGTAGTCCTCGCTGAGCGGGCGCCCGCCCGTGCCGTCGCGCCGCGGGTAGTCGCCGTCGAGGATCCGCGCGTACTCCCCGCTCGCTACCCAGCGCTGCAGCTCGGCCGCGCGCACCGTGTTGAACGGGTGGTCCCGGAACGCCGTGTTGATCACCTTGAGCACCGCGTCCCAGGCGTTGCCGCCGGCCTCGTACTCGGCCGCCTGGGAGAGGAACTCGTCCAGCTCTATCTCGTCCTCTCCCCCCGCGCCGCCGGCCATCTTGAGGAAGGTGCGCATGGCGATGTTGTTGTCCTGCACCCCGAGCAGGCCCGCTCGGTCGCTCGACAGCTCGGCCTTCCGGTACCACTCGAGCAGGGCGAGCTGGAAGGGGAGGATCGCCATCCCGGCGAGGATCGGCAGGTTGCGGATGCCGAGCGTGAGGAGA
>Ga0307415_100001903_pt1 | contig 10252 bp, 8 predicted proteins | sample DK1Cmetagenome_FD_204524 | JGI IMG/M metagenome (GOLD analysis project Ga0307415, IMG submission 204524) | Maize rhizosphere microbial communities from greenhouse at UC Davis, California, United States - DK15-C-2 | ecosystem: Host-associated > Plants > Roots > Rhizosphere > Soil | place: USA...
TGCTGCGTTCCTCAAAGGCGGTACACGAAGACCCGTCGTTGGTGGCGTGGGGACGGTGGTGGGCGGCCCCACACCCACGGCCGGGCACGGGCGTTGAGCTGGCAGGTCGCCACCCTGGTCGCCAGGGTGATCTCCTCAGGGGTGGCAAACGACTGGCCGGCAAGGGCTTCGCGGCGAAACAGCCGCCACCAGCCCTCCTGGAGGTTCAGCCAGCAGGCGCCTTTAGGGATGAAGGCGTGCTGGATGCGGGGGTGGCCGGCCAGCCAGGTGCGGGTCGAGACGCTGGTGTGGCTGGACAGGTTGTCGGTGACCACCACGATGGTCCCCGCCGGGTTGGCGGCCTCGACCGCGGCCAGGAGCCGCTGGTAGCCGACCGAGTTGCGCGACGGTGTGGTCATCGTCACCTCCTGCCCGTCAGCCACGCGGAGCGCGCCGTAGACCCAGGTCTTCTCCGGCCCGCGGCCGTAGTCCAGCAGCGCCTTGACGCGGTGGCCGTCGGCGGTCCAGCCGGGCGCGGGCGGGAAGCTGCGCGGGATCACCGGGCCCAGCTCGTCGGCGCAGACCACGGTCACGTCCGGCGGCGGGGTGGTGTAGCAGGCGATGACCTTGGCCCTTTTGGGGCGAAGTCCGCATCGGTGCTGGTCGCCCACGAGCGGGTCGGTCGCCAGCGCACCCGTTCGCTGATGAGGATGCGGCGGACCTGGCTGCGGCCCACCCGGATGCCCTCGGCCTGGGCGGCCGCGGCCAGCGCGTCCAGGGTCCAGTGCGCCGGCGCCTCCGGCTGGGCCGGCGGCAGCAGCCCCTCGCCGCCCTGGACCAGCCGGCCGGGCGGTGCCGAGCGGGCCAGGGCGATGATCCGGCCACGGTCGGTCTCGGTGAGGCGCCGAGGTCGGCCGGGTCCTGGCCGGTCGCCGAGCCCGTCGACGCCCTCGGCGTTGAAGCGGTGCAGCCGCTCCCGCACCGTCTGCGGGTGGCAGCCCAGCCGTTCGGCGATCTGGGTGGTGCGCAGGCCGTCCCAGCTGCCGGTGATCATCCGGGCGCGTCGGATCCAGTCGCCGGGTGCGTGCCGGGCGCCGGCCAGCTTGCGGATGGTGCGCTCTTCGGCGGCGTCGACCGGTGGTCGGGCGTTCAGCAGGACGGGCACGGCGGCTTCCTCCCCGGCGCACACCATCGCGCAGCTGTCTACACGGGCACACCACCTATACCCACATTAAGGAACGTAGCAATAGGCGACGATGCAGCGCTCGGGGAGCAGGAACCCGCCCTCGGGCTGGAGCACGGCCAGCGTCTCGTGCGGAAGCCGGTAGCCGGGGAAGCGCTCGGCCAGTTCCTTGCTGGTCAGCACTTGGTGGGGCAGCTCGTGCTGGAGGCAGGACTGCAGCGAGCCTTTGAACACCCAACTGTTGGATGGCCCGGCGTCGACCGATCCGGTGATGTGCAGGAGCCGCTCGCCCGCCCTGGCCTGGATGCTTCGCCACAGCTCGTAGGACCGCTGCAGGAGCAGCACGTAGGAGGGGTCCTCGTAGTAGGCCAGGCGGATGATGCGCGTGTGCCCATGGGAGGACCCCATCGCGTGCGGGATGTCGTAGCGCTCCAGCCCGAGCACCCGCTTGCCACGACGCGCGAGCTGGTAAAGGGTTGCACTGCCCATCGCACCGACGCCGAGCACGATCACGTCGTAGCGTGCCGACAGCATCCTGCCTCCTAGGCCCTGAGCCGCATGTCCTGCGGGTCGAAGAACGGGGTCGTTGTGGCCGTCGCCACCCTCGGCCTCCCCTTGACGGCCAGAACCAGCCGGATGCCCGGCCCGGCGTGGACGCTCTCGGCGTAGGCCACGGCGAGCATCTTGCCGACGGTGTGGCCTTCGCTGACGGTGACGTTGCTGACCACCTCGCTGCCGCAGTGAGGTCCTCGTCGTCGAGCACGAGTCTCGACCAGCGCTCGTGCACGTCGTTGCCGTACAGGGGATAGCCCTTCTCCAGGCGGAGCGTCTGCATGGCCGTCACGTGGTAGGGCTGCAAGCCGAACTCCCGGCGCTGGGTGGCCAGGCGCTGCCGCACCACCGTACCCCTCACTTCGGCTGGTCCTATGGTCCCATGGTCGGCGCCCAGGCCTCCGGGGGCACGCCCAGGCCGCCCGGTTGGGGTGGGCCGCCGCGGTCCCGGGGCGACCAGGTTGGCCGACCGATCAGGCGACGCTGAAACGCGTGCTCGCAGCAACAGTTCGTGGTGCCGGGACGGCCCCAGCGTCAGTCTTGTCAACCGGCTCTCTTTTGCACCAAGGAGAGCCGAGCTTGGCCGGGCAGACCCGATTCTTATCCCTCGTGGCGGCCACAAGCCATATGGGTCTTATCAGCAATCGAGGGCTCACCGCTGTGCGGAGCGGTGTTTCCCCAGGTCGCTGCCGACCGTCATGGCGAAGTAATGCGTTCTAACAATCTCGCCTTTGGCCTGCGCACGGACGCATTGCACGTGGCCGCAAGGTATGCGACATCCCCGTCGCCGGCAAGGCGATGGGGCTGCCGGGTGGGCGCGGCAGCCCCATCGAGCGGCGTGACCGTGGTCAGGCCGCGTGCCCGACCCGAGCCCGGCGGCCGGCCCGCTTGGCGGCCAGCACGGCCAACCCGCCGGCGAGCACCAGGGCAGCGGTCAGAACACCCAGCGAAGCAATGAGCCAGGTGGGTTGCCCGCTCGGCTCAGCCGGCGGCACCGGAGCGCTGGTCGGGTGACGCCAGGCCTCTCCTACCTGGGCTTCGGTGGGCGGCCGCCGGGTGTCGTCGGCGATGGTGGGCTGCTCGGCTGCCACCTGGGGGTGGCGCCAGGCCTCGCCGACCTGGCGTTCGGTGGGCGGCTGCCGGGCGTCCTGGTTGCTGGTGGGCTGGTCGTTGGCCTGGGCCTGGGCGACGGTGGTCATGGCGGCCAGGTTCATGGCTGCCAGGGTGGCGCCGATGATGAGTGCGCGGGGCGTTTGGACATGGTCGTCCTCCGATCGATCAACGGACGTTTGGGGGGCGGCTGACTGGCTGGTCGGTGGCGACGCCGGGCCAGCGAGCCAGCTGCCACCAGCGACGGGGCACCCATGCCCTGCGCCGACGGCGGCGGGGCGGGCGAGCGTCACGCCCCAGCCGCGCCTGGGCGGCCTGCTCGTGGCGTTCGGTGATACGCTGGTCCGCCAGCGCCTGGCTGAGGCCGGCATGCTGGTTGGTCATCTTTCTCTCCTTCTGTCTCTGCGCCTGTTGCTCGCAGGCACCGCGCTCCAGCCGGCTGCTCACTGGGGCGTCGCGTGGCCGCCCGGCGGGCCGAACTGGATCGGCGAGGTTGGCGGCGGCGGTGCCGGCGCGGAGCCGAGCTCCAGGGCCAGGCTGGCGATGACCATGGCCAGGGCCAAGGCCAGGGAGGCCAGCAGGGTCAAGCCACTCCAGACCAGCAGCCCACGGAGCCGGCGGCGCACCTCACCCTCCTGGGCCGGCGGATTGAGCTGCATGGCGACCTCCTCTCCTGAACGGTGCTGCGCCGCTGGCAGCGGCCGTTGTGCGAAGCAGCGTCGGCCGTGCCGGTGGCGAGGCGGTGGTAGCCGGGTGGCAGCGTGGTGGCAGTGCTGGTCCGTGCGGCCGTTTGGCCCTTTTCGGCGGTTGGGTGGTGCACTACGCTTCCGGCATGCGGTTCCAGGTGCTCGGGCCGCTGGAGGTCGAGGCTGACGACGGCCCGGTCGTGCTGGGGGGGCCGAAGGAACGCCTGCTGCTGGCCCTGCTGCTGACTCGACCCAACCAGGTCGTGTCGGTAGACGCGCTCGTCCGGGGACTGTGGGGTGAGCGGCCGCCAGCAACCGCCGCCAAGACCCTGCAGTCACATGTCAAGCGGCTGCGACGTGTCCTGGAGCCGGGCCGGGCTCGCGGTGCCGCCGGTGAGGTGCTGGTCACCCGCGAGCCGGGCTACCTGCTGCGAGTCCCACCGGCGGCACTGGACGCGACGCGGTTCGAGGAGTTGACCGCTGCCGGGCGCCGCGCGCTATCTGAAGGGCAGACTGACGCCGCAGCCTCAATGCTGCGCGAAGCGCTCGGGCTATGGCGGGGCCAGCCGTTCCAGGAGTTCTTGAACGCCGACTTCGCGATGACCGAGGCCGAGCGGCTGGCCGAACTGCGGCTGGGCGCCGTCGAGGATCGTCTCGAGGCCGACCTGCGGGTCGGCCGGCACCGGGAGCTGGTCGCCGAGCTGGAGGGGCTGGTCCGCGAGCACCCCCTCCGGGAGCGGCTGTGGGCCCAGCTCATGCTGGCCCTGTACCGGGCCGGCCGGCAGGCCGATGCGCTGTTGGCCTACCAGCGGGCCCGATCGGTCCTGGTCGAGGAGCTGGGCATCGACCCGGGGGCGGAGCTGCGCCGGTTGCACGCCGCGGTCCTGGCCCAAGACCCCGGCTTGGAGCTACAGCCGACGGGCGAGGTGGCGGCGGCTCGGGAGCTGCCCGAGGCGCTGCACGCGGTCGGGCCGGCCTTTGTCGGCCGATCCGCCGAGCTGGCCTGGCTGCGGGCCGCCTGGACACGGGCCACCCACGGCCGGGGCGGGGTGGCCTTTGTGGCCGGCGGGCCGGGCATGGGTAAGACCCGGCTGGCCGCCGGGCTCGCCCGGGAGGTCCACGACCAGGGGGGCTGGGTGCTATATGGCCGCTGCACGCCGGCGTCGTCCGACCCGCTGCAGCCGTTCGCGCAAGCGCTCACGGGCGTCGGCGCATCCCTGCAGGACCTGCCGGTGTCTAGTCCCGGCCGGTCCCCCGCAGCCCTCGGGCCGGGGCTCGCCGACCTGCTGGCCAGCCGGTCCGACCGCCCGGTGCTGCTGGTCCTGGATGACCTCCACCTGGCGCAGGCACCGGCGCTTGAGGCGCTGGCTGGTCTTGCGGCTGCGGCCGCCACGCAGCGGCTGCTGGTGTTCGGCGCCTATCGGGACCAACTAGCCACGCCACAGCTTGCCGCGCTCGTTCAGCAGCTGGACCCAGACGGCGGGGGGCGGCGGCGGCTCGGCCCACTGGACCAGGACGAGGTCGCCCAGGTCCTGGGCCTGTACGGGAGCGAACAGGCGGCGCGGGCGGCCGCCGATAGCGTCTTTGAGCGCACCGGCGGCGTACCGGTGTTGGTCCACCAGGCGGCTGGCGACTGGGCGCAGGCGCAGGCCGCCCACCAGGTTGAGCAGGTGGCCGGGCAGACCGCGAGTAGCCGCAGCCACCTCCGGGTGGTCCAGTCCAGGCTGGCCGACGAGGTGGTCGACCTCCGGGAGCTGCGCGAGCACACCCAGCAGGTCACGCGCCTGGCCGCCGGGCAGGGCCCACCCGGCCAGGAGCCGGAGGATCGGCCGGCCGCGGCGGTCTGCCCCTACAAGGGGCTAGCCCGGTTCGAGGCCAGCGACGCCGAGTTCTTCTTCGGCCGGGAGCGGCTGGTCGCCGAGCTGGTCACCCACCTGGTCGGGGCCGGCCTGGTCGGCGTGATCGGTCCCTCGGGCAGCGGCAAATCCTCCCTGGTCCGCGCGGGCTTGCTCCCGGCGCTGGCCGATGGCGTGCTGCCCGGCAGCAACCGCTGGCGGCAGGTGCTCGTGCGTCCCGGCGAGCATCCCATGGCCGAGCTCGCCCACACCGCTAGGCGAGCGGACGTGCCGGTTGATCGCACTGCGACCGGTGATCGTCACAAGGCCGGCGACCACACCATGCCCCGGCAGCCAGCCGGGGAGTGGTTGCGGGCGATCGCCGGCGACGAGCACCTGCTGTTGGTCGTCGACCAGTTCGAGGAGGTCTTCACCAGCTGCCGGGACGAGGCTGAACGGGCGGCGTTCTTCGCCACCCTGGTCGAGCTCGCCCAGGCGGCCGATGGGCAGGTGACCGTCATGGTTGTCGTGCGGGCCGACTACTACGGCCACTGCGCCGCCGACCCCCGCCTGGCCGGCCTGCTGGCCGCCAACCACGTCCTGGTCGGCCCCATGGACGCCGGCGAGCTGCGCCGGGCGATCCAGCTGCCCGCCCGCCGGGCCGAGCTGCGGCTGGAGCCAGGGCTGGCCGACGCCATGATCGGCGAGGTTGCCGAGGAACCCGGTGGGCTGCCGCTGCTGTCGTGTGCGCTGCTGGAGAGCTGGCAGCACCGCCGCGGCCGGACCCTGACCTTGGCCGCCTACCGGCAGGCCGGCGGGGTGCGGGGTGCGGTCGCCCGCCTGGCTGAGCGGGCCTGGCAGCAGCTGAACCCCGACGAGCAGGCGGTGGCCCGCCGGATCCTGCTGCGGCTGGCCGGCCCGGGCGAGGGCGAGCAGGCGGTGCGCCGCCGGGTGCCCCTGGACGAGCTCACCACCACCGGTGGGGAGCGGGGCCAGGCGGTGCTGGACGCCCTGGCCGACCAGCGGCTGCTCACCACGAGCCAGGACACGGTGGAGGTGGCCCACGAGGCGCTGCTGCTCGAGTGGCCCCGGCTACGCGGCTGGCTGGAGGACGACGTCCAGGGACGAGCCCTGCACCGCCACCTCATCGCGGCCGCGCGGGAGTGGGAGCAGTCCGGACGGGACCCCGGGGAGCTGTACCGGGGGGCGCGGCTGACCGGCGCCCTGGACTGGGCCCGCGACCACCACGCCGACCTCAACCAACTGGAGCGCGCCTTCCTGGACGCTGGCCGCGCCGCCGCCGAACGGGAGATGGCCGACACCCGCCGCCGCGCCGACCGCGAGGCCCACACCAGCCGCCGCCTGCGCGGGCTGCTCGCCGGCCTGGCTGGCGTGCTGGTCCTGGCCCTGGTCGCCGGCGGGTTGGCGCTTTCCCTGCGGGGCCGGGCCGAACGCCAGACGCTGATTGCCGAGTCGGGGCGCCTTGGTGCGCTGGCGCTGACCGAGGACCAGCTCGACCGCTCCCTGCTGCTTGCCAGGCAGGCCGTCGCCCTGGACGACTCGCTCGAGAGTCGCAGCGACCTGTTGGCCGCGCTGCTGCGCAGCCCGGCGGCAACCGCCATCATGCGCCCACAACTGGACGGCATCACCCCCCTTGGCCTAAGCCCCGACGGACGGCTGCTGGCGATGGGCGACTTCAACGGCCGGATGGCCGTCTTCGACGTCCGGTCCAGACGGCCCATCCCAGGCGACTTCCGGGCCGCGAAGTCGGTCAACGACCTCGAGTTCAGCCCCGACGGGTCGCTGCTCGCCGTCGCCACCAGCGGTGGCCTGGTCCAGCTCTGGGACGTTCGAAGCGCAACGCTGCGACACGAGCTGCGCACGGCGCTCTATGCGACAGGGGTCGAGTTCTCCGCCGACGGACAGACCCTGGTCACGCTCTCCGCCGAGGAGGCCGACACGCCCAGCGGGCTCGGGGACACCTACCTGACCCGATGGGATGTCGGCGACGGCCGCCGGCTCAAAGGGCCGATCCGCGTTTCCTCGCACGGCGGCGAGACCCTCATCACAACCCCGGACGGCGCGCGCCTGGTGATCGTCGCTCGTACCGAGGTCCTGGTCGCCGCGGCCGGGACCCTGCGACCCGTCCGCCGCTTTCCCAGCCAGCCCGATCAGCGCGAGCAGTTCGCCGCCGCGCTGCGTCCGACCGATGGCCGGACCCTCGCACTCGGCCTCGAAGCCGGAGCGGTCGAGTTCCTGGATCTGTCGACCGGGCGACGGCGACGCCTTGGGCGGCATGAGGCCAGCGTCGGCGCGGTCGCGTTCAGCCCCGATGGGGCGACGCTGGCGACGGGCGGCGGCGACCGCAAGGTGCGGGTATGGGATGTCCCCTCCGGCCAGGTCCGTGAGACGTTCGAAGGCCACGAGGGCCGGGTCGCGGGACTCCGCTTCAACCCGCAGGGCCGGACGCTGTACTCGGCGGGGAGCAGCAGCGTCATCGCGTGGGACCTGGAGGGCTCCGGCCGGCTCGGGCGGCCGTTCTCGTTCGCTCCTGCCCCCACACGCGGCTCTGACTCCACACCGAGCACCTTTGCGGTCAGTCCGGATGGCTCCGTCATCGCGACCCCCGATGGCAAGGGGTCAGACCATGTCGCGCTGCGGGACTTCCGATCTCCCAAGCGGGTCAGGCGGTCGCTGGCGTCAGGGGTCGGCCGGATCTCGGCGATCGCGTTCGGGCCGGACGGTAAGCGCCTGGCCGTCGGTGGCGAGCGCCCGGCCCCGGTCCTGGTCGATGTTGCCTCGGACAAGGTCACGCGGAGGATGACGGGCGGTCACGACGGTGGCTTCGTCTCCGTGGCGTTCGACCCGAAAGGGCAGCGGTTGGTGACGGGGGGCAACGACAGGAGAGCCATCGTCTGGGATGTGGAAACCGGCGAGCAGCTCCTCGAGCTCCGGCAGCCCGGCGACGACGATTTCAATGAGACATCGGTGGCGTGGAGTCCGGACGGGAACCTGGTGGCCACGGCGGGTGGGGCCGGGAAGGTCGTCATCTGGCGTGTCTCCGACCGGAAGCAGGTGACGACGTTGCAGGCCGATCCGCTATGGGTCTCATCCGTGGCGTTCTCCCCAGACGGCTCCTTGATCGCCACCGGCGGGTTGGCCGACAAGCATGCCACGCTCTGGGACGTTGCCACCGGCAAGCCGGTGAGCCGGCTCCCCCATCCCACCACCGTCGTCGAGGTGACGTTCGACCCTGCTGGCAAGACGCTGGCCACCGCCGCCGGTGATGGCACGGTCCGCCTCTGGGATGTTGCCTCCTTGCGCCAGATCGGCTTGGCCCTCCCTGGACCCGAGCGATGGAGCATTCTGGGGTTCGATCCTGGCGGCAACCACCTCGTCGCTCTCTACGACAACGGCACCGCCGTGGTGTGGGACGTGGACCCTGACCACTGGAAGGAGCGGGCCTGCGGCGTGGCTAGCCGCAGCCTGACCCGAGAGGAATGGGAAGAGCTGCTCCCACGCCGGGGCTACCAGCCCGCCTGCCAGTAGGTCAGTGACCGCTCGAGGGGTCGATTTGGCTGGCCAGTCCGGCGAGCCGGGGCTGACGCCGCCGCCGGGTTGCGCGAGGGAGCACCCGGCGGTCGACGTTGAGGACTCTCGCATGCCTTCAGCGGTACGGACGAGCGACTCAAACGGCTGGTGGTCGCTCGATGTCGACCAGCACTCCTTCGGACAGGACGATGTCGCCGCGCAGGCGCAGGAGCAGGCTGGAAGCCCCACTGTGGACTGCCGGCGGATGCCATGGCCGACGTACGCGGCGAACCCATCGCCCTTGTGAACCCGAGCCACGGGTGCATCCGCCCTTAGCGTCTCCCCGCCTTACCGGCTGTCGGGCAGGTCGAGAGGCAAGTAGATCCGGCGAGCAGGAAGCCAAGGGCGACCGCGTAAGACGCACCGCGCAGTAATGCGCTCTTCGAACGCTGTGCGACCCAGCCATCAGGATACGGAGCGAACCCACACAGCCAAACATGCTGGTCGGAGAGGTAAAGTCGCCCAGCGGAGAGATCGACGCTCAGACCTCATCTCTATCCGGATGCATCCGAGCGGGCATCCATACCGAAGTGAAAGTGGCCAGCGTTTCCGCTGGTCAGAGGCCATTTAGTGGGCCTGGGAGGACTTGAACCTCCGACTTCATCCTGATCAGCAATCATGCGCTTACCGCTGTGCAACCCGGCATTTTTGCAAGGCGTGCGCGACCGTCAGGGGCGAAGTAATGTGCTGATCGAAAGGGGCCAGCGAAGGCCGGTTGGGGCCGGCTTCCGAGTCCAGTCGCAGGGCTCGCGCCACTCCCGATGCACGGTGTCCTTGCTCCAAGATGCCACTGACCTCCGCAGAATCCCGTTCAGCTCAGCCTACGCCGCACCCCATTCCGCATCCAGCAGTACCTCCGCTCAACCTGCCCACGTCCACCGACAAACGCATTCGCCATAACGGATGACAGTCACCGTCTCGCGCTACTGTCGACCCCAACCTTTTTCCGAGGACAGCAATGCACCGGAGGTGTCAGTCGCTTGAGGTCGAGGCTGCCGGGACGATGGCGCGGCGTTCGTGCCAACGACGACCGCACAGGGGCCCTTGCCAGAGATTTGCCAGATCCTGCGCTACGCGTAACCTGACGTCGCCCCACGACCCAACCCTCGGCAGCGCCTTTCACCTGCTCGGTTGCGTGGGTAGGTGAGGTAGTGCACTGCCTCGTGAACCACCAGCGCATCAATGGTAAGGATGGGGTCGCCGGTTCGATTCCGGCGGGGGGCTCCACCAACTCGATGACCAGCGCAAAGGCTAGCCATCTTCACGTTCGGGGCCGGGTCTGAGGGCGGCGCAGTGGTCAGCATCGTGTCCGGATC
>Ga0307415_100001905_pt1 | contig 10251 bp, 9 predicted proteins | sample DK1Cmetagenome_FD_204524 | JGI IMG/M metagenome (GOLD analysis project Ga0307415, IMG submission 204524) | Maize rhizosphere microbial communities from greenhouse at UC Davis, California, United States - DK15-C-2 | ecosystem: Host-associated > Plants > Roots > Rhizosphere > Soil | place: USA...
TGGGGCAAGCTCTGGGTGAAGCTCATGAACCACGCGGCCGGCGGGATCACCGACAAGGACTTCGCCGTGGCGCGCCAGATCGAGGACACCGTGCTGTGGCGCCCCGACCCTGACAGCCCGCTGGAGGGCACGCCGAACAAGTTCGTCTTCAGCAAGGGCCAACGTTAGCCGCGCGCACGCGGACGCGCGCGTGTCCGAGCGGCTGCTCTTCGTCACCGGCAAGCTCGCGGCGCCGGCCCTGCGGGACACGCTGGGCCGCGCCGAGCTGCCGTTCGACTACGAAGTCGCGGTCATGAAGATCACGGTGGCCGCGTTGATGACCACCGACTGGATCGCGCGCTTCCTCGAAGTGCCGGACGCGGTCACGCGAATCATGATCCCGGGGATGTGCGAGGGCGCGGTCGACGTACTCGGCGAGCGCTTCGGGATCCCCGCCGAGAAGGGCCCCGCCGACCTCAAGGCGCTGCCGACCTGGTTCGGCCAGGCCGACGCGCGCGAGAGCTACGGCGAACGCGACATACGCGTGTTCGCGGAGATAAACCACGTCCCGTACCTGGACCGCGACCGCGTGTTCGAGCTCGCCGGCTACTACCGTGACGCCGGCGCGGACGTGATCGACCTCGGGCTCTCGCTCGACCGCAAGTGGCTCGACGACGGGCCGAGCGTGATCGCCGAGCTGTGCGCCGCCGGCTTCGAGCTGAGCATCGACACGCTTGATCCCGACGAGATCCTGATGGCCGACGAGGCTGGGGTGCAGTACGTGCTCAGCTTGAACGGCTCCAACCGGCACCTCGCCGAGCGCCTGTCCGCGACGCCGGTGCTCATCCCGGACACTCCGGAGGACCTCGACAGCCTCGACGCGACGATCGCCCACCTCGAGCGGCTCGGCAAGCCGTACCTCGTCGACCCGATCATCGAGCCGATCGGCTTCGGGTTCGCGGCGAGCCTGGGCCGCTACCTCGACGTGCGCCGCCGCCATCCGGACGTCGAGATGTTCATGGGGATCAGCAACCTCACCGAGCTCACCGAGGCCGACAGCACGGGCGTGACGGCGCTGCTGATCGGGTTCTGCCAGGAGCTCGGCATTCGCAACGTCCTCGCCACCGAGGTCATCGAGTGGGCGCGTGGCGCCGTGCGCGAGGCCGTGCTGGCGGCGCAGCTCATGCACTTCGCGCACGAGCGCGGCTCGCTGCCGAAGCACATCGACGGACGGCTGCTCACCGTCAAGGACGAGGACTTCCGTCCGTTTGCGGAGGCTGAGCTGCGCGACCTGCAGGCACAGGTCACCGATCCGAACTTCCGGATCTTCACGGATGCCGACTGGATCTACGTCTTCAACGCCGAGCACTTCGTCAAGGGCACCGACTTCAACGAGATCTTCGACAGCCTGGGAGTCGACGAGGCGACGCACGCCTTCTACCTCGGCAAGGAGCTGATGAAGGCGACGATGGCACGCGCCCTGCGCAAGAACTACCGCCAGGAGTCGCCGCTCGACTGGGGTTACATGACGTTCGAGGAGCCGCGCCGCGAGCGCGTGCGGCTGACGGCGCAGCGCACGAGACACGCCGGCGAGGAGGACACGTGAAGAAGATCCTGATCCAGCTCGATACCGACGAGCACCCGAGCACGTTCGACGCGATCGTCGCCCACGACGCCGACGTCGACTCCCTGCTCAGCTACGGCGGCGTCACCGCCGACGCGGTGCGGGGCCTCGTGCAGTCGGCGTTCTTCACCCGCGGCCCGCGCGACCTCGCCACGCTCGCGGTGTGGGTCGGCGGTTCGAGCGTCGCCGCGGGCGAGGAGGTGCTGACCGAGGTCGAGAAGGCGTTCTTCGGCCCGTTCCGCGTGTCCACGATGCTCGACTCCAACGGCTGCAACACGACCGCGGCGACCACCGTCGCGCGGCTCGCGCGCGAGATCGACCTGGCAGGACGCCGCGCCGTGGTCATAGGCGCCGGCGCGGTCGGGCTGCGCGCCGCCGTGCTGCTCGCCGGCGAGGGCTGCGACGTCACCGTGTCGGCGATCCCGGCCGACCGCTTCGGCGACCGACCCTACCGCCGCGCGCGCGGCCTGGGCGTGGCGCAGGAACGCGGCTTGGACGTCGTCGAGCCCGCAGACGACGGCGAGCTCGCGACCGCGCTCGCCGGCGCGTCACTCGTCCTGGCCGCCGGTCCCGCCGGGGTGCAGGTGCTCCCCGCCCCCATGTGGCGCGGCATCGATTCGATCGAGGTGCTCGCCGACTTCAATGCGGCCGAGCCGCTCGGCATCGAGGACACCGAGGCAGATGACGAACTCGCCGAGCGCGACGGCAAGCGCGTGCTCGGAGCGCTGGCGATCGGAGGCCCGAAGATGAAGGTGCACAAGGCGTGCGTGCGGCGGCTGTTCGAGTCCAACGACGCGATCCTGGACATCGACGGCGTCTACGCGATCGCGAAGGAGCTCGGCTGAGCCTGGAGGCGGAGCTGGGCCCGCGCGTCGCAGGGATCGATCCGGGGACGGTCTCGTTCGATCTGTGCGTCCTCGACGCCGGACAGCCGCTGCTCGAGGCGAGCTTTCGCTCCGCGGAACTCGGTGCCGATCCGGCGCCACTGGTCGACGCGCTCGTCGCCCACGCTCCCTTCGAGCTCGTGCTCGGTCCTGCCGGGTACGGTCTCCCGCTCGTGCCCGCCGCGCAGGTCGGCGAGCGCGAGCTCGCGCTGATGGTGCTGAAGCGGACTGACGACCCGGCGGATCGCGTCGGGATCGCGGGGATGCGCTCGATTATCCGTGCGCTGATCGCGGCCGGCATGCCACTCGTCTTCGGGCCCGCCGCGATCCACCTGCCCACGGTTCCCGCCTACCGCAAATGGAACCGCATCGACTTGGGAACGGCCGACAAGGTCGCGAGCGCGGCGCTCGGGATCGTCGACCAGGCGGAGCGCCTCGGAATCGCGTACGGGGAGACCAGGTTCGTGCTGCTCGAGCTCGGCGGCGCGTTCAGCGCGGCCGTGGCCGTCGACCGGGGCCAGGTCGTCGACGGCCTCGGCGGCTCGGCGGGGCCGATCGGTGCGCGCGCGTGTGGAGCGCTCGACGGGGAAGCGGCCTATCTGATCGGCGGCGCGCTCTCGAAACGAACGGTCTTCAGCGGCGGGGCACTCGACCCCGACGGTGGGCTCGACCTCGCCGCGCCTGGGGCGCTGGAGACGCTGCGCGAGGACCCGCGCGCGCGCGACGGCTGGCTCGCGCTCGAGGAGGGAGCCGCCAAGGCCGTGCTCGCGCTGACCGTATCCGTGCCGGCGCCGCGCGAAGTGCTCGTGGCCGGTCGCCTGGCCGACACGCCGGGGCTCGTCGACGCCCTTGCCGAGCGCCTGGCGAGCGTGGCGACGGTCCACCCTGCCTCGGCGGTCATGAGCGCGGCGCGCGGCGCCGCGCTCCTGGCTGACGGCCTCGCCGGCGGGCGCTACTCGCCGCTCGTCGCTCGCTTACGCCTGCAAGAGGCACGCGGCAGCGTTCTCGACCACTTACGGATGCAGGGCGCCGAGCGGATCGCACTCGGCTAATCGTCGTTCGCGTCGAGCCACTCGCGCATCGACGTCTGGCGCGCGACGGGCTCTCCGGTCGCCAGCTCGCGCCGCAGCTCACCCAACGACCCGGCGCGCTCGGCGGTGACGTTGTGCCCCTGAATGGTCTCGATGTTCTCCTGCGCCGCGGAGACGAACACTTCGTCGGGCACGCCAGGGAAGCGCTCGACGACGCCGGCGATCATCGTGCTCACGCAGTCCACGGCGAAGCGTGGCCGCCGGTGCGCCCGCTCGACCACCGCCGCCTCGTCGCTGCGCTTCAGGAGCTCGAAGATCTCGCTCGACATGGCACCCTCGACGATGTCCAGCAACACGGCGACGTCGAACTCGAGCGCGCAACCCTGCGGGCAGCCGACGTGCAGTGTGCCAACTCCGAGCTGGTTGTGCGTGGCGACGGGAACATCCTCCAGGACCCGGGCGATCTGGGCGTCGGAGAACCCGGCGGCAGCGAGGCGCTCGCGCGCGCGGGCAACGAGGACGCCTTGGGCGTACGGCGATGCCGTCATGCCCTGCGCGGAGACACCCACCATCCACCGCGTGGCGCGCTCGGAGGCGACGGCGCGGCCGTAGAGGGTCGAGATCTCCTGCGTCGGGGCGCCGGACACGGGTGCGGGCCGGCGCTCGGGGACGCGTGCGGCGATCGTCACCTCGGCTCGCCGCGCGTCTTGCCGCTCCCGGACCCGCTCCGCGACCGCCTGGGCGAGCCGTTCGGCGCGCATTCCCGCATCGCCGAGAGCAAGGTCGCGCACCGCTTCGCTGATGACCTGGTCGAACCGCGACATGTTCCTGCCCCGCCGCGCGGGGTCGAGCTCGACGAAACACTCGAGCTGGGCGGAGAACAGCTGCGGCGAGCGCCCATCGACGCCGAGTTGAATGACCTTCTCCACCCCCGTGAGCCCGACGCGAGACAGCGACATGCGGACGGACGGCGGCGCCCCCTGGACGTCCACCGGCTCGCAGGATGACCGTCTCGGATCCATGGCCTCACGCCGCACCCTAGCCGTCAAGCCGGCCTCGTCTACGTCGTGGTCGACGACGGGTTGCCCGCACACGCCGGCATCTCGCCGAAGCGAAGCTCTGCCGCCGCTCGGCGTCCCCGCCCCGACTGGCGCCCGTTGACGACGCTGCCACGCCGCCGCGCGCGCCTCGATTAGCAGGTGCGGGCGGTCAAGGTAACTCCGTCCGACCTCGTGCACGACGGCCCGCCGCCAAGTGCCGCGTGAGGTCGGTGACCGTGCCGTAGCCGTCGCGGCGCCCGACGAGCAGGGGCGCTAGATGTAGAGTGGAACTTCTACTAGTGCGGCGGTATCGTTAGCGAAATCGCTATCACGATGACCCAGCTCCGAAGCTACCTGGCGGTCGTCGAGGCTGGCTCGGTGACGGTGGCGGCGGAGCAGCTGTACGTCACCCAGCCGTCGGTCTCCGCCGCCGTATCCGCGCTCTCCAGAGAGCTCGGCGTCGATCTGACCGAACGGCTGGGACGCAGCGTCGTGCCCAGCCCCGCTGGGACGGCGTTCGCACCGTACGCCAGCCACGTACTCGGGCTGCTCGACGACGGTGCCCGCGCCGCGCGGGAGGCCGCGGGCGCCGCTGCGCTCGAGCTGCGGATAAGCGCCGTGACCACCGCCGCCGAGCACATCGTGCCGCAGCTCGTCAAGGCGTTCTCCGCCCGCCGCCCGGAGCTGATGATCGCACTCGACGTCGGCAATCGCGCGCGCGTGTTCAGCCAGGTGGCCGGCCACAAGGCGGATGTCGCGATCGGGGGCCGCCCGCCCGCAGACGGGGAGCTGGCGGGCGAGCCGTTCATGGACAACCCGATTCTGCTGACCACCGCTCCGGAGGACCCGCTCGCACGCCGGCGCTCGGTCGCCGTCGAGGAGCTCGCGGGACGTCCGTGGCTCCTGCGCGAGCCGGGGTCGGGAACGCGGGCGATGACCGAGGAGTTCCTCGCCCGTCACGAGCTCGCGCCGCGGATGCTCACGATGGGCTCCAACGGGGCGATCAAGCAGGCGGTGCGTGCCGGCCTCGGAGTGGCGCTCCTGTCGCGCGCGGCCACGGCGCTCGAGCTCCAGCACCGACTGCTCGGCACGATCTCGCTGCGCGAGCCGCTGCCCGAGCGCCAATGGTTCGTGCTGTGGCCGAGCAGCGGCCCGCTGCGCGAGCCCGTCCAGGAGTTCCTCGAGTTCGTCACGAGCAAGGCCGCCAAGCGGCTCGTAGAGCAGGGCTGGGTGACCGACGCGGTCTAGCCGGCACCCGGGGGGAAGAGTCGCGCTAGGCGATCGCGCGCACGGCCGCGGTGACGGCCTCGCAGGTGACGCCGAGCCTGCGGAGCACCTCGGAGCCGGGCGCCGACGCGCCGAAGCGATCGACCGAGACCGTCCGATCGGCGTAGCGCTCCCATCCGAAGCTGACGCCGGCCTCCACCGCGACGACCGGAACGCCGGCCGGGAAGACGGACGTCCGGTAATCCTCCGGCTGCCCCTCGAACAGCTCCCAGGAGGGCATCGAAACGACCCGGGCGGCGATGCCGTCAGCGGCCAGCTCGGCCTGCGCTTCCAGTGCCAGCGCCACCTCGGATCCGGTGGCCGCGAGAACCGCGTCGCACCTCGCGCCGGCGTCGGAGATCACATATGCCCCACGCACCAGTCCGCTCGGCGACGCTGAGCCGTCACGCTCGAGGGCCGGCACGCCCTGGCGGGTGAGGAGCAGGCACACCGGGCCGTCGGCGTCCTCGAGCGCGAACCGCCACGCCTCGACCGTCTCGGCGGCGTCGGCGGGACGGACGACGGTCAGGCCGGGGATCGTCCGCAGTGCGGCGTAGTGCTCCACGGGCTGATGCGTCGGGCCGTCCTCGCCGAGCCCGATCGAGTCGTGGGTGAAGACCCACACGACCGGCAGCCGCATCAACGCGGAGAGCCGGATCGCCGGGCGCATGTAGTCGGCGAACACGAGGAACGTGGAGCCGTACGGCCGCACGATCCCGCCGTGCAGCGCCATGCCGTTCACGATCGCTCCCATCGCGTGCTCGCGCACGCCGAAGTGGACGTTGCGGCCGGCCCGCTCACGGTTGAAGCTGGGCTCGGCCTTGAACACGGTCTTGGTGGACTCGGCCAGATCGGCCGAGCCGCCGAGCATCGTCGGCACGAAGGGAGCGAAGGCCTGCATCGCCTCGCCGCCGGCCGCGCGGGTGGCGAGCGCGTCCGCGTCGAAGGACGGCAATGCCTCCGCCAGGCCGTCGGCGGGCCGGCCCTGCCAGACGCGGTCCCACTCGGCGGCGCGCGGAGGATGAGCCGTACGCCAGCGCTCGAGCCGGCCCGCCCACTCGCGCTGCAGTCGCTCGCCGCGCGCGGCGCAGGGGCCGAACGCTGCGTAGACCTCGGCCGGCACGTGGAACTCGCGTTCGGGGTCCCAGCCCAGCACGTGCTTGGTCGCCCGGACCTCCCGCTCGCCGAGCGGGGCGCCATGAGCCGCGGCGGTGCCGCTCGCACTGGGCGCGGGCCAGGCGATCGTCGACCGTACCCGGATCAGCGACGGCCGCTCGTCCTCGGCGACGGCCGCCTCGATCGCAAGCGAGAGGGCTTCGAGGTCGTCGGCGTCATCGACGGCGTCCACGTGCCAGCCGTACGCCTCGAAGCGCGCGCCCACGTCCTCGGTGTCGAACGCGAGCGCCGTGTCGCCGTCGATCGAGATGTGGTTGTCGTCGTAGAGGTAGACGATGCGCCCGAGGCCGAGGTGGCCGGCGAGCGAGGCGGCCTCCGCGGCGACGCCCTCCATCAGGTCGCCGTCCGAGCAGATGCCGAACACCCGGTGGTCCATGACCTCGGCGCCGTAGCGCTCGCGCAGGAAGCGCTCGCTCATCGCCATGCCGACGCCGTTGGCGAACCCCTGCCCGAGCGGGCCCGTCGTCGTCTCGACCCCGGGGGTCTGGTGGCCGCCCAGGATTCGCTCGGGATGCCCTGGCGTGAGCGATCCCCATTGGCGGAAACGCTCGAGCTCTGCCAGGGGCAGGTCGTAGCCGCACAGGTGCAGCACGCTGTACAGGAGCATCGACCCGTGTCCGGCCGACAGCACGAAGCGGTCGCGATCCGGCCAGCCGGGTTCGCGCGGGTTGTGCCTCAGATAGCGGCTGTAGACCAGATGCGCCACCGGCGCCATCGCCATCGGCATGCCCGGATGACCCGAGCGCGCCCGCTCGACGGCGTCCATCGTGAGCGTGCGGATCGCGTCGATGCAGAGGCGATCGACGCGCTCGCCCGCCGCGGCGGGCATCGCCGCTGCCAACCCGTGCGGGCTCACGCGCTCGTCGCCGCGGCCGGCTGCTCGTCAGGGGCCGGGTCGCCGGGCTCTACCGGGAGCGCGGCGCGCGTCCCCGGTCCGCCGAGCGCGATCGCAGCGCGCGCCGTGACCACGTGGTAGAGGATCAGCAGCTGAACAAGCGCGAGCGACTCGGACCGGCGAAGCTCGGTGCCGACCGTGAACTCGCCCAGCCGCTGCGAGCGCAGGTGGGTGGCGAAGTGCAGCCGATCCCAGATCGCCTCCTCGAGCTCGCCCGCGCGCTCTCGGTCGATCTCGCCCGGGATCCGCACGAACCGCTCGGCGCCGCGTTCGATCAGGGTGATGCCCCTCCTGCCGTTGCCGATGAACGGCGTCAGATCGGGATGTGGGAGCCCCGCGCGCAGCATCAGCTCCGCGTCCAGATGCTCGGCGTCGCCGGCGTCGCCGGGCATGAACGACACGACCAGATCGGCATGGCGCTGCTGCGGGCGAATGTAGGCGGCCGAGTCGGGCTCGCGCCGATCGAGCTCGGCGAGCACCTGGTCGGTGGTGTAGCCGCGTCTCGAGCAGTCCCGGTCGACCTTCCACTTGCGCCGCACCTCCTCGGGGGGAGCGAGGAAGACGCGGACGTCGTAGACGTCGCGCATCTGCGGCGTGTAGTAGCCGAGCAGGCCCTCGACGATGGTGAACGTCTTCGGCTCGACGTAGACCGGCGGACCGAACGTGCCGTCGGCGTGCCGGTAGACCGGCTTCAGGATCGCCTCACGGGCACGCAGGTGCGCGAGATCCTGCGCCATCACGTCGACGTAGTTGCACTCGGGGTCGAGCGGCGTGATGTCGTGCTCCGCGCGCTGCCTGCGGTCGTACTTGTGGTAGTCGTCGGTGCAGACGTGGGTGACCTTGTCGTCGCCGAGGATGCGAACCAGTCCGCGGCTGAGGGTCGTCTTTCCCGCCGCCGAGTCGCCGACGATGCCCAGGATCGTGGGTCGGGGCATGGCCTACCCCGTCGTCCCGGTCGTGGCCGGCTCTGGAGCAGCGAAGACGCTGCTGCGCAGGATGTCCTCGGCCTCGATCGTGACGAGCTCGTGCCGCCCGGGAACGGCGTCCGAGTCGAACAGCCGGCCGGCCTGGCGGAGGCGGGCGCGGTCGATCGCGTTGCGGATGCTGCGACCGTGAGCGAACCGCGGTCGCCGGCGCCGCCGTTCGACGTACTCGCGAAAGACGCGTCGCGCCTCGGGCGAGAGCGAATAGGCGCGCTGCTCCAGCATCAGGTCGGCGATCTGCAGCAGCTCGTCGACGCTGAAGTCGGGGAACTCGATGTGGTGGGCGACGCGCGACTGCATGCCCGGATTCGAGTTGAAGAACTCGTCCATGCGCGCCCGGTAGCCGGCCAGGATCACCACGAGCCTGTGGCGTTCGTTCTCCATCGCCTGGAGCAGGATCTCGATCGCCTCCTGGCCGTAGTCGCGCTCGTTCTCGGGTCGGTACAGGTAGTAGGCCTCGTCGATGAAGAGGACTCCGCCGTACGCCTTCTTGAGGATCTCGCGGGTCTTCGGCGCGGTGTGGCCGACGTACTGGCCGACGAGATCCTCGCGCGTCACGGCGACCAGATGGCCGCGCTCGACGTATCCGAGCCGGTGCAGGATCTCGGCCATCCGGCGTGCCACGGTCGTCTTCCCGGTGCCTGGGTTGCCCGTGAAGCACATGTGCAGCGAGGGCCGCTCGGACTCGAGCCCGTGCTCGCGGCGCAGCCGGTCGATCACCAGCAGCGCCGCGATCTCGCGGATCCTGGTCTTGACGGGGCCGAGGCCGACCAGCTCGCTGTCGAGCCGATCGAGCACGGTGTCGACCTGCGTCTCGCGGGCGAGCGCCCGGGGGCTCATCTCCGGCCTGGACACCGCACTCAGTGCCTGTGCGGTCATCGTGTGGGCTCCGGCGCGCCGTAGCGGCGCCCGGCCGGGGCGTCGGTGGCGTACGCGTGCAGGCGGTAGTCGATCGTGCGATCGCGGCGGTCGGCTCGCTCGAGGCGGAAGCCCGGCTCGTCGGGCGGCCGGTTGACGATGAAGCTCAGCGCGGTGGTCTGACGGCCGTAGCGGGCGTCGTAGGCGGTCACCCTGATGTACTCGTGCGGGAACAGGTCGCGGCAGGCCGCGACCTCTCGCATCACGGCGTCGGATTCCGCCGGCGGCAGGTCGAACATCGGCATGCCCCACATCTCCCAGTACGAGTTGCGCGGATGGGGATCGTCGGTGTGCTCGAGCGATATCGCCCACCCGTTGTCGAGCGCGTAGCGAACCTGCGCGTCGATCTCCGCGTCGCTGAAGTCGGGCAGGAAGGAGAAGGTGCCTTGGGTGATCTTCATCGTGGCCTCCTCAGGCGACCGTCGGAGTGACGGCGAAGTCCGGCGTGTCGGTCG
>Ga0307415_100001906_pt1 | contig 10247 bp, 9 predicted proteins | sample DK1Cmetagenome_FD_204524 | JGI IMG/M metagenome (GOLD analysis project Ga0307415, IMG submission 204524) | Maize rhizosphere microbial communities from greenhouse at UC Davis, California, United States - DK15-C-2 | ecosystem: Host-associated > Plants > Roots > Rhizosphere > Soil | place: USA...
CGACGAGGCGCTCTACCGGGCCAAGGACCAGGGACGGGATCGCGTCTGCGTCGCGTAGCGAACGCCATCCCCCGGTTGAAAGCCGTCGCGGCATAATCGCCGCTCAACCGGGAGAGAAGCGATGGCAGGCCTCTACGATTTCAGCGTCAGCGACATCGGCGGCAAGCCGGTCAGCCTCGGCCGCTACAAGGGCAAGGTGCTGCTGATCGTCAACACGGCGAGCGAATGCGGCTTCACCCCGCAATACAAGGGGCTCGAGGCGCTGTACGAGAAGCTGCACGACCGCGGCTTCGAGGTGCTCGGCTTCCCGTGCAACCAGTTCGGCGCGCAGGAGCCGGGCAGCGAAGCGGAGATCGCGACGTTCTGCGAGCGCAACTACGGCGTGACGTTCCCGCTGTTCGCGAAGATCGACGTCAACGGCGACGCGACGGCGCCGTTGTACCGTTACCTCAAGAAGGAGAAGCCGGGCCTCCTCGGCAGCGAGGCGATCAAGTGGAACTTCACCAAGTTCCTCGTCGATCGCAACGGCCGCGTCGTCGCGCGCTACGCGCCGAACGACACGCCCGAGTCGATCGAGCGCGACGTGGAGAAACTGCTGTGAAGCGCGCCCTGGCATCGCTGGCATGCGCCCTCGCGACACTGCTCGCGACGCCCGCGCTCGCGCAGCCGGACATGAACAAGGTGCTGCGCGTCTCGTTCCCGATCGCCGAAACCGGCTTCGATCCGCAGGCGGCCGGCGACATCTACAGCAACGCCGTCAACCGCGTCATCTTCGACACGCCCTACAGCTACGATCACCTGGCGCGTCCGATGAAGCTCGTCCCGAACACGGCGGTCGCGCTTCCCGAGGTCTCTGCGGACGGCAGGACGTGGACGATCCGCATCCGGCCCGGCATCTACTTCGCCGACGATCCGCTGTTCAAGGGGCAGAAGCGCGAGCTCACCGCGCAGGACTACGTCTATTCGTGGAAGCGCATCCTCGATCCGCGCATGCGCTCGAACGCCCTCAACGTGCTCGAGGGGCGGCTGCAGGACCCGGCCGGCGTGCTCGCGAAGGCGCGCGAAACGGGCCGGCTCGACATGGATGCGCCGATCGAGGGGCTGCAGGCGATCGACCGCTACACGATCCGCATCAAGCTCAACTTCCCCGACAGCGAGCTCCTGTCGAACCTCACGACGTCCTCGTTCGGCGCGGTCGCGCGCGAAGTCGTCGAAGCGCACGGCGATGCCTCCGGCTGGGCGATGGCCAATCCGGTCGGAACCGGCCCGTACCGGCTCAAGGAATGGCGCCGCGGACAGAAGATCGTGCTGGAAGCCAACCCGGGTTTTCGCGACGTCCGCTATCCGCAGTCGAGCGATCCGGCCGACAAGGCGATCGTCGCGCGGTTGAAGGACAAGCGCCTGCCGCTGATCGGCCGCATCGAAGTGAGCATCATCGAGGAGAGCAATCCGCGCCTGCTCGCCTTCCGCAACCAGGAGATCGACTACGTCGGCGTTCCCGCCGACCTCGTGTGGAACGTGCTCGATCCGCCGGCGACGCTCAAGCCCGAGATCGCCCGCGACGGCGTGGTGCTCGGCCGCGGCGTGCAGCCCGCGATCACCTACACCTACTTCAACATGGAGGATCCGGTCGTCGGCGGCTACACGCCCGAGCGCATCGCGCTGCGCCGCGCCGTCGGGCTCGCGTACAACGTGCCGGAGGAGATCAAGGTCATCCGGCAGGGCCAGGCGTTTCCCGCGAACCAGGTGGTGCCGCCGACGGTCAGCGGGCACAACCCGAAGCTGCCGACGAAGGGCACCTACGACCCCGCCGCCGCGCGCGCGCTGCTCGACCGCTTCGGCTACAAGGACCGCGACGGCGACGGCTACCGCGAGCTTCCCGACGGCAAGCCGTTCACGCTGACGCTCGCGTCGGCGCCGTCGGCGATCGAGCGGCAGTTCGACGAGCTGTGGGTGCGCAGCATGAAGTCCGTGGGCCTGCGGATCGAGTTCCGCAAGGAGAAGTGGCCCGATCTCCTCAAGGCCGGCCGACTCGCGCAGCTGCAGATGTTCACCCTCGGCAACATCAACACCACGCCCGAGGGCTTCGGCTTCCTTGGTCTCCTGTATGGCGGCCACGCGGGCTTCTCCAACCTCGCGCGCTTCAAGCTCCCTGAGTACGACCGCCTCTACGAAAAGGCGCGCGGCATGCCGCCGGGCCCCGAGCGCGACACGGTCATGCAGCAGATGGGCGAGCTCGTCAACGCCTATGCGCCCTGGAACCTGTCGGTGTTCCGCTACGAGAACGTGCTCGTGCATCCGTGGGTGGTCGGCTACAAGTACAACGGCTACTCGCAGCACCCGTGGCAGTACTACGACATCGATCTCGAGCGGCGGCGCGCGGCGAGCCGCTGACCCTATCGCTTCCGCGCCGGCGCGACCGCCGGTCCGACCCCGCCGCGTTGCATACGGTGTTCGAGTCCGCCGGCGACGCGCGCGTCGCGCGGATGACACAGCTTCGACGCGCTGGCCGTCCGGCGCGACTATTCGCCTTTGCGTCGCCGCGGGGCACGCCGTTAGAATGACGACAGTTCCCTCGTTTCCGCGCCCCGCGACCCGACCCATGGCCTCCCGACACGACACGACCGCACGCGCGATGACCCTCGCGCGCGACGCGCTCGCCGTCGATCCGGGCGCCGTCGCCGGGCGGCACTTCCCGCTGCGCTGAAGCCCCCGCCGGGTGACCCGCCGGGATGGCGGGACGATCCGGACCTTCCGTTTCGTTCTGCCGTTGATTCCGCAAGAGGCGCGACGCGCGCGAACCGCGCGTGGCGTCGCGACGCTCCGCCACCCGCGGCGCGTGGCACGACGAAGAAGAACGATCATGCAACGATTGCAACGCCTGATACGCCGCCGCCTTCGCGGACTGTGGCTGTCGCGCGACTTCCGCCGGCTGTGGGGGTCGCTCACGATCACGTCGTTCGGCGCGCAGGTGACCAATCTCGCGCTGCCGCTCACCGCAGCGGTGATGCTGCACGCGACCCCGATGCAGATGGGCATCCTGGTCGCGCTCGAGACGCTGCCGTTCGCGCTCGTCTCGCTGCACGCCGGCGTGCTGCTCGATCGCATCCGCAAGCGCCCGGTCGTCATCTTCTCGGACGTGGCGCGCGGCGTCGCGCTGCTCGTCATCCCGCTCGCGGCGTTCGCCGGCTCGCTGACCGTCGAGGTGCTGTTCGTCGTGGGGTTCTTCTGCGGCGTGCAGAACGTCGTCGGTGGCGCCGCGCACCAGGTGCTGATCGCGCAGATGGCCGGGCGCAAGCGCCTCGTCGAGGCGAATGCCAAGATCTCGCTCGGTGAGACGTCGGCCGCGCTCGTCGGTCCGGGGCTCGCCGGCGCGCTGATCCAGGCGGTCACCGCGCCGTTCGCGATCCTCATCGACGCATGCGCGTTCCTGCTGTCCGCGCTGCTGCTGCGGAGGCTTCGCCTGCCGAGCGACGTCCCGAACCACGGGCCGCGAGCGTCGGTGACCGACGAGATCGTCGAGGGGCTGAAGCTCGTGTGGAACAACCGCACGCTGCTCGGCCTCGCCTGGATCGCCGCGCTGTGGCAGGTGCTGCACCACATGCAGATGGCGGTGCTCGTGCTGTTCGCGACGCGCGAGCTCGGCCTGTCGGCCGGCGCCATCGGCTTCGCCTACATGTTCGGCGGATTCGGCTGCGTGCTCGCGGCGGCGTCGGCCGAGCGGCTGTCGGCGCGCTACGGCGTGGGTCGCGTGATCCTGCTCGGGCTCATGCTCACCGTCGTCGGCTGGGTGGCCTACGGCGTGATCGGCGGTCCGGTCTGGTTCGCGACGATCGCGCTCGGCGTCGCGATGCTCGTGTTCGACTTCGGCGGCGTCATGTGGGGCATCAACTACCTCGCGCTGCGCCAGGCGATCACGCCCGACCGCCTGCTCGGACGCATGACGGCGACGATGCGCTTCCTGACGGTGGCCGCGGCGCCGATCGGGTCGCTGGCCGGCGGCGCGATCGCCTCGATCGTCGGGCTGCGCGCGACGCTGATCACGATCGGCGTCCTCGGCGTCTTCCTGGCCGCCGCGGCGATCGCGTGGTCGCCGGTGCGGAGGCACCGCGGGCTGCCGAGCGTCAGCGCGGATTAGCGTCCTCGCTGTCGGCACGTTACCATCGGCGTCGCACTGCTTCTGGGCGCCGTTTGGTTGCATTTTCCGGTGCGCATCGTCCGGCTCCGTCGGCGATTCGCACGTGATCCCTCCGGCCGAAAGTAGGGGTGTACTTTCGGCCGCCCTCCCCGCCATGACCGTCTGGCTGTTCCGCGATTTTCCCTATCAGACCGAGCTCGAGGCCCGCGTGGTGACCGCCGACGCGCGCGGCCTCGTCCTCGACTGCACGATCTTCTATCCGCACGGCGGCGGACAGCCCGGCGACACGGGAATGCTGGTGCGCGAGGACGGCACCCGCGTGCCGATCGTCGATACGGTGAAAGGCGAGACGCGCGGCGAGATCGTGCACGTGCTTCCCGCGGGCGCGCCGCAGCCGCGCGCAGGCGAGCCGATCCAGCTCGTGCTCGACTGGGATCGCCGCTATGCCCACATGAAGATGCACACCGCGTGTCACCTGCTGTCGTCGGTGCTGCCCTACCCGGTGACCGGGGGCTCGATCCGGCGCGATTCGGCGCGGCTCGACTTCGACATGCCGTCGAGCGCCGGCGACCGCGATGCGATCGGCGAGCGCGTCAACGCGCTGGTCGACGCCGGCCACGACGTCAGCGCCGAGTGGATCGACGATGCGTCGTTCGCCGCGCGCGAAGACCTGGTGCGCACGCTCGCCGTCGCGCCGCCGCGCGGCACCGGACGCGTGCGGCTCGTGCGTGTGGGCGGAATCGACCTGCAGGCCTGCGGCGGCACGCACGTGGCGAACACGCGCGAGATCGGGCCGATCGCAGTGACGAAGATCGAGAACAAGGGCCGGCAGAACCGGCGTGTCACGCTCGCGTTCGCGCCTTCCGGCTGATACGCGGCGCCTGGTCTTTCGCGCCGCGCTAACGAAGCTGGAACGGATAGACGGACGGCAGCCGCAACAGCGTCGTGAGCGCGTCGAGCGCGCGCCGCGATTCGTCGAGCAACGCAGGATCGCCGAGATCCGCTGGCGCTATCCGATCGCGATAGTGCGCGTGGATCCACCGCTCGAGCTCGTCGGCCAGCGCGTCGTCGAGGTAGACGCGGGCCATGACGGCATCGCGCTCCGCGGCGGTCAATGGCACGCGCAGCCGCAGGCACGCGGGACCGCCGCCGTTACGCATGCTCTGGCGCAGATCGAACGTGAGGAGCTCGGCGATCGGACCGCCGCTGGCCACGAGCTGCTCGACATAGCCGCGCACGCGCGGATGATCGACGACGTCGGCGGGGGCGAGCAGCAGCAGCCGGCCGTCGGGCCGCGGCAGCAGCTGGCTGTTGAAGAGGTAGGTCGCGACCGCGTCGTCGAGCGACACGTCGGACTGGGGAACGACCAGCGCGCTGAAGTGCGCGCCGACCGCGTCGCGCAGCTGCGCGAGCACCGCTTCCTGCGCCACGTACGCCTGCTCGTGACAGAACAGCACGCTGCCGTGACCGACGGCGATCACGTCGTTGTGGAACACGCCGGCGTCGATCGCGTCCGGCCGCTGCTGCGCGAGCACGACGCGGTCCGCGCGCAAGCCGTGTCGCCGCACGATCGCCTCGCATGCCTCGCGCGTCTGCCGGGCCGGATAGCGCAGCGGCGACGCGGCGTTGGCGTCGAAGGCGGCGCGCCCGTACACGAGGAAGTCGACGCCGCGCCCCGAAGCGTCGACGAAGCGCGTGTGGTTCGCCGCGCCTTCGTCGCCCGCCTGCGCCGCGGCGGGCAGCGGATCGTGCACGGTGAAGCGCGCTGCATCGGCAAAGATCGCGCGAAGCACGCGCGTCGTCGTCGCCGCCTCGATCGAGCGATGCAGGTGCGACGCGAGATTGGCCGGCGTGAAGTGGACGCGGCCGTCGGAGGTATCGCTCGACGCGCTCACCGTGGCGGCGTTGGCGACCCACATCGCCGCGGCCGACGACGCCGCCGCGAGCAGGCGCGGCGCCTCGCGCGCCGCGCGCGCGACGACGTGCGCGTCGCTCCCTTCGAAGCCCAGCGCGCGAAGCAGCGGCACGAACGGCCGCTCGTGCGGCGGCAGCACCGCCTGCGGATAGCCGCGCGCAGCGAGCGCGCGCATTTTCGCGAGGCCCTGCAGCGCCGCTTCGCGCGGGTTGGCGACGAGCTGAGCATTGCGTGCCGCCGCGAGGTTGCCCTCGGCGAGCCCCGCGTAGTTGTGCGTCGGCCCCGGGATGCCGTCGAACTGGATCTCGGTCGCGGGCACGCGCGTCAGCCTCGTCGCGGCGCACGTCGCGCGCGCTGCGCGACGCATCGCGGCGGAAGATCACGCATGCACGATTGCGGGCGCATCGCCGTCCGCGTGGCTACCGGTCGCGCGGCGACAACGGAACCGCCCGGACGAGCTCGCCTTCGCCCACGCCGAGCGCCTCGGCCGCGTACGGCAGCAGCGGAAACCGGTCGACGCGCCGCGGGGCGGCCGCGAGGATGCTGCGCCAGGCGTCGAACTTCCGATTCGCGACGAGCCATGTCACGAGGTTGCCGTGCGTGTCGGGCACCGGGTCCGGTTCGCCCAGGTGCACGGGAAGGAGCTGCGACTGGCGCACGGCGTGGATGTTGTCGCGGAAGCATTCGAGCGTCGGGCCGGCGTCGAAGATGTCGACGTAGCCTTCGTAGCGGAAGCCTTCCTGCTCGAGCAGCGCGCGCGCAGGACGCGTGTCGTCGTGCACGGCGGCGATCGCGTCGCGCGCGCTTTCCGGCAGCAGGTTCACGTACACCGGGTGGCGCGGCATCAGCTCGGCGATGAACGACTTCTGTCCGATGCCGGTGAGGTAGTCGGCAGTCGAGTATTCCATCGCGAAGAAATGGCGCCCGAGGCCCTCCCAGAACGCGCTGCGCCCGTCCGGCAGCAGCTTGCCGCGCAGCTCGGAGATCACTTTCGCCGAGAACCGCTCGAAGAACTCGGCGATGAACAGGAGGCGGCTCTTCGCGATCAGCGGTCCGCTCTTGCCATGCCGGAACTGCTGGTCGACGAACAGCGACGCGAGCTCGGTGTGGCCGGTATGGTCGTTGGCGAGGAACAGCGTCGGCACCGCCGTGTAGACGTCGAGCGCAGGCGAGGCGTGCACCAGCGTGTGCACCCTGAAGTTGTACCAGGGGACGCCGAGACCGATCGCGGCCTCGATCGCGCTGATGCCCGCGACGCGCTCGCTCGCCGAGTCGACCAGCGCGAACATGTAGCACTCGTCCTCGCGCTGAGCGATGCCCTGGAACGACGCGACCGAGCGCTCGATGCGCTCGGCCAGGCGCTCGCGGTTGGCGGGCAGCGTCGTGAGGCCGGTTCCGGTGCGCTCGGAAAGCGCGAGCACCGCGGGCAGGTCGTCGCGCGCGATCGGGCGGACGACGAACATCAGGGGACCGGCCGAAAGTGCACACCTGCTTTGGGCCGGCTGCGCTCCGCGGAAATCGCCGGCGAAGCGACGCGATTTCCGGCGAAGAACGCGCCAACTGCGCGAGTGGCCGGCGCGTACACCTAAGCGAGCGCGCGATTCAGTGCCGTCTCGAGCCGCGCGAGCCCCTCGAGGATCTCGTCGAGCGAGATGACGAGCGACGGCGCGAGGCGCACGACGTCGGGACCGGCCATCAGCACGAGCAGGCCCGCGTCCCCGGCCGCCTTCATCACGTCGGCGGCCTTGCCGCGCCACGGATCGTCGAGCTCGCAGCCGAGCCACACGCCCTCGCCACGAAGGTCGCGGAAGAGGTGGCGGCGCGCGTTGATCGCCTTCAAGCCCTCGAGGAACAGCGCATGGCGCGCTTTCACGCCGTCGAGCACTTCCGTGGTGTTGATGACGTCGAACACGGCGCCGGCGACCGCGCAGGCGAGCGGATTGCCGCCGTAGGTCGTGCCGTGCACGCCCGGGCCGAACGCGCGCGCGACCTCGGTGGTCGTCAGCATCGCGCCGATGGGAAAGCCGCCGCCGAGGCCTTTCGCCGACGTCATGATGTCGGGAACGATGCCTTTCTGCATGTACGAGAACAGCGCGCCGGTGCGGCCCATGCCGCTCTGGATCTCGTCCAGGATCAGGAGCGCGTTGTGCTCGCGGGTGAGACGCCGGGCGGCCTGCAGGAACGCCGGCGTTCCCGGCGTCATGCCGCCCTCGCCCTGCATCGGCTCGAGGATCACGGCGCAGATGTCGTCGCCGCCTTCGGCGCGGAACACCGCTTCGAGCGCGTCGACGTCGTTGTACGGGATATGGGTGAAGCCCGCGGGATTGGGACCGAAGCCCTGCGCGTACTTCGCCTGGCCGCCGGCGGTAACGGTGAAGAGCGTGCGCCCGTGGAACGCGTTCATCGTCGAGATCACGCGCACCTTGTCCGGCCCGAAGCGGTCGTGCGCCCAGCGACGCGCGAGCTTCAGCGCCGCCTCGTTCGCCTCGGCTCCCGAGTTGCAGAAGAACACGCGCTCGGCGAACGTCGCGTCGACGAGCCGCTGCGCGAGGCGCAGTGCCGGCTCGTTCGTGAACCAGTTGCTGACGTGCCAGATCGTGCGGGCCTGCGTCTCCAGCGCCCGCACCATGGCCGGATGGCAGTGCCCGAGTGCGGTGACCGCCACGCCGCTCGCGAAGTCGATGTACATGCGACCGGACTGGTCCCACACGCGCGACCCTTCGCCGCGGACCGGGATGAACGGCGCCGGCGCGAAGCAGGGCACCATCAGCTGGTCGAACAGCTCGCGGGCGACGGGCATCGTCGCCGCGCTCGACGGCGCCAGCGCGTCCCGTCGTGCCGTCGCAGCGATGACCGCCTTCGCGGCGGCGTCGTTCGGCGGCGTCATGTGTGCTCTCCCGTGCCCGCTCACAACGCCGCGACGACCTGGATCTCGACCTTGTAGTCGGGACCCGCCAGCCTCGCTTCGACGGTGGCGCGTGCGGGCGTCTGGCCGGCCGGCACCCACGCTTCCCATACGGCGTTGAGCGTCGCGAAGTCGGCCATGCTCGGCAGGTAGATGGTCGCCGACACGATCTTCGACTTGTCGCTGCCCGCTTCCGCGAGCAGCCGGTCGATTTGCGCGAGCACCTGCCGCACCTGCGCTTCCGCACTCGCCTTCGGGTCCTCGGCGACCTGGCCGGCGAGCCAGCACAGCCCTGCGGCGCGATGGATGACGAGCTGGGACAGGCGCTTGCCGACGTGGCGGCGTTCGATGGTCATGAGGGATCGCCTTGGGGAGGTCTCGACATTCTAGGTCAACCGACCGGCGCATTGCGCCCGGCCCGGCGTTGCTTTACCGTCGGGCGGCGCTCGTCACAGCAAGACCTCGCTCGCTTCGACCTCGTGACCGCCCGCCTCGCTCTTGCGCTCGCCTGCCTCCTCGCGGCCGTTGCGGTGGCCGCCGGCGCTTTCGGCGCGCACGCGCTGAAGTCGCGTCTCGCGCCCGACCTGCTCGCGATCTGGCAGACGGCCGTGCTCTACCATGCATTGCACGCACTGGCCTTGTTCGCCGCGGGGCTGGTGCTGCTGCTTCGTCCCGATGCATCGGCCGCACGCATCGCGGCGTGGCTGTTCGTCGTCGGCATCGGGCTCTTCTCCGGGTCGCTGTACGCGCTCGCCCTCTCCGGCGCCCGAATGCTCGGCGCCGTGACGCCATTCGGCGGTGTCGCCCTGATCGCCGGATGGCTCGTGCTCGCGTGGGCTGTCTGGTCGCAAGCGTGACCGCCGATGTCGGTTGACCGGCCGCCGCCTCGACCCGCGTACGGCAGCGCGCCGGACGGGCAATGGGATCGGCCGGCCGACCCGGCGGTGCGCGCGCGGCTCGCCGATACCCTCGAGCCGGGCCCGCTGCGCGACGAGCTGCTCGGTGCGGCGGCCCCGGCGACGCCGCACGACCCGGGTCGTATCGCGTCGTTCCGCTTCACGGGCCAGGGCGGCGAGTATTTCCGCATCTGGGTCGTCAACCTGCTGCTGACGCTCGTCACGCTCGGTGTCTACTCGGCCTGGGCCAAGGTGCGCAAGACGCGTTATTTCTGGCAGAACACGCGGCTCGATGGCCACGCGTTCGACTACCACGGCAACCCGGTGGCGATCCTCATCGGGCGCGCGATCGCGCTCGCGCTCATCGTCGCTTACAGCATCGCGTTCGACGTG
>Ga0307415_100001907_pt1 | contig 10245 bp, 11 predicted proteins | sample DK1Cmetagenome_FD_204524 | JGI IMG/M metagenome (GOLD analysis project Ga0307415, IMG submission 204524) | Maize rhizosphere microbial communities from greenhouse at UC Davis, California, United States - DK15-C-2 | ecosystem: Host-associated > Plants > Roots > Rhizosphere > Soil | place: USA...
GCGGCGGCGCCGAGGACGGTGGCCGCGCCCGCGTCCTCGTCGCCCTCCAGCAGCTGGTGGGCGAGGGCGGCCGCCTGCTGCAGGGCCTCGGCGTGGGCCAGCCGCTCGGCCTCGGCGGCCAGCTCGGCCGACTCCCCCACCCGGACCTGGGCGGCGTCGATCTCCTCCAGCTGGTGGCGGAGCAGGTCGATCTCGCGCTCGCGCTCGCGGGCCCGGGCGGTCAGGTCGTCGAGCTCGCGGGTGACGCCGCGCAGGCGCCGCCAGCCGGCGGCGAAGGCGGCCCGGGGCTTGAGGGCGGCGTCGCCGGCGTAGCGGTCGAGCAGGTCCCGCTGGACCCCGGGGCGGAGCAGGTCCTGGAACTCGTGCTGGCCGTGGACCTCGACCAGCGGCCGGAGCACCTCGGCGACCGCGGCCACGGTGGCCATGCGGCCCTGGAGCTGGGCCCGGCTGCGCCCCTCGACCAGCACCTGGCGGGCGACCACGACCTCGCCGTCCTCGTCGCTCACCCCGGCGGTCTCCAGCGCGGCGGCGACCTGGAGGTCGTCGCCGGTCTGGAGGCGGCCCTCGACCAGCGCGTCCGGGCGCCCGGCCCGGACCGCCCCAGGGTCGGCCCGCCCCCCGAGCAGCAGGGCGAGGGCGTCGACGACCATGGTCTTGCCGGCGCCGGTCTCGCCGGTGAGCACGTTGAGGCCGGCCGAGACCTCGAGGCGGGCGTCATCGATGACCCCGAGGTCACGGATGCGAAGCTCGGCTAACATCACCTGCGATTCTAGCCCGCCCGCCCCACGCGGAGCCCGGCGCCGTCCACAGCGTCAGGCCCCCCGGCGCCGGCGTCGGTGGCCGCGGGGTCGGCCAGGCGGAACTTGGAGCGCACCAGCCGGTAGAAGTCGGCCTTCTCGATCCGGACGAGCAGGGCGTCGTAGCGGCTGCGGCGCACCTCCACCACCGCGCCCGGGGGCAGCTCGCGGGCGGCCCGGCCGTCGACGCTCTCGATCACCGGGTTGTCGGGCAGGACCTCCAGGCGGACGGCCTCGTCGGGGTGCAGGACCAGGGAGCGGTTGAAGACCATGTGGGGCGCGATCGGGGTGAGCAGCAGGGCGTCCAGCCGCGGGGAGACGATCGGTCCTCCGGCCGAGAAGCTGTAGGCGGTCGAGCCGGTGGGCGAGGCGACCATGACCCCGTCGGCGGCGTAGCGGGCGAACGGCCCGCCGTCGCCGAGGCGGACCGCGACCGCGGCCAGCCGTTCGCGGGCCGCCTTCTCCAGCACGACGTCGTTGACGGCCAGGTCCTCGGCGGCCACCTCGCCGTCCACCAGCACCCTGGCCACCAGGGTGGTGCGCCGCTCGACCTGGTAGCGGCCGGCCGAGATCGCGTCGAGGGCGCGGGCCAGGCCGTGGGGCTCCACCTCGGCCAGGAAGCCGAGCCGGCCGGCGTTCACGCCCAGGGCCGGGACCTGCTCGGTCAGGACCATGCCGAGGGCCCGCAGCAGGGTGCCGTCGCCGCCCAGGGCGACCACCAGGTCGAGCCCGGGGGCGAACTCGTCCGGCTCCACGCAGGGGACATCCTCACCCAGGCAGCCGCGCTCCGCGGTCAGCGTGCGCAGTTCGATGCCGTGGTCGTCGGCCCAGCCGGCCAGCACCTTGCCGAGCTCGACGGCCGGCGGGCGGCCCGGGTGGACCACCACCCCGACCCGCCGCAGGCTACCCATGGCCCGGCCCTCCGCTCATGTGGCCGCTCCCGGGAGGGTGGCGCCCTCGGCCACGGCCGCCTGGAGGTCGGCCTCGTCGAGGGCGGGGGCGCCGGCGCGCAGGTGGAGGAACAGCTCCAGGTTGCCGGCCGGGCCGGGCAGCGGCGACGGGCAGGTCCCGGCCACGCCCAGCCCCAGGGACGCGCCGGCGTCGGCGACCGCCCGGACGGCGGCGGCCCGGGCGGCCGGGTCGCGGACCACCCCGCCGCGGCCGACCGCCTCCCGGCCCGCCTCGAACTGCGGCTTGACCAGCAGCACCAGGTCGCCGCCGTCGCGGGTGACCCGGGCCAGGGCGGGCAGGACCAGGCGCAGGGAGATGAACGACAGGTCGGCGACGGTGAGGTCGACCGGCCCGCCGGCCCGCTCGACGTCCAGGTCGCGGGCGTTGGTCCGGTCAAGGACCGTGACCCGTGGGTCCTGGCGCAGGCGCAGGTCGAGCTGGCCGTAGCCGACGTCCACGGCCACCACCTGGGCCGCCCCGGCGGCCAGCAGGACGTCGGTGAAGCCGCCGGTGGAGGCGCCGGCGTCCAGGCAGCGGCGCCCGGCCACCGGCACTCCGAGCCGCTCCAGGGCCGGGGCCAGCTTGTCGCCGCCGCGGCTGGCCCAGCGGCGGGCCGGGCCGGCCAGGGCGACCGGATCGGCGGTGGAGACGAGCGTCGACGGCTTGGCCGCGACCGCCCCCCCGACCAGGACCTGGCCGGCCCGGATGGCCTCGCTGGCCGCCTCCCGGCTGGGGGCCAGACCGCGTCGGACCAGCTCGCGGTCCAGCCGCACCCGGGTCGCCACGGCGGGCCTAGAGCGCCTCGAGGCGCTGGAGCTCGGCCAGGATGGCGTCGTTGACCGCCTCGAAGGCGTCCGCATGGCCGGCCAGGTCGTCCTCGTCCAGCCCGGCCAGCGCGGCCTCGACCTCCGCCGCCGGGTCGGCGGCGCCCTCATCCTGTGGCAGCGATCCACCTGGCCCGGTCACGGCACCTCCTGCGACGGCGACAACGCGGCCAGTATAGGTCGGCCCACGGGGTGGGTCGCGGGAGCGGCGGGTCGGGGGCGGGCGGGGCGGGGGTGTGGACAGCCCGGAGCCCCTTCCGCCCAGGTCGGCTGCCCTCCCAACCGGGGCTCCGCCATCGGCGGGGGTCTCGCCCGCCATCGTGGGTCGAGCCGACCATCGGCGGAGGTCGAGGCGGCGCGGGTCGGCTCGGGTGGGGCTAGGGCTGCGTGCCCGTCTCCGGCGGCGCGCCTGTCGCCGGCGGGGCGGACTCGCCGGAGCTCCTGGGGCGGCGCGTCCGGGGCGAGGACGCCGACGAGCGCGAGCTGGCCCCGGCGGTCCGGGTCCGGGTCGACGGCTTGGCCGTGCCCGACGCCGACCTGGTCCGGGTCGACGACTTGGCCGTCCCCGAGGACCTCGACCTGGCCCGGGTCGTGGATCCAGCCGACCCCGACGCGGCGCTGGGCTTGGCGGCGGGCTTGGAGGCGCGCTCGACCTCCTGCTCGAGGGCGCGGACGCGCTGGTGGAGCCGGGCGACCTCGTCGCGGGTGGCCATGCCGAGGACGCCGAGCTGGCGCTTGACCTCCCGCTGGATCAGGCGGGTCATGATCTCGCGGTTCTTCTGGGTGCGGCGCATCAGGTCCTCGGCCACCCGGCCGACCTGGGCGGACTGCACCTCGCCCTGCTTGGCGAGCAGCGCCGCGACCCGCTCGGCCTGGGTCCGGGTCAGGTCGCTGAGGCTCGCCAACGCCTGCAGGTACTGCTCCCTGCCGTTCGCCACCTCACCACCTCCAGCACGCGTCCGGCGCCCTGGATTCTGTCAGCGACCCCGGAGCCGGTCAACGAACTCGGGTTGGCGCCCAGCCCGTGTGGTAGAACCGCTCAGGTGGTGTCGGGCGAGGAGGGCGGAGTGGCGACCAAGGCGGAGGTCGAGCGGCAGCTGGCCGCGCTGATGGCGCGCCTCGACGGCAACGAGGCCAACGTGCGCTCGGCCATCCCCAGCCCCAAGGTCCTGCGCTGCGACGTCCCCGACCTGGACGCCGCCTGGTACTCGGTGGTGGACCACGGCCGCGTCTCCCAGCCGACCGAGACCCCGCCCAACGGTCGCGCCGACATCATCCTCCGGGTCGGCTCCGACGACCTGGTCGATCTGGTCGAGGGGCGGATCTCGTTCCTGTCCGCGTTCACCTCCGGCAAGGTCAAGGTGGACGCCAGCATCGTCGACCTGCTGCGGCTGCGCAGTCTCTTGTAGGGCAGATGCTCGGGCTCATCCCGATCCACGATGACAACCCCACCCGCCGCCCGGCGGTCGTCACCTGGACCCTCATCGCCGTCAACGTGGTGGTGTTCTTCCTGTCGCCGATCTCGCCGTTCGACGTCGGCGGCGACGCCAACACCCCGGCCGGGTTCTGCCGCCAGCTGGCCTTCTTCCGCGAGTGGGCGGCCATCCCGGTGGAGCTGCTCGAGAACGACCCGCTGGACGTGACCGCCGGCCCGCCGGCCCGCGACGGCTGCATCGCCGTGCGGCCCGGCTACCAGAAGATCCCGGCCCTGTCGGTGCTCTCGGCCATGTTCCTGCACGGCAGCCTGCTCCACCTGCTCGGCAACATGCTGTTCCTGTTCGTGTTCGGCAACAACGTCGAGGACCGGCTCGGCCGCCTCCGCTACCTGCTCTTCTATCTGGCCTGCGGCTACATCGCGACCTACGGGTTCGCCCTGTCCGCCCCGACCAGCCAGGAGACCCTGGTCGGGGCGTCGGGGGCGATCGCCGGGGTGCTCGGCGCCTACCTGGTCCTGTTCCCCGGGGCCCGGGTGACCAGCCTGGTGCCGTTCCTGCTGTTCTTCCCCGTCTGGCTGCCCGCCTGGGTGGTGCTCGGCTCCTGGTTCGTGCTCCAGTGGCTGTACTTCCAGGGCGCGGCCACCGCCGAGGGCGCCGGCGTCGCCTACCTGGCCCACGTGGTCGGGTTCGCCGCCGGGGTGGTCCTGGTCGTGCTGCTGGGTGGCCTGCGGGCCCGCCGACCACCACCGCCGCCCCCGCCCGCCTGGGGGTACTACGAGCGGCGCTACTAGAGGACGCGGACCAGGGCGTGGTCGCCGTCGGGGGCCTGGTCGAAGCCCAGGCGGCGCAGCAGCGACCCGCCGTCCGGGGGCGCGGCGACCCCGGCGACCCAGGTCAGGCCGGCGGCGCGGGCCTCGATGCAGGCGACCAGGGCCAGCCGGGTGCCGACCAGCCGGTCCCGCCAGCCCTCCTCGACCACCGGCCCCTCCAGCAGCCCCAGGGTCCCGCTCCGCCGCAGCCGGGCCGCCCCTACCACCCGGTCCCCGGCCACCGCGACCAGCCCGGCCATCGGCTCGCCGCCCTCGCCGTCCGGGTGGCCCGGGGCGGCGGCGGCGAGCAGGCGGGCGGCCGCCTCCTGCTCGGCCGGGGCCTGCGGGCGCACGACCGGGCCGGGCGGGTCCAGCAGCCCGCCCACGTCGCCGAGCAGGTGGTCGGGGGCGATGCGCAGGTCGGCCAGGTCGGCCAGCCGGGTGACGCCGCTGAGCACCAGCGCGGTCGACCAGCCGAGGCGGTGGGCGCCGTCCAGGTCGGTGTCGGCCCGGTCCCCCACCATCAGGTAGGGGCCGGGGCCGAGGGCGGCCGCGGCCGTCTCCAGCAGCGCCCGCTCCGGCTTGCCGGCGACCTCGGGGCGGACCCCGGTGGCGGCCCGCAGCAGGGCCAGGGTGGCGCCCGCGCCCGGCCACAACCCGTCGGGAGCCGGCAGGGTGGTGTCGGGGTTGCTGCCCACGAACCGGGCCCCGGCCCGGATGGCCAGGGTCGCGTCCCGGACCTTCGTGTAGGTCAGGTCGGGGTCGAAGCCGACCGCCACCACCTCGGCCTCGCGCCAGGCGGCCCCGTCGACCACCCGCGCCCCGGCCGCCTCCAGGGCCTGCCGCAGCCCGGGCCCGCCCACCACCATGACCTTGACCCCGGCCAGCCCCTCGGGCCCGCCGAGCAGCCGCACCGCCGCCTGAGCCGAGGTCAGGACCTCGCCCGGGGCCGCCTTGACGCCCAGCCGGTTCAGCTTCTCGACCACCAGGTCGGGCGGTCGGTAGGAGTTGTTGGTCACGAAGGCGACCCGGACCCCGAGACCGCGGACCCGGTCGAGCGCGGCCGGGGCGGCCGCCACGACCTCCTCTCCCAGGTAGACGACGCCGTCGAGATCGAACACGACCCCCCGGAACCGGCCCGCCAGGGCCTGGCCGTCAGCCACGGCCGTCCAGCCGTTCGCCCTCGATGCGGCGCAGGGCCTCGCGGTAGCTGTCGACCTCGGGGCGCATGGCCACGGCCAGCCGCAGGTGGCCGACGGCCTGGACCCGCTCGCCGCCGCGGGCCAGGGACAGGCCCAGGCCGAAGTGGGCGTAGTCGTTGCTGGGGTCGATCTCGAGGGCGGCGGCGAACTCGTCCGCGGCGGCCGAGGTCCGGCCGGCGCCGTAGTAGGCGCGGCCCAGCGCCTCGCGGACCGAGCCGTGCCCGGGGGCGACCTCGCGGGCCTGCTCGAGGGCGATCACCGCCTGGTGGGCATGGCCGGCGGCCAGCAGCGCGCTGCCCCGCTGGAACAGCTCGTAGGCGTCGACGTCGATGATCTCCTCCAGGTCAACGGCGCGAGGAGCAGCCCGGCTGGCGACCGGCGGCTCCCGCTTGCTACAAACACAGCCATGACCGACAACCCGAGTCCGGCGGCACCATGGTAGCCGCCGCCCCCTTCCGCGGCCTGCGCTTCGATCCCGACGTCGTCGGCGAGCACGCCCAGGTCACCGCCCCTCCCTACGACGTCATCTCGCCCGAGGCCCGCGACGCGTACGAGGCCATGAGCCGCTACAACGTGGTCCGGCTGATCCTGGCCCGGCCCGGGCCCGACGGCTACCGGCACGTCGCCGAGCTGCTGGCCGCCTGGGAGGCCGAGGGGGCGCTGCGGCGCGACCCCACCCCGTGTCTCTATGTCTATGAGGAGACATATGACCTGCGGGGCGAGCGGCGGGTGCAGCGGGGCGCGCTGGCCAGCGTGGCCCTCGATGACAGCGGGACCTGGGTGGTCCCGCACGAGCGGACCATGGCCGGGCCGGTGGCCGACCGGTTGCGGCTGCTGGAGGCGACCGAGGTCAACCTGTCGCCGGTGTTTGGGGTGTACGCCGGCGGCGGCGGCCCGACCGCGGTGCTGGACGAGGTGTGCACGACCGAGCCGGCGCTGGACCGCGTCGACGAGACGGGTGTCCGGCACCGGCTGTGGCCGGTCACCGACCCGGACCGGATCGCGGCCTGGCGCGAGCGCATGGCCGCCCAGCGGGTGCTGATCGCCGACGGCCATCACCGCTATCGCACCTCACTGGCCTACCGTGACGCCATGCGGGCCGCCGCCGGGGGCCGGCCCGGGCCGTGGGACGAGCTGCTGATGTTCCTGGTCGACGCCGACCTGCACGGCCCGGCCGTGCTGGCCATCCACCGGCTGCTGACCGACGTGAGCGGCGCGGCCGTCCTCGCCGGCCTGGAGGGCGACTTCGCCGCCACCCCGGCCGGGTCGCCGGCCGAGGCCGAGGAGCTGCTGGGTCGGCTGCCGCCCGAGGCGGTGGCGTTCGGCCTGTACGCGGGTGGCCAGAGCTGGCTGCTGGTGGCCCGCGACCCCGAGGGCCTGGCCGCCGAGGCGGGCCGCGACCGCCGCATGCTGGACGTCGAGGTCCTGCACGGGCCGGTGCTGAGCAAGCGCCTGGGCGTCAGCGACTTCGAGGGCCGGGTGGCCTACGAGAGCGACCTGCCCGCCGCCGTGGCCAAGGTCGACCAGGGCGCCGCGGCCAGCCTGGTGATCCTCCGCCCGGCCCCGTTCGGGTCCGTGGCCGAGATCGCCGCCGGCGGCGAGATCCTCCCCCAGAAGACCACGTATTTCTACCCAAAGCCTCGAGATGGCCTGGTGTTGAGGCCGCTCAACGAGCGTCCCTGATCCATGTGGGGGGAGCTCGCTCCCCCACGGCCCCAAGCAAGAGCGCCGGTGCCATGGCCCGGATGATCGCCAGGAGGTTGCCGTGAGTGTGCTCGACGCCCTGCCCGAGGGGGTCACCGGGATCGACACCCACATGGGGGGCGCCTCGGAGATCACCGCCGGCTTCCTGCTGGCCGGCGAGCGGCCGGCGCTGATCGAGACCGGGCCGGCCAAGGTGGCCGGGGCGATCGCCGACGGGGTCGCCGAGGCCGGGCTCGACCCGGCCGACCTGGCGTGGATCGTGGTCACCCACATCCACCTCGACCACGCCGGCGGGGTCGGCGACCTGGTCCGGACCTTCCCCAACGCCACCGTGGTCGTCCACCCGGCCGGGGCCCGGCACCTGGTCGACCCCGAGCGGCTGCTGGCCAGCTCGGCCCGGGTCTACGGGCCGCTGATGGAGACCGTCTACGGCGGCCTCACCCCGGTCGAGGCGGCCCGGATCAAGGCCGCCGAGGACGGCGAGGTCCTCGACCTGGGAGGCAGGCGCCTGGAGCTGCTGCACGCCCCCGGGCACGCCAAGCACCACCTGGCGGTGTTCGCGCCCGACCTGGGGGCGCTGTTCGCCGGCGACGGGGTCGGGGTGCTGCTGCCGTCGACCGGCGTGCTGCGGCCGGCCACGCCGCCGCCCGACTTCGACCGCGACCTGGCCGTGGCCAGCCTGCGCCGGTTCGCCGAGCGCAACCCGGCCCACCTGGTCCTCACCCACTTCGGTCCCATCAGCCCCCCGGCCGACCGCCTGGCCGAGGCCGAGGACAAGCTGCTGCGCTGGTGCGAGACGGCCGAGCGGGCCGCCCAGGAGCACGGCGCCGAGCTCGACCACATCGAGGCCGCCCTCCGCGAGCGCTTCGAGCGGGAGGAGGGCCACCGGGCCGCCGACCCCGAGCGGTTCGAGCTCCTCAACAGCTACGAGTCCAACGCCGCCGGCCTGCTGCGCTGGATCCAGCAGCGCCAGGCCCGGGCCGAGGGGTAGCCCCGCCGCACGGGCTGGGCGCTAGCTGGAGGCTTCCAGCCGCTCCAGGCGCTCGGCGGCGTCGTGGAAGTCGGGGTCGGCCTGGACGACGCGGGCGAACGCATCCCGGGCCCGGGCCGGGTCGCCGGCCTGCTCGGCCAGGGCGCCCTCTGCGTAGGCGAGGCGAAGGTGATGGTCGGCCAGCTCGGCCGGCCAGCGGGCGTGGCGGCGGATGAGCGCCACCCCGGCCGCCGGCTGGCCCAGGTCGCCGTAGGCCGAGGCCGCGACCAGCAGCAGCTCGTCGGCCGTGTCGGGGTCCATCCTGGACCGGTCGCTGCGCTCGAAGAGCGCGATCGCCCGCTCCGGCCGGCCCAGGGCCCGCTCGACGTCGGCCAGCATGGCATCCAGGTCGCGGCGCCCCGAGATGCGCTGGGCCGCGGCCAGCTCGGTCCGCGCCCCGCGGTAGTCCCCGGCCTGGTACAGCGCGACCCCCAGCGCCTCCCGAACACTCGCCGCCCGCGGGGCCGCCCGCTTGGCCGCCCGGGCGGCCCGCACCGCCGCCTCCGGGTCCCCGTCCTCCGACAACGCCAGCACCGCGTCGGCGAGCGCCCTGGCCGCCTCGGCGAACGCATGCGGTCGCGCCGTCTCCCGCAGCTCGTCCAGCGCCTCCCCCGGCAGCACCTCCCCCACCGCGGGTTCGGGACCGCCCTGGTCGGCGGCGCCCCGGGCGCCGGCGCCCCGGGCCTCGCCGGAGTCGCGCTCCCGGCCCGAGGTGGTGGGCCGGCCCCGGCCCTCGGCGGCGCCACGTGCCCGGGCCGGGGCGGTGGGTCGCCGCCCACCAGCCCCGGCACGCCGGTCCTGGGACCCCGATCGCCCGGCCGCGGAGCCGGATCGCCCGGCGGGGGCGCCGGAACCGCGGGAGCGGCCTCCCGACCCGGCCCGACCCGGCCGGGCGTCGCGGCCGCCGGCCGCCCGCTCGGGACCGGCGCGGCGCGCCGGCGGGTTGCGCTTGGGGCCGCTAGGGCGGCCCGAGGGGGTTGGGCGGCCCGGTCGCGGCTGGTTGTCCTCCACGGGCGGCATCTTGCCGGAACCCGCGGGAACGCGCACGCCGGACCGACCCCGGGAACGCCGACCGGACCGACCCCGGGAACGCCGAAGCGCCGCCCGATCGGACGGCGCTTCGGTAAGGGTCTCGGCGGCGACCTACTCTCCCACCCAGCTTCCCAGGCAGTACCATCGGCGCTGGAGGGCTTAACTTCCGGGTTCGGTATGGGACCGGGTGTCTCCCCTCCGCTATGGCCACCGAAACGCTCTGGAGCTCCGGCAACGCCGGAAACCTCCAGAACTACACAGCGAGCGCGCGCAACAGAAGTTAGTTGCCAAGTCCTCGGCCTATTAGTACCGGTCAGCTCCACACATTGCTGCGCTTCCACTTCCGGCCTATCAACCCGGTCGTCTAGCCGGGGGCCTTACCAGGTCGACCCTGTGGGAGATCTCATCTTGGAGCGAGCTTCGCGCTTATATGCCTTCAGCGCTTATCCCTTCCGAACGT
>Ga0307415_100001908_pt1 | contig 10241 bp, 6 predicted proteins | sample DK1Cmetagenome_FD_204524 | JGI IMG/M metagenome (GOLD analysis project Ga0307415, IMG submission 204524) | Maize rhizosphere microbial communities from greenhouse at UC Davis, California, United States - DK15-C-2 | ecosystem: Host-associated > Plants > Roots > Rhizosphere > Soil | place: USA...
CCTCGGAGATGCCCTACGACCACCACCTCACCTTCCAGGACGGTCGGCCGCTGGTCTACGACTCCGGCGACTACCCGGCCACCCTGGACAAGGTGAAGAAGCTGGTCGGCTGGGACGAGTTCGGGACGTTCCGCGAGCAGGCCAGGGCGGCCGGGCGGCGGGTCGGGATCGGCCTGGCCTGCTATGTCGAGGGCACCGGGGTCGGCCCGTACGAGGGCGCGCACGTGCGGGTCGAGACCAACGGCACGGTGGTGGTGGCCACCGGCCTGACCACCCAGGGCCAGGGCCACGAGACGGCCTTCGCCCAGGTGGCCGCCGAGGCCCTCGGGGTCCCGGTGGAGCGGGTCACGGTCGTCACCGGCGACACCCGCCGCTTCAAGTACGCGGTCGGGACCTTCGCCAGCCGGGCCGCGGTGATGAGCGGCAACGCCGTCGCCCTGGCCGCCGGCAAGGTCCGGGCCAAGGCCCTGCGGATCGCCGCCGAGGCCCTTGAGGCCGACCCGGCCGACCTCGAGCTGGCCGACGGGACGGTCAGGGTCAAGGGAGCCCCCGAGCGCGAGCTCGCCCTGGAGACGGTGGCGGTGCTGGCAAACCCCCTGCGCTACGCCTTCGACGAGCAGGCCAGGCTGGCCACCCAGTTCGTGGTCGGCCGGGGGGTCGAGGACCCGCCGGTGGCCGAGGACGACGAGCCGGGCCTTGAGGCGACCGACTGGTACTCGCCGGTCCGGTCGACCTTCGCCAACGGGGCCCACGCGGTGGTGGTCGAGACCGACCCGGAGACGGCCGAGGTCCGCATCCTCAGGTACTGCGTTGTCCACGACTGCGGGCGGCTGATCAACCCCCGCATCGTCGAGGGGCAGGTCCACGGCGGGGTCGCCCAGGGCGTCGGCGGGGCCCTGTACGAGCGGATGGTCTACGACGAGAACGGCCAGCTGCTCAACGCCTCGTTCATGGACTTCCTGATGCCGTACGCCTCCGAGGTCCCCAAGGTCGAGACCGACCACCTGGAGACGCCGTCCCCCCTGAACCCGCTCGGCATCAAGGGCGCCGGCGAGGCCGGCACCATCCCGGGGGCGGCGGTGCTGGCCGCGGCCATCTCCGACGCCGAGGGGTTCTTCCTCGACACCATGCCCATCTCCCCGTCGGAGCTGTGGGCCCTGCGGGAACACCACGCCCGGAAGGACGACCGATGAGGATCGCCGGCAACGCCACCCTCCACGCCCCCGTCGAGACGGTCTACGCCGCCCTCCAGGACCCGGCCGTGCTGGTCCGGACCATCCCCGGTTGCGAGCGCCTCGAACAGGTCGGCGAGGACGCCTACCAGATGACCGTCACCGCCGGCGTCGCCTCGGTCCGCGGCACCTACGCCGGCGACGTCCGCCTCACCGACCAGAACGCCCCCCACGGCTTCGTCCTCAGGGCGAACGGTTCGGGCACACCGGGCACCGTCTCGGCGAACGTGACTGTCGGCCTCACCCCCGGCGACAACGGCACCACCGTCCTCACCTACGACGCCGACACCACCATCGGCGGCATGATCGGCGGCGTCGGCCAGCGCCTCCTCACCACCGTCGCCAAACGCACCGCCACCGAGTTCTTCACCGCCGTCAACCAGACCCTGACGGGCGAGGCGGTGGAGGCGGCGGCGCCCCTCACCCACACCGGCCCCGGCGAGGTGGGCGCCGTTCCCACCAGCACCGGTGGGGCGGGGGCGCCGGCCCGGGCAGGTGGCGGAGGGGCCGGGCCGCTTGTGCACACCGCCCCCGCGCGACGAAGCACCCGCGGGACCCCGGGCGGCGAGTTCGCCGCCGGCGTGGCCCTCGGCGCCGCCGCCGCCCTGCTCGGCGCCCTGGTCGGAGGCTACCTGGCCCGCCGCGCCCAGCGGCGCTGACCCCCATGCGACCCTTCACCGCCGCCGCCGTCCAGGCCGCCCCCTGCCCGGACCCGCTCTCGGCCGCCACCATCAAGGCGAACCTCCACACCTGCGTCGACCTGGTCGACCGCTGCGTGGCCGCCACCGGCGCCGAGCTGGTCGTCCTCCCGGAGTCGGCCACCACCGGCTACACCCCCGGGGTCGCCCCGGCCGCCCTCTGGGACCTGGTCAGCGACGTCCCCGGCCCGGTCACCGAACCGCTCCAGGCCGCGGCCGCCCGCCTCGGCGTCCACCTCGTCGCCGGCACCTACGAACGAGGAGCCGACCACGGCACCGTCCACAACACCGCCGTCCTCATCGGCCCCTCCGGCGACGTCCTCGGCAGCTACCGCAAGACCCACGTCTTCTACCTGGAGGACCGCGACGCCGGCGGCTGGGTCACCCGCGGCGACGAGGCCGTGGTGGTCGACACCGAGCTGGCCCGGATCGGCCTGCTCATCTGCTACGACGGCGACTTCCCGGAACTGGCCAGGGCCGAGGCCGTGCTCGGGGCCGAGGTCCTGTGCCGCCCCTCGGCCCTGCTGCGCTCGGCCGACATCTGGGAGCTGACCAACCGGGCCAGGGCCTACGACAACCACGTGTACGTGGTCGGGGCCAACGCCACCGGGTCCGACCCGGCGGGGACGCTGTACTTCGGCAACTCGATGATCGTCACCCCGGTGGCCGAGGTGGTGGCCAGGGCCGCCTCCCACCAGGGCTGGTGCAGCGCCCGGCTCGACCCGGCCACCGCCATGGCCACCGTCACCCCCGGCTCCAGCGTCCCCCAGCGCTTCGACCACCTCGCCGACCGCAACCTGGCCATGGTCGAGCGCCACCTGGACGACCTGCGCCGGCCGGCCAAGACGAGCTTCCCCCACCCGCCGCCCGAGCGATGACCACTCCGCGCCGGATCCGGGTCGGGGTCGACACCGGCGGCACCTTCACCGACGTGGTCGCCTTCGACGAGGACACCGGCGAGCTGGCCGCCGTCAAGACCCCCTCGACCCCGGCCGACCCGGCCGAGGGGTTCCTGGACGGGGTGGCCAAGGTCCTGGCCGTCCTTGGCGTCGGCGCCGAGGCCGTCACCGCCGTCTGCCATGGCACCACCGTGGCCACCAACCAGCTGCTGGAGGGCAAGGTCGGCCGCCTCGGCTTCGTCACCACCGAGGGCTTCGGGGCTCTGCTGGAGATCGCCCGCCAGAGCGTCCCCGACGGCTACGGCAACAGCTACTTCTGGGTCAAGCCGCCCCGGATCGTCCCCGCCGACCTGGTCAGGACCGTCGGCGGGCGCCTCGACCACACCGGCGCCGAGCTTCGCCCGTTTGACTCGGCCCGGGCCCGCGCGGTCGCGCGGTTCCTCCACGACCGGGAGGTGGCCGCCGTCGGGGTCTGCTTCCTGCACGCCTACGCCAACCCGGCCCACGAACGGCGCATGCGCGAGATCCTGGCCGAGGAGCACCCGGAGGCCGCCGTCTCGCTGTCCAGCGAGGTGCTGCGCGAGTACCGCGAGTACGAGCGGGCCATGACCACCCTGGTCGACGCCGCCGTCAAGCCCCGGGTCGGCCGCTATGTGGCCACCATCGCCCGCCGCCTCCAGGAGCTGCCCCGGCCCGGTTCCCCGGACCCCTCCGGACCTCGGCCGGTGCCGTTCTATGTGATGCAGTCCAACGGCGGGGTGCTGTCGGCGGCCGAGGTCGTCCACCAGCCGGTCTCGACCGTGCTGTCCGGGCCGGCCGCCGGGGCCCTTGGGGCGGCCATGGTGACCACGGCGGCCGGGTTCGAGCGGGTGCTGACCCTTGACGGCGGCGGCACCTCGACCGACGTCAGCGTCGTCCTGGGCGGCGAGCCGACAATCACCACCGAGGGCAGCGTCGGCGGCTACCCGTCCAAGATCCCCATGATCGACGTGGTCACCGTCGGCGCGGGCGGCGGGTCGGTGGCCTGGCTGTCCCGCGAGGGCGGCCTCAAGGTCGGCCCGCGCTCGGCCGGGGCCGACCCGGGCCCGATGTGCTACGGCCGGGGCGGCACCGAACCGACAGTGACCGACGCCAACCTGGTCCTGGGGCGGATCCCGCCCCACCTCCTCGGCGGCGAGGTCCCCCTCGACCCGGCCGCCGCCTCGGCCGGGCTGGAGGCGCTCGGGTCCAAGCTCGGCATGGACCTGGCGTCGGTGGCCGCCGGGGTGCTGGAGATCTCGGCCTGGAACCAGGCCAACGCCCTGCGCCAGGTCACCGTCCAGCGCGGCCTGGACGTCCGCGACTTCGTCCTGGCCACCTTCGGCGGGTCGGGGTCGCTGGCCGTCTGCCGGCTCCTCGAGCTGCTCGGCCTGCCCGCCGCCGTCGTCCCCCGCGACCCCGGCAACCTGTCGGCCTTCGGGCTGCTGACCGTCGACGTCAAGAACGACGAGGTCCAGACCGCGGTCGCCCGCCACGCCGACCTCGACCCGGCCACCGTCGCCGCCACCCTGGCCGCCCTCCAGGAACGGGCCGCCCGCTCCCTCGACGCCGAGGGCTTCCCCCGCCCCGCCCACCGCTACCTGCGCTCGGCCGACCTGCGCTACTTCGGCCAGGCCTTCGAGGTCCGGGTCCCGGTTCCCGACGGCCCGGTCGACACCGCCATCACCGAGGCCACCGTCGCCGCCTTCCACGACGCCCACCAGCGCCTCTACGGCTACGCGTTCCGCGACGACCCCACCCAGCAGGTCGAGTGGGTCAACCTCCGCATCACCGGCGTCGGCCCCATCCACCGCCCCACCCTCCGCCCCCTGCCGCCCGGCGCCACGGCTGGGCCCGTGGGCTCCCGGCCCGCCTGCTTCGACCCATCGAGTGGCTATGTCGACACGGCGATCTATCGACGGGAGGACCTGGGGCCCGGGGACCGGGTCGAGGGGCCGGCGGTGGTGGAGGAGTACGGGGCCACCGTCCCGCTCCACCCGGGGTTCGGGGCCGAGGTCGACCGGTTCGGCAACCTGGTCGTGACCCCGGAGGGGTCCGGGGAACCCCGAAGGGTGCCCCGGTGAATCGGGGCGCCTCATGAACGGGCCCGACCCGGTCACGCTCGAGATCGTCGAGGGGACGCTGGCCTCGATCGAGCGGGAGGTGGAGACGGCGATCGGGCGGACGGCCAGGTCGCCGATGATCCGGGACGCGCACGACTTCCGGGCCGGGATCCACGACGCCCGGCTGCGCAAGCTCACCGGGCGGTCGTACTCGGCCCTGGTGCATCCGGTGGTCCGGGACTTCCCGCTGGAGACGATGCGGCCGGGGGACGTGTTCTTCCACAACGACGTCTACCTGTCCGAGGGCGGCATCGGCCACCTGCCCGACCTGTGCGTGACCGTCCCGGTGTTCTCCGCCGGCCGGGTGGTGGCGTTCGTGCAGGCGTTCGGGCACCACGACGACATCGGCGGGGCCGTGCCCGGGTCGATGCCGTCCCACGCCACCAGCGTGTTCGAGGAGGGGCTGATGGTCCCCCCGATCCGGCTGTGGGACGCCGGCGCCCCCAACCGGGCCGCCCTCACCATCATGACCCGCAACTCGCGCATGCCCGACTCGCTGGCCGCCGACCTGGACGCCGAGTGCTCGGCCTGCCTGATGGGCGCCCGCCGCCTGGCCGAGCTGTTCGAGCGCTACGGCGCGGCCACCGTCGAGGCCTGCTTCGACGCCATCGTCGACACCACCACCGAGGCGTTCCGCCGCGAGCTCCTGGCCCGCATCCCCGACGGCACCTGGGCCTGGGAGGACTACGCCGAGCACGACGGCGTCGACCCGCCACGCCTCCACGCCCAGCGCATCACCCTGACCAAGACGTCCGCCGACGGCGGCCGCCTGGTGCTCGACTTCACCGGGACCTCGCCCCAGGCCCGGGGACCGATCAACCACTGCGGCGACTACGCCGACGGCAACTTCCTCAAGAAGTGGCTGGCCCCGATCCTGCGCAACCTGGCCGAGTCCCCGGAGCGGGCGGCCGAGCTGGACGTCAACGAGGGCGTGGTGCCCCTGCTGGAGCTGCGCTTCCCGCCCAAGGGGACGCTGCTCACCCCGGTGTTCCCGGCCCCGACCAACGCCCGCACCTTCGTCATCCTGCGCCTGCTCGGGGTCCTGGCCGGGGTGCTGGCCAAGGCGACCGGGGGCGCCATGCCGGCCGACCAGGAGACGATCCGCTACACCGGCGTCTACGGCGACGACGCCGACGGACGGCCCTACCTGATGCGCGAGGTGCTGGGCGGCGGGTCGGGCGGCCGCCCGTATGCCGACGGCGAGGACACCGTCCATGTCGTCCCCGACTCGCGCAACATCCCGGTCGAGTTCGCCGAGTCGCGCTGGCCGTTCCTGGTCGAGCGGCTCGGCCTGGCCGTCGACTCGGGCGGCCCGGGCCGCCACCGCGGGGGGCTCGGCTACGAGAAGCACATCCGCATGCTCCGCGACGCCCACTTCATGTCGATCGCCGACCGCTCGCGGCTGGCCTGCTGGGGGGTGGCCGGCGGCCGCGCCGGGCGGCCGTTCGAGGTGGTGATCGACCCCGGCGGCCCGGCCGAACGGGCCGTCGACGCCCTGGCCGACGCCGAGCCGGTCCGGGCCGGCGAGGTCATCCGCATCCGCACCACCGGCGGCGGCGGCTGGGGCGACCCCCTTGACCGCCCCTACGACGAGGTCGTGCGCGACCTCCGCTGGAGCAAGGTCAGCCTGGCCGGCGCCCGCGACAACTACGGCGTGGTCGTCGCCGGCAACGCCGACGAGCCCGAGCTGGACGAGGCGGCCTCGGATGCCCTCAGGGCGGCCCGGCGGGCGGCCCGGACCGGCCGGGAACCGTTCTTCGACCGCGGCCCCGGGTATGCGATGCTCGCCGGGCAGCCAAGCGCTGATATCGATCAAGTTTGACAGGGTAGGGTGACCGCCATGGAGCGCAACGTCTACCTGACCGCGATCGAGCCGGGCAGTGGCAAGTCCGCGGTCGCCCTCGGGGTCATGGAGGCGCTGGCCTCGCTGGGCCGGGTCGGCTACTTCCGGCCGATCGTGGCCGGCGGTGAGCAGCCCGACAACGACATCGAGCTGATCCGGCGCTGGTACCGCCTCCCGCAGACCTACCAGGAGTCGTTCGGGGCGGTGGTCGACGACCTGTCCGCGATGAGCGACCGTGGCCGCTACGAGGAGCTGCTCAAGGGGATCCTCGACGCCTACAAGCGGCTGGACGACACCACCGACCTGATGCTGGTCGAGGGGAGCGACTTCAGCGAGGCGTCGCGGGCGCTGGAGTTCGACTTCAACGCCGACATGGCCAACCACCTCGGCTGCCCGGTGCTGCTGGTGGTGCGGGGCAGCGACCGGTCGGTGGAGCGGGTCCTTGAGGTCATGCACCTGGCCCACGGGTCGCTCACCGGGCGCGGCTGCACCATCCTGGCCACCATCTGCAACCGGGTCAGTCCCGAGCTGGTCGACGAGCTGCGCGAGCGCGTCCACGAGGTGGTTGGCGAGGAGCCGGCCTACGTGCTGCCCGAGGTGCCGGAGCTGGCCGCGCCCACCGTCGCCGAGGTCGCCAACGCCCTTGCCGCCGAGTTCCTGCGGCCGGTCCGTGGGGCCGAGGAGCCGAGCACCCGGCGCGAGGTCGGCCACGTGATCGTCGGGGCCATGAGCCTGCCCCACTTCCTCGAGCACATCAGCGACGGCGACATGATCATCACCCCCGGCGACCGGGCCGACCTGATCGTTGGCAGCCTGGCCTCCCGGTTCTCCGGCACCTACCCGAACATCGCCGGGCTGGTCCTGACCGGCGGGCTGGTCCCCGAACCGTCGGTGCTGCGGCTGATCGACGGGCTCGGCGGCTCGGAGGTGCCGGTGCTGGCCACCGGGGCCGACACCTACCGGACGGCGGCCACCGTCTCCGGGGTACGGGGGGTGCTCACCCCCGAGAGCGAGCGCAAGATCGCCGCCGCCCTCGGGGTGTTCAGCGCCCACGTCGACCGCCAGGGGCTGCTGAGCCGCCTGGCGGTCACCCGGACCGAGCGGGTCACGCCGCTGATGTTCGAGCAGCGGCTGGTCGAGCGGGCCAAGGCCGACCGCCGCCACATCGTCCTCCCCGAGGGCAGCGACGACCGGGTCCTGCAGGCGGCCGAGCAGGTGCTGCTGCGCGGCATCGCCGACCTCACCGTGCTCGGCGACCCCGACGCGATCAAGCACCGGGGCGCCGCCCTCGGCCTGGAGCTGGACGGCCTCCAGGTGGTCGACCCGCTGCGGTCGGAGTGGCGCCAGGACTTCGCCGGCACCTACTACGAGCTGCGCCGCCACAAGGGTGTGGCCCGGCCGGTGGCCGAGGACCTGATGGCCGACGCCTCCTATTTCGGCACCATGATGGTCTACAGGGACCTGGCCCACGGGATGGTGTCGGGGGCGGCCCACACCACCGCCCACACCATCCGGCCGGCCTTCGAGTTCATCCGCACCGTGCCCGGCACCTCGATCGTGTCCAGCGTGTTCCTGATGCTGCTGACCGACCGGGTGCTGATCTACGGCGACTGCGCCGTGGTCCCCAACCCCAACGCCGAGCAGCTGGCCGACATCGCCGTCGCCTCGGCGGGCACGGCCGCCCAGTTCGGCATCGAGCCGCGGGTCGCCCTGCTCTCCTACTCGACCGGCGAGTCGGGCGCGGGCAGCGACGTCGAGAAGGTCCGCCAGGCCACCGCGATCGCCAGGGAGCGCCGGCCCGACCTCCTGATCGAGGGGCCGATCCAGTACGACGCCGCCATCGACCCCGCGGTCGCCCGGGCCAAGCTGCCCGACAGCCAGGTCGCCGGCCGGGCCACCGTGTTCGTGTTCCCCGACCTCAACACCGGCAACAACACCTACAAGGCGGTGCAGCGGTCGGCCAACGCGGTCGCCGTCGGGCCGATCCTCCAGGGCCTGCGCAAGCCGGTCAACGACCTGTCCCGGGGCGCCCTGGTCGCCGACATCGTCAACACCGTGGCCATCACCGCCATCCAGGCCCAGGCGGGTCACCGATGAGTCGGGTGCTGGTGGTCAACACCGGGTCGTCGTCCATCAAGTACCAGCTGTTCGAGATGGACCCCCAGAAGGTGCTGGCCTCGGGGCTGGTCGAGCGGATCGGGGAGGCCGGGTCGAAGCTGACCCACCGGCCCGGCGACGCCGACCCGCTGGTGGTCGAGGAACGGATGGCCGACCACTCCGACGGCTTCGACCGGCTCTTCAAGGCGTTCGAGGCCACCGGCGGGCCGATCACCGACCTGGCCGGCATCGGCCACCGGGTGGTCCACGGCGGCGACCGGCTCACCGCCCCGACCCTGGTCGACGACGCCGCCATCCAGGCCATCGCCGACCAGGCCCCCCTGGCCCCGCTGCACAACCCGCCCAACCTGCTCGGCATCAGGATCGCCATGGCCAGCTTCCCCGAGACCCCGCAGGTGGCCGTGTTCGACACCGCCTTCCACCAGACGATGCCACCCCGCGCCTACCGCTACGCCCTGCCCGCCGACCTTGCCGGCGAGCTGCGCATCCGCCGCTACGGCTTCCACGGCACCTCCCATGCCTACGTCAGCCGCAAGGCGGCCGAGCACCTGGGCCGCCCGGCCGGCGAGCTCAACCTGGTCACCCTGCACCTGGGCAACGGGGCCAGCGCGGCCGCGGTCGCCGGCGGCCGCTGCATCGACACCTCGATGGGCCTGACCCCGCTGGAGGGCCTGGTCATGGGCACCCGCAGCGGCGACCTGGACCCGGCGGTCGTGTTCTACCTGCACCGCGAGGCCGGGCTGTCGGTCGACGACATCGACGACCTGCTCAACAAGCGCAGCGGCATGCTCGGCCTGGCCGGGGCCAACGACATGCGCGAGGTCGCCCGCCTGGTCGCCGACGGCGATGAGGCGGCCACCGAGGCCCTGGACGTCTACTGCTACCGCATCCGCAAGTACGTCGGCGCCTACACCGCCGCCCTCGGCCGGCTGGACGCGCTCGTGTTCACCGCCGGGATCGGGGAGAACAACGACGCCGTCCGCGCCGGCGTCTGCGAGGGCCTGGAGGGCCTCGGCGTCGCCCTCAACGCCAAGCGCAACAAGGGCCGCTCCAAGGGCCCCCGGACAATCTCGGCCGACGACAGCCCGGTGGCCGTGCTGGTCGTGCCCACCAACGAGGAGCTGGAGATCGCCGAGCAGACCCTGGCCGTCGTCGGCGGGTAGCTCACCGGGCCGGCGGGCGCAGCCAGACCGACGCCCGGGTCGGCTGCATCGTCTGGTCGGCCACCCCCACCAGCTCGGCGGTCAGGGCGTCCAGGTCGACCTGCTCGCGCAGCCGGGCGCTGAACCCCTGGATGGTCCGGGCGGCGT
>Ga0307415_100001909_pt1 | contig 10240 bp, 12 predicted proteins | sample DK1Cmetagenome_FD_204524 | JGI IMG/M metagenome (GOLD analysis project Ga0307415, IMG submission 204524) | Maize rhizosphere microbial communities from greenhouse at UC Davis, California, United States - DK15-C-2 | ecosystem: Host-associated > Plants > Roots > Rhizosphere > Soil | place: USA...
ACGTCGCGTAGTGCGACGCGCTCGCCGAAGCGGCGCTCGACCGCCTCGAGCGCGATCATCGCTCGAGTGTCTCGGCGGCGTGCCGGAGGGTTGGCTCGACGATCGGCCACGACTGGCCGATCGCCTTCGGCGATCCGGGGAAGTTCACGATCAAGGTACGGCCACGGACGCCCGAGATGCCGCGCGTCAGGATGCCGAGGGGCGTGTGGTCGCGCGAGTCCGCGCGGATCGACTCGGCGTAGCCGGGCGCCTCGCGCTCGATCACATCGCGCGTGGCCTCGGGGGTGACGTCGTCGGGCGTCAGTCCCGTCCCGCCGGTGGTGAAGACGAACCGGACACCCTCGTCGTCGGCGAGCCTGCGCAGCGCTGCGGCGATCGCGTCGCGGTCGTCGGACACGGTCTCGTGCATCACCTCGAGCCCAGCACGCTCGCAGCACGCGACGAGCTGCGGCCCGGACAAGTCCTCACCCTCGCCGCGCGCGAGCGAGGTCGAGATGGTCAGCACGGCCGCGCGCACGGCCCTCAGCTTACGGTCAGCTCACGAACTTGATGCAGGAGCGGCGCAGGGGGTAGCGCTTGGCCGCGCTCCTCGCACGGGCTGCGGCATCGCCCACCTTCTCGCCGCGGCGCTCGGCGAGCCCTCGGCGGTGCGCTTCGACCGCATCCAACAGCGCGTCGAGCCAGTCGAGCGCGCTCCAGGTCTGGTTCACGAACCGGTCGTAACGCCTGCCGGCGTCGGGCTTGAGGTCGGCCAGGTCGCGCACGTACGGCCGAGAGGTGCGGACGAACCGTCGGCCGTGGCGGAGCACGGCCCGGCGCGTCTCCGCCTCGGTGAAACGTTTCGCATGAGGGAGGGCGTCCTCGTTCAGGTCTCTACAGATGCCGGCGGACTGGTCGATGATCTCCGGCTTGGTCAGGGAGTCCTGCGCCATTGCCGGAGTGGCCAGCGCGAGCGTACAGACAACGAGTAGGCGCCTCACCGGCTCCAGTCTGCCCGGCCCCCGGTCTTCTCAATCAGCCTGACCTCGGCGATCTCGACGCCCCGCTCGATGCCCTTGACCATGTCGTAGACCGTGAGCGCGGCGACGCTCGCCGCGGTCAATGCCTCCATCTCGACGCCGGTCTGTGCCGACGTCCGCGCCTCCGCCTCGATTGCGACCTCGGTGTCGCCAACCTCGATCCGGACGTCGACGAACGACAGCGGCAGGGGGTGGCAGAGGGGGATCAGCTCGGCCGTGCGCTTCGCGGCCTGGATCCCGGCGATCCGCGCCGTCCCGATCACATCGCCCTTCGGTGCGTCGCCGTCACGGATCGCGCGCGCGGTCTCCGGCGCGACGCGGACGACCGCCGAGGCGACGGCTCGCCGCTCCGTCGTCTCCTTGCCGCCGACGTCGATCATCCGCGCGCGGCCTTCGTCATCGAGGTGTGAGAGCTCGGCTATGCGGGTGTCGCGGTTCGCTGCGCGGCCGCGATCAGGTCGCGCACCGCCTGCTCGTCGCCCTGGCGCAGGAGCTCGACCGGGTCCGGTTCGCCGTTGACGATTCCCTCGAAGAACTGCTTGCGGTCCTGGTAGGTCGGCAGGCTGCCCTTCGCCCAGCCGCGCGCCTCGTTCAGGAGCTCTGCAAGGCGCGCGTACGGCTCGCCGTAGGTCTCGCCGATCTCGCGCTTGAGCCGCTTGGCCAGTGCTGGGCTCGCGCCCGCCGTCGAGATTGCGATCGCTAGCGGGCCGCTGCGATGGATCGCCGGAAGGATGAAGTTGCAGAGCGGGGGCACGTCGACGACGTTCACGAGCATCGCTCGCCTCTCCGCGTCCTCGAACACGCGGATGTTCATGTCGGTGTCGTTCGTTGCCGCGATTCCGATGAACGTCTCCTCGAGGTCGCCGGTCTCGTACTCGCGCTGCACCCACCGAATCGATCCCTCCTCCGCGAGCTCGCGCAGCGGCTCGATCGCGTCGGGAGCGATCAGGACGACGTCGCCGTCGCAGAGGAGCAGCCCCTCGACCTTCTCGAGCCCGACGTCACCACCGCCCACGACCACGCACCGGCGGCCGGTGAGCCGGAGGCACGCGATGTAGAACGGCGTGTCGAGCATGTCCCGCACGCAGCTCTGGTCGCAAATCCCCTTCTTGAGCTGGCAGACGCATTCCTTGCCGGCGTAGGCCTGAGCGGGCATGTAAAGAGGATACGAAGCGGCCGCTAGCGCCTGCCGGCGCCGCGCAGCATCTTCCGGCCGATCCGCGCCAGCGGGAGCGCCCCGCGCTTGAGCGCGCCCAGCTTGTCGTCGTCGCGCCCGTAGAGGAGTTGAGCGGCGGCGTGGATGCCCTTGCCGAGCGACTCGTCGTATGGGTGCCACCAGAAGTTGCGAGTCAGCGACGGCTCCCACGCGATCTGCTTGACGTCGACGCACTCGTAGAGGCCGAACTTCGAGTGCGCGCGACCGAGCCCCGAGTTCTTGACGCCGCCCCACGCGCACTGCATCGCGCCGTGCGTGTACATGTGGTCGTTGATCCAGACCATCCCGGACTCGACCCGGCGTGCGACGCGCTCGCCCTTTGCGCGGTCGCAGGTCCATACCGACGCGCCCAGGCCGAACTCGGAGTCGTTTGCGAGCCGGATCGCCTCCTCCTCGGACTCGACGGTCACGATCGGCACCACCGGGCCGAAGATCTCCTCGCGCATGATCCGCATGTCATGCGAGACGTTGGTCAGGACTGTCGGCGCGAACCACGGGCCGTCGTCAACCGGGCCACCGCACTCCAGCTTCGCGCCGTTCGCGACGGCGTCGTCGACGAGCTCGCGCACAAGCTCGAACTGATCCTTCGAGACCATCGGGCCGATCTCGGTGTCCCACTCGACGGGATCGCCCACGCGAAGCTTCCGCGCGCCCTCCACGACGCCGGCCGTGAACCGGTCGGCGATGTCGCGCATCACGTACACGCGCTCGATTCCGGAGCACGTCTGTCCCGCGTTGGCAAACCCGCCCCAGAGGCAGCCCGCGATCGCGTTGGGAAGGTTCGCGTCGGACAGGACCAGCTGGGCGTCCTTGCCGCCGAGCTCGAGGACGCAGCCCTTCATGCGCTCGGCGCACGCGATCCCGACGCCGCGCCCGACTTCCACCGAGCCGGTGAAGAAGATCTTCGCGGCGCTGGACTCGACCAGCGCCTGCCCGACCTTGCCGCCGCCGTGCACGGTCCGGACGAGCCCCTCGGGCAGGCCCGCACGTTCGAAGACCTCGCGAATCCGCTCCCCGATGATCGCGGTGAGCGACGCCGGTTTGAGCACGACGCCGTTGCCGGCCATCAGGGCCATCGCGACCTCGCCGAACGGGATCGACCAGGGGTAGTTCCAGGGCGCGATCACGCCGACGACGCCGAGCGGCTCGTAGAAGAACCGGTGCCGCTTCTGCAGCAGGAAGAGCTGCGGCGTCTTCACGCGCTCGTCGGCGAGGATCTTCGGCCCCTCGTCGGCGATCCAGTGGAGCGCGTCGATCGTCGGGACCAGCTCCATCACGTACGCCTCGTTGCGCGGCTTGCCCTGCTCCCGCGCGAGCAAGGCCGAGAGATCGTCGAGCCGGTCGATGATCACCTGCGCGGCGCGTCGCATGTAACGGGCGCGCTCCTCCAGCGGGAGCTGCGCCCAGAAGGGCTGCACGCCCGCGACGTCATCGACGACCGCCTGCACCTGCTCCGGGGAGACTGTCGGGACCGAGCCGATCGGCTCTCCCGTGCCGGGGTTGAAGGATCGGAGGACGTGGCCGTTGGTCTGCGCGCCGGCCCGGGCGCTGGTGGCGGCTTCCATGCCGGGCATTATGAGTTACTGAGACCGGAGGTCTCAGTTGACAACAGCACGCGGGCAGGATGCCCGCGGAGCTATCCCTCGGCGTCAGGCGGCCCAGCTGGTGCGGGCCGGCAGCTTCGCGTAGGCGACCGCGTGCCCGTCCTCGATCTCGCGGATCGTGGGCCCGATCGACCCGAGCACCCTCAGGACGGCCGGGCTCGAGTCGAGCATCTCCGCCTTCAGGTGGGTCGCGCCGCGGGACTGCGCGAGCGAGGCGATCGCCTCCGCGACCAGCTTGCCGATGCCGCGGCTCTGGTGCGCCTCCTCTACGACGAGCCCGATTTCAGCGATCCCCGTCGAGAGGAAGCCAACATCGCCCAGGCCGATGACCTGCTCGCCGCCCTCGCCGGGGGCGGTTGCGGCGATCACCAGCCGCGCGCGCGGGTCGTAGAAGGTGAAGTGGTCGACCGCCGCCTCCGGGACGCGCGGCATGGGCGACAGGAACCGCCGCTGGCGCGTTTCGGGGGAGAGCCGCTCGAGGAAGTCGCGCACGCGGGTGGAATCGCTCGGCCTGGTCAGGCGCAGGCGCACGGGCAGCCCGCCGTCCAGGTGATGGATGGTGGCGAGCAGCGTGCCGGAGTCGGCGAGTCGGTTTTCGGGAGTCCTACGAGCCATGGCAAGCGAGGCTGGAGCCCTGCTCTCAAGCCTTTGTGAAGAGATCGGCAAATCCCCCTGATTGCACAGGTTTCGTGTGACTCACCTCACGCAGGGGCCCTAGGTGAGGATGAAGCAGTCGTAGCGGTCGTGGGGCGCGCCGAGGTCAGCCACGACGATCCCCGGGCCACCGGTCCGCATGCAGACCCTGTCGGCCTGACTCAGCTCGCGGTCGGTATATGACTGGCCGACACGGGAGCAGCTGTAGGAGCCGGCGCCAGTGCCGAAACTTCCTCCCTGGCGCTCGCAGAGCCTCTGGGCATGGCCGAAGAGGCCGGGGGGCGCGGCGGTGGCGCTGGACGCTCCGACTCCGAGTGCAACCAGCACGGTCGTTACTGCAATGAGTCGACGCATCGGGTAGGCCTCCTAGAGGGGCAGCGGCGGTCCACTGCCCAACCTACATGCGGTCGGGTGTTGGCGCCAGCCGGTGATACTGCATGGGGTGTCCCAGGAATCGATCGAGTTCGTCCGCAGTCGCTTGGAGGAGTTCATCCGCACTGGGGATTTCCACTCTGAGGACTTCGATGAGGGGTTCGAGTTCGACAACTCGAACGCGATGATCGACGCGGACACCTATCGCGGACCCGCGGGCCTGCGTGAGTACTTCGCGCTCCTGCGCCAAATGTGGGAGCAGTTCCGGTTCGAGCCACAGGAGTACATCGACGCGGCTAATGGCCACGTGGTCGTGCCGATGCGCCTGATCGCGGTCGGCAGGGACGGGGTCGAGACCGTCGCCCACTCGGCCGTCGTCTACACCGTGCGCGACGGCAAGCTGGCCCGCGCGAAAGCGTTTCAGAGCAAGGGTGACGCCCTAAAGGCCGACCGCTAACGGTCGCGAGCGCGGCGGATTGCCTCGAGCCGCTCCTTAAGCGCCCGCTCCTCGCCGTGCTCGGACAGCTCGAGGAAGCGCTCGCCCTCAGCCTCGGCAGGCTTCAGCTCCTGTGGCGAAACGCCCTCCGGGCGGTCGTGCGGGTAGTCGTAGCCCGCGCCGTGGCCGAGATAGCGCCGCGGCAGGTCGTAGCCGGCGCTGCGCAGGTGGTCCGGCGGCAGCGGCGCCCCGTGCTCGCGCACCCATGCTCGCGCGGCCTTGAGGGCCTGATACGACGCGTTCGACTTCGGCGCGAGCGAGAGGTAGACGGCGGCCTGTGCGAGGTTGTGCGCGCACTCCGGCAAGCCCACGTGCTCGACCGCGTGTGCGGCCGCGACCGCGACCTGGAGCGCACGCGGGTCGGCGTTGCCGATGTCCTCGCTCGCGAGGATCACCATCCGGCGCGCGATGAAGCGCGGGTCCTCCCCGCCCTCGAGCATGATCGCGAGGTAGAGCAGGGACGCATCCGGGTCCGATCCGCGCGTCGCCTTGATCCAGGCGGAGATCGTGTCGTAGTGGCGGTCGCCGCCCTTGTCGTAGAGGACGGCCTTGCGCTGCATCGCGTCCTCGGCGACCGCGACGGTCACCGTGTCCTCGCCGGCGGTCTCGACAGCGACCTCGAGCGCGGCGAGCGCCGCGCGCGCATCACCGCCCGACCGCGCGGCTAGGAACTCGAGCGCGTCGTCGTCGACTCGGCCTGCCCCGCCCAGCCCGCGCTCGTCGGCGAGCGCACGTCGCAGCAGGGCGAGGACATCCTCCTCGTCCAGCTTGCGGAACTCGTACACCTGCACGCGCGAGACGAGTGCCGAGTTGACCTCGAAGTACGGGTTCTCGGTCGTGGCGCCCACCAGTGCGACGAGCCCCTCCTCGACCGCGGGCAGCAGTGCGTCCTGCTGCGCCTTGTTGAAGCGGTGGATCTCGTCGAGGAAGAACACGGTGCCTTCGCCGTTCGCACGCCGGCGGTGTTCGGCCCGCTCGAGGACGTCGCGCACCTCCTGCTTGCCGGCGTTGACTGCCGAGGCCTCCTCGAACGCCGCGCGCGCGTTGCTTGCCAGCATCCGCGCGAGTGTCGTCTTGCCGGTGCCGGGCGGCCCGTACAGCACCATCGAATGAGCCCGTCCCTCCTCGATCGCCGAGCGGAGCGCCGACCCCTCGCCGAGCAGGTGCTCCTGGCCGACGAACTCGTCGAGCGTCTCCGGCCGCATTCGGGCTGCGAGCGGCTGATCCGCCGCGGGGACCCTGGTCTGGCCGCGCGGCGCGTCGTCGCCCGTGTCGAAGAGTCGATCTGCCATCAGAGACAGGATGTCGAGGTTGCCATCAGAGCGCGGACAGGATGTCCGCGGATCAATCCACTGGCCAGGGAAGCGGGGCCTGCTCGAACTCGGGCTTGAGGCCGCGCTGGTTCCACGCGTCCTCGAAGCTGTCCGTCTCGTTGTCCACGGACACGCCGTGACGGGCCGCGACTTCGCTCACCGGATAATGCAGTCCCGGCTGTTCCTTGCGACCGCCGACCATCAGGATCGAGCACGGGCCGCCGCCCGCGCCAATCAGCACGTGCGCCGTGCCAGGTGGGCAGTGGAGGAAGTCCCACTGGCCGAGGGTGACCTCCTCGTCGTCGACGACCGCCAGGCACTCGCCGGCCAGTACGAGGAAGAACTCCTCCGCGGCCTCCGAGTGGTACAGCGCGGTCGGCTGTCCCGGCTCCACGACGCGCACGTTCACCCCGAAGTCCTCGAACTTCTCGCGCGGATAGGCCTCGCCGAAGAGGAAACCCAGCCCGAGGACCGGGTGCTTCATCGCCTGGGCTTCGCGCAGGCTGCCCGTGATCCAACTCGATTCGTTCATGCACCAGGTTCTACTCTCTCCTGCGTGCCCGAGCCAGCGCAGCTCGAACGCCGGACCACCGAGCTGCTCCAGCGGCTGATCCGCTTCAACACGGTGAATCCGCCCGGGGACGAGCAAGCCGCGCAGGAATTCCTGCGCGACACGCTGGCGACGGCCGGCTTCGAGTGTGACCTGCTCGCCGCCGTCGACGGCCGCCCGAACCTGATCGCGCGACTTCGGGGCAGCGGTGACGGCCCGACGCTCTGCCTCTGCGGCCACGTGGACACGGTCCTGGCGGATCCGGGTGACTGGTCGCTCGACCCCTGGTCGGGAGAGCTGAAGGACGGCTGCGTGTGGGGCCGCGGCGCGCTCGACATGAAGAGCCAGGTCGCCGCTGAGGTCGCCGCGGCCGCGTCGCTGGCCGAGGAGGGGTGGCGGCCGGCAGGCGAGCTCCTCGTCGTCATCACGGCCGACGAGGAGGCGGGCGCGGAGCACGGTGCGCAGTGGTTGTGCACCGAGCACGCCGACAAGGTCCGCTGCGACTACATGGTCAACGAGGGCGCCGGCGAGATCGTCAATTTCGACGGACGCCGGGTCTACGGGGTGTGCGTCGCCGAGAAGGGCGTCTTCCGCTTCACGATCACGACCCACGGCGAGGCCGGGCACGCGTCGATCCCACGCATCGGCGACAACGCGCTCACGAAGCTCGCGCCCCTGCTCCAGGCGATGCGCGACCGCCAGCCCTCACTCGAGCTGAGCCCCGAGCCTGAGTCGCTCCTGACCGCGCTCGGCGTCGACCCGTCGGACCCCGAGGCCGCGATCCGGAAGGCCGCCGAGACCGACCCGCGCGTCGCGGTGCTCGTCGAGCCGCTGCTCGGCGTGACGCTGACCCCAACGATGGTCCACGGCTCCGACAAGATCAACGTCATCCCCGCGCAGGCGGCGCTGAGGGTCGATTGCCGCGTCCCACCCGGGCTCGGGCGCGAGCACGCGCTCGAGAAGATCCACGAGGTGCTCGGCGACGACGGGTGGTCGATCGAGTTCGACGATGACGAAGTCGTGGGCAACCGCTCGCCGATCGAGACACCGCTGATGGACACGATCCGCGGTTGGGTCGGCAAAGCCGATCCGGGCGCGGTGGTGGCCGCCACGAGCCTGCCCGGGTTCACGGACTCGCGCTGGTGGCGCGAAGCGTTCCCGGAGTGCGTCGCGTACGGGTTCTTCCCGCAGCGGCAGATGGACCTGTTCGAAGCCGCACCGCTCGTGCACGGCGCCGACGAGCGCGTGCCAGTCGCCGACCTAGGCTTCGCAGCCGATGCATACGTCCACATCTGCCAGGAGCTCCTGTCGTGAGTGAGGAGAAGCTCAGGCTCGGGGGAATGGCCCTGCGCAATGGGCTGCTCGTGCACGGCCCGACGCACTGGGCGGCCGCCGTGCGAACGAAGGACGGCGAGGTGAAGGTCGCGTCTGGGAGAAAGCCGACGTTCGGCGGTGCGTTCGACCGGATCCCGGGGCTGCGCGGCGTGGCCCGCCTGGGCGAGGCGTTCGCGGTGATCCCGCTGGTCAAGCGCGCGCTCCCGGAGGCGCGCCTGCCCATGCAGGACGCGCGCACGCTCGGCGCGATGGCCGGTGCGGCGGCCGCGGGGCGCGCGTTGCGCCGCACGGGCCCGCGAACGCTCGCGCGCGAGACGGGGGTCGCGCTCATCAGCCTGGCGCCGGCGGTCCTCGCGCTGCGGCAGGGCGACCTCGCCTCATGGCACGGCGTAGAGCACAAGGCGATAGCCGCATACGAGCAGGACGGCGATACCGCCGACGCCCAGAAAGAGCACGATCGCTGCGGGTCGAATCTGGTGGCGCCGATGCTGGCTGCGACGGCCGCCGGGAGCGTCGCGGTCCGGAAGGTGGGACTGCGCGGGCCGGCGGCGGAGGGAGCCGTTGCGCTCGGGTCGCTCGCCGTGGCGGTCGAGCTCTTCGGCTGGTCCGAGCGGCACGCCGACACGGCGCTCGCCAAGGCGCTCCGGCGGCCGGGTTATGAGATCCAGCGCCTGGTCGGGACCCGCGAGCCGACCGACGAGCAGATCGAGGTCGGGCAGGCGGCCCTGGCCGAGATCCTGCGCCGCGAGGCTGGCGCCGAGTAGGGTCGCGACCCCATATTCGCCTGTCTGGACGTTTGTTCGTAACGCTTTTCCGGCCACGCGCCGACAATTCACCCAGTGACTGAAGTCATCGCTATGTCCTGGGACGGCGTCCAGCAGTGGATGCTCACGTGGCTGCCCCTGATCTTCATGGGCCTGATCGCGGTCGTCCTGCTCGGGATGTTGCGCTTCATGCCGCGCACGAAGCCCGAGGAGATCAAGCCGGACTCGAAGTCCTCGGTGCGGTGGGAGGACGTGGCCGGCGTCGAGGAGGCCAAGGCGGAGCTACGCGAGATCGTCGACTTCCTGCGCGATCCCAAGCGCTTCCGCAAGCTCGGGGCGAAGGTCCCGAAGGGCGTCCTCCTGCACGGCCCGCCGGGCACCGGCAAGACGCTGCTCGCGAAGGCCGTCGCGGCCGAGGCGGGCGCCAAGTTCTACGCACAGTCGGCGGCGTCGTTCGTCGAGATGTTCGTCGGCCTCGGCGCCGCGCGCATCCGGCGCCTCTTCCGCAAGGCGCGCAAGTCGCGCCCCGCGATCATCTTCATCGACGAGCTCGACGCGGTCGGCGCGACGCGCGGGAACGACATCTCGGGTGAGAAGGACCAGACGCTCAACCAGCTGCTCGTCGAGATGGATGGGTTCGGCGGCGCCGACGACCTCGTTGTGATCGCCGCGTCGAACCTGATCGAGAAGCTCGATCCCGCCCTGATGCGTCCGGGCCGATTCGACCGCCAGATCTTCGTCGCACCGCCCGACCTCGCGGGCCGCGTGGAGATCCTCGAGGTGCATTCGAAGAACAAGCCCGTCAACGACGTCGATTTCGACATCGTGGCGCGGCAGACCGCCGGGCTCACCGGCGCCGACCTGGCGAACATCTGCAACGAAGCGGCGATCTTCGCCGGCCGCAAGGGCCGCGACGT
>Ga0307415_100001910_pt1 | contig 10239 bp, 6 predicted proteins | sample DK1Cmetagenome_FD_204524 | JGI IMG/M metagenome (GOLD analysis project Ga0307415, IMG submission 204524) | Maize rhizosphere microbial communities from greenhouse at UC Davis, California, United States - DK15-C-2 | ecosystem: Host-associated > Plants > Roots > Rhizosphere > Soil | place: USA...
ACGTGCCACCCGACGTCAAGCGCCGCCGGCTGAACCAGCTGCTCGCCGTCCAGGAGCGGATCGGGCTCGAGCGGAACGAGGCCTGGCTGGGCCGCGAGGTCGAAGTCCTCGTCGATGCCGTCGCGCAGACGCGGACGCACGACCACGATGCCGGTCCCGAAACCGGCGGGCCGCGCGTGACCGGACGGACCCGCGGCAACAAGCTGGTCCACCTCGTGGGCGACGCGTCGCTCGTCGGCCAAGCGGTGCGCGTCCGGATCGACCACGCCGGCCCGTACGCGCTCCGGGGCACTCTCGTCACCGACTGACACCACAACGTCCGTTGACGCCGGGGGGACGCGCCATTACCGTGCAACCCTCCGGAGGAGTTCCCTGCACGGGCCGTCCGGGTGGACGGTGGTGCGGTGCATCACGGGGTCCGTCACATGGTCGAGGAGGATTTGCGCCATGGACTTTTCCCGGCTTGATCTCGTGCGTCGATCGGCGACGCCGCTTGAACTCGATCTCGTCGAGTCGTTCGCACAAGGCCGGATCACTCGCCGCCAGGTCGTCAAGCGGGCGGCGATCATCGGACTCTCACTCCCGGCGGTCAGCATGGTCATCGCGGCCTGCAGCCAGGGCGCGCCGAGCGCGGCGCCGTCCGCGTCGGGCGGTGAGCCGAGCGCAAGCGCGTCCGCCAGCGCGTCGGCCGCCACGGGCGGGTCGATCAAGGTCGCCATCCAGCGACCGGTCCAGGTCGACCCGGTCGCCATGCAGGACCTCGGTGGCTACGGCGTCGTCGCCCAGTGCTTCGAGTTCCTGGCGACGCTCAGCAAGGACGGGTCGGACATCGAGCCGGGCCTCGCCGAGTCGTGGGAGCCGAACGCGGATGGGTCAGTCTGGACGTTCAAGCTCCGCCAGGGCGTCAAGTGGCAGGACGGCAAGGACTTCACCGCCGACGACGTCGTGGCCACGATGGGTCGCCTCGTCGCTGCCGGCAACTCGGGCCTGAAGGGCGTCATCGACGACAAGTCGACGGTCGCCACGGATCCCGCGACTGTCACCTTCAACCTGCTCAGCCCGAACGGCAACTTCCCGTATCTCGTCTCGGTGTTCAACGCCCAGACGGTCATCACCCCGAAGGACTACGCGGCGGGCACGACGCTCGATGCGATGCCCAATGGCACGGGTGCCTGGAAGCTCGAGAGCTTCGACACGGCGACCGGCGCGACGTACTCGCGCAATGACGCGTGGTGGGGTGGCCCGACGCCGCTCGATACGCTCGAGTTCCTCTTCTTCGACGAGACCGGCCCGATGGTCACCGCCTACCAGGGCGGTCAGGTCGACTGCATCGTGCAGTTCGACGTCCTGTCGGGCGAGGCGCTCATCGACGACCCGAACACGAACGTGATCGCGACCCGTGCGGCGCTGCATCGCCAGATCTGGATGCGCGTCGACGAGGGCCAGTTCGCGAAGAAGGAGGTTCGCCAGGCGCTGGCGTACTCGCTCGATCGCGATGCGATGATCCAGCAGCTGTTCAATGGCCGGGCCGACCTGGGCAACGACCACGTTATCGCCCCGATCTACCCGTACTTCGACGACAGCGTGCCGCAGCGGACGCGTGACATCGAGAAGGCCAAGTCCCTGCTCGGGGGCCAGACGATCACCGCGACATTGCACGCTGGTCAGCTACTCGAGATCCCGGACCTGGCCGTGCTCATCCAGAGCAACGCGCGCGAGGCGGGCTTCAATCTCGAGCTCGCCGTCGAGAGCCTCGACACGTTCTACGGCGCCCAGTGGTGCCCGGCCGAGCCGGCCGACCCGCCGTGCTCCGGCGCTGCCGAGCTTGGCATCGTCGACTACGGGCACCGCGCGACGCCGGACGTGTACCTCAACGCGGCGCTCAAGACGAAGGGCATCTGGAATTCGTCGCAGTACAGCTCGAAGCCGTTCGATGACGCGTTCGCGGAGTTCCAGGCGGCCATCGGCGTCGAGGCCCAGAAGGCAGCGTGCACGAAGCTCGAGACGATCCTCAACGAGGACGTGCCGATCGCCGTGCCGTACTTCTACAACTACCTGGCCGGCAGCTCGAAGAAGTACCAGGGCATCTACTCGAGCGCCCTCGGGCAGATGTTCTTCAGCGCGGCGTCACAGGTCGCCTAGATCCCGCCACAGGGGAGGGGAGCGCATGACGCGCCCCCTCCCGTCTTTTACCCGACGGACGCGTAGTCGCGAGGACGGCGTACGCCGATGATCCGCTGGCTGGCCCGAAGGCTCGTGCTCTCGCTGATCACGCTGTGGCTGCTCGCGACCATCGTGTTCGTGATCGCGAACGTCCTGCCCAACGACGTCGGGCGGACGATCGCCGGTCCGTTCGCGCCACAGGAGACCGTCGACGCGATCAACGAACGGCTCGGCACCAACGACCCGCTCCCGGAGCAGTACCTGCGCGCGATGCGCAATCTCGTCACATTCGATTTCGGGAACTCGTTCCAGAACCGCCAGCCGGTCCTGCCGGCCATCGTCGGGGCCGTCGGCCGGTCCGGGCTCCTGGCGGCCTACGCGCTGCTACTGACCATCCCGATCGCGATCCTTGCGGGACTGTTCGCGGGCAGACGCCGTGACCGATCGGCCGACCGGGCCATCGTGCTCGCCGGCGTCACGCTGTCGTCGATCCCCGAATTCGTCATCGGGACCTTCCTCGTCGTGGTGGTCGGGGTCCAGCTCAGGCTCCTGCCGGTCATCGCCCGACCGCCCGAGAACGCCAACATCATCACGTTCCTGAGCTTCCTCGCGATGCCGGCGCTGGCGATGGCGATCGTCTACTTCGGGTACATCGCCAGGATGACGCGGGCCGGGACAATCGAGGTCCTCGAGTCCGACTACATCCGGACGGCGACGATGAAAGGGCTCACGACCTCGCAGACGATGCGCCGGCACGTGCTGCGCAATGCGCTGGTCCCCACCGTGGCCGTCATCGGCGTCCAGATCGGCTACCTGTTCGGCGGGATCATCGGTGTCGAGAAGATCTTCAACTACAACGGGATGGGCCAGCTGATGCTCATGGCTGCCCAGCGCAAGGACATCCCGATGCTCACGGCCGGGGTGATCGTCATCGGCATCGTGTACATGCTCGCGACGCTCACCGCGGACCTGATCATCGCCTGGATGAACCCGCGCGCACGGCTCGAGAGCGGTCGCTGATGGACGCCACCGCGACCGTCGGGCCGGTCACGCCCGTTGGGCCGACCCTCCGCTCCGAGCGCGCGCAGGCGCGCCGAGAGACGCTCGCCCTCCTGTTTCGCAAGCCCGGCTTCCTGATCGGCGTCGTGATCCTCGCGATGTGGGCGGTGTTCGCCGTCCTCGGCGAGTCCATCGCTCCCTACGACCCGTTCAACGACTTCGCCCGTCGCCACGTGCCACCCGGCCCGGAGCACCTCTTCGGCACGGATCGGCTGGGCCGCGACGTGCTGTCGCGCGTCATCGTCGGTGCGCGGGATGTGCTGCTCGTCGCTCCGCTGGCGGCGATCCTCGGGGTCGTCGCGGGCTCGCTGCTCGGGCTGATCATGGGCTACTACCGCGGCTTCATCGACGACGCCATCAGCCGTGTCGTCGAGGCGTTCCTGTCACTGCCGGTCATCCTCGTGGCGCTGCTCACACTGGTCGTGCTCGGCTCGTCGACGCTGGTGGTGGTCCTCGTCGTCGGCATCCTCTTCACGCCGATCGTGGCACGCACCGTCCGGTCCGCGGTCCTCTCGGAGCGCCAGCTCGACTATGTCACGGCGGCCAAGCTGCGCGGGGAATCCGGCCTGTACATCATCACCCGCGAGATCTTTCCGAACGTCCTCGGGCCGATCGTCGTGGAGCTGACCGTCCGCTTCGGGTACGCGATCTTCACGATCGCAACGCTGTCTTTCCTCGGGGTCGGCATCCAACCGCCATCCCCCGACTGGGGCCTGACGGTGAGCGACGAGTACACGAACATGATCTCCGGCAAGTGGTGGCCGACGCTGTTCCCCGCGCTGGCGATCGCGAGTTGCGTGGTCGCCGTCAACCTGATCGCCGATGCCCTGCAATCATTGACCGGCGAATGAGCGCGCTACCAAACGTCGAGATCGAACCCACCCCACCGGTTCCATCGAAGGCGGCCGCCCTGAAGGTCGAGGACCTGCACCTCGCCTACGTCGTCCGCGGCATCCCGCGGCCGGTCCTGCGCGGCGTGTCGTTCGAGGTCAAGCCGGGCGAGAGCTACGGGCTGGTCGGGGAGTCCGGCTGCGGCAAATCGACGACCGCCTATGCCGCGGTCCGCTACCTGCCGCGGAACGCCCGGATCACCAAGGGCCGGATCCTCGTGGCGGGCGACGACATCGTGAAGAAGTCGGGCGACGAGCTGCGGACGTTCCGGACCCGCCACGCCTCGATGGTCTACCAGGACCCTGGCTCCGCCCTGAACCCGTCGACGAAGGTCGGACCGCAGGTCGTCGAGGCGTTCACCATCCTCGGCCAGGACCAGAAGCGTGCCCGCGACAGCGCCTTGGCGGCATTGCAACGCGTCCAGATCGCCGATCCGGAGCGCGTGATGGGCCGCTATCCGCATCAGCTGTCCGGTGGCATGCAGCAGCGCGTCGTCATCGCGATGGCGCTCGCCAGCGACCCGCAGCTCCTGGTCCTGGACGAGCCGACGACGGGCCTCGACGCGACCGTCGAGGCGAGCGTCCTCGACCTGGTCCGAGCACTCATCGCCGAGACCTCGTCGGCCGTCCTGCTCATCGCCCACAACCTCGGCGTCATCCGGACGATGTGCGATCGGGTCGGCGTGATGTACGCAGGCAAGATCGTCGAGGAGGGCCCGGCCGCGCAGGTGTTCGAGCGGCCACAGCATCCGTACACGGTCGGTCTGCTGCGGGCGCTGCCACGCCACGGCGTGACCAAGTCGGAACGGCCGCTGGCCACGATCCCCGGCACCCTGCCGCAGATCGGCACGCCACTGCCGACGTGCGTGTTCGTCGATCGCTGCCCGCTCGCCACCGACCTGTGCCGCGATGTCGATCCACCAATCGTCGATGTCGGCAACGGGCAATGGACCAGGTGCCACCACTGGGATCGGATCGGCGAGATCAAGGAGCCGGCGCCGGGCCTCGGCCAGGCGGCCATCGAACAGGGCGACATGGCCCTCCAGCTCGACAACGTCTCGAAGACGTTCCGCTCCGGTGGGCACGACGTGCCGGCGCTCGTCGGCGTCGATCTCCAGCTGTTCGACGGCGAGACGCTCGGGCTCGTCGGTGAGTCTGGCTCCGGGAAGTCGACGCTGGCGAAGACGATCCTCGGCATCGAGGGGCCGGACGTGGGCAGCCACATCACCCTCGAGGACCACGAGCTCGGGTCGCTCGCGGCGAAGCGGCCGAGCGGCGACAAGCGCCAGATCCAGATGGTGTTTCAGAACCCGGATTCGGCGCTGAACCGGGGCAAGAGCGTGCGCAGCATCCTCGGCCGGTCCGTCAGCAAGTTGACGGGGTTGAGCGGCAAGGCGGTCGACGATCGAGTCGACAAGCTGGCCGATAGCCTGCGCCTGACGCAGCGGCACCTCGATCTAAAGCCGCGCCAGCTGTCCGGCGGGTTGAAGCAGCGCGTGGCGATCGCCCGGGCGTTCGCCGGCGACCCCCGGATCGTCGTCGCCGACGAGCCGACCAGCGCGCTCGACGTGTCGGTCCAGGCGGCCATCCTCAACGTGCTGTCCGAGCTGCAAGCCGAGAGCCGGACGAGCTACCTGCTGATCTCGCACGACCTCGGCGTGGTCCGCTACCTGGCCGACCGGATCGCGGTCATGTACCTCGGTCGGGTGCAGGAGGTCGGCGACTCGGAGACGATCTTCCGTGGCCCGAACCACCCGTATACCGAGGCGCTGCTGTCCGCTGTGCCGAACATCGACGGCGAGGTGCGGACGCGTATCCGCCTCGACGGGGAGGTGCCGAGTCCGGCCAATCCGCCAAGCGGCTGCGTGTTCCACACGCGCTGCCCGCGCGTGATCAAGGGTCTCTGCGAGGTCACCGAGCCGCCACTGGCCGAGGTCGAGCCGGGGCACCTGATGAAGTGCCACATCCCACTCGAGGAGCTGCGTCGACTCCAGGCCCAGCGCAAGGAGCTGGTGGTCGAGGAGCAGTCGGTCGGCCCGGTCGAGGAGGTCTAGCGAGCGCTCGTTGCCTGCCAGTCCACGAAACGGTCGCTAGAGGACGTTCGGCGCCGCCTCAGCCCCAAAACGTTGCGTGGCAGGCAACTCCCGGACCGGCCAGGGGGTCTACAGGCTCCCGGGGAGGAACGAGCGCCCCTCGATCAGGGTCGTACTGACCCTGGAAACGACCCTAGACGTCGGAGTCCGGGAAGCTCGACTTGCGCTGCTCCATCCAGGCGAGCAGCTCCTCGTGGACGCCCTGGTCGAGCGGCGGCTCCTGGTACTCGGCCAGACGCCGCTTCCAGCGAATGTTGGCCCGCTGCGCCGCGTCCAGCGCCCCGTTCAGCTCCCACTGTTCGAAGCTGTTGTTGTCCGATAGCTCGGACCGCCAGAACGCGGTCTCGAAGTTGGCCAGCGTGTGCGGTGAGCCCAGGAAATGCTGGCCCGGCCCGCCGGCCAGCATCGCGTCCAGCGCCAGCCCGTTGTCGGACACGTCGACGCCCTCGATGTACTTGCCCGCCATCGACGCCTGGTCCTCGTCGAGGATGAACTTCTCGTAACCGATCGCCAGCCCGCCCTCGAGCCAGCCGGCCGTGTGCAGGTTGAAGTTCACGCCGGCCTGCATCGTGGCCATGAAGCTGATCGCGCTCTCGTACGCGGCCTGGTAGTCGGGCACCTTGGAGGCCGTGAAGTTGCCGCCGCTCCGGAACGGGACACCGAGCCGTCGCGCCAGGGCGGCCAAGACGAACAGCACGAGCTGCGGCTCCGGCGTGCCGAACGTCGGCGCACCCGTCTGCATCGACATCGACGACGCGAACGACCCGAAGATCACCGGCGCCCCCGGCCGGACGATCTGGCAGAACGCCATCCCGGCGAGCGCCTCGGCAAGGGTCTGCGTGGCGTCCGCCGCGATCGTGACCGGCGCCATCGCGCCGCCGAGGATGAACGGCGTGATCAGCATGATCTGGTTGTTCTCGGCATAGACCTTGGCCGAGCCCAGCATGTTGAAGTCCCACGACATCGGCGAGTTCGCGTTCGCGAGACCCATGATCACGTGCTCTTGCTCGAGCGTGTCGGCGCCGAACAGGATCTTCACCATGTCGACCGAGTCCTGCGCTCGACTCGGGTGGGTCACCGAACCCATGAACGCGCGGTCCGAGTAGCGGATATGGCTGTAGACCATGTCGAAATGGCGCTTGTTGACGGGCAGGTCGACCGGCTCGCACAGCGTCCCGCTGTCGTGATGGAGCACATGGCTCGTGTAGGCGAGCTTCACGAAGTTCCGGAAGTCCTCGATCGTCGCGTAGCGCCGGCCCTCATCGAGGTTGTGGATGAACGGCGACCCGTAGCTCGGGACGAGGACCATGTGCGGGTCGCCGATGACCACGCTCCGGGCGCGGTTCCGGGCCACCTGTGTGAACGAGCGCGGCGCGGTCGCCTGGACGAGTTGGCGGCACATCCCACGCTCGAAGCGCACGCGCGTCCCCTGCACGTCAGCGCCGGCTCCGCGGAAGATCTCGGCCGCTTCCGGGAAGTTGACGATCTCGATGCCGACCTCCTGGAGGAGCGTGTCGGCGTTGTGCTCGATCGCCTCGAGGCCATCGGTCGAGAGCACCTCGACCGGCGGCAGCGTGCGGGTCAGGTAGGGGACCGTCTCGATCGCCCTGGCGAGCCGTTCGGCGTGGCGGGCCGACCGTCCTCGACGGGTGGGTGTGGCGTGATCGACCTCTCGCGTCGCCATCGACGCCATGGTACGCGCGTCGGTCAGCCGCGCAGCGCGAGTTCGCGGCCTTCGTAGATGGCGAGGCTGGCTCGGCGGGGCGCGACGCAGTCGCCGATCGCCTCGAATGCGACGCCGCGGGCCCGAAGCTCGTCGGCGAGGGCGGTCTCGGCGACCGGCGTTTCGGCGATGACCAGCGTATCGGCCTCGAAGCGTCGTTCGGTGCCCGTGAGCGTGTCCCGGACCACGGCGGCTTCGCCGTCCCAGCCCAGCACGACCGTGTTGGGCCGCATCACCCCGCGTGCCGCCGTGAACCGACGTCGGAGCGGACCATCCGCGGCGCTGTGGTACAGGCCGCCGCCGATCACCGGCGCTGACGAGACGATCGTCACCTCATGGCCTGCCTCAACGAGGTGAAGGGCAGTCCCGAGACCACGCCAATCGCCGAGATCATCGAGGACGAGGGCCCGCTTCCCGACTGACGCGCTGCCGGCGAGCACATCGTGGATCGCGACGGCATCGGCGCGGTCCGCGCCCGGCAGGCGGTCGACCATCGGCAGGGCCCGCTGGAAGCCGGTCCCTGGCGGCCGGGAACCCGTCGCGACGATGACAAGATCCGCTCCGGCGTTGACCACGTCATCGGCGGACGCCTCGGACCCGAGCCGAACGTCCACCCCGAGGGCGGCCAGGCGCCGCTCGAACCAGGCGATGAGGTCGAGGATCTGGCGTCGCGATGGCTGGCGACCGGCCAGCCGGAACTGCCCGCCGAGCTCGTCGCCCCGCTCGAGCAGCGTCACCCGATGACCGCGCTCGGCTGCTGCTCTCGCCGCTTCCAGACCGGCCGGCCCGCCGCCGACCACGAGAACCGATCGCGCTGCCTCCGCCGCCTCGAACCGATCGCCGCCCCACAGGAACTCCCGGCCGGCGGAGGGATTGATCAGGCAGGAGATCCAGTAATCGCGTGATCGACGGCCCCAGCACAGCTGGTTGCACGAGATACAGGGACGCACCTCATCGGCGCGATCGGCACGTGCCTTCGCCACGAGATGCGGATCGGCGATCTGCCCCCGGACGATGCTCACGAGGTCGGCCTCGCCTGCCGCCAACACCGCCTCGGCCGCTTCCGGCGTCCGGATATGGCTCTCGGCCTGGACGACGGCTCGCGTGACGACCTTCTTCAGCGCCGCCGCATACGGCACACCGAGCCTCTGCTCGTACAGCGAGACCGGGATGATCGGGAAGAAGTCGAAATAGGAGCCCGTGCCGCAGGTGACGTAGTCGATCAACTCGCGCTCGTCGTGCCACCGCACGATCTCGCACAGCTCATCGATCGACAGGGTCGACTCCGAGCGCTCGTCGATGCTCACGGCGAGGCCGACGATGAAGGCCTCGCCGCACACGACCCGGATCCGCTCGAGGAGCGTGCACGAGAACCGCATCCGCGCCTCGAACGAGCCGCCCCACGCGTCCGTGCGCCGATTCGACCAGGCGGTCCAGAACTGCTCGATCAGGCCGTGATAGGCGCCGAACAGCTCGACACCGTCGAACCCCGCCTCTCGAGCCCGCCGCGCCCCGGCGACGAAGCCCCCGATGACCGCCTCGATCTCGTCCTCGGTCATCGCGTGGCTGCCGTCGGCATCGTGGTAGGACGGCAGGCCGGACGGCGACCAGTTCGGGGCGAACGAGTTGTCCGCGTCGCCGTGCTGGCCGACGTGGTACAGCTGCTGGATCATCACGACGTCGGGGTCGGCCTCCCGGCAGGCATCGATCAGCCGCCGGAAGTGCGGCACGATCCCATCGTCATTGCGGAAGTTGCCACGCGTCAGCACTGCCGTCGGGTGCACCGGCAGCGGCTCGACGACGATCATCCCGGCCCCGCCGAGCGCGCGCTCGCGGTAGTAGCCGATGTGTCGCTCGCCCGGCAGCCCGCCCTCGGCCATGTTCGCCGTGTGCGCACCGAACGTGATCCGGCTCTTCAGCGTGCGGTGCCGGATGGTCAGCGGCTCGAAGAGGTGCGGGAACGGCATCGGCCGTGCAGTATGCGGCTATGGGGAGCCTGCCACCGCTCGTCGTCCTCGCCGGCCCGACGGCCACGGGCAAGACCGAGCTCGGCATCCGCCTCGGCGAGTGGCTGATGGAGCAGGGTCGGGCGACGACCGTCATCTCCGCCGATTCGAGGCAGGTCTTTCGAGGCCTCGATATCGGGACAGCCAAGGTCTCCGCCGCCGATCGGGCGCGCGTCCCACACGAGGGGCTCGATCTCGTCGATCCGGACGAGCGCTTCGCGCTGTCCGACTACGTCGCGCATGCGACGGGGGTGCTCCGCCGACTGGCCGAGCGCGACGGTGTCGCGCTGCTGATCGGCGGGACC
>Ga0307415_100001911_pt1 | contig 10238 bp, 8 predicted proteins | sample DK1Cmetagenome_FD_204524 | JGI IMG/M metagenome (GOLD analysis project Ga0307415, IMG submission 204524) | Maize rhizosphere microbial communities from greenhouse at UC Davis, California, United States - DK15-C-2 | ecosystem: Host-associated > Plants > Roots > Rhizosphere > Soil | place: USA...
AAACAGCATAAAGAACTCACTGGCTATAAGACCGTTACAAGTTATGTAGGTAAAGGAAAAAAGAGAAAGAAGGTTACCAAAAAGGTACCCCAATACCGCTACTACTCCACGCCAAACCCTGCCAAAGGAACCGAAACCTATATATGGGGAGCCCACAAGAACGAAGACAAAGAAGTGGCCATGCGCGAAAATGCTCCTATGCTGGCCGAAGAAAACTACAAGGATAAATACGGCGACATAGACCCCAACTCACCTGAATTTATTGCTTTGTCGCTGTTGAAAACCAAACAGTTCTTCAAAAGAAGTGCTACACTTTCCGGTATGGTAGAAGAACAGTTTGAGAAAGTAGGCAGAACCAGCCGCGGCCAAAAGCAGCGCCAGGTTGGCATATGGGTGCTCCAAGCAACCGCCATGCCCAGCATTTTGGTAGAGACTGGTTATATTACCGACCGCTCTGAGGAAGATTATCTGAACAGTAAATCAGGTCAACAAGAGATTGCCCAGTGCATTACAGCCGCCGTGAAGAATTATGTTTCCTGGCTGGAAAAGCAACAATCTTCGTCTCAAAGCCATGCTTCAGTCCAATTCCTGAACAAAGACGCCGGCAATTTTCTCCAGGCTATCGAAAACCACGAACACGAACGCATGAGTCGTTAAGCCTTCATTTTGTTTAACTTATACTGGTATAATTTTTTACTGCTGTAGGGTGTATTTTTCTATACACCCTACAGCTAAGTAAAATTTATTGTTATTTTGACCCTTAATAACGCTCAAGTAAGCAAGAGTAAACACTAATGCATGAAGATTTCTAACGAAGCCAAGGTTGGTATTTTAGCCATAGCCGCGATTCTAGTTCTTGTGTTTGGATTCAATTTCTTAAAAGGCAAAAACATCTTCAGCCGCTCTCCTACCATATATGCTGTTTTTGAAAACATAGGCTCCCTTAAAAAGGCTAATGAAGTGAAGATCAATGGCCTGCCTGTAGGAACCGTCTATAATTTCATCCCTACTGATAAAGAAGTAAATCAGATTGTAGTAGAGATCCACCTGAACCGCGACATTAATATCCCCCGAAATTCTATAGCGTTTATAGACGGCGCCATTGTAGGCGACTCTTATATAAAGATAGAAAAAGGCTCTGCCAATACCTACCTGCAGCCAGGTGATACTATTACGACGCGTCTGGATCAGGGACTAATGGCTTCGCTACAGTCTCAACTCACACCAACAATCACCCGTGTCAACCAAACCCTCGATACCCTTAAGCTTACTATCGGTAACCTGAACAGCATTTTCGACCCAAACACCAACAATAACCTTCAGACCCTTATTGCCCGTTTAACCGTTACATCAGCTCATTTACAAACCATGCTGGACGCACAATCCGGCGCTTTGGCCCAGTCGCTGAACAACATGAACGCCGTAACAGGTAACCTGGCTCGTAACAACGATGCGATTACTTCTTCTATCCGCAACGTGGAGCTCACCACTTCCAACCTGGCCAATGCCCGCATACAGGAGACAGTAGCAGCACTGGAAGGGACTATTGGCGAATTGAGGACTACGGCGGGCGAATTAAAAAATAGCATCAACCGTATTAACAGTAAGGATGGTACTCTGGGCCTGCTCATGAACGACCGCCAGCTTTACGACCAATTCAGCAAGGCTGCCTTGGGTCTGGAAATACTATTGGATGATGTACGCCTGCACCCCAAACGCTACGTTAATATTTCAGTGTTTGGCGGCAAAAGCAGTAGTGAGCCCATAACTTCGCCCGCAGTAAAAGATACTGTTCCGCGTACTCATTAATGAAGCTCAGAATCCCCATAGTTTTCCTTTTACTTGTAGTTGGCATTACAGGATGGGGTCAGATGCCCTCCAGCGACTCCCTAAACCCAGTAGAAATATTGCCCGGGGTGCGGAAACTGGAGTTCCGGAAGCTGCCTGATGGCACAGAACTCCAGATCCTTGCAGGTAACGTAAAGCTTCGCCAGGGAACTACCTACTTCTATACCGATAGCTGCGTAGTAAACTCTACTTCACGTGTCTTTGAGGCTTTTGGCAACGTACACATAAATGATAACGACTCCACCCACGTTTATTCCAATTACCTGCGTTACCTTATTGATCCCCGCTATGCCTACCTGACTGGTAAAGTCAGACTAACTGATGGTCATGGTACACTTACTACCAATGAGTTGGAATACGATGTCGCCAACGGCATTGGCACTTATAGTAATGGCGGTCGTGTAGTTAGGGGCAAATCTGTATTAACCAGCAAAGAAGGCGTATACTATTCCGACGTAAAAGACATTTACTTCAGAAGTAATGTGGAACTTAAGGATCCAGCCTACTATCTGAAGACCGATTCCATGATCTACAATACGGAAACAGAAGTAGCCCGCTTTATCTCCGAAACCTATATGATCGATAGCAGCAAGCGCACTATCCGCACCTCCGAAGGCTACTACGATCTGAAAACCCGCCATGCCCAGTTTACCAAGCGCACCACCATAGAAGATAAAGGCCTTCGAATCGTGGGTGATGAAATAGCCAATGATGACGTAGCCGGCATTGTGCAGATCCGCGGCAATGGTGTATTGATCGACTCTGCCCAGGGAGTGAACATTCTGGCTAACGAGATATTTGCCAACAAAAAGACCGAAGCATACCTGGCTACCAAAAAGCCCCTAATGATCATTCGCCAGGAAAAAGATTCTATCTATGTAACAGCCGACACTCTTTTTTCTGCACGGTTAAGTGACCTGTTTAAGTTAGCGGATACTACCCTAAAAGCAGATTCAGGCAAGGTAAAGGCAAAGCAGCCCCCCAAAAAGGATAGCACCGACCGCTATTTCGAAGCCTTTCGCAATGTGCGCATCTTCTCCGATTCGGTGCAGGCAGTAAGCGACAGCCTCTTCTACTCGTTTAAGGACTCCACCTTCCGCATGTTCGATAATCCTGTTGTCTGGAGTAAAAAGAGTCAGATCACAGGCGACACCATTTATTTATATACCCGCAATAAAAAAGCCGACCGTATCCGGGTATTTGAGAACAGCTTCCTGGTAAGCGAGGTAGAGCCCTCTGTCTACAACCAGGTTAAATCCACCCGCATGGATGGCTTTTTTAAAGCTGGTGTCATCGATTCGGTGCGGGCTCGTGGCTTTGCCGAATCCATCTATTTTATACAGGATGACGACAGCGCTTACACCGGTATCAACCAAACCAAGAGCGACATCATGGATGTCTATTTCCGGGAAGGCGACCTAAATAAAGTGGTTTTCCGTAGCGCCGTAAAGGGAACGCTTTGGCCTGTCTCCCAAAAAAGACCGGGTGAAATGCGCCTTGGTGGATTTTCGTGGCACGAGGCGCGTCGTCCGAAAACCAAGTACGAACTATTTGAGTAGGCAATTAACCTCTTAAACAATAGTTTTTTCCAGTGTTTATATATAAACCACTTTCGTAATATCGTTATTACTAAAGTGGAGGATTACTTTTTATCTCCCAGCATCCGTTCCAATAAGGTTATTTTTTCCAGCAGGTCCTTATCCAGGGCTTCCCTTTGCTCCAGCGAGGAGATGGCCTGCTGGCTGATGCCCAGATCCATGGCCAAAGCTTCCTGCTTGATGCCTAAGATCTCGCGGATGCGCTTTACGTTTCTTCCGTGATGCGGGGTGGTCATGCTGTCGGTTGTCATATAAGTTACCCAATTTTTACGTGGTAGAATACAAGCGGGCACTTGTGCTCTACAAAGGTAGTTATTCAGTAAACATGTTGGGATGGGGTATTTTCACTATGCGTTTACAGGCTATTAAGCTTTAGCTAAACGTATAAGCCTTATCGTTATGTCTACTCACCCGCTACACCTGGGCCACAACCTCAAACGCCTCCGGGAGATCCAGGGGGTAAAGCAACAGGCACTGGCCTTGCAACTGGGCGAGGGCTGGAACCAAAAGAAGATCTCCCTGCTGGAGGCCCGTCCATGGATAGAGCCTGAACTGCTGCAGCAACTGGCCCGTGCGCTGGACGTGCCGGTAGCAGCCATAGAAGGCTTTCAGGAAGAAGGGCTTCGCCGCCAGCTCACCTCACCTTTGCCGGCCTTGCCTTTAGTCATAGATGGTGAAGCGAACCTGCTGGAAAAATGCCTTCAACTACAGGAAGAAAACCGAAGCCTTTACCAGCAACTGCTCCAGGCGGAAAGAGACAAAAGCAGGCTGCTCCAAAAGCTGGTGAATCAACAAAAGCGGCAAGCACCCTGCTCCCCACTACACCCACTGTCCCGGTCGCATAAAAGGGCTTCTTTACTGTAGTCAACCTATCGGCTGACTATACGGCGGCCAGCACTTTGGCACAGCCGGCATAGTTGACCGCCTCCAGTTCGCCCCGTTTGCCTGGAGCACCCATCATAATTCCTACCGTGAGCACGAGGGCAAAGTACTCATTAGGTGGAGCGGTGGGCAGGCTCAACTCCAGGGTGTGGGCCTGCGAGCCTTTAGCAGTAGGGTACCATTCGCTTTGCACTACAACAGGAAAGAGCCGCTCGTAGCCTTGGGCCGGGAGATATCCCTGGGGCGTCCAGAACACATCGGGCGCCAGTCCCAGGGTGGCTACCGCCCGGAAGTAAGGCTGCCCACCGGGCGGGGTAAAGTTGATCTGGGGCTGAAGCGAGGGTATTGATACAGTGGCATTTAAGTTTTCGCGGCTCAGAGTATACGCCACACCCCCGCGAACGGCGGCATCGAAGGGGTAGCGCCCGCTTAGATTGATGCCCTGGAGCAAATGGGGCGCTTTACTTAAATAAAGATGCCGCTTTCCAAAGGTGCTTTCCGTGTCCAGGGCTAGAAACGACTTCAAAAAGCCGGTCACCGGTCCCGACATCGGGTGATCCCTTATGGGCTCCAGGGGCTGAAAGTTGCGCCGCAGCCACTTGGAGGCAGCGGTCTGACCGCGGAACTCGAAGCAATTGCGCCGGGTAAGGGCATAGCAGTCTTTGGTAGCGATGTCTTTGGCAGAAGGCCCGTAGGGCTGGCGGGCTACAAAGTCGTCTACGCCCCGCAGGGGGTATACCGAAAGGCCGGCCCAGCGGCCGGTGAGGGGAAAAGGAGGTTTGATCCTGGCCATGATATAGTTTTTAAGGGTTAAGGAATGAATACTCTAATATAGCCTTTGACCAAGGGGGGCGTCAAGGGTGTTTTCACGGAGCATCGTAAAACTTCCGGGGTAGTGCCGGGGATGCTCCGACCCTTTAAAAGGTCGGCACACCGTCGAAGCATGGTCGGAACATCCCCGGAACATCGTCGGGGCAAATCATAGGAAAAGATAAAAGATCAGCAATAATTTGTATGTATTCATCTGAATCAGACTTTAAAAAATAGAGAATTAAGAAGCAATCAATTAGACAACAATTGTAACTATTTACAGATACAACCTGAAAAATTATAATGAGTCATGAACTTTGCAGTTCTTTTCCCGCATAAACCTGCAAATAATTATTATATGATGCGCACTTTTCCACATTTTACACCTACCCTTCAACGTTCTTGCGGTTTTGTGCAATATTTTTCTTTAGCTTAGTGCCAATTGCTGCTGTATGTTGAAAAAAGAACGACAAGCGTTCATTCTTCACCAGGTAAACCTGCGTAACAAAGTCTTGTCAACTGATCTTAGTCAATCTATAAATGTATCGGACGATACCATTCGGCGCGATCTTCAGGAACTTGCCGAAGAAGGAAAAGTAATTAAAGTACATGGCGGAGCGCTTTCCTTGTCCTTTCACCACGGGAACCTCTCCTCACAGGACATTTATAATTATACCCAAAAAAGAATAATAGCACAAAAGGCGGTTTCGCTTATCAAAGAGGGCATGTTTGTGTTAACCGGTGGAGGAACCACCATCATTGAACTGGCTAAGGCCCTACCCGTAGAATTACGTGCCACTTTTATTTCAGGAAGCATTCCGGCCATTTACGAATATATGAGCCATCCCAATATTGATGTTATTGCTATAGGAGACAAAATTTCAAAAAACTCCAAGATCACTGTTGGTCTGGAGGCCTTGTCCCGCATTAGGCAGATCAGGGCTGATGTTTGTTTTTTAGGGATCAATGCCATCAACCTCGATATGGGCGTTTCTGATAACGATCTGGATGTGGTGCAGGTAAAGAAAACAATGATCGAGTCATCCCGGCAATTGGTATGCTTAACTATATCCGAAAAACTAAACTCACAGCAACCCCTTCAGGTTTGTGAAATCGGGCAAATTGATACGCTGATTACCGAGCTTCCGCCTAGCGATTTGCTTTTGGAACCATACAGGAAGGCCGGTATCAGGGTGCTGTAGAATTAAGTATAACGATATCTCTCTGTATTAATGACTGAAGATAACTGTCTTATGTAAACTGTAATTTTAAAACTGCCATAATGAAAAATTTGCTTCTTTTAAAAACAAAAAGATTAAAGCTTTTACATTCCCTAAAGCTTAACTAATCAAATAAGATTAAACGCTTAATTGTTTTCAATTAATGACTGCTTTATAATTTCTTTACTTTCATCCCCAAATTTTCAAATTTCTGTCTATGTATGAATTGAAACGACTGCTTGTTGCTGCTATATGTCTATGCAGCTTCATAGTGGGCTTCGCCCAAAGCAAAACGATCTCAGGGCGAGTACTCGGTGACGACAACACTCCTTTAACCGGTGTAACTATCCGGGTTAAAGGCACAAACAGAAGTACTCAAACAAATGCCTCAGGCACGTATACCATCACGGCCCAGACCGGTGATGTTTTACAGGTAAGTTATGTTGGTTACGATGCTAGAGAGGTAACAGTAGGGTCTGCTACTGATTTGAATGTCTCTTTAAGCAGGGCCGACAATACCCTTGGCGAAGTAGTAGTAGCCATGGATATTAAGCGCAATCCAAAAGAGTTAGGCTACTCTGTACAAAAGGTAAGTGGTGCAGAGATTGCGGAAACGCAAAGAGAAAACTTCGTAAACAGCCTTCAGGGACGTGTAGCGGGCTTAACCCTCACGCCTACCAGTGGTATGGCTGGCGCCTCTTCCCAAATTGTATTAAGAGGTTTTAACTCTATGGCCTTAAGCAACTCTCCCCTATTTGTTATTGATGGTATAATAGTGGATAACTCCACCATCAGCGAAAACGATCCTAATACGGGTACCGGTGTGGGTCTGCAAACTGAAAACCGTTACAACGACTTTACCAACCGTATTGCCGATATCAACCCCAATGATATCGAATCAATCACAGTGCTGAAAGGCCCTGAAGCAACAGCCCTTTACGGTAGCCAGGCTAGTTCAGGTGCTATAGTAATCACAACTAGGAAAGCTGCTTCCGGAAAAGTTGGTATCACCTATGATAATAGTTTCCGTTTTCAGGAAATCACACGCATACCGCAAACTCAAAGAATATATAGCTCTGGCACCAATGGTGTTCCGCAAAACTCGTTCTCATATTTTGGCCCTGAATACGGTCCTAATACAACCATTTATGAAAATGATGTAAATGATTTCTTTAAGACTGGCTTTGCCCAAACGCACAATCTAAGCGCAGAAATAGGTAGAAAGAATTACAGCTTCCGTTTCTCCGGGTCGGCTTTGCACCAGGACGCTTCTGTTCCTAACAACCGTTATAAGCGTTATAATGCAAGGATTTCAAATAACACTAAAATTGGTAAGTATTTAGATATCTCTCCTTCTTTTTCTTATATCAAAAGCGAAACAACGCGTCCGCTGAGAGGACAAGGTGGTTATTTATTGAACTTTCTGTTATGGCCTGCTAACAACGATGTAACGAGATGGCAAAGTGAATCGGGGACCAAAATGCCTTTATTTAATGTGGATCCGAATGCTGAAGCCGATAATCCCTATTATAATGCCAATAGAAACCAGGCATGGGATGAAACCGATCGTATGATTGGTACGTTGGGTGTAAACTTTAACCCACTGAAATGGCTTTCTTTTGCCGGACGCTTTGGATATGATACATACAAAACCGACGGTTTGACCCGTTACGATTCAATGTCCAATTTACTGGCCCGTACTACTAAAGGTGCCCAGAATAACTATTACCGCAGGTATTATGGCTATAACCATACTGTTACTGCTACCGCGCGTCATACTATAGGTGACTTTACTGGGCGTTTGATGGTGGGTAATATGTGGCAGGATTACGAGACACAGATGACTACGGTATATGGTACAAACTTAACCAGTTTCAATTCTAAAGATTCATCTGTATCAAATCCAACAACTCGTCAACGCAATATTAACTGGGTACGTAATGGATTGCCAAACTACAGTATCAACCGCCAGGCTGCTTACTTTGGCGAAGCATCTATTGGCTGGCGTAACGCAGTATTCCTGACCTACTCACATCGTTTTGAAGAGTCTTCTATCTTTCCTAAAGAGTTCAGGAACTATAATTACCCTGCAGGAAGCTTAAGTATCATGCTTTCTGATCTGTTCCCATCTATTCGTGAAAATACCCAACTAGGTTTCCTGAAGATTCGTGGTTCTCTGGCCAGCACAGCCCGTTCTGGCGCTCCATATGCCAACCAGTCTATCTTTAATCAGAACACGGGTAGCGGAGGTGGATGGTACTATGGCTTTACAAATGCCAACCCTTTCCTGAGCCCTGAAAAGCAAAGTACATATGAAGTGGGAACTGAGGCCAGGTTGTACAACAACCGTTTGAATATCGATGTTACATATTACAATACAAAGAACAAGAACCTGATCGTTGAAAACTTCAGAGCTAGCTACGGTACTGGTTTTGTTTTAAACACTCTGAACGTAGGGTCTAACCAAAATACTGGTATTGAGATTTCTGTAGATGCCGTGCCTGTTCAGACCTCTAACTTACGTTGGAATACCCGTTTGAACTTTGCCCGTATGAATAATGAAGTAACTGAACTTCCTGCCAACGTACCAGAGTTCTACATTTCCGACACCTGGTTATATGCAAACGCTAGAGGTGGCCTGGTGGTAGGTGGTCCAACTACCAGCATTACTTCTTATGGCTATCAGAAAAATCAAAAAGGCCAAATCCTGATCAGTCCAACTACTGGTTTACCCCTTATCGATCAGAACTTCAGAGTAAGAGGCGACCGTAATCCGGATTTCACTTTAGGTTACCTGAATACACTTTCATATAAGAATTTCCGTTTTTCAATGCTTTGGGATATTAAAGTTGGCGGAGATATTTTCAACGGTACAGAAATGTATCTGACCCGCGCAGGAAGAAGTTTGAATACTGCCGACAGAAAGACGCCAAGGGTCATCGATGGGGTTCTTGCTGATGGCCAAGAGAATTCAGCCAATCCAACCAGAAACACTATAGCCATTGTACCCTATTACAACCAGGCTTATTATACGACCATGCCAGAAGAAGAATTCATTGAAAGAAATGTTAACTGGTTGCGCCTGAGAGACGTTTCAGTAAATTATACGTTCCCTCAAAATTCCATTAGCAATATTAGATTCTTAAAAGGTTTAAGTGCCTTTATTACAGCAAACGACTTAGTACTTATTAGCAATTACGAAGGTGCTGATCCTGCTGTTAGCGGTAGTTCAGCCGGTAGCCGTGGTGTCGGTGCTTTTGGCTTCGACTTTGGTAACGTAGGTACTCCTATCAGTTTAAACCTTGGCTTCAAGGCTAATTTTTAATTATTAAAGAAGTTTATTCATGAGAAATATATTTTTAAAAGCTGGTTTTGTTTGCCTGGCTGCAGCGACTTTTTTGTCCTGCTCTAAAAAGATTGATGAGGCATACCAAAATCCGAATGCAGATGTAAAAGTTGCTCCGGAAGAACTTTTACCTCAGATAGTATCTGCAATGGCCGCCAATTATGGAGGACATGGCACAATGCCGGACATGCGCTATATAGGTCAATATGTTCAGAACTTTTCTTTCTATCTGACAAACAGCAACTTCGACCGGATGGGCTACAACAACAGCATTGGTGACGTAGCACAATCTACCTGGCGTATGCATTATTATGACATTGGTCAAAACAACCAACGAATGATGCAGTGGGCTGCTGAAGAAGAAAAGTGGGACTATGTAGGTGTGGGCAAGGCAATTGAAGCATGGAGCTGGCTTACCCTGACAGACTATTATGAAAATGTAATCCTGAAGGAAGCCTTCAACACAAGCAAAATAACATTTGAATACAGTACTCAACCTGAAGTATATGAATACGTGAAGCAACTGTCTTGGCA
>Ga0307415_100001913_pt1 | contig 10235 bp, 9 predicted proteins | sample DK1Cmetagenome_FD_204524 | JGI IMG/M metagenome (GOLD analysis project Ga0307415, IMG submission 204524) | Maize rhizosphere microbial communities from greenhouse at UC Davis, California, United States - DK15-C-2 | ecosystem: Host-associated > Plants > Roots > Rhizosphere > Soil | place: USA...
CTCCGAGACCGTCGAGGAAGTGCCGCATCCGGAGCGGCTGGAAAGCCGGACCCGCGGCTTCGGCCGCCTCGGCAAGGTCCTCCCCGAGTGGCTCTACCAGCAGGCGATCGCCCGGCGGCCGGCCGAGCAGGCGCGCGTCAACGCGATCTTCGACTCGGCCGACGTGCTGGTGATGCCGGTGATGGGCGGCACGGCGCTGCCGGTGCGGCGCTGGGAGGGCAAGGGCGCCCTGCAGACCGTCCTCGGGATGAGCCGCTTCTATCCCTACTGCGTCCCCTGGAACCACCTCGGCAACCCGGCGATGGCGGTGCCGGCCGGCTTCTCCCCCGACGGGATGCCGCTCTCGATCCAGGTCATCGGCCGCCCGGGCGAGGAGGCGACGCTGCTCTCCCTCGCCGCGCAGATCGAGGCCGAGCGGCCCTGGGCGGACCGCCGGCCTTCGATCTCCTAGCGCTGCGCCTGGCCGGCTAGTTGAAGACTTTGCGCATCCGCGCCAGGTCGCGCATCTTGCCCCGCGGGCGGATCCGCCGCTGCAGCATCATCTTCAGCTGGTTGGCGTCCGGTTTGCCGGAGGCGATCCAGTCGGCCCAGCTCGACTCGATGACGACGTTGGGGCTCGGCGCTTCGCCCGGCTCGGCGCGGGTCGAGCCGTTGTCGAGGATCAGGTGCCACGGGTCGGCGTCGCTGAAACGCCACTGCAGCACGAACGGCGAGCCGTTGGCGGCGGCGGGGTCGGCGACGCGGCTGATCAGGTCGAAGTAGAGGCGCTGGATCTCGGGGTCCGAGCTCGGCGGCGGGCCGTCCGGCGAGCCGATCACGCCGGCCATCATCATCTCGACCTGGCGCTTGGCGACTTCCTCCTCGGAGTCCTCGGGCGGGAAGGGGAAGACGCCGGGCGGCATCTCCTCGGTCGGGAAGCCGATCGTGCGCCAGCGCTGGCGGATCAGTTTCAGCCCGAAGGCGAAGATGTCCTCGAGCGAGAAGCCGTAGCACTCGGTGTACTCGCGGTCCATGTTCGGCGGCGAGAAGACGGCCGGCCCGTAGGGGAGCGTTCCCCGCAGCAGCTCGACCACCGCGGCGCGGTTCTCCTCCCAGCCCGGCGTCGGGTCGTTGAGCAGCTCGGAGAGGACCTTGACGCCGAAGCCGATGTGGCGCTGCTCGTCGCGGGAGACGTTGGCCATCCCCGAGCTGAAGCCGGGCATCGTGTCCTCGGAGGCGAAGAAGTCCTCGATGAAGTGCTGGCCGGGCTGGGCGAGGCTGCCCTCGACGATCAGGTGGTAGAGGGTGATCGCCTGTGCGAACTTCGGCACCGAGCGGTCCTTGCGCAGTTCCTCGGCCATCACGTCGAGGCGGTCGAAGATCCCGCGGTAGCCCCAGTTCAGCTGCGGCAGGGTGGAGGAGAGGGTCTGCTGAATCGACTCGCCGCCGACGCCGATCACCTCCTTGAAGAAGCGATGGAAGAAGATCGAGTGGCGGACCTCGTCGACCTGCTGGGTGGCGAGGAAGTAGGACATCTCCTCGGTCGGGGCGGCGGTGACGTAGGGGGCGAGGGTGTCGGCCACCCGGTCCTCGCCGTAATAGAACATCGAGTAGATCCACATTGCCGAACGGCGCTGGATGTCGCTCAGCGCCTGCCAGCCGTCGCGGTCCCTGGAGAAGTCGATGTCGTAGGCGCTCCAGTTCCCCTGCTCCCAGCGGTGGTAGAGGTCCTCATAGGTGATGTTGTCCATCAGGCGCTGGGAAGCGACGCTCATCTCGTCTCCTTTTGGTGTCGCGGTAGGCCACCAAGAGACTAGCGCGATCCTGGCTAGCTGGCCAGGATCGCGCCAAGAACTTCAGTTTCGTCCCGCTATTTGACGAATTCGCGGACTTCTTTGTAGACCGTTTCGTCGCTGACGAGGGCGAGATGCGAGATGCAGGCGGTTTTGGTGTTCGTCGCCCCGCTGAGGATCACGCTTTCGTCGGGGTTGATGAATTCGTCGCACGGCGACCACCAGGTGCCGTAGTTGACGGCCCCCGGCGTTTCGTCCCCGGCGTTCAGTTCGGTGAGGAATTTCGAGCCGATCCGCATCTCCACGCAGGTGGTGGAGAAGCAGATGTTGGCGGCGCTGGTGCCGTGATTCGGTCCGCCGAAAGAGACCCAGTCGTCGACCTTTTCCTGGGCGCCCGGAACGAACTTGAGGTACCAGCGACTGTTGAGGCTGCCCATCGAGTGGGCGAGGATGTCGACCTTCGTCGCGCCGGTGCTGCTCAGCAGGCTTTCGACGCGTGCTTTGACTTCGGTTTCGCCGGTGGTTTTGTTCGAAGTCGAGGTGTTGTAGTTGTAGGCCAGCAGGTGCGAGGCCGGGTAGCCGTCTTTTTCGAACCGCGCTTTCATCGTGTTCCAGTTCGAGGCGCTCCCGTTCCAGCCGTGCACGAACAGGATCGGATCGAGGGCCAGGGAGCTGGCGGGCGTCAGCGCCGCGCCGGTGAGGCAGAGGGCGATCGCGGTTGCGAACGCCGTCAGTCGCTTACGGACCATGCTTCTCCTCCTTATGAGAGAAGCGGGACCCCGGGTCGTGGCCGGGGTCCCGCTGGACTGGGCTATTTGACGAATTCGCGCACCTGTCCGTAGACGGTGGCGTCGTTCATCAGAGCGGTGTGCGAGATGCACGCCGTTTTCGTGTTGGTGGCGCCGCTGAGTGCGACGCTCGAGTCCGGGTTGATGATGCTGTCGCAGGGCGACCACCAGGTGCCGTAGTTGACGGCGCCCGGCGTCTCGTCGGTGGCGTTCAATTCGTTGAGGAATTTGGAGCCGATCCGCATCTCGATGCACGAGGCGCTGAAGCAGAAATTGGCGGTGTCGGTGCCGTGGTTCGGGCCGCCGAGCGAGACCCAGTCGTCGACTTTCGTATCCCCGCCCAGGTTCTTGATGTAGTAGCGGGTGTTGAGGCTGCCCATCGAGTGGGCGATGATGTCGACCTTGGTCGCGCCGGTGTTTTTGAGCAGCGCTTCGACGCGCGGTTTCACCTCGGTTTCGGCGTCGATCACGTTCGACTGCGAGGTATTGTAGCTGTAGGCGCTCAAATACGATTTCGGGTAGCCGTCTTTTTCGAAGTTGCTGATCATCGTTTTCCAGACGGAAGCGCTCTCGGTGTAGCCGTGGACGAACAGGATCGGGTCCTGGGCCGAGGCGGCGGGTGCGAGGGCGGTACCGGTGATGCAGAGGGCGATCGCGGAGACGATCGCCGTCAGACGTCTGCTGACCATTTTCTCTCCTTGTTGAACGCAGGGCGCCTCCCTTTAAGCGCGCTGCTGCTGTAGTCCCCCGAACAGACCGGTTAAGTATTCGGGGGGTCCTGAGTAAAGCAGGTCTCAGCCGCTGGTGCCAGGCTCCGCGGCTGCTGGCTTCTCGATCTCCCGCTTGAGGATCTTGCCCGTCGGGCCCTTGGGGAGGTCGTCCATGAACCAGACGATCCGCGGGTACTTGTAGGCGGCGATCCGCTCCTTCACGTATTCGCTGACCTCCTCGGGAGCCAGCTCCTCGCCCTCGTGGAGGACGACGGCGGCGCCGATCTCCTCGCCCCACTCGGGGTGGGGGACGCCGAGGACGGCGGCTTCGCGGATCTTCGGGTGCTCGTAGAGGACCTCCTCGACCTCGCGCGGGTAGACGTTGTAGCCGCCGCGGATGATCATGTCCTTCTTGCGGTCGACGATGAAGAAGTAGCCGTCCTCGTCGACGCGGGCCATGTCGCCGCTGTGGAACCAGCCGCCGCGCATCGCCTCCTCGGTGGCGTCGGGCCGTTGCCAGTAGCCCTTCATCACGTTGTGGCCGCGGATCACGATCTCGCCGACCTCGCCCTGCGGCACCTCCTGGTCGTTCTCGTCGACGACCTTCATCTCCACCTCTTTCAGCGGCGTGCCGATCGAGCCGGGCTTGCGCGGGCGGCCGGGGTGGTTGCTGCTGGCCACCGGGGAGGTCTCCGAGAGGCCGTAGCCCTCCAGCACTTCGCAGCCGAAGGCCTCCTCGAAGCCGCGCAGCACCTCGACCGGCATCGCGGCGCCGCCGGTGACGCAGATCCGCAGCGAGGAGGTGTCGCAGTCCTCGCGGTCGGGGTGGTGCAGGAGCGCCCCGTACATCGTCGGCACCCCGTAGAAGTGGGTGACGCTGTCGCGCTGCATGATCTCCAGCGCCTCGCCGGGGTCGAATTTCGGCAGCAGGGTGAGGGTGGCGCCGACCCGCATCGAGGCGTTCATGCTGACCGTCTGGCCGAAGGAGTGGAAGAGCGGCAACGAGCCGAGGACGATGTCGCCCTCCTTGATCTCGCAGGTGGTCTCGGCGGCGATCTCGGCGTTGCGGGAGAGGTTGAAGTGGGTCAGCTCGGCGCCCTTCGGCTTGCCGGTGGTGCCCGAGGTGTAGAGGATCACCGCGGTGTCCTCCTCGCCGGTATCGGCGAGCTCGGCGCTCGGCTCGCGGTCGCCCAGCAGCTCGGCGAAGGATTCGGGCTCGACCTCGATCAGCTCGGTGCCGGCCTCGGCCGCGCCCTCTCGCGCCTCCTCGCCGAAGCCGTGCCAGGCGAGCAGCAGCTTGGCGCCGGAGTCTTCGAGGTAGAAGGCGATCTCGCGTCGCTTCAGCAGCACGTTCATCGGCACCACGACGCCGCCGGCGCGGAGGACGCCGTAGTAGGCGATCGGGAACTCGAGGACGTTCGGCAGCATCACCCCGACCCGGTCGCCCTGCTGGAGACCCTTCTCGCGCAGCAGCGTCGCCAGCCGGGCGCTGCGGTCGTCCAGGTCCCCGTAGGTCAGCTCCAGCGGGCCGAGTCGGACGGCGACCGCGGCCGGTTCCCTGCCGGCGCTCTCGGTGACGATCGAAGCGAGATTGAGGCCCATCTTTCCTCCCGTAAGTTTGCTTTGGCCCGCCAGCCAGTCTATGCGCAAATTCGCGGGATTCGGCTACGATGCCGCTCATGCGGGGAGCGCTCTTGACCATTGCGACGTGCCTTGCGCTGGCGATGGCCGGCTGCGGGGACGACGATTCCTCGACCACGTCGGGGGGCGACGAAACCTCTGCCGCGAAGCAGTCGCAGCCTGAAAAGCAGGCGGAATCTCAGGGGCAGAAGACCAAGCCGGAGGTGACCGTGCCGAAAGGCGCGCCGCCGAAGAAACTGGTCAAGAGCGATCTGGAAGTCGGCACCGGACCGGCCGCGAAAGCCGGCGACCAGGTGACCGTCCAGTACGTCGGTGTCGGCTACGACAGCAAGGAACAGTTCGACGCCTCCTGGGACCGCGGCGAACCGTTCTCCTTCAGCCTCGGGGCCGGGGAAGTCATTCCCGGCTGGGACGAAGGGATCGAGGGGATGAAGGTCGGCGGCCGCCGCGAGCTGGTCATCCCACCCGACCTCGCCTACGGCTCCGCCGGTTTCCCGCCCGCGATCGGCCCGAACGAAACGCTGATCTTCGTCGTCGATCTTCTCGACGTGAAGTGAAGCGGGCGCCTGCGCCGCTTGCCGAACGACTAACCGCCCAGGCTCTTGCCGGTGAGCCGCTGCGCTCCCCCGAGGCGGTCGCGGAGCGGCTGCTGGCGGTGCAGGGGCAGGACTTGCGGGGGGCGCGGCTGGCGGTGCGGGCTCGGACCAGCGGGGTGACGGCGGCCGACGTGGACCGGGCGCTGAGCGAGGACCGCTCGCTGCTGATCACCTGGCTCAACCGAGGGACCCTCCACCTGGTTCGCAGCGAGGACTACCCCTGGCTGCACGCGTTGACGGCGCCGACTCATTTCGCCAGTTGCAGGCGCCGGCTGCGACAGGAGGGGGTATCCGAGGCCACTGGGGAGCGGGCGATGGAGGTCATCGAAGAGACTCTCGCCGACGAGGGGCCGCTGAGCGGGAAGGACCTGCGAGCGCGGCTCGCGGACGCCGGCGTTCCGACCGAGGGCCAGATGTTCATCCACCTGATGTTCCTTGCCGCCGCCCGGGGGATCCTGGTCCGCGGCCCGATGGTCGGCAAGCAGCACGCCTACGTCCTCGTCCGCGACTGGCTGGGGGAGCAGAAGCCGGTCGACCGGGAGCAGGCGCTGACCGAGCTGGCCCGCCGCTACCTGGTCGGGCACGGCCCCGCCGACGACCGCGACCTCGCCCGCTGGGCCGGCCTGCCCCTGCGCGACGCCCGCGCGGGGCTGGCGGCGATCGCCCCCGAGCTGGAGGAGCGCGAGGACGGGCTGGTCGAGCTGGCGAAGCGCCCGCCGGTTGCGCCGCTGCCCCCGCCGCGGCTGATGGGCGCCTACGAGCCGGTCCTGCTCGGCTGGACCTCGCGCGAGGAAATCGTCGGCCCGCACGAAATCTTCGTCGCGGTCAACGGCCTCTTCCGCCCCTTCGCCCTGGTCGACGGCCGCACCGTCGCGACCTGGAAGCTGAGCGGCGGCAAGGTGACGATCGAGCCGCTCGGCAAGGTGACGAAGAAGGCGATGGCCGCGCTAGAAGCCGACGCCGCCGAGGTCGAGCGCTTCTTCTTTCGCTGACTTATAGGGTTTTCCCGTGGCAGCAGAGAGGATGTGGGGGCTGCACCATCGGGGAGCTCACGAGCTTGTCTCCGAGAGCTGCGTCGCGATTGGTTGGCCCGATGCCGGAGATCTCACCGATCTCCCCGACGACCGCGAGGCCTTCAAGGCGCGGCTTCGCGAGTCCTTCCCCGACAGGAGCGAGGCCTGGGTCGCGAATGCCGCGGGACAGCTTCTCCGGTTCCGTCACGTGATGGAGGTAGGAGAGCTGATCGTCTACTCGCGCAAGGCGGACCGCACCATCAACATCGGTCGCATTGCCGGCGACTACGCCTACGAACCCGGGGTGTGGGGGCGGTATCCGAATCGCCGCGCCATCGAATGGCTGAAGACGGAGATTCCTCGGGAGCGGTTCACGACTGGCTGCCTCTATGAGATCGGTTCTGCCCTCTCGGTCTACACGATCAAGGAGCACAAGCAGGAGATCCTGGCGGTGCTGGGAGAGGAGGCCGGGGCGGCGGTGGACAAGACCGCGGTGGCTCCGGGGCCGCCGCTCCCGGAGCTGGAACCCGTCTCCGAAGACGAGCCGGACGTCGAACGGATCAGCGAACTGACCGGCGACTTCATCTTCAAGGAGTTCAACACGACGCTGAAGGGCCATGACTTCGCCCAGTTCTGTGGCTGGCTCTTCGAAGCGCTCGGGTATTCCGCGCGGGTCAGCCCGCCGGGGGCGGACGGGGGCGTGGACATCCTGGCGACGAAGGATCCTCTTGGGGTGGAAAGACCGCTCCTGAAGGTCCAGTGCAAGTCCGGCACCGGCCCCATTGGATCAAGCGACGTTCAGGCGCTCAACGGCACCCTCGCCGACACCGAGCTCGGTGTCTTCATCGCCGTTGGCGGCTACACCGCACCTGCCCGGCAGGCTGCTGCGGGAATGCCGAAGATGCGCCTGATCGGCCCCGAGGAGCTGCTCGAACTGATCCTCAATCACTATCCCCAGCTGCCGGACGAAGCGAAGCAGGCAATCCCACTGCGTCGTGTCTGGATGCCGGATAGGCCATCCGCCGCGGACTGAATCTCCTCAGGCCGCTGCCGCCGCGACCGCTCATCGCTCGCCGTCGGGTTATAGGTCGAACCGGTAGCCGACTCCCCGCACCGTCTTGATCCGCCCCGCGTGCTCGGCGCCGAGCTTGGCCCGCAGCCGCCGCACGTGGACGTCGACGGTGCGGGCGCCGCCGTAGTAGTCGTAGCCCCAGACCCGGTTCAGCAGCGCCTCGCGTGAGAAGACGCGGCCCGGGTGGGTGACGAGGAAGCGCAGCAGCTCGTACTCCTTGTAGGCGAAGTCGATCGGCTCGCCGCCGACCGTCACCTGGTAGGTCGCGAGGTCGACTTCGAGCGAGCCGACGCGGATTGTCTGGACTTCATCGCCGCCGCCGACCTGCCGGCGGGCGCGAACGATCCTCGCCTCCAGCTCGGCCGGGGTGAAGGGCGAGATCAGCAGCTCCTCCGTCAGCGGCACCCGGCCTTTCAGGTCCTCCGCCCGGATCGCATAGAGGATCGGCACGTCGGCGAAGGCGACGTCCTCGCGTAGCCGCCCGCAGAGGTCCTCGTCGCCGATTACGACGGCGATGTCGGGAGGGCGGTTGGCGGCGCCGTCGCCTTCGCCCGGCCGCAGGCTGCCGTTGGCCTCGACCAGGCGCGGGGTGAAGCCCAGCTCGGCCACCTGGGAGGCCATCTGCGAGCCGCGATCGGCTTCGGGGCTGTAGATCCAGACGTCGGCCACGGCTCACAGCCACCGCAGGTAGCGGTCGCGGTCGAAGTCGGTGACGGTCGCCCGGTAGGCGTCCCACTCGCTGCGTTTGTTGGCGACGTACCAGTCGCAGAGGCGGTCGCCGAGGGTGTCGCGGGCGAGCTCGGAGCGGTCGAAGAGGGCGGTCGCTTCGCCCAGGTCCCCCGGCAGGGGCTTCGCCTCCTCACCTCGCGTCCCCGCCTCCGGGTTGAGCTGGTACCCGCGCTCGATCCCGCGCAGGCCGGAGGCGAGGACCATCGCGAAGAGCAGGTAGGGGTTGGCGGCCGCGTCGGGGGAGCGCAGCTCGATCCGCGCCGTGTCGGCTTGCCCGGGCCGTCCGGTCGGGACCCTGACCAGGGCGTTGGCGCCGTCGCGGGTCCAGTTGACGAGGCCGGGGGCCTCCATCCCGGCGGCCAGCCGCTTGTAGGAGTTGACCCACTGGTTGGAGACGGCGGCCGTCTCGGCGGCGTGGGCGAGCAGGCCGGCGAGGAACTGGCCGCCGCGCCCGTCCGCCCACTCGCCCCGCTCGTCGAAGAAGAGGTTTTCGGCGCCCTCGTAGACCGAGAGGTGGAGGTGCATGCCGCTGCCGCTGAACCCGTCCAGCGGCTTCGGCATGAAGGTGGCGAAGAGGCCGAGGTCGCGGGCGACCTCCTTGACGATGATCCGGAAGGTCGTGATCGCGTCGGCCATCGTCAGCGCGTCGGTGTGCTTGAGGTGGATCTCGTGCTGCGAGGGGGCGACCTCGTGGTGGGAGGCGGTGACGGGGATGCCGACCTGCTCGAGGTGCTCGATCGCGCGACGGCCGAAGTCGCTGACCACGTCCTGCACCGTGAGGTCGAAGTAGCCGCCGTTGTCGAGCGGGGTCGGCGGCCGGTTCGGGTCCTGCTTCTCGTCGAAGAGGAAGAACTCGATCTCGCACCCCACCTGCAGGGTCAGCCCTGCCTCCGCCGCCTGGTCGAGGACGCGGCAGAGCGCCTGGCGGCTGTCGCCGGCGAAGGGCTCGCCGTCGGGGGTGCGGAGGTCGCAGCACATCCGCGCCGCCCGCGGCTCGTTGGTCCAGGGGAGGACCTGGAAGGAGCTGGGGTCGGGCCAGGCGTAGACGTCGCGTTCGGAGCCGCGGGCGTTGGCCTCGATCGCCGAGCCGTCGACGCCGACCCCCTCCAGCAGCGCCGGTTCCAGCTCCGAGGCCGGCACCGCCAGGCTCTTCAGCGAGCCGACCACGTCGACGAACCAGAGGCGGACGAAGCGCACCCCGCGCTCCTCCACCACCCGCATCACATACTCGGCGTCCGCCTGCACGGGATCAGCCTAGGTACGGGCGGCGCAGCCGATTTTCGCCCTGTGTCCAAAATCGCGAGAGCCGGCTGCGCCGCATCGTCTGAATGTGTTTCGAGTTGGTTTCGGCGCGATCGTTTCCACCCTTTTCCTCGCTATGGCGAGGACAAAGGTGGAAACGACACGACTACACCGAGGCGTGGGCGAGGCTGGGGACCATTCGGGTCGCGAACTCCTTGCGCAGGTAGAAGAACCAGGTCATGCCCGCGAAGAGGAAGTAGGCGGCAAAGAAGACCCAGAGGGCCGGGATCGACCAGTCGACGTTGGCCTGGGCGATCGCCAGTTTCTCCGCCGGGGTCTCGGCGGCGCTGACCAGGGCGGTGACTCCGAGGCTCGCCTGCCGCAGGACCACCTGGATCAGGAAGCCGCCGAAGGCGCCGACCGCGCCGGCGATCCCGATCACCGCGGCCGCCCGGCGCTTGAAGTCGACCGCGGTGCGGGCCTCCTCGAGGCCCTCGTCCGCGGCCTTGCGGCGGCCGAGCTCGGCGAAGATCGAGGGGATCATCCGGTAGGTCGAGCCGTTGCCCATCCCGGCCAGCAGGAAGATCGCCATGAACGAGCCGAAGAAGAGCGGGAAGCTGCGGTTGCCGACCCCGGCGATCGCCAGCAGGGTGAAGCCGGCCATGCCGACGA
>Ga0307415_100001916_pt1 | contig 10230 bp, 11 predicted proteins | sample DK1Cmetagenome_FD_204524 | JGI IMG/M metagenome (GOLD analysis project Ga0307415, IMG submission 204524) | Maize rhizosphere microbial communities from greenhouse at UC Davis, California, United States - DK15-C-2 | ecosystem: Host-associated > Plants > Roots > Rhizosphere > Soil | place: USA...
CATATATCCTCATCCAGACCGAGGTCGGCAAGGCCGCTCAGGTGGCCAAGGAGATCGCCGAGATCAAGGGCGTCCAGCAGGCCGAGGACGTCACCGGCCCCTACGACGTGATCGTCCGCGCCGAGGCTCGCAACGTCGACGACCTGGGCAAGCTGGTGGTGGCCAGAGTCCAGGCCGTTGACGGGATCACCCGGACCCTCACCTGCCCGGTGGTCCACCTCTAGAGGCGTTCCACCAGCCAGTCGACCGCCCGGGTGAGGGTGTCGAGGTCGGCCGGCTCGATGGCCGGGAACATGGCGATACGGAGCTGGTTGCGGCCCAGCTTGCGGTAGGACTCGGTGTCGACGATCCCGTTGGCCCGCAGCGCCCGGGTGACGGCGCCGGCGTCGACCGTCGGGTCGAGGTCGATGGTGGCCACGGTGTGGCTGCGCATGGCCGGGTCGGTCACGAACGGGGTCGCGTACCCACGGGCCTCGGCCCAGCCGTAGACGATCCCGGCCGACTCGTCGCAGCGCTTGGTCGCCCAGCCCAGGCCGCCCTGCCCGAGCAGCCAGTCGAGCTGCTCGCCGAGCAGGAACAGGGTGGCCAGGGCGGGGGTGTTGAGGGTCTGGTCGAGCCGCGACTGCTCCAGGGCGATCCCGAGGCTGAGCATGGCCGGGATGGGCCGCCCGGAGGCGGCGATCCGCCCGGTCCGCTCGACGGCCGCCGGGGACAGGCAGGCCAGCCAGAGGCCGCCGTCGGCGGCGAGGGACTTCTGGGGGGCGAAGTAGTAGACGTCGAACTGCCGGGGGTCGACGGCCAGCCCGCCCGCCCCCGAGGTGGCGTCGACGCAGACCAGGCCGCCGGCCCCGGCCGGCCGGCGCACCTCCATGGCCACCCCGGTCGAGGTCTCGTTGTGGGTCAGGGCGTACAGGTCGACGTCCGGGTCGGGACGCGGCTCGGGGTGGCTGCCGGACGGGCTGGCGATGACCTGGGGCTCCTCCAGGTGGGGGGCGGCGGCGGCGGCGGCGAACTTGGCCGAGAACTCGCCGAACACCAGGTGCTGGCTGCGCCGCTCGATCAGCGAGAAGGTGGCCAGGTCCCAGAACAGGGTCGAGCCGCCGTTGCCGAGGGCGACCTCGTAGCCGTCGGGGAGGTCGAACAGCTCGGCCAGGCCGGCCCGGATGCGGCCGACCAGCCCGCGCACCGGGGCCTGGCGGTGGCTGGTGCCGAGGAAGGTGGGAGCGGCCGCGGCCAGGGCGTCCACCGCCTCCTGGCGGACCTTGGACGGGCCGCTGCCGAAGCGGCCGTCGCCCGGCCGCAGGTCGCCGGGAAGGACCGGGGTGGTCTCGGACATGCGGCCACTCTATCCTCGCCCGACAAGCCACTTCCCTGACGGAGGCAAGCCAGTGCCGAGGATCTCCCGCCGCGTCGCCGGCATCGCCGAGTCGGCCACCCTGGTCATCGACGCCAAGGCCAAGGCGCTCAAGGCGGCCGGGGAGGACGTGATCGGCTTCGGAGCCGGCGAGCCCGACTTCCCCACCCCCCGCCACATCGTGGAGGCGGCCGTGGCCGCCTGCTCCGAGCCCCGCTACCACCACTACACTCCGGGGCCGGGCCTGCCCGAGCTGCGGGCGGCGATCGCGGCCAAGACGGCCCGCGACTCGGGCCTGCGGGTCGAGCCGAGCCAGGTCCTGGTCACCAACGGCGGCAAGCACGCCCTGTTCGAGGCCTTCGCCACCCTGCTCGACCCGGGCGACGAGGTCCTGCTGCCCTCGCCCTACTGGGTCACCTACCCGGAGGCGATCTCGCTCTTCGGGGCCGAGCCGGTGGTCGTGGAGACCGACAAGTCGACCGGCTTCCGGGTCGGGGTCGCGCAGCTGGAGGCGGCCACCACCGACCGGACCAAGCTGCTGGTATTCGTCTCCCCCTCCAACCCGACCGGGGCCGTCTACCCCAGGGAGGAGGTGGAGGCCATCGGCCGCTGGGCGGCCGGCCGCGGGCTGTGGGTGCTGACCGACGAGATCTACGAGCACCTCGTCTACGGCACGGCCGAGTTCTCCTCCATGCCGGTGGTGGTGCCCGAGCTGTCCGACCGCTGCGTGGTCGTCAACGGGGTGGCCAAGACCTACGCCATGACCGGCTGGCGGGTCGGCTGGATGATCGGCCCGCCCGACGTGGTCAAGGCGGCCATCAACCTCCAGAGCCACGCCACCTCGAACGTGGCCAACGTCTCCCAGGCGGCCGCCCTGGCCGCGGTCTCCGGCGACCTGGTGGCCGTGGACGAGATGCGGGCCGCCTTCGACCGGCGGCGCCGCAAGATGGTGGAGCTGCTGCGGGCCATCCCGGGCGTCACCTGCGTCGAGCCCGAGGGCGCCTTCTACGCCTTCCCGTCGGTGGAGGGGGTACTGGGCCGGGAGCTGCGCGGCCGGCGCCCGGCCACCAGCATGGAGCTTGCCGACCTGATCCTGGAGGAGGCCAGGGTGGCGATCGTCCCCGGCGAGGCCTTCGGCGCTCCCGGGTATGCCCGCCTCTCCTACGCCCTGGGCGACGACGACCTGGTCGAGGGCGTCACCCGCATCGCCAAGCTGCTGGCCGAGTCGCGACCCTAGGCCGGCCGCGGGAACAGTTCCACAAGCAACTTGCACAAGCTGCTTGTGGAACCTACCCTCGGAGCATGCCCGACACCTCACCCGCGGACCCGCCGGCGCTGCGGCTGGCCATGGCCATCGCCCGGGTGCGGGCCCGCCTGCGGGAGATCGACCGCTCCGGGTCGATGGGGCTCACCCTCTCGCAGCTGGGCATCCTCAACCGCCTGCGCCGCGACGGGCCGGCGACCGCGGCCTCCCTGGCCGCCGCCGAGCACGTCAGCCAGCAGGCGATCGCCCAGAGCCTCACCGGTCTGAAGCAGGCCGGGCTGGTCGAGTCGACGCCCGACCCCGCCGACCGGCGCAAGTGCCTGCTCGAGGTGACCGACGCCGGTCACGCCCTGATCGGGTCGATCCTCGCCTCGCGCAACGCCTGGCTGGTCCGGGCGGTCGAGCAGACCATCGGCCCCGGCGAGCGGGACGCCCTCGACAGCGCGATCGCCCTGCTGGAACGGCTCGCCGACGCGCCGGCATGAGGCGGACGTTCCTGGCCCTGCGGAACCGGAACTTCCGGCTGTTCTTCGTCGGGCAGCTGATCTCCAACACCGGCAACTGGCTGACCAACGTCGCCCTCACCCTGCTGGTGCTCAAGCTCACCGGGAGCGGGCTGAGCGTCGGCGTCCTGGCCAGCTTCCAGTTCGGCCCGATCCTGCTGCTGTCGGCCTGGGCCGGGGCGATCGCCGACCGGTCGGACAAGCGGCGCCTGCTGCTGGTGACCCAGAGCCTGGAGATGGCGCAGTCGGTCGGCCTGGCCGTCCTGGCCTTCCTCCCGCACCCGCCGCTGGCCGGGTTGTACGCGCTCGCCGCATGCGGGGGGATCCTGCTCGCCTTCGACAACCCGCTGCGGCGCTCGTTCGTGACCGAGATGGTCCGGGCCGAGGACATCCCGAACGCCGTGGTGCTCTACAGCACCATCGTCAACCTCTCCCGGCTCTTCGGGCCGGCGCTGGCCGGCCTGCTGGTGGTGACGGTCGGCTACGGCTGGTGCTTCACGATCGACGCCGGCTCGTACCTGGCCGTGCTGGCCTGCCTGCTCCTGATGCGGCCGGGGGAGCTCCACCGGAGGCCGCCCGAGCCACGGGCCAGGGGTGCGGTACGGGAGGGGCTGCGCTACCTGCGCTCGGTGCCGACCCTGTGGATCAGCTTCGCCATGCTGGGAGCGATCGGCACCCTCTCCTACAACTTCGGCGTCACCCTGCCGCTGTTCGTCACCCGGGCGCTGCACAGCAGCGAGGGTACCTTCACGGTCCTGTACTCGGTCTTCAGCCTGGGCGCGGTGGTGGCCTCGCTGGTGGTCGCCCGCCGTGGGCTGGTGCGACTGCGGCACATCATCCTGGGGGCGGCGGCCCTCGGCCTGACCATGGTGCTGCTCGCGGCCACGCCGAACGTGGCCGCCGCGGTGCCGGTGGTCTTCCTGGTCGGGACGGCCAGCATCCTGTACCTGACCGCCACCACCGCGATCGTGCAGGTCGAGGCGAGACCGGAGATGCACGGCCGGGTCCTGTCGCTGCAGACGGTGGTGCTGATCGGGACCGTGCCCGTCGGCGGGCCCTTCCTCGGCTGGCTCGCCGACACCCTGGGCGGCCGGGCGCCGCTGGTGGCCGGCGGCGTCGTCAGTCTCCTGGCGGCCGTGTTCGGGTGGTGGGCGAGCCGCCGCTCAGCCGGGGCCGAGGTCGATCTCGATGACCGCCAGCGGCGTGGGGGGCTCATCGCCGTCGGTGACCGTGAGGGTGAGGGTCCTCGCGCCCTCCGGTGGCGCCGGCCGAAAGCCGAGCTGATGGACACTGACTAGACTGCCGCGGCCGCTCGCCGCACCGGTCGGCTCGTAGGCGGTGCCGGCGTCGTCGGCGACCCGCCAGTCGAGGTCGATCAGACGCCGTGGCCCCGTCGGCTCCTCGGCCAGCAGCGCGTAGCGCAGGTCGAGCCACCCCGACCAGAGCTCCAGTGAGATCAGCACCACCCGGAGGCCGTCCCCGCGGAAGACCTCGCGGGCCAGCGGCACCACCCGGACGAGCTCGGCCGGCTGGTCCTGGTAGACGCCGGGCCCGCCGACGGCCATGCCGGCGGTCACCTGCTGGCCCAGCCGGACCTGCCCGGGCGGCTGGCTGGTCCCCGCGGCGAGCTGCTCGGGCGGGGCCCCGCCGGCGTAGCCGGCCAGCACCTGGATCACCTGCTGGCGGACCCGCTCCTGGTCGGCGCCCAGCCTGACCAGGACCTCGGCGCCGACGCCCTGGCCCTCACGCAGGAGCCCGAGCAGGATGTGCTCGGTGCCGATGTAGTTGTGCCCGAGGGCCAGCGCCTCGCGCAGCGACAGCTCCAGGACCTTCTTGGCCCTGGGGGTGAAGGGGATGTGCCCGGCGGATGGGCTGTCCCCCTGGCCGATGGTCTGCCGCACCTCGTCCCGGACCGCCTCCAGCGAGACGCCCAGCTCGGTCAGGGCTCTGGCGGCGACGCCCTCCTCCTCGTGGACCAGCCCCAGCAGGATGTGCTCGGTGCCGATGTGGTCGTGGTCGAGGAGGCGGGCCTCCTCCTGAGCGAGGACGACGACCCGTCGGGCCCGGTCGGTGAAGCGCTCGAACATCGGCCACCGCCTTCCCTGCGCGCAACCCGCGCCAAGCCTACCCCTCGGCGGTCAGCGCCTGCGGACGGCGTGACGCTCCACCGCCAGGTCGACCAGGCGGGCCACCAGGTCGGGGTAGGACAGCCCGGAGGCGCCCCAGAGCATGGGGAACATGCTCTTGGGGGTGAACCCGGGGATGGTGTTGACCTCGTTGAGCAGGACCCGCCCGGTGGCCTCCTCGTAGAAGAAGTCGACCCGGGCGAAGCCCTCGCAGTCCAGGGCCTGGAAGGCGCGCAGCGACAGCTCGCGCACCCGGTCCCTGACCGCGCCGGGGACGGGGGCCGGGATCTCCAGCTTCAGCGACTCGTCCAGGTACTTGGCCTCGAAGTCGTAGAACTCGTGGCCGGGGACGACCTCGCCGACCACGCTGGCCTCGGGGGCGTCGTTGCCCAGGACCCCGCACTCCAGCTCGCGGGCGACGACGCCCTGCTCGACCAGGGCCTTGGTGTCGTGGGCGAAGGCGTCGGCCAGGCCGGCGGCCAGCCCGTCCGGGATCTTGACCTTGGAGATGCCGATGGAGGAGCCGAGCCGGGCCGGCTTGGTGAACACCGGGTAGGCGAGGCGCCCCTCCACCTCGGCGGCCACCCGGTCCGGGTCGGCCCGCCAGTCCCGCTCGGGCACGACCAGGTACGGCGCCTGGGGCAGGCCGGCCTGGGCCAGCACCACCTTGGCCATGGCCTTGTCCATGGCCAGGGCCGAGGCGAGCACGCCGCTGCCCACATAGGGCAGGTCGGCCAGCTCGAACAGGCCCTGCACGGTGCCGTCCTCGCCGAAGGGCCCATGCAGGATCGGGAACACCACGTCGACGCCACCGACACCCTGCTCGGGCCGGACCGCCAGCTCGGTCCCGGCCGCCTCGACCTCGGGGAGGGCGCCGTCGGAGGCGGTCAGCTCAAGGGGCGACCGGTCGGGCAGCAGCCAGGCGCCGGCGCGGGTGATGGCGATCGGCACCACCTCGAAGCGGTCGGGGTCAAGGGCCTCCATGACCGAGCGGGCCGACACCACCGACACCTGGTGCTCGGCCGAGCGGCCGCCGTACAGGATGGCCAGACGGGTCCTTGGCATGGGCTACGCCACCTCCAGGGCTCGGGTGAAGTCCTCGGCCAGGTCGGCCGCGTCCTCGAGGCCGACCGAGACCCGCACCATGCCCTCGCCGATCCCGGCCGCGGCCAGGGCCTCGGGGCTGAGCTGGCGGTGGGTCGTGGACGCGGGATGGGAGACGAGCGTCTCGGTCGACCCCAGGGAGGCGGCCAGCTTGGCCACCCGGGTCGCCTCGATGAACCGGCGTCCGGCCTCCCGCCCGCCCTCCAGGTCGAAGCTGAGCATCCCCGGGTCGCCGTCCAGCAGCTTGGCGGCGAGCTGGGCCGTGGGGTGGCCGGGCAGGCCGGGCCAGTGGACGCGGGCCACCCTGGGGTGGGCGTCCAGGAGCTCGGCCAGCACGCGGGCGTTGACCCCGTGGGCCCGCATCCTCAACGAGAGGGTCTTGACCCCGCGCAGGACCAGCCAGGCGGCGAACGGGTCGGGGGAGGCGCCGAGCTCGATCATGGCCCGCCAGGCGGCGTGGTGGCGTTCCGGGTCGGCGAACAGGGCCAGGCCGCCGACCACGTCGCTGTGGCCGCCCAGGTACTTGGTGGCCGAGTGGACGACCACCGCCGCCCCGTGCTCGATCGGCCGGCACAGGTACGGCGAGGCCACGGTGTTGTCGACCACCAGGGGCAGGTCGGCCGCGGCGGCGGCCTCGGCCAGGGCGGGCAGGTCGGCCACGGTCAGGGTCGGGTTGGCGACCGTCTCGGCGTAGACGGCCCGGGTCGTCGGGCGCAGGGCGGCCCGGACGGCGTCCGGTTCGCCGGCGTCGACGAAGCTGACCTCGATGCCGAAGCGTGGGGCGGTGTGGGCCAGCAGCGAGTACGTCCCGCCGTACAGGTCCCGCTGTGCGACCACGTGGTCCCCGGCCCCGGCCAGCGACAGCAGCACGGTGGCGATGGCGCCCATGCCAGAGGCGGTGGCCAGCCCCTCGGCCGCCCCCTCCAGGTTGGCCACGGTCGCCTCCAGCGCGGCCGTGGTCGGGTTCTCGTAGCGGGTGTAGACGTAGCCCTCGCGCGGCTGGTGCAGGGTGTGGGCGTAGTGCTCGGCGTCGTCGAACACGAAGGTCGAGGTCTGCCAGATCGGGGCGGCCAGGGGCGGCTCGGCCGGGAGCGGCAGGCGGCCGGCATGGATTGCGCGGGTGGCGAAGCCATCAGCCATCGGAGTTCCTCTCGCCGTGGTCGGCAGGCAGGGTATCAACCGGGGGGCCGCCGCTTCGCTCGTCGAGCCCCTCGGACCCTCCGTCAACTCCCGCGGCGGCCCTGGCGCGGGCCAGGACCCGGGCCCGGAAGCGGTTGCCCTGGGCGGCGCCGCGGACGCCCCGGACCACCCGCACCCCGCCGTCGCGACCGACCAGCCGGGTGCGCCGGCCCGACACCTCGACGGCCGACAGCTCCCCGTAGCGGTAGCGGCGGGCCCCGCCGATGCCGTGCAGCACCACCGCCTCGTCGTCCAGCTCGGCCGCCAGCACCCGCGCCCGCAGCCAGGCCACGACCAGGCTGACCAGGCCCAGGACGGCCCACAGCAGGCTGGCCACCGACAGGGACGCGGCCGCGCCCGGGCTCGACTCGGAGGCGACCAGCGACCCGGCGAGCAGCGCCGAGGCCAGGGCGAGCTCGACCAGCCCGCTGACCAGCGCGTGGGTCACGCCCCCGGGCTGGAACCGCTCGGTCATGCCGGCCCGGCCGTCCCGCCCCGGTACCAGTCGGGCGGCTCCCAGCCGGCCCTGGCCTCGGCGACCAGGCCGGCGATGGCGTCCATCACCTTGTCCTTGGCCTGGTTGATCTCGGCCAGGGAGGCGTCGGGGGCCAGGCCGAGGTCGATGGGCGGCCCGGCCCGCTCCACCACCCGGATGCCGCGCCGGAACGGCCCCAGCCTGCCCCGGGTGAAGAGCAGGTGGGCGCCCCACTGGCCGACCGGCACGATCGGCGCCCCGGTGAGGGCGGCCAGCCGGGCGACCCCGTTCTTGGCCGCCATCGGGCTGAAGTCGGGGTTGCGGGTGGTGGTGCCCTCCGGGTAGATGGCCACCGCGGCCCCCTCGCGCATGGCCTCGACGGCGTGGACCAGGGCCTGGCCGGCCCCGCGGGTCTCGCGGTACACCGGGATCTGCCCGGCCCCCCGCAGGATCGCGCCCAGCAGCGGGTTGCGGAACAGCTCCGACTTGGCCAGGAACCGCACCTGCCGGCCGGCCGTGTCGATGAACACCCCGAGGCACAGCGGGTCGAAGTAGGAGATGTGGTTGGCGGCGATGATCACCGGGCCCTGCTTGGGGATGTTGAGCAGACCCTGGCGGTCGAGCCGGACCCAGAAGCGGATCACCGGCGGCACGACGATCCTGGCCAGGGTGTAGACGGGATACCGGCGGCTGGCCATGCTCGGCGCATAGTACCGTTGCCGGCGATGCCTGTTCCCCTCGTCCCCGTGAAGGCCCTGGCCGAGGCCAAGGGCCGTCTCGCCCCCCAGGTCGGCCCGCTCCAGCGGCGGCTGCTGGCCATCGCCATGTTCGAGGACGTCGTCGCCGCCCTCCAGGCGGTGCCGGCGCTCGAGGCCCCGGTGGTCGTCTCCCCCGACCGTGAGGTGTGGCGGCGCGCCGAGGCCATGGGCTGCCGGGTGGTCCAGGAGCCGCCAGGGGCCGGCGACCTGAACGCCGCCCTGGCCGCGGCCGCGGGCAGCCTGGGCGACGGGTCGCCGCTGCTTGTGGTGGCGGCCGACCTTCCGCTGGCGTCGGCGGCCGGGCTGGAGCGGGTGCTGGAGGCGGCGGCCGGGGCGCCGGTGGCGGTGGTCCCCAGCCACGACGGCGGCGGCACCAACGTGCTCGCCTGGCGCGACCCGGCGTCCTTTGCGCCCAGCTTCGGCCCCGACTCGGCAGCGCGCCACCTGGCCGTGCCCGGTGCCGTCCGGGTCGACGAGCCGGGCCTGTCGCTGGACGTCGACACCGTCGACGACCTCCGCCTGGCCGCCGGCCGCCTCGACCCGTCCTCGGTGACGGCCCGTCGCCTCCGGGACCTCGGGGGTCCGGGGCCTCATGGAGCGAGGCGATAGGTCCCGGTGGAACGGGGATATGCTCCAGCCGCTGACCGGATCGACGAGGAGGCGTGATGCTGCAGGGCACCGTGAAGAGCTTCGACCCCGAGACCAGGGCGGCGGTCGTGCTCACCGACGCCCGCGTCGAGTACGACGTGCCCCCGGAGGCGTTCGGCGCCTCAGGGCTGCGCAAGCTCACCCTCGGCCAGCGGGTGAAGTTCCGGGTCGAGGGCGAGGGCGACGCCGCCCGGGTCACCTACGTGAACATCCTCACCCTGCCCGACCCGGCCTGAGCCGCCCCCCGGGAACGACCGAGGCCCCGCCACGGCGGGGCCTCGGGTCCTGGCGGCGCTACTTCTTCTTGCCGCTCTTGGCCTTGCTCCGCGAGCTGGCCGCCTTGGCGGTGCTCTTGGCGGCGCTGTTGCGCGACGCGGCCGCCCGGGTGGCGCCGGCCCTGGACGTCGAGGCCTTGCTGGCGCCGGCCCTGGACGCGCTGGCCTTGGCGGTGCTCGCCTTGGCGGTGGACTTGACCGGCGTGAGCTTGGGCGCGGTCGCCCGGCCGCTCACGACGTCCTTGAAGCCCTGCCCGGCGCGGAACCGCGGGACCTTGGTCGCCTTCACCTTGACCGGGTCGCCACTGCGCGGGTTGCGGGCGGTGCGGGCCTTGCGGTCCTGCCGCTCGAAGGTGCCGAAGCCGACCAGCGCAACGCGCTCGCCCTTCTTCACGGCGACCTGCGTGTGCTGGATCAGGCTGCCGAGCACCTTGTCGACGTCGGTGCGCGCGACCGCCGTGTGCTTCTGGATCGCGTCGACGAGCTCCTTGCGGTTCAAGGGCGCCTCCTTGCCCAGTAAGGGGATTTCCCCCGTCGGGACCGG
>Ga0307415_100001922_pt1 | contig 10220 bp, 6 predicted proteins | sample DK1Cmetagenome_FD_204524 | JGI IMG/M metagenome (GOLD analysis project Ga0307415, IMG submission 204524) | Maize rhizosphere microbial communities from greenhouse at UC Davis, California, United States - DK15-C-2 | ecosystem: Host-associated > Plants > Roots > Rhizosphere > Soil | place: USA...
GAGCGCCGACAGGCTGGTGATCAGCGCCGACAGCGCAGCGATGGTGGTGGCATCAACAACAAGCATGGGACCGAGCAACTCCGAGGAAAGCGTGAGCCGCTTCATGTGTCGCATTTGGTTGGCTGTAGGACAGCGAAAAGTGCGTGTTCCGCACGTCTGACAACGGACTTTATGCTAACCCCTGTTCGCGGACTCGTGCGGCCTTAGGCCTTCTGATAATCTGCTCGCCGCTCGGTGACATGCGGGCAGCCGTGCGCTGCCCCTTGAGGGAGGCGCGGATGGCCGGGCGGTTACGCCAAATCTTGCTCAGCATCGCCGGCTTACTGACCGCGCTGGTGGCGATCGCCGCTGAGGCCGCCGCACCCAACGTGGTGCCGTCGCCGCGGGTACAGGCCGCCGTGGTGGTTCGCGCGGCCCCCTCAGCGGCATCCGAACCGCTCGCGCGCTTGCGCCCGGGCGAAGCCCTGCCGCTGGCGGGCGAGATCCCCAATTGGTACCGGGTCCTGCTGCCCGACGGGAGTACCGGCTACGTCAGCAAAGCCTGGACCGATGTGGTCGCCGAGGTCGCGCCGGCCGCCCCTCTATGGCGCGTCCATTTCGTCGACGTCGGCACGGGCCTTGCCACTTTCGTCGAGGGGCCGGACTTCACCCTGGTCTACGATGGCGGCAGCAACGACGATAAGGCGACCGGCGCCGCCAATCGCTTTCTTGCCTACATCAAAAAGGTCCGCCCCGACCTCCAGGTGATCGATCATTTGATCCTCAGCCACCCGCACCAGGACCACGTCCAGCTGCTGCCCGACCTGTTCGATGCGTATCAGGTTCGCAACGTGTGGGATTCGGGCCGAGTCCACGAGATTTGCGGCTATCGAGCGTTTCTAACCAAGATCCAGGCCGAGCCGGGTATCACCTATCATGACGCGCATCCGGCCGGCGGATTGCATAGTGTCGCCCTTGCCCCCGACCCACACTGCCCCGGTCCTTCGGTACCGCTCAATGTCAGCATTCCGCATGGGGCGCCGATCGTGCGTGGGCTCGTCGTCGAACTCGGCGCCAACGCGAAGATGACCTTTCTTCACGCCGACCTCACGCATTATCCCAATGCGGTAAACCGCAACAGCTTGCCGATCCGACTGGACCTCGGCGGTGCGCGCCTGTTGTTCATGGGCGATGCCGAAGCCGGCGACCGTGACGATGAGCCGACCGATGCGCCGCGGGCGAATTCGGTTGAGGGCCAGGTCCTGACTTGCTGCGCGGCCGAGATCAAAGCCGATCTGCTGGTGGCCGGCCATCACGGTAGCAGGACATCGTCGCGCATCGCGTTCTTGAACGCGGTCGACGCCAAAATCTTTGTGATCGCCTCGGGTCCGTTCAAATACGGGCCGCGGGTGCTGCCGGACCCGTCGATCGTCACTGAACTGCGAAGCCGCGGCGAGCTGTGGGAGACCGATTTTGACGATGCGCACTGTCGCACCGACACCGCCAAGATCGGCCCCGATAACGACCAGCCGGGCGGGTGCGACAATATCATGGTGCGCGTGCCCGCAAACGGCCCGCCGCTGGTCAACTACGAACGCATCTTCGACTGATGGCCAAGCCGCCGACCGCGCGCGCCGGCCGCAACCTCGTGATCTGTTGCGACGGCACGGGCAACGAAATCGGCGTCACGATTTCCAATGTGCTGAAGCTATTTCGAATCCTCGAAAAGAGCGATCGGCAACGGGTTTGGTACAACGCCGGGGTCGGCACCATCGGCCAACAAAATCCCTGGACCCGTTGGCTCCAGAAAACCCGCGGCGTGTTTGGCCTGGCGACCGCGCTAGGCCTCGATGACGACGTCCTTGCTGCCTACCGGTTCTTATGTCTCAATTATCGGCCTGGCGACCGAGTCTATTTGTTTGGCTTTAGCCGCGGCGCCTACACCGTCCGGGCGCTGGCCGCGTTCGTTCACGTGATGGGAGTATTTCGGCCCGAACAGCTGAACATCGCCGGATACGCCTGGACGGCGTTCAAACGCGCAAGCGCCAAGGAGAAAAGCCCGGCAAGGCCGGCAACACCGCGCAGCGCCACTGCAGCGAACCCGAAACTGTCACCGCTCGAGGAGGCCTGGCACTTCAGTCGGGTTATTGGCGGCAAGCCGATTACGATCGAATTCATCGGCGTGTGGGATACCGTGGCGTCGGTGATCGTCCCGCGCTTTGAACAACTCAGCCTTAGCCTTCAGACCTTGCGGTTCACGCGGACCAATCGAGCCGTGAAGATTTTTCGCCAGGCGATGGCGATCGACGAGCGGCGCCGGCTGTTCCGGCTCAATGCCTGGACTGAGCCACAGACTCACCGCCCTATCCCCTTCAATCGCAAGTTCGATAAGCCCCAGGACATCACGCAGGTGTGGTTCGCCGGAGTCCACGCCGACGTTGGCGGCGGCTATGAAGAGCGCGAAAGCGGGTTATCCAAATATCCGCTTGCCTGGATGATCCGCGAAGCCAAAACCGCTGGCCTGAGGTGCAACCAGTCGCTGATCAATCACCTGGTCTACGGCAAGCCGAGAAAGGGCAGCACCCACCACTATGCACCGCCCGATCCCAAGGCAAAGCTTCATCGCTCCCTCACGATTTGGTGGTCTGCACTCGAGATTATCCCAAAGCTCAGCCGGTGGAAGGAATGGCCCAGCCGACCATCATTCCTCGGGCTCTACCTTCCGCTAGCCGAGCCGCGGCTGATTCCAGGGGGAGCGTTTATTCACCAGTCGGCGATCGACCGTCGCGCGGCAGGCATTGGCTATAATCCCCCCAATTGGCCCCGCTCGCCAAAGGCCGTGCCATAGCAATCTTGGCGGTGAAAGGCGGCCGGTGCACTGGGACTGAGCGGCACGACTTGGCGACCCCCAGAGAATCCGACGCGGCCCCTTCGGTTGCGCATTGACCGCGGCTGGCCGCTGCTGCCACCGTCATCCGCATGATTGATTGTCCAAGCGCCTATGTCGTTGAGGGCGATAGCTTACGGCTGCGGTGGTGAGCGGCTGCGGTTGCTCGGGATCGATGCCCCCGAACTCAGTCACTGTCCGCGCTGGCGGGTATGCGAGCGCGGCGACGGCCAAGCCGCCAAACGCAGCCTGATCGCAGCGCTTCGGCTTGGCCCCATCCGCTATCAGCCGATGACCCGTGATCGTTTCGGCCGTCAAGTCGCGGTCGTCTGGGCCGGCCGCACCAATCTCTCGTGCTGGCAGCTGAGTGCTGGCGAGGCGATCTACAAACCCGGCTGGGATAATCGTCGAATCATTGCCCGCACCTGCCACTCAAGCGGCTGACCAGCCACACCAGCGCGACCGTCCAGCCGGCCGGCAAAATCGCCGCGGTACCAATCAACAGCAAAGAGCCGGGTCGCATCGATCCTCAGGGCGGTAGGAAAGCGGACACGCTGGTTGCCCAAGCGCGCCCGCTCCCCTGTTCGATTCGGCAGCTGACACCTAACGCTGGCGCACCAAATCCTACAAGGCAAGCGCCAGTCGTATTGGGCCAGGCTGGCGGTACGGGTGCCTATTAGTGAGGCGTATAACGCGGAACGTCGTAGTCGTACTTCCGCCATTTCCCATCGCCCATATATTGCAGTCCCGTTTTGTAGCTGCAGTTGGTCACGTACGTCGCCCACAGGCGCGTGCCCGTGCGAACCAACGTCCACCCCCAGCTGGGATCGCCGTTACCTCCTTGGAGATTGCCGTCAGCATCGCGTGGCCGAGGGGGCGCTTGGCCAAAGCTACCGTGCGCGACACCGGCCGCGCGCCAAAAGTATCCTCGGGTTCCTCGTGTGAAGGTGGAGGGGCCTTCTTCAACACATTCGCCGCCGTAGACGCTGGGCTTCGGCCCCCGCTCATCCGCCTTCGCAAACCGATTCCCCTCGGGAATGTAATATTCTTCGAAGCTGGGGTGGATCTCGGCGCCGCCACCGAAGTTGCCAAGCTCGCCGCTCGGAGGCGCGGGAATGCTTGAGACAAAGGTCATCCAAGTCTGTTCGCCGGTGTCCGGGTCGGCGCGCATCAGGCTATGCAGATACCCGGGGAAGTTACCGCCGGTCCGGTACGGCGGGAATGGCTCATCGACATACCAAGCGTTCTTGTAGCGATTCCAGTCGCGGACACGTGCGTGCGCTCGCGCACCAGGTTTGCTGCGACTGGACGCGACAAATTTTGGGGGTCCTTTGAACCACTGCAGCAGTACGGCGCCTTCACGCGACTTCACCGGCCCGCGGAACAGGCCGGCGGGCATGAAGCTGTAAGAATATTTCGTAAGCTGCTCGCGTGAGGCGCCCTCGCCGATACTGAGATCGCCCTCGAGAACGACGATTTCATTATCGACTTCGTCGTAGCCGGCAGGCTCGCTCCAGCCGGCCGGGACGTACGTAATTTGCGCCACCGCGCCCATGCTTGGGGATTGGCTCAGCAGCCTCCTCTGCAAACCGCCAGGGATGCCGGGAGCGTTGAACGGCTCCCACTTCACGAACTCGATATTGGGAATGTTATGCATCAGCGAGGGACGTCCTTCGACCTCGTATCCCTTGTCAGGGACCGGGAAAGGTGGACCTTGCTTGACGGTGGGTGGGCCGAATTGTTCGGCGCCCGCGGTCGGCGCGACCATGGCGGAGCTCAGCAGCAAGGCCAACGACAAAGTCGAGAAACGCGAGCTCATCGTGCACCTCCTGAAGGCTCCGCACAGGTGTTGCGATAGCTTTCCCAATGACCGGGACCGGTGCGGTAGAGCCAGACGGCGTAAGTCTCGGAATATTGGCTAAGACCCCCGTGCGCGGTGCCGGCCGGCCGGAAAAAATAGCCATTCGGGGCGTACGCACCGGCCACCTGACCTTGCGGCAGGCACTCGGCAACCGTCATGTCACCGGCGAGTAGGAAGCCTTCTTGCCAACTCTTGCTCGACGCCCACAGCGGCAAGTCACCCTCACCGCTCATCACTGGGTAACCTCCGGGCGTCGTCATAATATACGTCTTTTGCCCGGTCTTTTTATCTAGCCGGAGCAGCTTCACCTGGATTGGAGAGTTTTTCATCACCGGTTCGTTGCGGAATTTCGGCAGGCTGCTCGGGCCGTTGGTTGGCACATCGTTGTACATCAGTCCGTCGATGGCGCTCGCGGAGTCGGTTCCCGCCCGCGATCGTGCACTCGGCACATAATCCGGGGGGGCGCTCCAGAACTGCAGGACCGTCGCACCTCCACTCGTGCCGAAGCTGTGTGCGTATCCGGCGGGATAGTAAGCGTAAGAGTACCGCCCCATCGGCTTGTTTCCGATGCTGATGCCGCCTTCCACGACAAACATCTCAAGGTCAGCGGAATGATAGCCAGGCGGCTGCTTCCAGCCGGCCGGCAATTTCGCCAAGATCGTCCTCGCGCCGGTTTTTTCATCGAAGCTCAGCTGCTTGAACTCCGCGACAGGCAATCCGGAAAAGATGAGCGGTCGCAGGTGCAGCGTATGCGGCTGCACGAAACCCACGAACTGGGTCGCGCGGTTACGGGACTGAGGTATCCGGATGTCTTGCGCGACCCCTGCCGTGCACCACAGCAGAGCACCGGATAGCGCCAAGCCAGAAATCAGTCGATTGCTCATTCGCATGGATAGCTCCCCAGCTGACTCGTAAATTACCGTGGCAAAAATCTGTTGTGTCGGACGCGCTTGAATCATTTTGGAGGTCGATAGCGCGGCACGTCGTAATCGTATTTTCTCCAGCCAAGGCTGCCCCGGTATTCGAGCCCGGTTTTGTAGGTGCAGTCGCTGACGTAGGTCGCCCACAGCGGCGTCCCCGTCCGCACGATCGAAATGGTGTAGGCGGGCTTATTCGACCCTCGACTCATTGAGCCGCCGTGCCCGACGCCCCCCGGTCGCCACCAGTAGGTGTGGTTCCCATAGGTGACAGGAGTTTCGCCCTGCTCAAGACACTCACCAATGACTGTGTCATCGCTCTTCTCGACGAAGAAATATTCCTCGAAACTCGGATGGACTTCGTAGCCACCGCCGAAGTTACTCGGCCGACCGCTCGGGGGCGCCGGAATACTGGCGCCGAACGTCATCCAAGTATTGTCTCCGGTATCAGGATCCGCCCGAAGCAACTTGTGGATGGCCCCTGGGAAGTTCCCGCCGGTACGATAATCGGGGAATGGCTTGCCGACGTACCACGCGGTTTTGAACTGATTCCAGTCGCGGACGCGGGCATAAGTGCGCGCGCCGGGTTTGCTGCGGGTTGCAGCAACGAACTTTGGCGGGCCCTTTATCCACTGCAACAGCACGGCGCCTTGCCGCGATTTGATAGGCCCGCGCAGCATCCCGGCCGGGATGTAACTGTACGAATATTTGGTCAGGTGCTCCGCATTGGGCCCGTCGCCAATGCTGAGGTCACCTTCGAGGACCAGGATCTCATTGTCGACTTCATCATAGCCTGCGCGCTGGTGCCAACCGGCCGGAACGTAAGTGATCTGCGAGACCGCCCCCATGGTCGGAGACTGACTCAGCAGCCGTCTTTGCAAACCGGTCGGCACGCCCGGACTATTAAACGGCTGCCAAGCCACGGATTCCGATTTGTAGTGCACGACCATCCCCGACCCAGGCGCGCCCGGCCGCCCCTCGACTGCATATCCACCTTCGGGCACCGGGAACGGCGGTTTCTGACTGACGGTTGGCGGGCCAAAAGGCTGCGAAAGTCCCGGCGCAGCAAGAATACTCACAAACCCCAAGACGCTTGCTGAAATGTAACGGCGAGCAGGGCGGGGCGATGCAGAGCCGCCACTGAGCGGAGCGACGTCGCCCGCAATTTTCATCAGAATTCGTAGCCTACTCGCAGGAGGATCTGACGAGGCTCGCCGATGTAGCCGACAACCGTGGGGTTGACGGGATCGGAGCGGAGCAGCCCGGCGATCACGTAGTGCTTATTGGTGAGGTTGCGACCCTCCAACGAGGCGCTCCATTTGTTGTCCTCGCTTCGCCATGCAATCGACGCGTTGAAGAGGTCGAGCTTCTTTGTCTGAACGAGTTCGGGCTCGTTCGAGATGTTGTTGTAAATCTTGGAGGTATGGTCCCAATTGCCGTTGAAAGTCAGACGTCCCGGCAGCGCCGCAATCGGCGGGGAGAAGCGGAACCCCGTCCCGGCCTTGAATTTCGGAAGTCCCTTGATCCTCTTGTCGGTGCAATCGACAAACACACCGCGCTGGTTCGCGCAGGTGAAGTCTTTGGTGTACTTGCCTCGAGCGAACGCCAGATTGCTGTACACATTGAGGCTGTCATTCACTTGCCAGTTCGGCTCAAGCTCAAGCCCCCACACCCGTGCGGCGCCGGCGTTCAGCGTCACGATGATATTGTTTCCGGGAATGAAGGTCGACAACTGCAGGTCAGAGTAATCGGCGACATAGGCTGTCGAGTTGAGCCTGAAGCCGCCCGGCAAGGCCAGCTTCGCACCCACCTCGTAGCTGTCGACCCACTCGGCGCCGAAAGGTGTGGGCTGGAGCAGTCCGGTCGCCGGATCACGAGAATTGAACCCTCCGCTTCGGGTGCCCCTCGTCCACGATGCATAGGTGAACACGCGATCGTTTACTTCCCAATTCACACCCAGCTTGGGCGTAAATGAAGAGAAGGTGTCATGACCGAACTGGTCGCCGGCCGCGGAGCCAATGGTCAACGCGAAGTAATCAGTCGTTTCCTTTGTGTAGCGTAGACCGCCGACGACGCTGACACCGTCGAAAACCTCATAGCTCGCCTGACCGAATACTGCCGGTGCTTTGACCGTGTTCTTCGCGTCGTCAGTCTGAGCGGTGCCCGCCGCTCCTTGCTGGGTGCCGGATTCGTAGAAGTAGTAGACCCCGGCGACAGCCTTAAGGCGCTCGCCGGTGTAGATGAGGTTCACCTCTTGCGTCCACCAATGGTCGTCGAGATGCACGCGGTTACTATTGGCGTTAATCAGGCCGCGCCTCGCATTCACGATCGCGGGCGTCAAAAATGTGTCATTGCCGAGGTTGAACTGTGTCAGCTTGCCGTAGCCGGTGATCGAGCCAAGCTGAAGATTGTCGGTGATGTCGTAAGTCGCGTTGAGCGAAGCGCCCCACTGTTTGATCCGCTGCTTGAGGTTTGGGAAGGTCTCGATGATCGTCAGATCCCGCCCCGGGACGGCATAGGGATCGTTGACGCCGGGGAGTACGGTTAGCGGTATCGGAATGATCGCATCCGAATAATCTTGCATTGCATAGACTGAAGCGACGAACCGGAGCTTTTCGGTGGGCTCGAACAGAAGCTTGGCCCGCTCGGCGCTCCGGTCGAGATGACCGACTTGTCGTCCGACCAGCAGGCCCTTGAGAAAGCCCTCGCGCTCGCGGTGAACGCCGCTGATCGAAAATGCGAGTTTATCGGGAATAATCGGACCGCTGATGTAGCCCTTCATTTCGAGCGCTTCCCAGTCGCCGATGCCGACCTGTGCCGCCCCCGTCCAATCGTAGGTCGGCTGCTTCGTCAGAAGCTTGATGGCACCGCCAGAAGTATTGCGCCCATAGAGCGTCCCTTGAGGCCCCCGAAGAAACTCAACTCGGCTGATGTCGAAGAAATCGAAGAATGCACCCATCGGCCGCGGCTGAATGACGTTGTCGATATAGACGCCGACGGTGCCGTTCGTTCGGATGCCGCCGGTCTCCGTGCCCGCGCCACGAACCACCACCTTCATCTGACTTGAAGCCGCGGTTGCTGGCGCGAGCGTGATCCCAGGGACCTGGTTGACGAGATCTCTGACATTGACGACCTGACGCTCGGTTAATGCTTTCTCGCTCAATGCCGTCACAGCAACCGGGGTGGTGCGGACCGCGCCGCCGTAGCGCTCCGCCGTAATGACAATGTCGTTATCTTTTGCGTCGTCCGTTGTCGGCACGGTTGGATTCTCGGCCGGGCACGGCTGGGGCCCGTCGGGCGGGCAGTTCTTTTGAGCGGCCTGTTCAGTAGGGGATGGGACTTGCTCAGAAGCGGGAGCCGGGTTCGCTTGCGCAAAGCAAGGCGCGCCCACGGTCGTTGAGGCGAGTAGCGCCGCTAGGGCGATCCGCGCAAATTTTGGCTCACTAAGCATTCTTCGTCCCCTCACCAAAAGATGTGCCGGTCCACGCCCACTGCGTGGACGCTCCGTCGCAATGATCGGGCAGTCACGCAGCTGGCCCCCGTCGAACTCTCCACCGATGGTCATTCGCCCCCCGTCCGCCGACACACCCAACCGACTCTGCATTTGTTATAGAATACAAACAAATCAGAGTCCGGCCGGCGATGCAAGCCATTTGTGCTATTTGTATATCAAACGGGAGCGGCCGGCTGTGGGCGGCCACACTGCACGATCACGCGCGAGCGGAGCTTTCCCGGAACATTGCCACGTCAGCGCGGTCGGATCCGAGCCGAACTAGCGATGCGAGGACGCCCGAGACGACCAACGGAATCGCGAAGGCCAGAAATACACCCCACAGTGGGACCTCCCGCGCAAGCAGCAGGCCACCCGCCAGCGGGCCGATGATGGCGCCCCCTCGGCCCATCCCAATCGCCCAGCCGATGCCGGAACTGCGCACGTCGGCCGGGTACAATTTCGCCGCAAGCGAATAGAATCCGCTAAAGCCCCCTTGCAGGAAAAGCCCGATGAGCATGGCGACACCGAGCACGAGTAGAAGCGGCATCTTGGCGCTGAAGATGACAAGAAAAACTGCGGCGGCGACCATGTAACCACGAATCAGGTGACCGATCCGATATTGTGCCGCGAACCACCCGATAGTCGTCGTCCCAATCATGCCGCCGAGGTTGAAGATCGAGCCCGCCCATATCGCCTTTTCGGCGCTGAGACCTGCTTCCATAGAGAGCTTGGGAATCCAGCTCGTGACGAAATAGAGCACGGCAAAGCCAAGGAAGGTTGCGAACCACAAAATCAACGTTGAACGCCAAAGGCCGGCCGCAAACAGCTTGCCAACTCCGGGCGTGACGCCAGCGATCGTCGGCGGCGCTAACTCGGACAAGGTGAGCCAACCCAGACGGTGCCGCAGCGCGTTGATGCGCTCAAGCGCTCGCGGCGGCTGCCGATGCTCCAAATAGGCCACAGACTCCGGAAGCAAAAAATAGGCGACCGGAAGAACCACAGCACTGACAAGCCCCGCTCCGATCAGCGTTGCCTGCCAACCGAACGCCGGGATCGTGAAAACGCAGACTATTCCAGTAAGCA
>Ga0307415_100001923_pt1 | contig 10219 bp, 8 predicted proteins | sample DK1Cmetagenome_FD_204524 | JGI IMG/M metagenome (GOLD analysis project Ga0307415, IMG submission 204524) | Maize rhizosphere microbial communities from greenhouse at UC Davis, California, United States - DK15-C-2 | ecosystem: Host-associated > Plants > Roots > Rhizosphere > Soil | place: USA...
GGTCGGCTGGGCGATGGCGGCCGCGATCAAGGGCCAGGACGACCTCGCGGTGAGCTGGATCGGCGAAGGCTCGAGCGCGGAGGCGGACTTCCACCATGCGCTGCTCTTCGCCTCGGTCTACAAGGCGTCGGTCATCCTCTGCGTCGTCAACAACCAGTGGGCGATCTCGACCTTCCAGGGCCATGCGGGCGGCGAGCGCCAGACATTCGCGGCGCGCGGCCCGGGTTACGGGATCGCGGGCGTGCGCGTGGACGGCAACGACTTCCTCGCGGTGCACGCCGTCACCCAGTGGGCGGCGGAGCGCGCGCGCACGGGCCGCGGCCCGACGCTGATCGAGCACGTGACTTACCGCGCTGCCGCGCACTCGACGAGCGACGACCCCGCGCGCTACCGGCCGAAGGACGACTACCAGAAGTTCCCGCTCGGCGACCCGGTCGAGCGCCTCAAGGACCACCTCATTGGTCTCGGCGAATGGACCGAGGACCGAAACCAGGCGCTCACGAAGGAGCTCGAGGAGCACGTCGCGAGCTCGTGGAAGGAAGCCGTCAGCTACGGCACGCTCACCGAGGCGCCGCGCCTCGATCCCGGCCTCATGTTCGAGGACGTGTTCGCCGAGATGCCGGAGCACCTGCGCCGCCAGGAAGCTGAGATGCGCGGCGAGCAGGCGGAGAAATAGCGCCATGGCGCGGATGAACATGATCCAGGCCCTGAACTCGGCCATGGACATCAAGCTGGGCCAGGACCCGAGCGTCGTCGTGCTGGGCGAGGACGTCGGCTATTTCGGCGGCGTGTTCCGCGTCACCGACGGCCTTCAGCGCAAGTACGGCGAGAGCCGCGTGATGGATACCCCGATTGCGGAGGGCGGCATCATCGCAGCCGCGATCGGCATGGCGGTCAACGGCCTGCGGCCGGTCGCCGAGATCCAGTTCGCCGACTACATCTACCCGGGCTACGACCAGATCGTGAGCGAGCTCGCGCGCATCCGCTACCGCAGCGCCGGCGAGTTCACCGCGCCGGTCACCGTGCGCACGCCCTGCGGGGGCGGCATCCGCGGCGGGCAGACGCATTCGCAAAGTCCGGAGGCGCTCTTTGCGCACGTCGCGGGCCTCAAGGTCGTGATGCCCTCGAATCCCCACGACGCCAAGGGCCTGCTGATCTCGGCGATCGAGAGCGACGACCCGGTGATCTTTTTCGAGCCGAAGCGCATCTACAACGGGCCCTTCGACGGCGACCCGCACAAGCCGGCCGTGCCGTGGAGCATGCACGCGAAGGGCGAGGTGCCGGAAGGTCATTTCACCGTGCCGATCGGAAAATCAGAGATAGTCCGACCCGGCGATGACTTGACCGTGGTGACCTATGGGACCATGGTGCATGTCAGTGAGGCGGCGGCCCGCAGCCTCGGGCTGAACGCGGAGATCATCGACGTGCGAACGATGGTGCCGCTCGACGCGGACACGATCTGCAATTCGGTGGCGCGCACCGGCCGCTGCGTGATCGTGCACGAGGCGACGCGCTTCGCAGGCTTCGGCGCGGAACTCTCCGCCACCGTCCAGGAAAACTGCTTCTGGAACCTCGAGGCCCCGATCCTGCGCGTCGCGGGCTGGGACACGCCGTATCCGCACGCCTTCGAATGGGAATACTTCCCCGGCCAGGCGCGAGTCGCGAAAGCCCTCAGGGCCGTCATGGAGGCCTCATGAGCCGCTACGTCTTCAAGATGCCGGACCTCGGCGAAGGCACGGTTTCGGCCGAGGTCGTCGAGTGGAAGGTCAAGGTCGGCGACTCGGTCAAGGAAGACCAGGTCATCGCCGAGGTCATGACCGACAAGGCCGCGGTCGAGATTCCGTCGCCCGTGACCGGGCGCGTGGTCTCGATCACCGGGCAGCCCGGCGACATGGTGGCGGTCGGCGCCGAATTGATCGCATTCGACACTTCCGGGGCAGCGCCCGCCGAGCCGGCCGCGGCACCGAAGCCTGCGGCGGGACCGGCATCCGCGCCGCCGGCGAAGCCCGCGGCCGTAGCCGCCCCGCCCAAGAGCAACGGCCCCGCGGCTGCGGCAGCGCCGGCCCCCGCCGTCGGCGCGCGCGTGATGGCATCGCCTGCCACGCGCCGCAAGGCGCATGTCGCCGGCGTCGACCTCGCGACCGTCCCGGGCTCGGGCCCCGGCGGGCGCATCTCGGCGCAGGACCTCGAGGCCGTCATCTCGGGGCAGGGCGGCGCAGCGGCACGCCCGGCCATCGCAGCCCGCAAGGGCGTCGAGGAGATCAAGGTCATTGGCCTGCGCCGCCTCATCGCCGAGCGCATGAGCGCCGCCAAGCGCAACATCCCGCACTTCTCGTACGTCGAGGAAGTCGACGTCACGGAGCTGGAGGCGCTGCGCCAGTACCTGATCTCGCGCCAGCCGAAGGGCACGCCGTCGCTGACCTACCTGCCGTTCCTGGTCGCGGCGCTCGTGCGCGTGCTGGAGAAGTTCCCGCAGTGCAATGCCGTGCACGACGCCGAGCGCAACGTGATCCTGCGGCACTCCGCCATGCACGTCGGCGTCGCGACGCAGACGCCGGACGGGCTGAAGGTGCCGGTGGTGAAGCACGCCGAGGCGCGCTCGCTGCACGACCTCGCGGCCGAGATCCGCCGCGTGTCCGAGGCCGCGCGCAGCAACAAGGCGACGCGCGACGAGCTGACCGGCTCGACCATCACGGTCACGAGCCTCGGCAAGCTCGGCGGCATCGCCTCGACGCCGGTCATCAATGCGCCCGAGGTCGCGATTGTCGGCGTCAACAAGGCGGTCGAGCGGCCCGTCGTCGTCGACGGCAGCATCGCCATCCGCCGCATCATGAACCTCTCGTCGTCGTTCGATCACCGCTTCGTGGACGGTTTCGACGCGGCCGCGATGATCCAGGCGCTCAAGGAAAAGCTCGAGCATCCCGCAACCATCTTCATACAGGACTGAAAGACATGAACGCACAGGTCATGCACAAGGTGCACGCCACGGAAGCCGCGGCCCGGCCCGCTTTCGGGACCGTGCTCGCGAGCCAGATGGCGGTCGTGAGCTACCAGGATGGCAGCTGGTCGGACCACGAGTTCTGCGCCTACGGGCCGCTCGAGATGTCGCCCGCGATCCACGGCCTGCACTACGGGAGTGCCTGCTTCGAGGGCTTCAAGGCCTATCGCTGGGCGGACGGCAGCATCAACGTCTTCCGCATGGACAAGCACATCGCGCGCATGCAGAAGAGCGCCGAGTACCTCGTCATGCCGAAGCCGGACCCGAAGCAGATGGCCGAGATGGTAGTCGGCGTCATCGACCGCGTGCGCGGCGAGGTCCCGGAGGCGCCGGGCGCCCTGTACCTGCGTCCCACGCTGTTCGGCACGGGCGCATCGATCGGCGGCGCCACCGCGCCCGCAACCGAAGCCATGTTGGTCGTGCTCGCGAGCCCGGTATGGGACTACTTCACGAAGGGCGAGAAGCCGCTGCGCATCTACGTCGAGGAGAAGCTGACGCGCACCTCGACGCTCATGGGCCAGGTCAAGGCCGCCGGCAACTACGCCGCGGCCCTCGGCCCGACGATCGCCGCCCGCAAGAACCACCAGGCCGACCAGGTCGTGTTCTGCCCCGGCGGCTCGGTGCAGGAGACGGGCGCGGCCAACTTCCTGCTGATCCGCGACGGCAGGATCCTGACGCGCAGCCTCGACACGCAGTTCCTGCACGGCGTGACGCGCGACTCCATCCTGACGATCGCGCCGCAGCTCGGCTACGCGGTCGAGGAACGCCAGTTCACCGTCGACGAAATGCTCGACTGGGTGAAGGACGGCGAGGCGGCGCTCTGCGGCACGGCGGCAGTGCTCTCCGGCGTCGGCACGCTGATCCGCGAGGGCGGGCGCGAGATCCAGGTCGGCAGCGGCGAGATCGGCCCGAACGTCAAGAAGCTGCGCAAGGCGCTGGTCGGCATGCAGCGCGGCGAGATCCCGACGCCCACGGGCTGGATCACGCGGGTCTGACGGCGGCGCCGGCGGGCAGGGGGATGAGCCCGGGGTCGTCGCGATGAAGGGGCGCACGCGCGTCAACCATCCGCCGGAAGCGCCGCTGGCCGCGGATAACCGGCCGCTCGTCGCGCCGATCCACCAGACCGTCAAGTTCGCCTACGACAGCCTCGAGGAGACGCTGCGGTTCAACCGCGGCGAGCGCGAGGGCTATTTCTACACACGGCGCGCGAATCCCACGACGCGCCAGCTCGAGCTGCTGCTGGCCGAGCTTCAACAGCGCGATGACTGCGTCGCGACGGGCTCCGGCGCTGCGGCGGTCGCCACCTGCCTGCTCTCGCAGCTACGCGCCGGCGACCACTTGCTCTGCTTCGTCGAAACCTACGGTCCGACGCTCGCGCTCATCCGCGGCACGCTCGCGCGGCTCGGCGTCACGCACACGATGCTCTCGGTCGAGGATGGCGCCGGCATCGAGCGCGCGCTGGCCGAGCGCAAGGCCAAGCTCGTCTACTTCGAATCGCCGACGAACCCGGTCACGCGCATCGCCGACATCGCGCGCATCACGAAGGCGGCGCACGCGGCCGGCGCGCTGACCGTGATGGACAACACCTTCGCGGGCTTCCACAACCACGGGCAGTACGGCGTCGACATCTTCGTCCACAGCCTGACCAAGTACGCCTCGGGCCACGGCGACGTCATGGGCGGGGCGATCATCACGCGCACGGACCTGGCGCAGGCAATCCGGCGCGAGGCCGTGCTGCTCGGCCCGCTGCTCGACCCGCACGCGGCCTTCCTGGTCATGCGCGGCATGAAGACCTATTACCTGCGCTACGAGGCGCAGGCGGCGTCGGCGCTCGCCGTCGCGCGCTTCCTCGCCGAGCACGCGGCCGTCGCGCGCGTGCACTATCCGGGCCTGCCGGACCACCCGCGGCACACGCTCGCCCGCGCGCAGATGCGCGAGTTCGGCAGCATCGTCGCTTTCGACCTGGCGCGCGGCGGCGAGGCCGTGCGGCCGTTCGTGGACGCGCTCGAGTTCTTCGCGATCACGCCGAGCCTCGGGTCGGTGGAATCGCTCGTGATGCCGCCGCAGCTCCTCAAGGTGCGCGGGCTGCCGGCGGAGCTCCAGGCGCTGTCGGGCGTGGGGGAGGGGACCGTGCGGCTGTCGATCGGTATCGAGGACACCGAGGACCTGATCGAAGACCTGGAGGCGGCGCTGGATCGCGTTGCCGACTAGGCGAGCCGCTCGGGCACTTCACGTCGCCATACGAGCAGAAAACGCAGCAGTCGCCGGGTAGCGGCTGAAGCAAGTCAGGACTGCTTGCAAGGTCTAGAGGCCCTTCAAGATGTTCAGCAGCGCAACTGCCCAGAGTCCGAGCACGGCGACGAAATTCACGGTGAAGACCAGGCCCCGAAGCCGAATATTGGTCGTCGTGATCTGCACGTAGCTGTGCAGAAGGCGTCCGCCCACGAACACCCACGCGAGCGTCACCGCGAGCCGCCCTGTTTCATGCTGGATGAGAAGAATCATGCATCCGACATAAAAGATCACGGGCCATTCGAACTGGTTTGACAGGTTGTGGCTGATTCGAGGCTCGAAGTGTGCCCAAGGATTGCTGCCATCGGGACGACGGCCAACACCCCAGACTGTCGGGGCTCGCACGAGCGTCAGTAGCACGTAAAGGCATGCAGCCAGCGCGACGTGGGCCGCCATTGGAAAGACCAAAGACTGCGAAAAGCTGCTCACGGTCGTGTCAGGTCGATGGCTTCCGACTCGCCTGAACTTGTTTCCCGGTCATCTGTGACAAGTTGTCCGCGATGTGGTCCCAAGGTGCCTTGAATTCCGTGTAGATGTGCTTGTCCGGCCTGATGAGGGGATCATCGTCGAGGGCGCCCGCCGGTATCTCGAAACAGGGGTCCTGGGTTCTGGATGGATTTGGTACCTGCGAGCCGCAGCGGGTGCAGAAGCTGGTGTCATACGGGGGCGGAGAGTCGCTGACCGGACGTTCATATGTCCTGATCAGGTCCGCGCCTTGAAGAAAGCGGAAGTCCTCTCGAAGCACTGTGAGCCAGGTGAGGTAGGCGGAACCGCTGACCTTTCGGCAACGGGAGCAATGGCAAAGCTCAAATGGGCCTACCGCGCGCTCGATTTCGAACTTGACCGCACCACAGAGACAGCTTCCCTGAATCATCACTCACCGCCTAAAATCGAGTTCATGAGCCTCGGGACTGAAGTGCTTGAGCAATTCTACGCTGCGCTCAATCGCAATGACTTGCTGGCCATCACCAAGGACCTCGACCCGGAGATCGTGCGAATCGAGTTCGAAGGCCTCCCGATGGCCGGCACTTATCGTGGTATTGCAGAAGTGAAGGAGCACATCACGAAAGGGCGCGGTACCTGGGCCGAAGGGGCCTGCGAGCCCGAAGAGTTCCTGGAAAGCGGAGACAGAGTCGTCGTGTACGTCCACGTTCTGGTCCGTCTGAAAGACTCGACCGGCTGGGTTGAAGGGCGAATCGCCGACGGCTTCGAGTTTCGCGAGGGCAAGATCATCGAATTTCGTTCATTCGTTGAGCGATCCGATGCACTGAAGTGGGCCGGCATCAAGAAATGACGAGCAAGCTTCTCACAGGCTGCTCGCGACGCGCACGCGGTGCGGATGGTAGGGCAGGACCTCGACGAGGTCGCCAGCTGCGAGCCGCTCCTGCAGCGCCCGCCACCAGCCCGCCTCGAGGATTTCGCCGTGCTTCTCCAGGAACACTTCGTGGAGCCGGCCTTCGAATCCCAGGAACTTGAGGAACGTCTCCGGAAAGACATCGTTGTCTGCGATGTAGAACCAGCTCTCCGCGCGCATCTCGTCCTCGTCGGTCCTCGACTGCGGGACGTCGCGGAAGCGGCAGTCGGTGACGCGGCAGAGCTCGTCGTAATCGTAGAAGATCACGCGGTTGTGGCGCGTGACGCCGAAGTTCTTCAGCAGCAGGTCGCCGGCGAAGATGTTGGTGTAGGCGAGGTCGCGGATGCACTGCCCGTAGTCGACGACCGCGAGCTCGGCCTGCTCCGGCGTGGCGCTTCGCACGTACAGGTTGAGCGGCGTCATCTGCCGCTCGATGTACACGTGGCCGACGATGAGGTCCTCGCCTTCGAGCTGCACGTTCTCGGAGCATTCGGTGAGCAGTTCCTCCAGCATGTCGGGCGCGAATCGCGCCTTGGGCAGCCGGATACGGCGGAACTCCTGGGCGTCCACCAGACGTCCCGCGCGGTCATGCCGGAAGACCATGTCGTACTTGGCCATGACCTCTTCGCGGCGCACGTTCTTCACGGCCGGGAACCTGTCGCGGATCACCTTGAAGATGACGTCCGCGTTCTCGAGCGTGAAGCAGGCCATGACGAGCCCGCGCTCGCCCGGTGCGCGCACGAAGCGGTCGCTCGTGGCGCCGAGGTGGCGGAAAATCGCGCGGAAGCGTTCGGTCTTGCCCTGCTTGGCACGCCCGAGCACCGTGAACAGCTCCGAGACGGGCTTCAGCGGCATGATGCCGTGCAGGAACAGCACGGCATCGCTCACGCGCTCGAGGTCCACGTGGAAGTAGGAGCGCGTGAAGCTGAACAGGATCGAGACGTCCGCGACCGCCAGCATGACGGCGTCCACCAGCACGCCGAGCGGGGAGTTTCGGAAGGCGATCGCGAGCGGGAGCTTCCAGCCGTCGCCATGCAGGGCGCCGACCACGTAGGCCCGGCTCATCTGGTAGAAGACCGGGCGCACCAGCTCGACCGAGCGCAGGGGCCGCGTCTCGCCGAGGCTCTTGAGCTTCAGCTCGACGTCCGCGACGACGTGGCCGACGCTGCCTTCGAAGTCCCGCCAGGGCGTGCGAAAGCGGTAGTCGGAGAGGATCTCCTCGAACAGCAGGTCGAGCGAGCCGCGGTTGACGTAGCGCTCGGTGACGGCGGCCGCGTCGGCGCCGCGGAGCGGATCGAGCTCGAGCGCGAAGAACTCGACGTCCGCGTTGACGCCGACCGTATCGAAGAGCCGCCGCGTGATCGAGCTGAAGAAAGTCTTAAGGAATTCCGGGTCGGCCAGCGCCTCGATGCGCTGCGCATAATCCGCCTTGATCTCGGCCCAGAGCGCGGTGTCGTGCGCCGAGTCGCCAAGCTTCAGGCGCAGCTCGGCGACCGAGCGGTTGACCGAGGTTGCATAGAGCTCGAGCCGGGCGACGACGTCGGCCTGGCTGCCGGACCAGTCCCGGCTCTCGAAGCGTTCCGGCGCGCGCCGCGTGATCGCCCGGAACTCGGCGTTGTACCGCGCGAAGGCCGCGACGATCGCGGCCGCGCATTCCGGGGCGCGCGGGTCGCTCAACGCATGTTGCGGATCAAGGCGTCGCCGAACTCGCTGGTCTTCACTTCCTTCGCGCCTTCCATCAGTCGCGCGAAGTCGTAGGTGACGACCTTCTCGGCGATGGTGCGGTCCATCGCCATGAGCACGAGTTCCGCGGCCTCTGTCCAGCCCATGTAGCGCAGCATCATCTCGCCCGACAGGATCACCGAGCTCGGGTTGACCTTGTCGAGGTTGGCGTACTTGGGCGCGGTGCCGTGCGTGGCCTCGAACACCGCGTGCCCGGTCTCGTAGTTGACATTGCCGCCCGGGGCGATGCCGATGCCGCCCACCTGGGCGGCGAGCGCGTCGGAGAGGTAATCCCCGTTGAGGTTCATGGTGGCGATGACGTCGAAGTCCTCGGGACGCGTCAGCACCTGCTGCAGCGTGATGTCGGCGATGGCGTCCTTGACCAGTACCTTGCCCCCGCCGAGGGCCTTCTTCTGCTCGTCATTGGCTGCGGCGTCGCCCTTGGCGGCGCGGGTGCGCTCCCACTGGTCCCAGGTGTAGGTCTGCGCGGCGAACTCCTTCTCGGCGAGCGCGTAGCCCCAGTTCCGGAAGGCGCCTTCCGTGAACTTCATGATGTTGCCCTTGTGCACGAAGGTGAGGCTCTTGCGCTTGTTGGCGATCGCATACTCGATCGCCGCACGCACGAGCCGCTCCGTGCCCTCGCGCGAGACCGGCTTGATGCCGATGCCGCTCGAGTCGGGGAAGCGGATCTTTCCGTAGAACTTCGGGAACTGCTCCTTCAGGAACGCGAGGACCTTCGCGTTCTCGGTGGATCCCGCCTCGAACTCGATGCCGGCGTAGATGTCCTCCGTGTTCTCGCGGAAGATCACCATGTCGACCTTCTCCGGCGTGCGCACGGGGGAGGGCACGCCCTTGAACCAGCGCACCGGGCGCAGGCACACGTACAGGTCGAGCATCTGGCGGAGCGCCACGTTCAGCGAACGGATGCCGCCGCCGATCGGCGTCGTGAGCGGTCCCTTGATGGAGACGAGGTACTCGCGGCAGGCCGCGACCGTCTCGTCGGGCAGCCAGGTGTTGAGGAGCTTGTTCGCCTTTTCGCCGGCGTAGACCTCCTTCCACTCGATCTGCCGCTTGCCGCCGTAGGCCTTCTTCACCGCGGCGTCGAGCACGCGCACGCTCGCGCGCCAGATGTCGGGGCCGGTGCCGTCGCCCTCGATGAAGGGAATGACCGGATGGTCGGGAACCTGCAGCTTGCCGTTCGAAATGCTGATTTTTTCGCTCATGCGCGAATGATATCACCCCGTCGCGTAGAATCGCCGCCATGCCGACGCCCGCGAAGGACGGATTCCGGATGCCCGCGGAATGGGAACCGCATGCGGGCTGCTGGATGCTGTGGCCGGAGCGACCGGACAACTGGCGCGACGACGCTGCGCCGGCGCAGCGCGCGTATGCGGCGGTGGCGGCGGCGATCGCGAAGAGCGAGCGGGTGACGATGGGCGTGTCCGCCGGCCAGTTCGAGGCGGCCCGTACGATGCTGCCCGCCGCCGTGCGCGTCGTGGAGTTCTCGTCCAACGACGCGTGGATGCGCGACGTCGGCCCGACTTTCGTCGTGGACAAGTACCGCCGCGTGCGTGGCATCGACTGGATGTTCAATGCCTGGGGTGGAAAGGGCGGCGGGCTGTATTCGGACTGGAGCCTGGACGACCAGGTTGCGGCCAAGGTGCTCGAGGTCGAATCGAAGCCGCGCTACCGCGCGCCCTTCGTCCTCGAGGGCGGCGCGATCCATGTGGACGGGCGCGGCACGCTGCTCACGACCGAGGAATGCCTGCTCAACCCGAACCGCAACCCGACGCTGCGGCGCGCGCAGATCGAGACACTGCTCGAGCGCTACCTCGGCGTGCGCGAGATCATCT
>Ga0307415_100001927_pt1 | contig 10211 bp, 15 predicted proteins | sample DK1Cmetagenome_FD_204524 | JGI IMG/M metagenome (GOLD analysis project Ga0307415, IMG submission 204524) | Maize rhizosphere microbial communities from greenhouse at UC Davis, California, United States - DK15-C-2 | ecosystem: Host-associated > Plants > Roots > Rhizosphere > Soil | place: USA...
TCGGGCTGCAGGTCGGTCAGGGTGCCGATGCTCTTGGCCAGCATGGAGGGGTCGATCGGCATGAGGGTGCCTTTGGTTCCGGTCGCCGAACTGGCGAACCCGGTCAACAGGCCAGGCAAGCGGTGGCCCTGGGGTGCCGATCAGGCCCAACAGCCCACGAGAGATGTGGGGTGCGCTCCGGTCCCAGCGGGACCGACCCGCCCAGCCTACTCCTCAGCAGGCCGGCCAGGAAGCCTCGGGGGTTGGCCGCCTGGCTGGTGGGCTAGCCTGCGGGTGGCTGCTCCGGCCGGCGATCCCTGCCGTCGAGTTGGGTACCGGCCCGCTGGAGAAGGTGGCCCAGATCCCGCCTGCCGGACGGGACAAGTAGATGAACTGCGAGCAGCCGCCGCGCACAACTGGCGTTGCACTGCGTACGCCACAGTCGCGCATCGAAGGATGCGGCCTGTGGCCTTGAATGAAGGGCGGCATGCCACCGGGCTGGCTGATCGACCCCTGACAGCTTCCAACGTCGAGCAGATTGCTGGACTGGCTTGAGTGGTAGCCGGCGCTGATGCTGTGCCGAAACCAGGAAGGAGTGGCGCGATCGTGGAGAACCGGCCGGGATCGGACATCATCAAGGGCTGGCCCGAGGAGTCCCGCGAAGCCGCCCAGCTGGTCATCGACACCTACGGGGAACCCCACGAGGCGACCGAGTCGCTGCTCACCTGGCATGAGGTGGGTCCGTGGAAGCGGGTCCTTGCCTCGCGTGTCTTCTTCGAGCACCAGTTCCCCGCGCCGCACTTCGACTCGGTGGAGTCGGTCATCGACTACCAGGTCCCGGTCGAGCAGTTCACCCCGCTGGCCGCCTTCGACGGCAGCGTCATCGTGGAGCGCACCGCCGGGGAAGTGTCGGCCCGCTGCCACGACGAGCAGGCCAACTTCCTGGCCCTGAACCTGATGCACGACATGGTCACCGGCGCCAAGAGCGTGGAGGAGGCCCGGGACTACTACGCCAAGGAGTTCGCCGACGCTCGCCGCAAGCAGCCCACCCCGTACATGGAGGGGCTCCGTTTCCGGCCCGGGACCGACACCGCCGACCCTGACCGGCGGGTGCTGTCGGATGAGGACTTGGAGCAGGCCGTCGAGGAAGGCAAACAGAAGGACCGGGCCACCGCCTAAACACCGCGAGCTGAAAGGGGGTGAGCGATGGCGGCGCATGCCGGCGAGCGGGCCGAGCAGACGGGGACCTTTCACTGCGACAACTGCGGGGAGACGGTCCGGGTTTCCAAGGGCGACAAGATTCCCAAGTGCCCATCATGCGGTGGCAGCAGCTATGGCCGGCGCGCCGACGAACCCGGCAGCAAAGGATGATCCTCCGGACCTTGACCGAGGGTGTCGCCCTGATCATGTGACCGTGGCGTCCCAACCAGACCAGTGGGGTGATCAGGTGCGGGTGGTAGCGATCGTGCTCATCGCCGCGGTCGTGGTACTGCTTGTCGCGGCGGTGGCCCGGGGGACCGTTGCTGGCCATGCGCAACCGCGCCGAAGCGGACGAGCCGACGACCGGTTTCGGGCAGAGCGGCGGCGAGCCCGACGCCGCCCAGGACCCGGCCGGGCCACCCTCGTAGTCAGCAACTCAGATCCCAGCGACACGTGATGACCGCGACTTCACCGACGGAGCAACGGATCGACGAGATGGAACCGGGCGAGAGGAGTGCTTGGCCATGGGTGAGCAGCACAGCCACGATGCCGAGGTCCACGACCACGAGCACGCCCATGTAACCCACTATCTGAGCGGCGGCCAGGACTGGACGCACCTGACGGCCAGTCACCAGCACGAGCACAACCATGCGGCCCTGACCCACAGCCACGAGCCGCACGAGGACCCGGGCCATGAGCACGGCCGTGAGGCCCACGTACACGACCACGAGCAGCCGACCAGCTCACCGGCGTAATCGGGTCCGAGTGCCGCTGGTTCCGGACCGCTGGACAGGTCACTAAGGCTAGGGACCGTTCCCTGTCTGGAGGAGGTTGCCGCCGATGAGCTACGCCAAGCAGATGCTGGATACCTACCCGCGCGACTTCAACGTCGACGTCGGCGTCCTGGCCGCCGCCATCCAGGCGTTGTCGGATGGCGCTCAGGCCTGCACCGCCTGCGCCGACGACTGCCTGAGCGAGCGTGGCCGAGCTGACCAAGTGCATCCGCCTCGATCTGGACTGTGCCGATGTGTGCACGGCCACGCTGCGGGTGGTCAGCCGCCAGACCGAGTACGACGCGAATGTCACCCGGCCGCTGCTGGAGGCGTGCGTGGCCGCCTGCCGTAGCTGTGGGGACGAGTGCCAGCGGCATGCGGAGATGCACGAGCACTGCCGGGTCTGCGCCGAGGCGTGCCGGCGCTGCGAACAGGCCTGCAACGAGCTGCTCGCCGCCATGCAGTAGCCCGACCTGGTCGTCAGACCGAACTCGAGCTTGTCCCACGCCGGACGGACATCGGGCATCAGCAATCAGGAGCTCATCGGCGAGACGCCCACGCTACGCGGCTAGGGCCGGATCGAGAGACCGACCCGGCCGAGCGGGCCCATGTCGGCGACGACCTCGTCGTCGACCTCGATCGGGACCTGCACCACCAATCCGGTGATGATTTGGGCACCCGCCTCCAGCCGTTCCCCCATCGCCCCGAGCAGCCGGGCGGCCGCGGCCAGGCGGCCAGCCAGGTCGTCGGCCGTCGCCGCCGACGCCCGTGGCTGGCCGTTAACCAGCAGCCGCCCCCGGATTCCGCCGGCCGGCTGGGCAGGCCGGAACGGACCGAAGGCGACCGCGCGGTGGAACACGTTGGCGGCCACCACCGCCACCGGGTCGTCCGGCGGCCGGGCCAGGTCGACGATCTCCAGGGCCACGCCGACCCCGGCGGTCGCTGCGGCGGCGCCGGCGGGGTCGTTGGGGTCCACGTCCCGGCCGAGCTCGAAGGCCACCTCGGCGTCGGCACGCAGGTCGCCGGCGTCGTCGGCGTGGTAGGCGGCCCCCGGGTCCAGGCAAGTGGCCGAGGTCAGATGCCCGACCGCCAGCTCGTCGCCGATGCGTTCGCGGTCCCCGACCCCCAGCTTCCAGCCCACCCGGGCTGCCCCTCGTCCAGGGTGGCGCGCCACCGCCGGAGCTGAGCGGCAAGCGCGGCCGCCAGCCCGGGATCGATCGAGGTCACCGCAACCCCCGGAAGAAGGCGCGCAAGTCCTGAACCAGCAGCTCGGGCTCCTCCAGGGCGGGGAAGTGGCCGCCGCGGGGCATCTCGGTGAAGCGGCGCAGGTCACCATAGACGCGCTCGGCCCACTCCCGGGGCCAGCGCTCCCGGAACAGCGCCACCGCCACCGGGACCTGGACCTGCTCGCCGGCCGGCAGCGGCCGGGGCTGGATCCCGGCCGGCACCCGGTCGCGGCCCGGCAGCCGCCAGGTCTCTGGGCGATCCTGCATGCCGAGCGCCCAGTCCCGGTAGATGCGAAACGACGACCCGATGGTGCCGGTCACCCAGTACAGCATGACCGTGGTCAGCAGCTGGTCCTTGGTGAAGCGGCGTTCGGGGTCGCCGCCGCAGTCGCTCCACTCCCGCCACTTGTCCAGGATCCAGGCGGCCAGCCCGACCGGGGAGTCGGCCAGCCCGTAGGCCAGGGTCTGGGGGCGGGTGCGCTGGATATGGGTGTAGCCGCCGCCGGTCTCCTGCCCGGCGACCCGCTCGGCCAGGAACGCTCGCTCGGCCTCCGAGGGCGGTGCGGCGCCCGGTCCCAGGTCGGCCTCGGCCACCATGGTCACATGGATCCCCACCACCCGGTCGGGGAACTCATAGCCGAGCCGGTTGGTCACATAGGCCCCGAGGTCGCCGCCGTGGGCGGCGAACCGCCGGTAGCCGAGGGCCTGGGTCATCAGCCGCGCCCACAGCCCCGGGATCCGGGCCGAGCTACCCCGCCCGGGCAGGGGGTCGCTGAACCCATAGCCAGGCAGCGAGGGGATGACCACGTCGAAGGCGTCATCGGGGTCGCCGCCGTGGCCGGTCGGGTCGGTCAGCGGTCCCACCAGCGGCAGCAGCTCATAGAAGCTGCTGGGCCAGCCGTGGGTGAGCACCAGCGGCAGCGGTGCCGGTCCCTTGCCCGGCACCCGGACGAAGTGCAGGCCGACCCCGTCGACGCTGGCCCGGAACTGGGGGAAGCGGTTGATGGCGGCCTCCTGGGCGCGCCAGTCGAACCCGGTCCGCCACCAGCCGACCAGCTCGCGCAGGAACGCCAGGCTGGTCCCGTCGTCCCATCCGGGGCCGTCCAGCTCGCCCGGCCAGCGGGTCCGGGTCAGCCGCTCGGCCAGGTCGTCCAGGGCTGCCTGCCCGACCTCGACGGTGAACGGCTGCGCGATCACATGGCCTCCAACAGCTACCGTGGCGGGGTCGCCGGTCGGGGCAAGTCGGCGGGCAGTTCGACCGTCCGCAGCCGCCTGGCGGACACTTCAACCCAGACCTCGGCCGGCGGCACATTGGTCAGCACCACTGGTGGTGGCGACCACCCCGGCCAGCAGCACACTACCCGGTCCCACCTGGCAGGAGGGCGGCAACACCACCGACGGATGCACGACTGTGGCGTAGCGGTCGGGCGGCAAGCCCAACCGCTGCACGATCCGCCAACGGCTGAAGTAGTCCCTGCGGCCCGCCGACACAGACCACCACCTGGGCGTCGCCATTCCGCGACAGCTCGGCGAGCTGGCCCATGACCGGTAGGCCGTCCACCCGGGTACCGGCCAACTCTAGCCGGTCGTCCAGGAATCCGAGCAGCTCCCATGTGGCTCCTGCTGGTTGACGGCCCGCACCGCCTCGACCGTCTCGCGGGCGAAGCCACCAGTGTGGACTACCACCAGGTCGCACAGTCGAGGTCCCTCCTCTCGAGGGTCAGAGTTGGGTCGCAGCAGGCAGAACTCATTGCCCTCGGGATCGCGAAGGACCTGCCAGCGACCGCCGTCGTAGACGTCCCCGGCCCTCGTCGCACCGAGCGCCAGCGCCTGTTGGGTGGCAGCGGCCAGACTGCTGGTGCACAGGTCTAGATGCAGACGGTTCTTGACCGTCTTGTGGTCGGGGACCCGGAGAAAGTCGATCGCCAAGCCCTGAAGAGTACGCAGGGTGGCATTGCGCTCAGGGTCCACCTCGACCGAGCCACCCAGCAGCCGGCTCCACCAGTTCGCCAGCCCCGGTGAATCGGCGCAGTCGATCGCGAGTGCAGCCACTCCAGCGACCGCCGGTGCCGCATCGCTCATGTCGCACTCCTCGTCGGCCGTATTGGACCTCTGCTACTCGCGGTTCCGGGTCTTGGCGTGCAGGTTGGACGGGCATACGCCGCCGTCCCGGCGACCAGCAATGCCGGCACGCCCAGGGCGACCGTCAGGTTGACGACGCCGGCGAGCACCCCGATCAGGGCCGGACCGGTAAACGAGCCCAGGCACCCGAGCGTCGCCACCAGGGCCACGGCCGGGGCGGTCCCACCCTCAAGGTTGCCGGCAGCGCTCACGGCCAACGGCAGCAGGAACGAGGTGCCGACACCCAGCAGAGTGAGGCCGACGATCCCGGCGGCGGGCACGGTGAACAGCAGCGAGGCGCCCAAGCCGACCCCGGCGATCAGCCCACCCACCCGGAACAGCCGGGCCGGGCCGACACGGGCCCGGAGCGGGTCGCCGACCAGCCGACCCGCGGTCGTGCCGGCCATGAGGGCCGCGATGCCGGCCGCGGCGGTGCTCGCGCTGGCCCCCAGATTGTCACGCAGATGGACCGCTCCCCACATGCTCCCGCTGCTCTGGGCGAGCTCAACACAGAACGCCAGGGCCCAGCAGCACGATGGGGCCCGACCAGCCGCGCAGCCAGCCTCCCAGCGTCGTCGTCGCAGCGGAGGATCCGTGGTCTCGTCCGGATCCACCGGCCGGGCCGACGTCGATGGAGGCGGGCAGCAGCAGCCTGCCGGTCGCGAGCCCGGCGACCGCGACCACCGTGGCCACGACCAGAAAGTGCCCGGAGCGACCTACCGCCAGCGCCGCGGCAACAGCGCCCAGCCCGGCGCCGAGGATGCCGCCGAGGCTATGCATGGCGTACATGCCAGACAAGATCGGCCGGCCGTAGCGCTGCTCAACGGCCACGCCGTGGGCGTTCATCGCCACCGTGGCCACGTTCACCGCGGTGGCCAGCACGAACGCCGCCGCGGTGAGCGTGGGCAGGCTGGTGGCCAGCCCGGGACCGGCGAGCAGGACGGCCAGCGCCGGCAGCGACACGGCGAGTGCCGCCCGGCTGCCCGTCCGGGGGACCAGGACGCCGCCGAGTTGAAGGCCGGCCAGCGCGCCCGCCTCCAGGCCAACCAGGGCGACAGCGAGCTGGCCGTTGCTTAGGCCCAGATCGGTTTTTATCGCCGGCAGCCGCGCCGCCCAGGTGAAATAGGCCAAGCCCACCAGCCCGAACGCCAGGCCCGTTCCAACGCGGGCGCGACGCAGCCGCGCTGACGCACCCCGACTGCTGACGACCGTTCGGTTGGATTTGGACTCAAGGCGACGGCTCATGCCGCACGGCTCCATTGCTTGATGACCCGCCCCTGGCTTGCTTGCCCAGCACCGGCAATCGATAACGTCGAGCCCCCGTTAACCCGAGCCCGGCAGGGAGGAGGGATGAGCCGTTGCCCTCGCGCCAACGAGTTGAAGTCTCCGTGGTCGGCTTGGGAGCCGGCTTGGACGTGTCACGAGGCCGCCGTCTTTGGGTTGAGGTTGACATCGATGCTGCCGATGCGCCGCACCGCATAAGCCGGCGTCGGTTGGGTAATCATAGAGTGGCCGGAGGAGCGCTCTCGGGAGGCGAAGATGACCAGCAGCGACGAGACCGGGCAGATCACCGGCACCAAGGACAAGGACTACAACATCATCTGGTTCACCGAGGCCTGCCTGAGCAACGCCCTGCGCCTGGAGACCTACATCCAGGACGCCGAACGAGAGGGCGATTCGGAGTTGGCCGACTTCTTCCGCCGAGCCCAGGCCGAGAGCCGCAAGGGCGCCGAACAGGGCAAGCAGCTACTGCGCTCACGGTTGGGAAGCTAAGCAGCGGATCAACTCCAGGGAAGTTGCCATGCACGACGCCAAGCCTAGCGCCGCGAGGTGTCTCTGAGCAGCGCCACGTTCAGCGCCTCGACCAGGGACACCAGCTGCGCCGGGAGCGCACTGCCGAGCGCCCAGACGGTATGGCCTTCGGCGGTAATGGTGTACTCGACGACATCAGGCTGGGGTTCATCCTCCTCTGGGAGGCTGCGCAGGTCCTCGGGCAACTCGGTGAATCCAGCCGCGGCCAGCTGCTACCCGAGCTGCTCGACCGTGGCCGGACCAAGCTCCAGCCTCTGGGTGCTGTCTGGCGTGTGCAGCGTGGCCTGACCGTCGCGGCCACCACCAGATGCTCATCGTTGCCGGCCCGCCCACCGGCGCGGCGGAACTCCACGAGGATGTCGCCCACATCCATGGTTTCTCCTCTGGCGACCCACCGACCCGCTGTCAGCTGCGGTCGGCGAGCCGGTAGGCGGCCAGGACCAACCCGGCCAGCACGGCCACGACCACCAGCATGGTGCCCAGCCCGGTGAGGATCGCTTCGGTCGTGTTCTCCATGGCTGCACCTCCAGGTCAGCTGCTGCCCGCTTTGGCCTTGCCCTCGCCTTCCAGGGCCTTGAGGCGCTTCTCGATCCGGTTGAGCGCCTGTTGCATCTGGTCGTCGCTGTCTCTGGACTCGTGGCTGTTGCGGTGGATCAAAAAGGTGGTCAGGACCACGAAGGTTAGCAGCTGGAGGAATTCGGACTGCCAGTTCTCCAGAGTGCTGGTCCAGAACTGCCACAGAAAGTCGCCCACCTCCAGCGGCTGATTGTGTTCTTGTTGCTCGTTGGCCCAGGTGAACCACTGGGTCACCAGCTGCCCGAACCAGGCCAGAAAGAACAGCACGGCCAAGGTGATGCTCAGGCTGTAATTTCGCCATAGGCGCTTCATGCCATCTCACACCCTTCCAGGCGTCGGGAAAGCAAGCAGGGACTACCCAAGCACCGGGCCAGGAAACCCAAGCCGGTAGTAGCCGGGGTATGTCTGCCTTCGCGCCTTGCGAGTCCTGCCCGGACGCCCAGCCGGATGGGCTGCGACCAAAAGCGCGCTTCGACGGCCTGGCCGGCTCCTCGCCGCACCCCACGAAGATCTGACTAGGCTCACAGGCCCCGTCGACGGCGACCGAACCTCCGTCCCCTCCTGGGGCGCCTTCTCTCGCGCCGGCCCAGATCGGCCATCCGCACCAGCACGGCCAGCAGCAGCAGGCCGCCGACAACCAGGCCCACGGAGACCAGCACAGCCAACAGGGCCTCCATCGATGCCCTCCTGCACGCTGTGGCCACCCACCGGGTACCTCACCGCTGGATCAACTACCAGCTGGGACCTTGCGGCGGCTCAGAGCCTCCGACTACCCCGACAGTCCGCTGCCCGGCCACCCAGAACCTTCTCTGGATACAGGCTGAACTCTGCCAGACGCGTGAGTGATTGCCCCGACCTCCGCCGGTTAACCGTGCTGTCGAAGCGGTCGAGCGACAGGAGGAACGGCAGTGAGCCAGCCAGCCCAGCAACAGGACGTTCCCGGCGTCCAGTCGAAGATGACCCCGAGACCAGACTGCGGAGAGGACAGCTACCAGGGCGCGGGCCGTCTCGAGGGCAAGGCGGCCGTCATCACGGGCGGCGACAGCGGCATCGGGCGTGCCGTGGCCATCGCCTACGCTCGCGAGGGCGCCGACGTCCTCATCTCCTATCTCATTGAGGACGAGGACGCCAAGGACACCGCGCGGCTGGTCGAGCAGGCCGGCCGGAGGGCCGTGCTCATGTCCGGCGACGTGTCCAGGCCCCAGCACTGCCGCGACATCATCGCCAAGGCGGTCAGCGAGTTCGGCAAGCTCGACATCCTGGTCGCCAACGCCGCCTACCAGATGACCCGGACGTCCCTGGAGGACATCCCGGACGATGAGTGGGACTACACCTTCGCGACCAACGTCTCGGCCATGTTCCACCTGTGCAAGGCGGCGGTGCCCCACATGGGTCCCGGCTCCTCCATCATCGGCAGCTCCTCGGTCAACTCCGACTCCCCGTCGCCCACGCTGGCGCCGTACGCCGCCACCAAGGCCGCGATCGCCAACTTCTGCGCGAGCCTGGCCCAGCTGTTGGGCGAGAAGGGTATCCGGGTGAACAGCGTCGCGCCAGGCCCGATCTGGACCCCGCTCATCCCCGCCACCATGCCACCGGAGAAGGTGGAGAGCTTCGGTCAAGACACGCCGCTCGGGCGCCCGGGACAACCCGCCGAGCTGGCACCGGTCTACGTCCTGCTTGCCTCCTCTGAAGGCAGCTACATCTCCGGCGCCCGGATCGCGGTCACCGGCGGTCGACCGATCCTGTAACCACGGCGACCCCCATGTTCGGCAGCTTGCAAAGTCAGGAAGGGGGGCCCGTGAGCACAAGCAACCTGCTACCGGTAGAGCCGTAATGCCTGCGCGAGCCGGAGCTCGACCTGGAGCGCATGGGCCAGATGGAGTCGTGTTCGCGCTGTCGAACGGCCATGTCGGCGTGCGTGAGAACCTTGACGAGGATGAGCTCTATGACAAGCCCGGGACGTTTCTGAGTGGCTTCACGAGGGCATGCGCTGCCCATCCCGAAGGTGGCTATGGGAATCCGGTCACGGAGGTGATTAAACGCGGTGATGCAATCTCCCGTTGGTACAGCTCAGGCGTCTGAGGGGGCCACACACTCGCTGGCCGCCCCGTTAGTGACTGACGACAACGGAGCGACGCGGCCGCCGCTGCCCATCCTCACCGCTCCGACCGCCCTTCGACTGCGTCCCGACCGCCGGCCCGGACACCCCGCCGCCGGAGCCGCCGCGCCACCTCGACGACAAGGGCGACCAGCAGCGCGATGCCCAGACCGAACAGGAAGGCATACAGCGGACGCCGTTCGAACGTCTCGCCGCCGAGATACCCCAGCCCTGCCGCATAGGCTGCCCACAAGCTCGCGCCAACCGCGTCGGCAGCGGCAAACCTCGGCCAGGGCAGCCGCACCGTTCCGGCGGTGAAGGTCGTCGCCGTCCTGCCGCCGGGGACAAACCGGGCCACCACAATGATGGTGGCGCCATGCCGCCGGAGGGCCTCATCGGCCCAGTCGAGCCGGCCTTTGGCCTTGG
>Ga0307415_100001930_pt1 | contig 10202 bp, 9 predicted proteins | sample DK1Cmetagenome_FD_204524 | JGI IMG/M metagenome (GOLD analysis project Ga0307415, IMG submission 204524) | Maize rhizosphere microbial communities from greenhouse at UC Davis, California, United States - DK15-C-2 | ecosystem: Host-associated > Plants > Roots > Rhizosphere > Soil | place: USA...
GCACGACGCCGCGGATCCTCCTCGCACCGGTACGGAACACGCTGCTCGCGCTTCCTGAGGACGTCGATGACGGACTGGCGGTCGACCTGTGGCAGGCGATCGCACAGGGCGCACATGACGAGCTCGATGTCGAGCCCCTGCGCTGGACGGGGTCGACCGTCGCCTCGATCGGGGACGGGACCCAGGGACTGCCGAACTAGGCGACGAGCAAGGCCCGATGGAGCTCGATCGAGTGGTCGTGGAGCCAACGTCGCCACACGCGATGGTCGGGCCGACGGCTCGCGACGAGCGCCCAGAACGCCGGCCCGTGCCCGAACACGCGCAGGTGCGCGAGCTCGTGACAGACGACGGTCTCGAGCGCCTCGGGCGGCGCGAGGATCAGCCGCCAGGAGAACGACAGCCGGCCGGTGCGTGACGCGCTGCCCCAGCGCGTGCGTGGGTCGCGCAGCGTGACGGCCCTCGGGTCCACGCGCAGAGCCTGACCGTGCTCCGCGACCGACGCCTCGATGGTGCGGCGCGCCTCGGCGCGCAGCCACGCCTCGAGGATGGTCCCGTCCGAGCGTCGATCGGCCGCGACCCGATGGATGACCAGCTCGTCGTCGAAGGCGACGACGTCGGAGCCGCGGATCCCGGACACCGCCGGGACGACGCGCACCCGGTGGAGGCGGCCACGGAACGGGACGCTGCCGCCGTCTCGCGCTCCACCGCGCGCAGCGGTCCGTCGGGCGATGGCCGCCTGGTGACCAAGATGCTTGCGCAGCCACGGCTCGCGTTCCGCGAGGAAGGCGTTCGCCCGGCGCTCGTGCTCCGGACGGACCGTTCGCGCGGGGACGGTGACGACGACGCCGCGGTCCGGATGGATGACGACACGCAGGACGCGTGCCCGGGATGAGCGGCGGAGCGTGTACGGGAGGGGCCCGCCGGGGAGCTCGGCGATTGCGGCGGCCTCGAACGTCACGAGTCGATGATGCCATCTCGCACCGTCCGCTAGCCCGAGATGCCCGTCTCGGCGGGCGATGCCTGGTTCGCTGGATGGGCCGACGATCCGGGGCCGTACGACCCGGACTGAACGGGGTCCTCTGCTACAATCCGCGCTCCGTGGGGCTATAGCTCAGCTGGAAGAGCACCTGCATGGCATGCAGGGGGTCCGGGGTTCGAGTCCCCGTAGCTCCACCAGCCGACGAACCGCCGACCTTCACCCCTCGCCGACGGCGGGGGGTGAACCGTATCCAGCGAGCGACGAGAGGCCCGCAGTCGTGACCGACACCACCGACAGCCGAACAAGGATCGAGCGCTACGACCCGACCGCCATCGAGCCGCGCTGGCAGGCGCGCTGGGCGGAGCTCGGCCTGCACGACACGGATCTCAACGACACGACGCGGCCCAAGTACTACCTGTTGACCATGTACCCGTATCCGTCCGGGGACCTGCACATCGGCCACTGGTACATCGTCACGCCGAGCGACGCGCTGGCGCGCTTCCGCCGCATGCACGGCTTCAACGTGTTCTTCCCGATCGGCTTCGATGCGTTCGGGCTGCCGGCCGAGAACGCCGCCATCAAGAGCGGCGGCCATCCGTTCACCTGGACGATGGCGAACATCCAGAACATGCGCCGCCAGTTCCGCACGATGGGCGCGACGTTCAGCTGGGAGCACGAGGTCGTGACGGCCGACCCTTCGTACTACAAATGGAACCAGTGGATGTTCCTGCGGTTCCTGGAGAGGGGGCTGGCGTACCGGCAGCGCTCCTCCGTCGATTGGTGTCCCAACGACGGGACCCTGGCGCGTGAGCAGGTCGTCGGTCCTGACCGCCGCTGCTGGCGAGATGGCGCGCTGGTGGAGAAGCGCGACTTGGACCAGTGGTACCTGAAGACGACCGCCTACGCCGATGAGCTGCTGTCGTTCGACGGCATCGACTGGCCCGACCCGATCAAGATCCAGCAGACGAACTGGATCGGTCGCTCCGAGGGCGCCGAGATCGACTTCGAGACAGCGCCAGCCGATCACCACCCGGGCGGCGAACGCATCCGGGTCTTCACGACCCGACCCGACACGTTGTTCGGCGCCACGTTCATGGTCCTGGCCCCGGAGCATCCGCTGGTCGACGTTCTGACCGCGCCGGACCGGCGCGCGGAGGTCGATGCCTACGTCGAGCAGGCTCGGCGCCGGACCGAGATCGACCGGCTGTCGACCGAACGCGAGAAGACCGGCGTCGCGATCGGGGCCGACGCGATCAACCCGGTGAACGGTCAGCGGATCCCGATCTTCATCGCCGATTACGTCCTGGCGGGCTATGGCACCGGCGCGATCATGGCCGTCCCTGCCCATGACGAGCGCGACTTCGCGTTCGCGACGCAGTTCGGCCTGCCGATCCGGCGCGTCGTCGCCGCCCCGGGCACGGACGCCGATGACGAGATGACCGATGCCTATGTCGCCCACACGGAAGGCGAGCGGCTGGTCAACAGCGGCCGGTTCGATGGGAAGCCAGCCGACGAGGGTGGCCGCGAGATCGTCGAGTGGCTGGCGAGCGGAGGCTCGGCCGCGCCGAAGGTGACCTATCGATTACGCGACTGGCTGATCAGCCGGCAGCGTTATTGGGGCACGCCGATCCCCGTCATCTACTGCGAGCGCGATGGCATCGTCCCGGTCCCTGACGAGGACCTGCCGGTCCTGTTACCCGAGACCGTCGACTATCACGGGCGCGGCGACAACCCGCTCAACCATGACGAGGCGTTCCTGCGGGTCACGTGCCCGATCTGCGGCGAGCCGGCACGGCGCGAGACCGACACGATGGACACGTTCGTCGATTCCTCCTGGTACTGGTATCGCTACCTGTCGCCGGACAACGACGACGGCCCGGTCGATCGCGCGATGACCGACGTCTGGACGCCGGTCGACCAGTACACCGGCGGCGCCGAGCACGCCGTGATGCACCTGCTGTACAGCCGCTTCTGGACGAAGGCGATGCGCGACGTCGGGCTGATCGGCGAGGACGAGCCATTCAAGCGGCTGTTCAACCAGGGCCAGATCCTGGGCGCCGACGGCGAGCGCATGTCGAAGTCGCGCGGCAACGTCGAGGATCCTGACCAGCTGGTCCGCCAGTACGGGGCCGACACGGTCCGGCTGTTCCTGATGTTCATGGGCCCATGGGACCAGGGTGGCCCATGGAGCCCGACCGGCATCGGCGGGATCCATCGGTTCCTGAATCGGGTGTGGACGCTGGTGCTCGATCCGCGCGGCCGGGAACACGGCGATCTGGACGCCGGGCGCTTGCCGCCCGGTGAGAGCCAGGCCGACGCGGCTGCGTCGATCCGTGCGGCCGCCCATCGGACGCTGCGCGACGTGACCGAGGACTACGAGGAGTTCCGCTTCAACACGATGATCGCCAAGCTCATGGAGCTGGCGAACACGCTGTACCGCTACCGGGGCACGCCGGTCGCCGGCGACAGCGAGTGGGACGAGGCCATCCGGCTGCTGCTGCTGATGCTGGCTCCCGCCGCACCGCACGTCACCGAGGAGCTGTGGTCGCGGCGGGCCGAGGCCGCCGGGCCGTCATGGACCTCGATCCACCTGGAGCGCTGGCCCGACGTCGATCCCACGGCGATCGTGGTGTCCGTCCGCGAAGTCCCGGTCCAGGTGAACGGCAAGCTGCGCGACAAGGTCACCGTCGCGGCCGATGCCACCGGCGAGCAGCTGCAGGCGGAGGTGCTGGCCAGCCCGAAGATCGCGGCGATCCTGGCGGGCCGAGCGCCCGATCGGATCATCGAGGCGGGCGGCGGGAAGCTCATCAACATCGTCCTGCGCGATGGCTGATCGTCCGGTGTGGTGCGCGCACACCACACCGAACACCCCGAGACCCCCCGATAACCCCACTGGAGTCGTGACAACCACCCGTTGCCAGGCGTAGGGTGTCCGCCCAGGTCGAGCGCCTTATTCGACCGGCACCGATGCCCAGTCGCGATCCGTCGGTCTCGAATCACACCCCCGGGAGGAAGCTGATGACGGCGGTCCAGGAGCGCTACGAGATCGAGCGCGCCAAGTGGGATGCCCACGCTGGCACGACCATCGACACGATCGAGCCGCCCCCGCCAGGCGAGGACTTCGCCTCGCGTGCCTCTCGCGAGGCGCTGCTTCCCGGCGTGGCCGAGTTCCTGGGCGATCTCCGCGGCAAACGCGTCATCGAGTACGGCTGTGGTCTCGGGCAGTTGACGGTCCTGCTCGCACGCAGTGGCGCGCAGGTCACCGCCTTCGACCTCTCCGAGCCGAGCATCGAGGTCGCGCGGGAGCGCGCGAAGCTGACCGGCGTCGAGCGGGACATCACGTTCGCGGTCGCGCCCGGCGAGGCGCTGCCGTTCGACGATGCCAGCTTCGACATCGCGTTCGGGAAGGCCGTCCTTCACCATCTCGACCCGGTCGCGGGATCGAAGGAGCTCGCGCGCATCCTCAAGCCCGGTGGACGCGCCGCCTTCTCGGAGCCGCTCGGCACCAATCCGGTCGTCCGGTTCGTCCGTGACCACGTGCCGTATCCCAAGAAGCACGATCGCGGAGCCGACATCCCGCTCCGCCGCAGCGACGTCGACGCGTGGATGGCGCCGTTCTCGACGGCGAACATCCAGGGCGTCCAGCTGCTGAGTATGGTCGAGCGCGGGCTGGGCTTCCACAAGCGGCTCCCGCTGCTGCGCGAGTACGACCGACTGCTGTTGACCCGGTGGCCGGAGCTGTGGCCGCTCTGTCGGTACGCGGTGCTAACGCTCGAGCGCTGACGATCGGAGGGATGACCGTCAGGCGCTGACGGTCTCGGTCGCGGACTCTGCGGGGGCGCCCGCCTTGGACTTGGCACGGTGCCGCGCGGCCTTGGCGCGGTTGCCGCAGGTCGCCATGTCGCACCAGCGCCGGCGTCCCGTTCGGGACGTGTCGTAGAAGACCCAGCGGCAGCGGTCGTTGTCGCAGATCTTGATGCGCTCGGGGTTGCCGCTCGTCAGCTCGGTCACGAGCGGATCGCACAGGCGCGCGAGCGCGTCGTCGACCGGGTCACCGACGTGGCGATGGTCGACCGCGACGCAGCCATCCGATGAGGGCACGAGCTCGATGACCTGACGCGCGTGAAGCGCGCGATTCACCGTATCGAGGGCGCCGGTCGTCGGCGGCCGATGGTCGACGAGCGCGTCGGCGACTTCGCGCAGGGCGCCACGGACGGCGTGGATGCGCGCCAGGTCGCGGGCCGCAGCACCAGGGTCCGAATCGGCCTGTCGATCGAGTCGATGGGCGCCCTCGGCGTGGATCACGCCGCGGTCCACGAACCAGGACAGCGCCTCGGCGAGCGAGGGCAGGCGCTCCACGGGGGAACCATTCTCGAGGTCGTTGGTGTTCAGGAAATCGAAGGTGTCCTCGAGGTCGACGTCGTGGGCGTGATAGCCCCGACCGGTCGCGGGGATATGGGGTGTTTCCATGTCGTTAACCACTTTAGAGCAGTTGACAGGTTACGCGCAAGGGACTACAGTACGACACGTAACCGATAAGGCATCAGACACGGGTTACGAGTAACTGGAAAGGACCGATCATGGAAGCCATCGTCATGTTCGTGGTCCTGGTCATCGGCTTTGCTGCCCTGGACCTCGGCTCCTTCCGTTTCGGCGCGGATTCGCGCGATCAGATCCCCGATACGCACATCCGCTAAGCCCGCAGATCATGTCACCGACCCATGCAGGAGGCACAGTGATTTCCTACTACGCGCTGCTCGCCATCGACCTCGCGAACGAGCGTTCGCACGAGGCCGATGAGCGGCGGTGGGCGAGGCTGGCTCGCGAGAATCTCCGGGACCAGGCCGATTACGACTGGCTCCCGGAGCCGGAGCCGTCGTTCGGGATCCGGAGTGGGCTCGCCCGCGCGACCGCGGCGATCAGCCTCGGAGCCGCCGCCGCGACACGCCGGCTCGACGAGAGCCGGGCCGACGACCTGAGCCGCAAACTCGCCATCGCCGACTGATCGAACCAACCAACACAGAAGAGCGTCTGCCCCTCCCGGCAGGCGCTCTTCGATTCTCGGGCCCGCGAGCCGCTACTCTCCCGATATGTCCGACACGACCATCGGTCCCGCGACGACCGCCGTCTCGTGGGGCCCTGACCGGATCGACCTGTTCACGGTCGCCGACGATCGGACGCTCGTGCATCGATCGTTCGATGGCGCGACCTGGTCCGAGCCATCGTCGCTCGGCGGCCAGCTCGCGTCGGCGCCGGCCGCGACCGCGTGGGGCGTTGACCGGCTGGAGGTCTTCGCGATCTTCGATGACGGGCAGCTCTGGAACCGCTATTGGGACGGTCTCTCCTGGCACGACTGGGAGCCGATGGGCGGGGAGCTGACCGGCACGCCGGCGGCATCGTCGTGGAGTGCCGACCGCATCGATGTCTTCGCGCCGGGTCGCGATGGCCGGATCTGGCACCGCTGGTGGGACGGTGCGACATGGGTGGCATGGGAGCAGCTCTAGCGCGATAAGTCGCAGCTAAGCGCTCGTCGCTACCGTCCGGGAAGACGCCCCGCCGACATCGGAAGTGCCCCCGACGCCGTCGGGGCGTCAGCACGTCCGGATCCCGCCCATCGCCCGCCGCGGAGCGCGCCATGGAGCCGAATGCCACGCCCCCGTGGCGGGTCCTCGAGACGCCGACGGACGCACCGATTCGACCGACGGGCGATCCTGTCCCGCCGAGTGGCCTGCCGGTCGCCGCCAAGGTCGCAGCGGTCGTCGCCGCGGCCGTCGTGTGCGGCATCGTCGGGATCGTCGTCGCGGTCGGCGGCGGTCGCGGGGAAGTGCGCATCGATGGCGGATCGCCCATGCCGATCGAGGGGTCGTCGGCCGTCCCCGGATCGCCCGGTCTCTCGGGCCCCTCCGTGGCGGGCGTGGGCAGCGAGCTGGTCGTGGAGATCGTCGGGGCGGTGCAACGTCCCGGCGTCTACCGGCTGCCGCCGGGGTCCCGACTCGTCGACCTTGTCCGGCTGGCCGGTGGCTATGGTCCGCGGGTCGACACCGCTCGCGCGGAACTCGAGCTAAACCTCGCCGCGCCCGTGAAGGACGGCGATCACGTCCGCGTCCCGTCCCGGGACGACGAGGCGAGCTCGCCCGTCGCGCCGAGTAGCGGTGGCGCCGCGCCGGGCGCACTCGTCGACGTCAACACCGCGACCCAGGCGCAACTCGAGGAGCTCCCTGGCGTGGGCCCGGCGACCGCCCAGAAGATCATCGCCGCGCGAGAGGAGGCGCCGTTCGGCGCCGTCGAGGAGCTGCGCTCGCGTGGCGTGCTCGGGGAGAAGACGTTCGAGAAGCTCCGCCCATTGGTCACCGTCGGCTGACATGCCGCGTAGCTGCTGGCTCGCCTGCGGTGCCGTGGTCGGGGCGTTGGCCCTTGCATCGGACGCGCTCGTGGTGGTCGCGCTCACCGTTGGTGCCGTCGGCGCCTCGCTGATCCTTGCCATGGCGTTCGCCCGCCAGCGGACGATGCTGATCGCCCTTGCGCTCGGCGCCGGCACCATCCTCGCTCGCGGCATGGTCATGCCAGCGACCGCGGAGCTCACGGGCGTGCCGGCTGGGCCCGGTCCGTGGCAGATGCTCGTCGAGTCGATCGGCTCGCCACGCGACGGCCAGCAGGTCGCGACGCTCCGGACGCTCGATACCGAAGCCGTTGGATTCCGCCTGGCGGCGTCGCTGCCGCGCTACCCGCCGATCGAGCCTGGTGATCGGATCGAGGTCGGTGGACGTGTCCGCGAGCGGTCGGACAGCCCGTACGGCCTCTACCTGGAGCGGATCGGCGCGTGGGGCTCGCTGGACGCCAGGTCCATCACGCTCCTCGAGCGACCGGCCGAGCCGGGTGCGATGCTCGAGTCGATCCGGCGCGGCACGGGCGACATCCTCGCCCAGGTGCTTCCCGAGCCGGAGGCCGGTCTTGCCGCAGGCATCCTCATCGGGCTGCGCGATCGGGTCGACCGATCCATCGCCGCGGCCTTCACCACGGCCGGCGTGAGCCACGTCGTCGCGATCTCTGGGTGGAACATCGCGATCGTCGCTGCGGCGATCGCCGCCCTGGCCGGTCGACTCGGGCGGCGACGGCGAGCCGTCGTGACGGCGCTGGCGATCGTGACCTACGTCTGCTTCGCGGGCGCCTCGGCCTCCGTCCTCCGCGCCGGCGCGATGGCCGGCGTGGTGCTGCTCGCCCGAGAGAGCGGTCGAGCGGGACGGGCCGCTGCCGCCCTCGGTTGGGCTGCTGCACTCCTGCTCCTCGCCGACCCGAACCTCGTCGCCGATGCCGGCTTCCAGCTCTCGAGCCTGGCGACCGCCGGGCTGATCGCCTGGGCCACGCCGCTGACGGCGCGCATCGACCGATGGACCCGCGGGCATGCGCCGCGCTGGCTCACCGAGAGCCTGAGCGTCTCGCTCGCCGCGCAAGCGGCCACGCTGCCGGTCGTCCTCGTCGCATTCGGGCGACTGGCGGTCATCGCCCCGGCGGTGAACCTGCTGGTCGTCCCGCTGGTGGCGCCGGCCATGGCGGCCGGGATCGTCGCGCTCATCGGCGGCGCCGCGGCGAGCGCCGGAGCCCCGGCGGCTCTCGGGACGATCCTCGCCGCGCCGGCCTGGGTGGCACTCCGCGTCATCATCGGCATCGTCGACATCGCCGCGGCACTCCCGCTGGCCAGCGTTTCGCTCGATCCACCGATCGGCTCGATCGTCGGGCTCGCCAGTGTCCTGGCCGGCGGCGGGTTGATGGCCTGGCGGCGTCAGTCATATGGGCGGATCCGTGCGGACCCGGCCGAGAGGCGACCGGATCCGGTGCGGAGCGGATCGCGGCCGATGCGCCTCGCGAGCGGTCTGCTCGTCGTCACGGTCACCGTCGCCGGGGCGGTCATCGTGACCCGGACGGGAGGCGTCGCGCGGGTGACGGTCCTCGACGTCGGGCAGGGTGACGCGATCCTGGTCGAAGGCTCGCGGGGCGGTCGACTCCTGGTCGACGGCGGACCCGACCCGGATCGCCTGCTGGTCGAGCTCGACCGACGCATCCCGCCGTGGGATCGGCGGATCGATGTCGTGATCCTCAGTCATCCACACGAGGATCACGTCGCCGGGCTCGGGATCCTCCTCGACCGGTACGCGGTCGGTCGCGTGTTCGAGCCGGGGATGCGGGGGCCGGGGCCAGGCTACGCGGCATGGCTCGACCGCGTCGGCCTCGGTATCGCCTCGGCCCGGCCACGGCTCTCGATCGCGGCCGGCGACCAGCTCCGCGTCGATGATGTCGACCTGCGCGTCCTGTGGCCGATCCGTGGCGAGGTGCCCGAGGAGCCACCGGACAGCGGCACCGGCATCAACAACGTCTCGGTCGTCCTGCTGGGCACCGTTGGTGAACGACGGTTCCTGCTCGCCGGCGACGTCGAAGAGGAGATCGATCCGAGCCTCCTGGCCGAGGGCTTGCCGACGGTCGACCTGCTCAAGGTCGCGCATCACGGCAGCCGGACGGCCACCACCGAGGCGTTCGTGGCGACGGTTCGGCCCCGGGTGGCGATCGCGTCGGCGGGAACGGGCAACCGGTACGGCCATCCGGCTCGTGCGACCCTCGAACGGCTGTCGACGGCCGGCGCGCGCGTCTATCGCACCGACCAGGACGGGTCCGTCAGCGTGTCCTTCGACGTGGCCGGGATGTCCGTCCGGACGAACCCTCGTCGCGCTGTGGCCAGCCTCCCTGCCACGCGCTCCGTGGCCGCGCGCCGAGCGTACCTGTGCGACGTGCCCATCCAGCCGTTCGTCCCGGACCCGGTCACGATCCTGTCCGCTGCGCAGCCCGGGAGGCAGTCCGCCCTCGGGTACCATCCGGCGCGTGACGTCCCGTTCGCGGCCGGTGGTCGCTGCCCTGCCCTGCCGCCGGATCCCCGCCGACTGGGTTTCGCCTGACATCACTCGCCGGTGATCGCGCCGCTGCTCTACGTCTGGGGCGACGACGAGCTGCTTGCGGACCGGCTGGTGAGGCGGTTCGCGGCGAAGCTCGAGGGTGAGCTCGGCTCGCCGCTCGAGCGCTGGGATCTGCGGGCGGACCTGACGACGGCGGCGGCCGACACCGCACAGCTCTACGAGCGGCTCGCGACGCCGGCGATGTTCGGTGGCGGGACACTCGCTGTCGTGGCCAATCCAGGTGCGCTGGTGCGGCGCAACGACACGCGCGACCGGGTGGT
>Ga0307415_100001931_pt1 | contig 10200 bp, 7 predicted proteins | sample DK1Cmetagenome_FD_204524 | JGI IMG/M metagenome (GOLD analysis project Ga0307415, IMG submission 204524) | Maize rhizosphere microbial communities from greenhouse at UC Davis, California, United States - DK15-C-2 | ecosystem: Host-associated > Plants > Roots > Rhizosphere > Soil | place: USA...
CCTGAGGGCGGCCGAGGTCGAGCACCAGGCCGACGCCCTGCTTGATGCCGCCGGGGCCGAAGTTCTGGAGGTAGCCCTCGGTCTGCCAGCCGCTGGTCCGGTCGCCGTCAATGGCCAGCCCGGCCAGGCCCTGGTTCTCCCGCCCGTCGTCGCCGCCGGGGTCGAAGGAGCTGGCGCTGGCCACCCGGACGGGCTCGGCCGGCGGGTTGGTGGCGGGGGCGCGGCTGGTGCCGCTGGGGGGGTCTTCGCCGAACAGGTTGCCCAGGTTGCCGAGGTCGTCCTTGGCCAGGGTGAGACCGACCGTGACCAGCACGGCGGCCACGGCCACCAGGGCGAGGACCCAGCCGAGCAGGCGGCCCTCGTGGCGTAGGAAGCCGCGGGACGGGGTGACCTCGGGCCCGGTGGGGGCCGGCGGGACCGGGAGCAGCTCGCTCATGGGGGCGCTGTCCGGCCCCGAGGCCGAGCGCGAGAGGGCGGCGGCCATCGCCTGTACGGTCTGGAAGCGGTCGTCGGGGTCGCTGGCCATCGACTGGCGGACGATCGCGTCCAGGTCGCGGGACACGCCGGCCCGCAGGGCCCGCGGCGGGATGGTGCTGGACGGGTCGGCCCCGGGGGCCCGGCCGGTGAGCATCTCGTACAGGCAGGCCCCGAGGCCGTAGACGTCGGCCCGGCCGTCGGCGTCGTCGCCGGAGACCACCTCGGGGGCCAGGAAGCCGTCGGCCCGCAGGACCTCGCCGGTGCGGCCGGGGTCGTCCTCGCTGGCCGCCCTGGCGATCGAGAAGTCTCCCACCTTCACGGTGCCGTCGTCGGCCAGCAGGATGTTGCCCGGCTTGAGGCTGCCGTGGCAGACCCCGGCCTGGTGGGCGTAGTCGAGAGCGGCCGCCACCTCCAGGGCCAGCCGGGCCGCCCGCGACGGCGGCAGGGGGCCGTGGCGGCCCAGGGCCTCGCGCAGGGTGGGCCCATTGACCAGCTCCATCACGATGTAGGCGACCGCTCCCTGCTCGCCGGTGTCGTACAGGGCGACGATGTTGGGGTGGGTCAGGCGGGCGGCGTTGACCGCCTCCTCGTGGAAGCGGGCCCGGAAGCTCGGGTCGGCGGCCAGCTCGGGGTGCAGGACCTTGACGACCACGTCCCGGCCGAGGACACGGTCGTGCCCGCGCCAGACGCTGGTCATGCCGCCCGTTGCGACCTGCTCGCTGAGCTCGTACCGCTCGGCGAGCAGTCGGGGCAGACCGGAGCCGACCTGCGACATGCTCATATACGAAGAGCGGGGCGTTGGACCCCGGGGATCGCGACCCCCGAAGTCTAACAAGAAGAATCCTTCCCCACCGCCCGAGCCGGTCGGCCGGTCGGCGGCGCCGCTGGGGCGCCGGCCCCGCCGCCGGACAAGCCCGGCCCGCTCCGGGCCGGGCCGCGACCGCCCGGGCGTAATTCTGCTGCCGCTCCGCCCGGATTCTTCCGGAATTCATCCGGAATATTTCGTCAGGACGGGCCAGCGGTTGTCCCCCGCCTCCGGCGCCGTCGGATGATGTCCATCAGCAGGGCGAGCTCCTCGACCCGGAGCAGGCGGGCCACGGCCAGGTAGACGCCGGCGCCCACGGCCACCCCGGCGACCACGGTGATCAGGTCGCGGGCCAGCCCCGGGGCGACGGCCAGGGCCACGGCGTCGCCGATCAGGATGGTGATCCCGAACATGACCAGCCCGGCGGCCAGCATCCGGGCCAGCGCCCCGGCGATGGCGCCGCCGCCGAGGCCGCCGATCCGGTTCGACAGCAGGTACAGCAGCAGGGCCGAGCCGACCGTGTAGCTGCTGACGTGCCCGAAGGCCAGGCCGGGGATCTTCCACTGCTCGGGCAGCAGGTTGAACAGGGCCAGGTTGACGACCACGTTGACGGCCACCGCGACCAGGTTGACCAGGAACGCCGTGCGGGCGTCCTGGAGGGCGTAGAAGGCCCGCAGCACCAGCTGGAAGGTGGAGAACGGGACCAGCCCGATCACGAACACCATCAGCACCGGGACCAGCAGCGAGATGCTGGCCTGGGTGACGACGCCGTGCTCCAGCAGCAGCCGGACGATCGGACCGGCCAGGGCCAGGTAGCCGAGGGCGGCGGGCAGCAGCACGGCCGCGGTCAGCCGGATGCCCCGGGACAGGCTGGCCCGGAAGGCGTCCCAGTCCCCTGCCACGGCCTGCTCGCTCATCGGCGGCAGCAGGGCGGTCATCACCGACACCGCGAACACGCCGTGGGGGAGCTGGAAGAAGATGAACGCGTTCGTGTAGGCCGTGTAGCCGCCCCGCACCCCGTAGGCCAGGACCATCACCAGCAGGTAGCCGAGCTGGTTGGTGATCACGTAGCCGACGCTCCAGACCGACAGGGTGGCCATCTTGCGGATGGCCCGGTCGCGCCAGTTCCAGACGAAGTGGAAGCGGAAGCCGGTGCGGCGCAGGAACGGCCACTGGACCAGGGTCATGGCCGCCACCCCGGCGGTGGTGCCCAGGCCCAGCAGCAGCTTCTCGCCCGTGGTGACCTCACCGACCTGGGGCACCTGCTGGCCGACGACGGCGTGGAAGGTGAGCCCGACGGCGATCACGACCAGGTTGTTGAGGATCGGGGCGAACATCGGCACGCCGAAGCGGCGGTGGGCGTTGAGCAGGCCGGTCATCACCGCCCCGACCCCGTAGAACACGATCTGGGGCATGAACATGGCCAGCAGCTGGCCGCCGACCTCGATCGCCTGGGCCCGCTCGGCCGGGCTGCCCGAGTGGACGTACAGCCGGATGATCCAGGGGGCGGCCAGCATGGTGATCCCGGCCAGCAGCCCCAGGCCGGCGATGGCGATGGTCATGGTGGCCCGGGCCACGTGCCAGGCCTGCCGCTGGCCGCGGGTGCTGCGCACCTCGACGAACACGGGCACGAAGATGGAGGACAGGATCCCGCCCAGGACCAGCTCGTAGATGATGTTGGGAGTGGTGTTGGCGACGTTGTAGACGTCGGCCAGGCGGCTCTCGCCGACGCCCAGGGTCGCGACCAGCACCGTGACCCGCAGCAGCCCGGTGATCCGCGACAGCAGCGTCCCGGTGGCCATGACGGCCGTCGACCGGGCCAGGCTGGGCTCGGGCGGCCGCGACCGGGACGGCCCGTCCGAGGTGTAGGCCCGCGCCTGCTCGGTATGCACCGGGGGACCATCCTGACGGTCCCCCGGACCCCCCCGGCTCACCGGTCGGTCCCGGCGCGGCGGCGCCGGTCGGACCGCCACCACCACAGCAGCAGCGCCCCGACGGCCCCGCCGGTCAGGCTCAGGGCGACCCGGTTGAAGGCGGTGGAGACGAGGCGGATCTCGCCGGTCGCGATGGTCTCCTGCCCGTCGGGGGTGAGCACGTCCACCCGGATGGGGAAGCTGCCGGTGGTGCGGGTGCCCACGGGCAGGAGCTGGGTCGTCCGGCGCCCGGGCTCGAGCACGAACGGGTCGCTGGCCGCCGGCAGGTCGACCTTGGGCGAGGTCAGCCGCAGGACGACGGTGACCCGCTCCTCCGAGGCGTTGTTGACCGTGACCGGGATGGTCCCGCGCCGGGCGGTCAGGGTCACCGGGGTGGTGCCGACCTCGACCCGCCGGTAGACGCCGCGGATGGCCGTGGTCACGGCCCGGACGAAGCCGCGGCCCCTGGCCCGGGCGGCGGGTGGGCGCCAGTCGCTCGACTGGGCGATGAGCAGGTCCTGCTCCAAGCTGCCCGAGGCGGGGGTGAAGTCGTTGCCGACCGCCCGCCGGAAGCTGTCCAGCGTGGAGCGGGTCTGCTCGATGCGGTCGATGTAGCTGGGCGGCAGCCCGAGGGCGCGGTCGGCCGCGGTCACCGTGGCCAGCCGCCGCTCGCCCTCCTGCGGGCCCTGGGGGACGTCGGCGGCCAGGGTGGAGGCGGGCTGGAGGCGCAGCCAGGGGGCGGCGCCCAGGCCGCGGGCCAGGGAGCGGAAGGACGCCGGGGTGGGGCGCCAGCTCTGCGGCGGGGCGAGCAGGATGCCCCGCGGGGCCTCCGAGTTGGGCCGCTCCAGCCAGGTCACCGCGGTCTCGGCCAGGATCCGCTGGGCCCATTCGGCGGGGGCGTCGGCCGCCCCCGGGTCGGCCAGGGCCGCCGACAGCCCGACGTCGCCGACCAGGGCCCGCTGCGGGTCCCGGCCGCCGCCCAGGTCGACGGTGGCGTTGGCGGTGACGCCGGTCGGCGGCGCCGGCAGGTGCCGCGGGTCGAGGACCACCACCGTGGCCCGGGCCTGCTCGAGGGTCCGGAGCAGGGCGCCGTCCACGGCGCCGTCGACCGGCCAGGCCAGGGCAGGGTCGGGGGCGGTCCCGAGGCGATTGGTGAGCGCGTCGCGCCCGCTCTGGATGGCGTCGCCGGCCCAGGCGCCGCTGCCCGCCGCGACCAGGGCCGGGAGGTCGGCGTTGCCGTAGGGGAAGGCGGCCAGGGGGCGGCCGCTGGCCGCCTTCTTGAGCGATTGGAGGAAGGTGACGGCGTGCCGGGAGCGCGGGTCGCCGGGCGGGACGGTGGTCCGCTTGCCGCCCTGGCGCAGGCGCCAGCCGCCGGGCATGGCGGTGACGTCGTCGACCAGCATGGCGTCGACCACCAGGGTGGCCGCGGGGGCGCGGGGCCGGGCCAGCTCGGCCGCGACCGCGCCCAGGGAGCCGTCGGGCGCGAGCAGGCCGGCCAGCTTGTCGTCGACGAAGTCGCCGGCCGGGTTGCGGTGGGTCGGCTCGCGCACCGGCACCAGCAGGGCGGTCCGCAGCGGCTGGGCGACCCTGGCCGGCAGGTCGACCACGAAGGTGGTCAGGCTGGCCGCCACCGGGCCGGCCACGCCCGACCCCTGGACCCGGACGGTCAGGGGCAGGACCACCCCGGCCCGCCCGTCGGCCAGCCCCGGCGGCATGGCGACCCGGCGCCGCTCCAGCTGCCGGCTGGCGCCCGGGGCGACCTCGGAGGGGGCCGCGGCGAACTCGTCGAGCAGCCGGGTGGCCACGGCCGCGCCCGGATTGGCGAGCAGGGTGGCCAGCTCGGAGCGGGTGTCCACCGGCTGGCCGAGCCGGGCCTGGACGACCAGGTTGCGGACCAGGGCCTGGCCGCGGTTGCGGACCGCGATCCGGTAGTCGAGCGGGGCCCGGGGGCCGACCACCGGCGAGATGCTGGTCAGGGTGACCTCGAGCGCCTGGGGCGCGTCCTGGGCCCGGGCGCCGGCGCCCAGGGTGGCCAGGAGCGTGACCGCGACGGCCAGCGCCGCCAGCGGGCGGGTCACGGTCCGCCCGCGCCCTGCCCGGCGAGCACGGCCGGGATCAGGTCGAGCAGCTTGCGCTCGTTGGCGAAGGACATCTGCCGGCGGGCCTGGGCGGGCTCGAACCAGGCGGCCTCCTCCATCTCGTGGTCGTGCTCGGCGAAGTCCCCGCCGGTGGCGCGCATGAGGAAGTAGTGGACGAACTTGTGGTACCGGGTCTTCTCCGGCGCCCACACGAACCAGTAGTCGATGGTGTCGAGGCGGCCGATCAGCTCGGCCTTCAGGCCGGTCTCCTCGCGGACCTCGCGCAGGGCGGTCTGCTCGACCGTCTCGCCCTCCTCCTGGGCGCCCTTGGGCAGGGTCCACTGCAGGGTGCCCCGGACCGACCGGTGGGCGACCAGGGCCACCGGCGCGTCCGGCCGCGTCTCGGCCAGCACCACCCCGCCGGCCGAGACGGCCCGGGCGGTCCGCACGGTCAGCTCGCCTGCCTGGTGACCGGGGCGACCACCGCGCTGGTCGCCTTGACCAGGTCGGCGCCCCGGACCTTGAGGATCACGCCGGGCTCGCCGGCGGGCGCGTAGACCACGTCCTGGGTGGCGACCCGCTCGTCGACCACCAGGGTGGCCGGGCATTCCAGGGCGACCGGGGGGACGAAGGCCAGCAGGTAGCCGGTCAGGCCGGGAGCCCGGTCGGGCGGGACCGGGTCGAGGTCGAGGCGGCCCAGCAGCTCGGCCACGCTGGAGGTGTCGACCTCGGCGTCGGCCGGGGCGAGGACGACCACCACCCCGGCGTCGTCGGCCAGCAGAGTGGGCCGGCCGACGGCCGGGGGCGGCAGGCCGAGGACACCGGGGGCGGTCGAGAGGTCGCGGAGCGGTCCCGGCAGCTGGGAGAGCTCATGCACGACGTCGTCGGCGAGCAGGTGGTTGTGGACGTCGATGCTTGATCGCACGGGATCTCCAGAAATGCGAGCGCGGCGGTCGAGCGCCCCGAGTATAGCGGGAGGCCGGAATGGCGGGAGGCCGGAGCGGTCAGGCCCCGGCCTCGTCGTCGACCCCGGCGACGCCGGGCCCGGAGCTCAGCGCGAGCCGCCCTTGCGGCCGATCTTCTGGTAGAACTCGATCCCGTAGCGCTGCTTGGTTGTCTCGCCGCCCTTCTTCCCGCCCATGCGGCCGATCTTCCCGAAGAAGTCGTCGCCGTAGCGCTTCTTGGTGGTCTGCCCGCCCTTGCGCCCGGCTTCGGCCCTGCTCATCTTCTTGGTTTCCGGCATCCGGCCACCTCCTCCCCCGATCCGGTTGCCCTGGTTGTTGGTGCGTAAACCACTTGAATTGGTCCACGAACCGGGCGCGTATGCTTCGGGCATGTCCGAGCTCTCCCCGGCCCAGCGCCAGGCCCTCGGCGCGCTGCTGAGCGCGGCCCCGTTCACAGGGGTCGTCCGCGACCTCGGGCGCCGCTTCGCCGAGCGCGGCCACACCCTCTACCTGGTCGGCGGGACCGTCCGCGACGCCCTGCTCGACCGCAGCTCGCCCGACATCGACCTGACCACCGACGCCACCCCCGACCAGATCCTGGCCGTGGTGCGGGCCCGCAACTGGAGCGACGGCGTGTGGCTGCAGGGGGCGCGCTTCGGCACCGTCGGGGTCCGCAAGGGCGACTTCCGGCTGGAGATCACCACCTTCCGCTCGGACAGCTACCGCGAGGACTCGCGCAAGCCCGAGGTCACCTTCGGGCGCTCGATCTCCGAGGACCTGGCCCGGCGCGACTTCACCGTCAACGCGATGGCCATGAAGCTGCCCGACGGGCCCTTCGTCGATCCCCACGGCGGCCTGGCCGACCTGGCCGCCAAGCGGCTGCGCACCCCCTCCAGCCCGGAGGTGTCGTTCGAGGACGACCCGCTGCGCATGCTGCGGGCGGCCCGCTTCGCCTCCCAGCTGGAGCTGGCCCCGACCCCCGAGACCCTGGCCGCCATCACCGAGCGCCGCGGCCGCCTGCAGATCGTCTCGCGCGAGCGGATCCGCGACGAGCTGAGCAAGCTGCTGCTGGGCCGGGCCCCGGCCAAGGGCCTGTGGCTGGCCGTCAACACCCGGCTGGCCGACGAGTTCCTGCCCGAGCTGCCCGCCCTGGCCCTGGAGCAGGACCCGGTGCACCGCCACAAGGACGTGCTGCGCCACACCGTCGCCGTGGTCGAGCGGGCGACCGCCTTCGACGCCGACAACCCCGACCTGACCCTGCGCATGGCCGCCCTGCTGCACGACATCGGCAAGCCCCGCACCCGCAAGGTGGGCCCGGAGGGGGTGACCTTCCACCTGCACGAGGTGGTCGGGGCCAAGATGGCCGAGAAGCGGCTGACCGAGCTGCGCTACCCGGCCGACTTCATCGCCGACGTGCGCCAGCTGGTCCTGCTCCACCTGCGCTTCCACACCTACCGGCTGGGCTGGAGCGATTCGGCGGTGCGGCGGTACGTGCGCGACGCCGGGCCGCTCCTGGACCGGCTGAACTTCCTGGTCCGCTCCGACTGCACCACCCGCAACGTCTTCAAGGCCCGGCAGCTGGCCGGCTACTCGGACGAGCTGGAGGAGCGGATCGCCCGGCTGGAGGCCGAGGAGGAGCTGGCCAGCATCCGGCCGCCGCTGGACGGCCGCCAGGTGATGGAGCTGCTCGGGATCCCGCCCGGCCCGCTGGTCGGCAAGGCCCTGGCCCACCTGCTGGAGCTGCGCCTGGACCGGGGCCCCATGTCCGAGGAGGAGGCCGTCGAGGAGCTCCGGGCCTGGGCCCGGGAGCAGGGCCTGGACTCAGGCTAGGCGGACGACCACGCCCTCGTCGGGGGCGAGACGCAGCGGCCGCAGCGACAGCTCCTCACCGGTGGCCCGGTCGGGGTCGGTGGCGAGCTCCAGGCGGCCCCGGTCCTGCTCGCCGAGCTGGTACTCCAGCTCCTCGCCGGTGAAGTTGAGGGCGACCAGCAGGCGCTCCTCGCCGGCCGTCCGGAGGAACGCGTAGCAGCCGCCGGGGGCGTCGGGCAGGGAGCGGTAGTCGCCGCCGTGAAGGGCCGGCGAGCCCTTGCGGTACCAGATCAGGCGCCGGAACAGGCTGAGCATGGAGGCCGGGTCGTCGCGCTGGGCGGCCACGTTGACCCTCGCCGCCCCGGGAGCGACCGGCAGCCAGGGCCGGCCGTCGCTGAAGCCGGCGCCGGGGGAGCCGTCCCACTGGACCGGGGTGCGCTCGGGGTCGCGGCCGTCGACGTCGACCACCCGGTCGGGCGGGACCTCGCCGTCGGCCTGGCCGATCTCGTCGCCCATGTACAGGAACGGGGTGCCACGCAGGGTCAGCAGCAGCATGGCCGCCACCCGGGCCCTGGCCCGGCCGTTGCCGCCCTCGTCGTAGCGGCTGGCGATCCGGGAGACGTCGTGGTTGCTGAGCATCCAGGCCGGCCAGGCGCCGGGCGGCAGCAGCCCGGTGAACTCGTCCACCACCGCCCGGAAGGCCTCGGCCTTCCAGGGCTGGGACTGGAACACGAAGTTGTGGGCCAGGTGGAACTCGTCCTGGCCCGAGCCGTAGTAGCGGGCCAGGCGCACCAGGTCCAGGAGGTAGACCTCGCCCACGGCCATGCGGTCGTCGTAGGCGTCCAGGGTCCGCCGGAAGCGGCGCAGGATCTCGTGGACCTCGGGCCAGTCCTCGTCCCGGCGGGGCACCGCCTTCAGCTTGGCCAGCCGCCTCGACCTGGCCTCGGGGGCCTCGCCCAGGTCCTGGTCGTCCAGCTCGACCAGCGGGTTGTCGCGCAGCTCGGGGTCGTGGGCCATCTTGTGGGCCACGTCCACCCGGAAGCCGTCGACCCCCCGGTCCAGCCAGAAGCGCATGACCTCGTCCATGGCCTCCCGGACCTCCGGGTTCCACCAGTTGAGGTCGGGCTGCTCCGGCATGAACGAGTGCAGGTACCACTGGCCGGTGGCCTCGTCGAAGGTCCAGGCCCTGCCGGCCCGCGGGAACGAGCTCATCCAGTTGTTGGGCGGCCCCCCGTCCGGGCGCGAGTCGGCCCAGACGTACCAGTCGCGCTTGGGGTTGTCCCGGGACGAGCGCGATGCCAGGAACCAGGGGTGGCGGTCGGAGGTGTGGTTGGGCACCAGGTCGACCACCACCCGGATCCCGCGGGCGTGGGCCTCGGCGACCAGGCGGTCGAAGTCGTCCAGGGTGCCGAAGACGGGGTCGACGTCGGTGTAGTCGGCGACGTCGTAGCCGAAGTCGGCCATGGGCGACGGGTAGAAGGGCGACAGCCAGATGGCATCGACCCCCAGCGACCCCGGCGTGCCGTCGTTCAGGTGGTCGAGCCGCGAGGTGATCCCGGCCAGGTCGCCCACGCCGTCGCCGCTGGCGTCGGCGAAGCTGCGCGGGTAGATCTGGTAGATGACCCCGTGACGCCACCAGGGACCGTCACGGGTGCCCAACTGCGCTGTCTCCCTAGCTCCCGGTGCCGGCGGCGAACTCCTCGACCAGCTGCCGGGCCTCGTCGTCGGTGTACTGCACCGGCGGCGACTTCATGAAGTAGGCGGCCGGGCCCAGCAGCGGCCCGCCGATCCCGCGGTCGAGGGCCAGCTTGGCGCAGCGGATGGCGTCGATGACCACGCCGGCCGAGTTGGGGGAGTCCCACACCTCCAGCTTGAGCTCCAGGTTGATGGGCACGTCACCGAAGGCGCGGCCCTCGACCCGGATGTAGCACCACTTGCGGTCGTCCAGCCAGGGCACGTAGTCGCTCGGCCCCACGTGGACGTTGCGCTTGCCCAGGTCGTGGTCGACCTGGGAGGTGACGGCCTGGGTCTTGGAGATCTTCTTGGACTCCAGGCGGCTGCGCTCCAGCATGTTCATGAAGTCCATGTTGCCGCCGAAGTTCAGCTGGTAGGTGCGGTCGATGTGGATGCCGCGGTCCTCCATCAGCCGGCTCAGCACGCGGTGGACGATGGTC
>Ga0307415_100001932_pt1 | contig 10196 bp, 10 predicted proteins | sample DK1Cmetagenome_FD_204524 | JGI IMG/M metagenome (GOLD analysis project Ga0307415, IMG submission 204524) | Maize rhizosphere microbial communities from greenhouse at UC Davis, California, United States - DK15-C-2 | ecosystem: Host-associated > Plants > Roots > Rhizosphere > Soil | place: USA...
CCAGGTGCGGACCCCGCAGGCCGGCTCATGACAGCGCCAGATGCGCTTGCGCCACAAGAGCACGACCGGTCGGCCGCCGATCGGCAGGTCGCGCACCCGGACCGTGCGGCGGCCGTGGAGCTCGGCCCGCATCCCGCAGCCCCCACAGCCGACCGCGGTGGCGGTGGTCTGGACGATGAGCTGCCACTCGCCGGCCACCACCTCCGCGGCGAGGACCTCAAAGCCCTCCAGGCCCAGTAGCCGGGAGGCCGACGCATTACGGTGTTGACCACCTGGGGCCTCCTTCTTGCAGACGTCACACATCCGCAAGCTATGCGAGGTCCCAAGTGCTGTTCTGGCGGCTCCTACGTCACCATCGACAGCACACCGCCCCACGCATCATGACGAAGAGCCCCTAAAGAAGGCCAGATACCGTGACGTAGTGACCAGGGGAAAGGGGATCGGCGCCGGCCAGGCCGTCTCAGGAAGCGATCGACTGCGCCATGGCCAATACCCGGTCGCGGTACTATGCCGCGAGAGCACCCCGATCCCCGATGGGAGTGGTTTTCCGGTGGCCGTCAAGGTCGTACACGTCTCTGATCTGTCCGATATGCAGGGGGAGGAAGGCCAGCTCGGGCGGCTGGTTGTTGAATACCCAGGAATCTCTGAAAGAGCAACGCTCGAGGTTTCCCCTGAGGAGCTCGAGGGCGTACAAAGTGCTGAGCAGTTCGTCCGGCTCGAGTGGACGCCGCCGGGTCAGCGCATTGCCCAGGTGATGATCGTCCCCCAAACCGCGTTCGACTCCCTGGCCAAGAGCCGTGACATGGAGACGGTTCTCCGGGACGCCATCAGCGCCGCGAAGTCGCGAAGTGGCCAGCCAGCTCAGCCACGTACCGGGGCCGCTGGCCGGCGTGGCAAGATCAACTACGCCACGCTGGAGCACGCCGGAGAGCCGCACCGCGGCCGCATTACCGAGGCCGAGAAGGAGCTTGTGCGCGGCAACCTCGACAAGATCAACAAGCGCCTGCGGGGGTCTGGCCAGCGCGAGATCGACGCGAACGACCCTGCCATGAAGGAGCGCTACGGGCTCTAGCTGCCCCTGCTCCCTATGCACGTCCTCGTGACATTGCCTAGGCAGCGCCGGTTTCGCGGCTCAAGCCGGGATGGGACATTATGACGCTGGCTGCGCATGGGGGTCAGGCTTTGACCCAGGGCTCCGTCGTTCTGTCGTGATGTCCGGCTTAACAACTACTGTAAGTCGTCCGGCGACTGTGTAGGGGCCGACTACGTCCTACCTGATTCCGGGCCGTACCAGGCCGGACTCGTAGGCCAGCACCACGGCCTGGACCCGGTCCCGGAGCTGCAGCTTGGCCAGCAGGTGGGCCACGTGGCTCTTGACCGTGGCGTCGCTGACGACCAGTTCCGCGGCGATCTCGGCGTTGGACAGGCCTCGGGCGACGAGCTTGAGGACCTCCCGCTCCCGGGCGGTGAGCCCCACCAGCGTGTCGGTGCCACCGGGAGGTGGGAGCCGGGTGAACTGCTCGATGACCCGGCGGGTGACCGACGGAGCGAGCAGCGCGTCGCCGGCGGCGACCACTCGGACTGCGCTGATGAGCTGTTCGGGTGGGGCGTTCTTGAGCAGGAAGCCGCTCGCGCCCGCGGTGAGGGCCTGGTAGACGTACTCGTCCAGGTCGAAGGTGGTCAGGATCAACACCCGGGACCCCGATCTCGCGGCCATGAGCTGTTTGGTGGCCTGGAGCCCGTCCAGGTTCGGCATGCGGATGTCCATCAGCACCACCTCGGGCTGCAGCCGCCGGGTCGCTGCGACCGCCTCCACGCCGTCGCCGGCCTCGCCGACCACCTGGATGTCGGCCTGGGTTTCCAGGATCATCCGGAACCCGGCACGGACCAGCTCCTGGTCGTCGGCGAGCAGCACCCGGGTGGTCATGGCCCCTCGGCGGAGGTCGGCAGGCAGACCCGGACGGCGTAGCCCCCCTGCGGGCGGGGGCCCACCCGGAGTTCCCCGCCGAACAGGGTCACGCGTTCGCGCATCCCGACGGTGCCGGCACCTGCCGAGGGTCCCGACCTGGGCGGTGGCCCCCGGCCGTCGTCGGTGACCTCGACGGTGATGTCGTGCGCGGCGTAGCTGACCACCACCTCGGCGTGGGAGGCCCTGGCGTGCTTCAGGGCGTTGGTCAACGCCTCCTGCACGATCCGGTACAGCGACAGGTCGATGCTGGTGGCCAGGGGCTTGGGGGTGCCCTCCACGATCAGCTCCACCGGCAGCCCCGCCGACCGCAGCTGGTCCAGGAGCGCGGGAAGCTGGCGCAGGCCGGGCAGCGGGGCCAGGGCGACCCCGGAGGGTTCGGTGGCGCGCAGGATGCCCAGGGCGCGGCGCATCTCGGCCATGGCATGGTTGGCGGTGGCCTCGATCGCGGCGACGGCCTCCCGGGCCCGGGTCGGGTGGGGGTCGGCGTCCAGCACCAGCCGGGCCGCGCCGGCCTGGATTCCGATGACGCTCAGGCTGTGGGCGACCACGTCGTGCAGCTCGCGGGCGATCCGCAGGCGTTCCTGGATGACCGCCTGTCTGGCCTTCTCCTCGCGTTCCCGCTCCAGCCGGGCGGCGCGGTCCTCCAGCTCGGCGGCGTGCACCCGCCGCTGCCGGACGCCCTCGCCCAGGGTCCAGGCGGCGGCCAGCTCGTCGCGATCAGGTAGCCCAGGCGCACGGTGAGCAGGCACGCCCAGACCGCGACGGTCCGGACGGCCAGCCGATGGTCGCCGTAGGCGGCCAGCGAGTACACGGCGAGGTTGAGCGCCAGGAAGGCGAACAGGGGGCCCCGCAACTGCAGGGTTCCCTGGACGGCGGTCGCCGCCGCGACAACGGCGAACACCGGGAACGGGGCCCGCCGTCGGAAGACCAGCGGGAGCGTCTGCAGCAGCACCAACGCGACGTTGAGGGCGCCGCGGGATCGCGGGCTTGGAAACCCCTGCAGCTGGGCCAGCGAGAGCCCGGCGGCCACCAGCGCCAGCAGCCCGTCTGCCAGCAGAGGGTCCAGCCGCGGCAGCCGGGAACGAACGGCGCTCCATCGGTCCACGGCCAAACGCTAGCCGCCCCCCGCACCGTATGCATCCCCCTCGGTGATGAGCACCCCCCGCGGGGTTCATCCCCCAGGCGGAGGCGAGCCAGCACCACGGCCGATGCCCGGGAGGCCGACCGCCATCAGGCTGACAGGTGTCGTACCCCTCAGGAGAGAGAAGGTGCCGGAGATGACGAATGACGCCAGGGGCTCCCTGGCGGTGGCGGAGCTGCGGGGGGTCCACAAACGCTACCGGAAGGCAATCGCGCTGCGAGGCGTCGACCTCCAGCTCCATCCGGGTGAGCTGGTGGCGCTGCTAGGCCCCAACGGCGCGGGCAAGACCACCGCGGTCGGCATCCTGCTCGGCCAGCGCCGCCCCGACGCCGGGTCGGCCAGGCTATTCGGCCGCGACCCGACCCTGCCCGCGGCACGCCGCCAGGTCGGGGTCACGCCCCAGGAGGTCGGGTTCCCCGACAACCTCACCGTCACCGAGGTGGCCGACCTGGTCCGAGTCCACTACCCGCACCCCGCCGCAACATCAGAGCTGCTTGAGCGGTTCGGCCTGGCGGAGGTGGCCGGTCGGCGGGCCGGCGGCCTCTCCGGCGGCCAGCAGCGTCGGCTGGCGGTGGCGCTGGCCTTCGCCGGCAGACCCCAGGCGGTGGTCATGGACGAGCCGACCAGCGGCCTGGACGTGGAGGCCCGACACCGGCTGTGGGAGATCCTCCGGGCGTTTGTGGCCGACGGCGGCGCCGTGCTGCTCACCACCCACTACCTGGAGGAGGCGCCGGCCCTGGCCTCCCGCGTGGTGGTGATCGCCGGCGGCGAGCTCATCACCCACGGCAGCGTGGAGGAGATCGTCGCCCGGGTCGGCCTCAGCCGGGTGCACCTGCGAGCCCCGGCACTGCCCGACCTCCCGGCGGTCACCCGCGTCGAGGTCAACAACGGTTCCTACACCCTGTACACCGCCGACCCCGACGGGCTGGTCCGGGCGCTGAGCCTCCAAGGCGTGGCGTTCACGGGACTCCAAGTCGAGCGGGCCAGCCTGGAAGAGGCATTTCTGAGCCTGACCGGAGGTGCATCGTGAGGATCGCCCTGGCCCACGGCAAGACCCAGACCCTCCAGCACCTGCGGGCTCCCGGGTACCTGCTGCCCACCCTGGCCATGCCGGGGCTGTTCTACTTCCTGTTCGAGGGCCAAGACGAGGCGGTGGGGCTGGTCACCCACCTCATGGCCTCCTACGCGATGTGGGCCATCCTGGGGGTGGCGTTCTTCCAGTTCGGCGTGGGCATCGCCGAGGAGCGCACCACCGCATGGGAGCGGTACCTGCGCACCCTGCCGCTCTCGGCCGGCCAGCGGCTTGGCGGGCGGGTGCTGTCGACCGCGGTCTTCGCCGCCGCGGCGGCGGCGGTCGTGATCGTGGAGGCACACCTGATCAACCCGGTGAGCGTGGCCGCCGACCGCTGGCTGCCCTGGACCCTGGCGCTGCTGGCCGGGGGCGTGGTCGTGGCCCTCGGGGGGATCGCCATGGGGTACTGGGTCAGCCGGCGGGCCGCCACCGCTCTGGCCATGCTGGCCTGGCTGCTATTGGCCTACCTGGGCGGGCTGTGGGCCCTCCCGGCCGAGCTCCCCAGCTGGACGGAAGCGGTCTCCCCCTACCTCCCTACCCGGCTGTGGGGGGAGGTGACCTGGGCGGCGGTGCTGGGCCAGCCCTCGGCGCTCGGGGACTGGCTGGGCCTGCTGGCCTACGCGGTGGGCTTCGCGGTCCTGGCCATGTGGGGCTACCGGCGCGACGAGGGCACCAGCTATCGCTAAGGCCATGCAGTATCGGGCCTTGACCCGGACAGTCCCAACCAAGGAGCGAAACGAGGTCTTATCCGAGGCTGATCCCGAGGGTGGCCAGGGGTCGGCGTGGGTCGCGGGCGTGGCGGCGCAGCGCGGCGGCCACGTTGACCGGCCCCGCCCGACTGAGCACCCCGATGACCAGGTTGCGCAGGCAGGCCATGACGCTGGGAGCGGCGCCGGTTCGGGTCTGGGAGCTGTCCTCGCACAAGGTGACATCGCGGATGTGGTGCAGCGCCTCGATTGCCCAGTGCCCGCGCAGCAGGTCGGCGAGCCTGGCGGGGCTGGCCTGGGCGAAGCCGAGGCTGGTGACGGCATAGACGGTCACGGTCGTGCACCGCCCAGGGTGGTCGTGGAGGTCGCGGGTCTTGCGGGTGACCTGCAGGATCTGAGCGGCGTGTGGGAAGCCGAAGCGGCTGACCGAGACCACCTTGAGGGTCCGGATCTCGATGCGGCCATGGCCGCGGTCACGGGTGCGGTCCATCTCGGGGACGCGGTGCCAGGGCAGACGCTGGCAGCGGTCCAGCAGGGTCGGCTGGTTGGCCTTGACCTGAAACAGGTAGTGCGCATGCTTGGTGGCCACCAGGAACTCGGCGGCCTCGGCGTGGGTCTGGAGCGCATCGGTGGTGACCACGACCTCGGCAAGGTCGAGCCCGTCCAGGAGCGGGGCGAAAGCGGTGACCTCCTCGGGGGCGCCGCCGACCTGGCGTTGGGCCAGCACCGCGCGGGTGGCATGCTCCATCGCCGCCAGCAGGTGCACCGGGCGGCCGTCACCGTCGGGTGGGTGGGCGCCGCGCACCGTCTTGCCGTCGACGGCTACGGCCCGCCGCCCGCCGGCCCCAGCAGGCATGGACGCCCGGTCCGAGTCGGCCAGCCAGGCGCCGATGGCGCCGGCCAGCGCGTCTGGGTCCAGGCGAGAAAGGGTTCGGCGGATGGTGGCCTCGGCCGGGACGGCGAAGTGGTCGGGGGCGTCGCGGCGGGCACCCAGTCCGGCCCGGATCGGCTGGGGCGCCTCGGCGGCCCACTCGGCGATCGCGGCGACCGACCGGGCGCCGGCCAGTACCGCGGCGGCGGCCAGGCCCAGGATGGCGACCAAGGGGTGGCGGCGGCCACGGGCAGCTCGTGGGTCGGGGACGGCAGCGAGGTAGGTAAGCAGTTGCGGGGCGTCGGCGTCGGGAAGTTGGAGCGGGTCGGTATGGGTGAGGTGGGCCAGGGCGGCTGGGATCGGGGACGATGGGTCGACAGGCACGGGCGTCCGCCTGGGTCATGAGGCTGTGGAAATCGCATGATCTTGGGCGTTCGTGCCTGCGCTTCACTATCCGGCATCGCGTCACGAACGAGACAGAGTCCCAGAACGCCGGAGCCTGGGCTTTGACCTGAGGCGGATCAAACCCAAGGATAGAGGTTGAGACGACATGGACTGGCCGAACTTGGTGGGGACTGTCGTTGGTGTCGCCGGCCTTCTGTTCGCCATCTACACGTACAACAAGAGCCGGAAGCCCAAGCGGCTCCAGTACGAAACACGTCTCGACCAGGACATTGTTAGCCAGAGCCGATACACACGATGGGCCGACCTATCCGTTCGCTTTGGTGATCGTGATCTCAAGCGCCCACGGGTGGTAGTCGTCCGCGTAACCAATACCGGGAAAGTCGAGGCACGCGGCGAAGATTTCGATGAGCCACTGGCCGTGGAAGCCATCGGAGGTAGCGAGATCATCGCTGCCACAATCGCGGTTAGACGCAGGGACTCAGAAAGCCAAGAGGTTGAGCCAGCAAAATCCGATCCGACAGAAGTCGTAGCGCCGAAGGTCGTACTTAATGAGACTGAATGGCTCGAGTTCAGGCTGTTGGTGGAAGGCTATGAGACACCCGTTCGTTTGCGAGGTCACGCTGCCGGCTTTAGCTTGACTACTTATGCGCCGCGTGGGCGCTTCTCAGCCTCTGAAGCAAAGTGGGTCGTTAGCAAAATGGTTATTCTCTAGTCATTCCTCTAGCAATCGCGTTGTTGGGCGCCTTTGTACTCTACTCTTTCGACTCCGCCGACACCGTTCCGGTTCCGAACGTAGTCGGCAAGCCAGTTCAACAGGCTGTGACTCAGATCAACGATGCTGGCCTTAAGCTGGGCACGGTGAACCGCGTTCGAAGCTCGGTGAAGGCGCGGCTCGTGGAAGGTCACGTCGAGGCCGTCGGGCGCGGCCGAGGGCCCGCCCGGGTCGGCCGTGAACACATCGACATGCGTGCGCGCCGGCAGCGCCGGGACGACCTCCTGGAGGAACTCACGAAGCGCCACCGTGCCGGCCCGCGGGGCGCACAGCGCGATCCTCAGCGGGTCAGTCCCGGAGACGGCGGACACGGCCGAGAACGGCAGCCGCAGCACCGGGGCACCCAGGACAGGTTGCAGCAGGTGCTCCCACGGGATCACCGGCAGGTACCCGAAGGGCCGACGGAACTCCAGCCACAAGGCCACGCCGGGAACGATCGGCGCGAGCGCCACCTGCAGGCCCTCCTGCAGCCCCGAGGGCAGCGCCAGTTCGGCCTTCCCGCTGAGCGCCCTGTCGATGCCGTGGAGGTCGAGCGGGATCCCGAGCTCCTCCACCGGGATCTCGTAGCAGAGCCGGCAGCCATCGGGGCTGTCCACCTCCACCCGCACGCCGACGGGCTCCGGCGAGGTGTGCTCGGTGTCGAGCACCAGTGAGGCGGCGATCACGGAGATCGGGTAGGCGCGGCTGAGCAGGGCGGACATGGCTCAGGTGGCCAGCTCGCGCAGCGCCCACCAGGTGGACGGGTTGCTGATCGCCGAATGGCCGGCGATGCCGGTGGTGCCATCGACGGCGACGAGCGGCTTGCCCGGGTCGAGCGAGTATGGCTGCGAGGGCCGCTGGAGCGTCACCCGCTGGGTCGCCGGGTCAGCACCATGCGGCCCGTACCCGCCGAGCGCGGCATAGTCGCTCGGCGGGTCAGGCCACGCGGCGATCTGCGGCTCCCCGAGATCGCTACCGCGCCGCAGCGCCCAGTGGAAGAACCGGGTCAGGGGCGCGTCATGAGCGCTGTAGGTGCTGAAGATCGGCCGCTCGACACGCTCGAGCGCCGGCCGGTAGCCGCCCGGCCGCCCGCGTCCTGGCACCGATTCGGCGAAGCAGAGGTGATTGACGGCCGGCTGCAGCAGCAGCACCGAATGCGCAGGCCGGGCGAGCGGCTCGGCGCAGATGGCGGAGAGCACGACCTTGGCGCCGAATGAATGCCCGACGAGATGCACCCGGGCGTCGGTCTCGGCAACCGCCGAGCGGACCAGCGGCCCCACGGCGCTGGCACCCATACGCCCTGCGCGGTCCTTCATCACCCACACCGAGGCGCCACGGATGATGTTCCGCGGGTCGAGCTTGTCCAGGAACCCGGCGGCCGCCGGCCCGCCCCCGGCCTCGTCGGCCGTGCCCCAGTCCTCGTCCTCCTCGTCGTCCTCGGGCATGGTGACGATCGGCGCGCCCGCCCGCCAGCTCTCCACGAGCTCCTGCGGCGACGGCCGGGCCGCTTCCGCGCCAAGCTCGTCCACGCCGGCGCCGTACACGGGTGCGAGCAGCCTCGCCAGCTCCGTCGCCTCCCGCTCGTCGAGCTCCTCACGCCCGGCCAGCTCCTCGACGCGGGCGGCGGCGGCGGTGTCGAGCTCCCCGGTCACCTCCGCTCGCGCTTCCGCGTCGGGGTCAGGCGACACCCCGCCGCCAGCCGCCATCGCCGGCTCCCGCTCGCCCGGCATCACCAGCAGGGCGCTGGGCCAGAAGATGCCGAGCAGCAGCGCCCGGCGAGCGGGATCGTCCGGTGCCTGCCCGATGAAGCCGTCGACGAAGCCGTTGTAGCGACGGGTGGCTTCCTCCCAGTCGTTGTTCCAGCCGTGACAGAAGACGAACACGTCGGAGTAGCCACCCGTCCGCAGCGCCTGGCGCGCATGCTCCAGCGTCTCCGGCGCCGTCGTAGCACCCCGCTTGTCGAACTGCAGGATGTAGAAGGGATTCCCCTCACCGACCGTGCGATACGGGCCCGGTGGCCTGACTGTCCCCATGTGCGCCCCCCTCCGCCGCTGATGCCAGGGCAGTCACCGAGAAGCTAACCCAACCGACAAGGCGCGACAAGGCCAAAGGGGAGAAATACGAAGCCGGGTGCTTCTTGCTCTGTTGCTGCAAGTGCTCCAAACCCCGCCGAACTAGCAGCTGGTCGGAGGCCTGTGGGGCCGACGCCGAAGGCGCTCGACCCTCCAGCGCTAGATGAGTGTGGCGGCCAAGGCGACCCCGATCCCGATCGCTGCTGAGGTGGCAGTGATCTGGCGGGCTCGGCGGCGGTCCTCGGTCTGGGTGTCCGGGGCTGGGACGGGTTGCTCGTGGCCGCGGGCGTCGAAGTTGTAGAGGCCGCGGAAGCCGTAATTGGCGCAGAACTGATGGCGCGCCTGGAGGTAGCCGGAGGCGGCGCCGGCGGCTGGGAGGGCCAGCGTCAGGCGCCAGGCGCGGGGGAGGTCAAAGCGGAGCAGGGCGGTGGCGAGGGTGGCGGTGACCGCGAGGCCGACGTGGCCAGCGCGGCGGCGCAGAGCGATCTCGGCCGGGCCGATGTTGCAGGCGCCGGGTACATACTGGTCGGTCATGGGCCCTCCAGCGGCGGTGACGATCGTTCCAGCCTGCCGCATTTGCCCGCCTAATGCCGACCCGCGCCGACGACAGGAGGGGCAGTGAACGACTGGGCCGCGCCTTATGTGCTCGCCGCCGGCGACTCCCGCCGTGACGACGCCATCTTGCCGTTCAAGGCCCTGGCCGGTGATACCGGCGGGCTGCTCAGCGCCTGTGAGTTCACCTTGGGAGGCTGGGAGTCGGGCCCGGTCCTCCACATGCACGACGCGGTCGACGAGGCCTTCTACGTGGTCCGCGGCAAGCTGGAGGCCCAGTTGGGCGACGAGCGGGTCCAGGTGGAGGCCGGCGGGTTCCTGTGGGTGCCCCGCGGGACGGCCCACAGCTTCGCCAACGCCGGCCCCGACCCGGTGCACATCCTGGCCCTCGCCCTTCCCGGCGGCGCGGAGGAGCTGTTCACCGAGCAGGCCGCGTACCTCTCGTCGGTCCAGGGCCCACCCGATCCAGCCGTCCTCGGCGAGATCGGCACTCGCCACGGCGCCCCCACGCTGGGACCACCAATCCGCTCCAAGGACGCCCCACCCGAGGATGGGGCCGGCCGATGATCGACCACGTCGGCCTGGGCGTCAGCGACCTGGAGCGGAGCAGGGCGTTCTACGAGCAGGCGCTGGCCCCGCTCGGGTACCGGGTCCTG
>Ga0307415_100001937_pt1 | contig 10189 bp, 8 predicted proteins | sample DK1Cmetagenome_FD_204524 | JGI IMG/M metagenome (GOLD analysis project Ga0307415, IMG submission 204524) | Maize rhizosphere microbial communities from greenhouse at UC Davis, California, United States - DK15-C-2 | ecosystem: Host-associated > Plants > Roots > Rhizosphere > Soil | place: USA...
GCGGATCGAGCAGAGCGACGCGGGTGCGCAGCCGCTCGCATTGGTCGATCATGGCTGCCTGGACCCGGAAGACCGCCGCATCGTCGAAGACCGGTGGCAGCTCCCCGGCCGTGCGCGGCGGAGGTAGGGCGGAGGGCGGCGGCTGGTTCGGCAGACACGGGTCGGGCACGCAGGGCGGGATCGTGGCGGTCAGCGGTGGCAGTGCGGGCTGAATAGTGATGTCCGGCACTGCCAGAATGGCGACCTCGTCCACCTCTTCCAGCGCACGCAGCCCACGTCGCTTGCGGTCCCGCACCTCGTCGGAATCGGTGGCGGCGAACGGTTCGCCGATGAAGTCGCCCACGGTGAGCGCGGCGAGGCCATCGGCGCCGCCGAGCAGCGGCCGCTCGGCAACGGCCGGGGGAACTGGCATCGCGAGGGATGCGAGGGGGGGCGGTCCGGCCACGCCCCGCGCGCGGTCGGTAGCGCGGAATCCGGGCCGTAGCTCGTCGATCACCACGACTGGCGGCGCGGCGGGAATGGCCGCCGGCCGGCCCGGTTCACGGGTGACCGCCGGTGGCGCCAGCAGGCGCGGCCCGTAGCGCGGATGCTCCGGGGTCAGGGCCAGACCCTCGACGACCGTAGTGGCGCCATTCGCGGCCCGCACGACGAGCGTGTACTCCACGCTTTCGATCTCGATGGGCAACGCCGGATCGAGACCGGTCAATGGCGCATCGTAGGGAAGCCGCGCCTCCGGCCGCGGATTCACCCAGAACACGAGATTGTCGAGTGGGTCGCTGTCAGAGACGACCCGGAGAAGCGACGCTCGTCCTGGCTGGCTGAGACGCACTACCGTGCCCCGGATCAAACCGGCAAGGCTTTCGACCGCGGAGTCTCGCGGCGTGCCGCGCCGGGGGTCGGTCCGGGTCTGGATGCGGTGGGTCTCCTGGATAGTGACCCGCAGGCCGTTCCCCCATTCGCCGGGACTGGAGGCGGCAACCCGCCAGGCCGGCACGCCGGCGGTGTCCGCGAACAGGGTCGCGGCGGTGGCGGCGCCCGTGCCCGTGCCGTTTCCCGGTTCGCGGCTGGCGATGCGGACCACCCAGCAGCGACGCCCGCGGTTCTCGAAGAACGCCGCAACCGCGTAGGCGAGGAAGCCGGCGCCGATATGCCCGCCAAAATGAGCCCGGAACTGCCGCCACGACTGGATCGGTACCGGCGTGTCCAGAGGACCTCGTTCCGCGATGCCGACGAAGCCGACGACATCCGTCTGGATAGCCGAGATTGGCGACCCGGTCGTGTCGATCCACTCGGTGTAGACACCGGGGGTCTGATAGTTCGGCATGGAATAATCCCTACGTAGCGCTGCCGTTACGGTAAGACGAGGCTCAGTCCCTCATGGACGATTTCGGCTGTTTCAATGGCAACCTCGCTCGCCGCGGCGTTGAATGAGGCTCCCTCCAGCTTGTTGATCCAGGCGAAGGCGAGTTCCCAGCGGAGGACGTCTTCGTGCTCCTCGTTCATGAGAATGATGGAGACGGTCCTCCGGTCCGGGATGCCGTTGGTTATGTTTCCGTACCATCCCCAGAGTTCTAGGTTCTGGGTGAATCCGCGCTTGAGAACGACATTTGCGTACTTGCGCAGGCCGGGCAGCTTGCGCATGGTGTTGGGGTCAGTGCCCTCCCGGTAGTCGACCGAGTCGCCGTCGGTCGAGAGCCCGCTGCACTCGCGGAAGCTCGCCGTGGTGGTGCCGCTGATTTCAACCCGAAAGTTGAACGTCCGGTAGGGATCAACCCGCACGCTGGCTACCATTGCTTATCCCTCCGCTCGCTGCTCGCTGTGCGCAGTCCATAGACCAATCCGGACGATGACAAATTCGGCCGGCTTGACCGGCGCCACGCCGACGAGAACGATCAGCCGGCCGTTGTCGATGTCGGTCTGGGTCATCGTGGTGCGGTCGCACCTGACGAAGAAGGCCTCCTCTGCTTTCGTTCCTTCTAGGGCACCGTTGCGCCAGACAACCGTCAGGAAGTCGCGGATCGTTTGCCGCACACGGGCCCACAGCGGCTCGGCATTCGGCTCGAAAACCACCCATTGCAGGCCGAGCTCGATGGAGCGCTCGATGAAGATCAGCAGCCGCCGCACATTGAGATACTTGTAATCGGGGTCGCTGGTGATCACCCGCGCTCCCCAGATGCGAATGCCTCGATTGTTCGGCCGGAAGTCGCGGATGACGTTGATGTTCACCGGCGACGGGTTGAGCAGGTCGTGCTCCCCCTTGTTGAGGGTGCGGCGCAGACCGACGATGCCGCCCCGCACGACCTCGTTGGCCGGCGCCTTGTGGACGCCGCGTTCGATGTCGGTGCGGGCGTAGACGCCGAGCATGTGGCCGCTTGGTGGGATGGGCAGTTGCTCCGGCTGGGTGATTGTTCCCGCGAACGGGTTGGGAATCATGAGCCACGGGTAGTAGAGCGCGGCGTAGCGCGTGTCGTACTGCTGACGCTGAAATCGCACGTCGTTGAGCGAGTCGTTAGGCGGCTGCGGACAGTCGAGGACGGCGAAGCGGTAGCGCATCGTCTCGCAGTGCTCGATCAGTCTGCTCTGGATGGCGGCACTGGTTCGACCCGGCACGGCGACGAGGCTGATGTCCTCCTCGTTGCGCAAGCTGTGGAGACCGGTGCGGTTTTCGGCATCGGCGGCATTGACGCCGATGTAGTGCGCGTCGGTCAGCGTCGAGATGGCGTCAAAGCCACGGACCTCCTCGAGGCGGTGCCGCGCCGCCCGCGTCGTCCCGTTCGGGAGCCGGTCGACGAGGGTTTCGGGACCGAGTCGGATCGACTCCAGGAGCGCCTGGTTGCCGGCGGCAAGATCGTGGACTCGTACGTATGCTGACGAGCCCTCCGGGCGGCGATCGACCAGACGCAACGGCCCATCGACGGCGCCGACGATCGTCTCGACGTAGCGACTGTGGCGGGGATCCAGGGAGAGCCAGAGGAAGTCCTCCCTGTCGACGACCTCGTCGTTGCGCGAGGGCTGGGCCGGGTCGGGCTGGCGCAAGAGGTAGACGGTCAGCCGGAACTCCCGAGAGCGCACGAACAACCCGGGGTTCTGCTGGTTGGCGGTGAGCGGGGCGGCCAGCGTCACCCGCGAGGCGACACGGTCAACGGCGATCACCTTGACCGGGTCATCGACGACCTGATCGTTGGCGTCGAAGAGCTCGAGCACGGTCCCCTGTTCGATACCGGTGATGGTGTCCAGCTCCACGGAGGTGACATTGATGCCGGCGGTGATCTCGGCGCGCGCCACGAGCCCGGGGGTCTCGTCCTCCACCGAGACCCGCAGCCGGTCTCCCCAGGCTCCGAAGTCGAGCGCCTCGATCTCGATGAGTGGGGCGCGCCCGGCGACCGGCGACCCGAGCGGGTGCGAGCGACGGAGCGGCTGGTTGAGCATTGCCCCGGAAATCGCCAGCGGTGCGGCCGGGGCGGCCGCCGAGGGGGCATCGATGCGATGGAAGAACTGCTCGCCGTTGGGTGTGACGACGCGCACGACATCATTGGCCGCGTAACCGGCTCCATCGGTCACGAGCAGGCTCCCCGCGCCCACCGCGGCGGCGATCACCAGCGCGCTCGGTGCCCGCAATGGCGTCGGGACACCCTGCGGCGCCACCGCCTCGCCGGCGGCATACGTGCGCCGGATGGGCTGACCCAGGATGACCTCGCCCGGGTCCGAGCCGGATCCCGCCGGCGCCGGATTTGGCAGGGCGCGCACCCGTAGGTATTCCTGCGCCGGTGCGGTACCAACCCGCAGGATCATGCCCGGGGCCAGACCCACCCGATTCGCGACCGCGATGCGGGTCAAACCGGGCCCTGCCGGGGCAACGAGCTGCGTCGGCACGAGGGCCACGTCGTCGTTGATCGCATGGGCGTTGGCGAGCGGGCTGACGAGATCGATGGCGCCGGCCAGCGGGTTTGCCGGGTTCGCCGGTCTGACCGCCCGCACGAAGAAGTTTTCCGCCACGCCGCCGGGATCGATCGTCAGGGCTTGGCCGGCGACGAGGCCGCGCACGTCGTCGAGCTCGATGGTTTGATCGCCGATGGCCGGGGCGGCGGTGATAATCTGCCGCTGATCGTCAGCCAGGGTCACGCCCTGGACCGTCGAGCCGTCCGCGTAGAGCTCGTAGGCGGCGGCGCTCAGCGGGAAGAGGCGGATGTCGCCGATGCGCCGCACCTCGCGCCGGTCCACGGCGCCTGAGTCGAGAATCACGAGGTCATTGACGGTATCGAACTCGCCGTTGCGGTCGTCGAGGAAGATCAGTCGATCGCTTCCGGCGGCGTCGAGCCCGAGTTGAGCGCTCCGGTTGGGGTTGGCGGGAGGGATCACCAGGTCCAGCGGCGTTACCGGCTCGCCGGCGACATGGCTGAGTGCCAGCTCGCTGTCGAGCGAGACGGATGCCTGAGTGTTCGCGCCGGTCGTGGTCCCGACCGTGATCGCGGTGACAAACCGGTGCTCGCCCTGATTCGTCGCACCGACGTCGATCAGGAAGGGCGTTGCCACGGCGGTGAGCGCGGTGATGTCAGCGGTCAACCCTTGCACCGTGATCTCGCGATCCCCACGCTGACTGGTGATGGCGACCGTGAAGCCGCCGAGGGCGGCGGTGGGCGTGCGGGCGAACTGCTCCGCTGAGACTCCGGCCGCGTGCGCCAGCAGCAGCGGCAGGTTGAGTGACACGTGACCGAATTCGTCGGGCACCGGGTCCAGATCGATAATCTGCTGGTATTCGGCGTCGCTGCCGTCGCCGATGCGCACCCAGTTATCGGGCGCGGTGTCGTTCAGGTCGGTCGCGTCGACCATGTATAGGGGCGGCGGGTTGGCGGCGGTGCCGGCCACCTCGCGCCCGCTGCGCAACAGCGCCGTGAACGCCGAGGCTGCCCCACCACGGTCGAAGAGCACCCCGAGGGAGCGGGCCGCGTTGCCAGCGTCGATCACCCGGGTGACGAAGAGGCGCTTGCCTCCGTTGGAGAAGAAGCCATCGACGGCGGTCGGCAGATGGTAGTGCGGTCCGTTGCCGTTAGTGAAGAGAATGGGGTCGAGCCGCTCCCCGAACCATCGGGTGAACTCGCCGACGCCGGTCACGAAGATGGGCACGCCGACCGGCCCCCGCTCGGTGACCCCGATCATGCCGGCGGTGCTGGTGCTGACTCCCTCGATCGGCTTGCTACCGGTGTCAACCTCTTCGACGTAGACCCCAGGCGACAGATACTCGGGCATCGCGGTCCTCCTCGATCGGCCGTGCGTCGCGCGGCGTGGCGTACCGGCATACCAACGTCAAAAGATCAGATCGACGACGTGCTCCCGCGCCGTATAGTCAGGGGCGATGAGGCGGCGCAGAAGCTGCTGCCCTCCGCCACGATCGGCCTCGATCTCGAGCTGAGCGACCCGGCTGAGCGGCGGCCAGCGGAAGTAGCCAGCGGCGGCACTGGCGGCGGTGTACAGGCGCAGTCGGTGGATCTCCAGCGGGTGCCCACCGCCACTGATCTCGACGATCTCGGTGGCACCGAGTCCGGCGAGATCGGCAAGGGAGACCGTGACGTCGCCGGCGATGGCGTCCCGGGTGAGCGCCTTTGTGGCACCCGCCGGCTGTCGCTCCATGCGGCGGGCGGGTGCACCTCCACGGTGGCCGAACGCCACGGGCAGGGTCAGTTGCACCCTGGCCGGTTGCGCTGCGGTGCTCGCACCAGTGACCGTCGCCACCTCCTGCCACTCGATGAGGTCGGGATCGCCCTCATCGATCTGGAGGAGATGACCTGCCTGCAAGCCAACGTGGTCGGAGAGGAGCAGCTCCGTCGCGCCGGCCGGGACCGCCACCAGCAGGGTTTTCAGTGGCACGGGGGCAGGATCTAACGGCCGGCGTCGCAGGGTTGCGTTGGCCGGCCGCGGACGGGCAAGCGGGGGATGCAGTGATCCGATATTCGGGTCCGCTGCGGGATCGCCGTTGGCAACGCTCGGCAGCGAGAACCAGAGCCCTGGCTGGCGGATCGTGACCGTCGCCGCGACTGGTTCGGTCGTGTTCCCCACCGCCAGCGCCGTGCGGCCGCGAATCACGACCGCCTCGCGGTGCAGCGCGACGTCGCCCAGCGCGAGCGGGGCAAAGCCGTTGTCCAGCTCGGTGGTCGCCACCACGGGCAACGCCACGTTCCGCTGCTCGGTCATGGGAACGTAGCCCGGCGCGCGCACGGTGAGCTCGACGGCGATGTTGACGACAGCGGGCGGGTCGGGCGGCACGAACATCGGCACGATTGCGGAGGCGACGCCGGTCAGGCCAAACACGCCGTCGGCGCTGGCGAATGCCTGGAGCCCTGGCGTCGTGGTCGTGACCACCGGCGAAACACCCGGCGCCTGCCCGGTAAGCTCGTCGACAAGGCGGCCGTGGAGGATCACCCAGCGTCGCCGCGGCGATGGATCGTGATCGATCGCCACCCTCACCGGCCGGCCGGCCACCTCGACGGTACGCACGACGCGCTGCACCATCACGGCTCCTCCATCACAACGCCGTAGTCGGGCGCGTAGACGAGGACCGGCGCGATCTGTAGCGGTTCCAGACCCGACAGGATCGTGACCACACTCGTCTCGTAGGAGACTGAGACCTGAAAGGAGCGGGCGAGGGCTTCGTAGACGCGCGTCGTCTCTTCCAGGCTCAAGGTTTCCAGCCGCATCGTCAGCTCGACGGCGGTCCCGGTAAAGTCATCTTCGAGGTCGGGACCGCGCAACGTGGGCTGATCGTGGAAGAGCTGCAAGACCTTGCCGATCAGGGCGTGTTCCGTCTCGGCGGCATGGGCGCGGCTAGCCGCCCCGATCGGCGTAATCAGGTAGTGAAGACGCAGCGGCAGTGGGATGCGGCGTTCCTGATCGGCGCTCACCCGCCGCGGGGGCGCATTGAGCAGATTTTCGTCCCGCACGATGCGATACAGCCAGACCGACAGCCCCTCCAGGTCGAGCTCCTGCATCTCGTGCGGGGTATTGAGCGAGACAACCATGGTCCCAGCGCCGCTGAAAAGCGGGTTGAGCTGCAGATCGGCGATGAACTGCCGTTCCAGGAACTTGGCTATGGTGAGGCTGGTGGCGCGCAGCGCGGTGTACATTCAGAGTGCTCCACGAGTCGCGGCATTTCCCATGGGATCAGTGGTCGCTGCGCTTGAGCCACCGCCAGAGCCGCTCCAGCGGCCCGGGCCGGCGGAGTCCCAGCTCGGTGAGATGGCGCAGGATGAAATCGTCGAGCTGACGCAGGGACCGCACATGTTTGCGTTCCTCGCTCTGGACGTGGGTGATATGTCCTCGCCAGCGTGTCGCCTCGTCGTCGAGGTGCAGACGAATGACGAAGGACGCCACGCGCGACTCCGCCGGCAGAGAGCCGCGAATGTTGGGCGGCCCGGATCTTCTAGATATGACTTGCTCGCGCCTTTGTGACACCTCATCGCCTGCTGCATCCGCCCCTCGACTGGGGACGACGGTAGCAGGGGGGTGTCTGGCGCGCGTCTAGCACGCGTCTGGCACGCGTCTTTTCAGCAGACGGGGTGGGCCAGTGAGCTAGAGCGGGCTTCTCGACTGGGTGGAGATCGTCCCCAGCAAATGGCGGCGCAGATCGGTGAGTGCCGCCTGCATCTGCTCGACCTGGCGAAGGAGATCGGGGAGCGCCTGCGCATCACCGGGATCTGGGCCAACGGAGCCTCGCTCATCGAGCGTGATTTGGCGATGCAGCACCAGGGTGGCGCGGGCAGGCGAGATGCCCAGCTCCTGGTCCAGCAGGGTGGCGCATTGCTCGTATTGACGCAGGGCCATCGTGCGATCGCCGTTGCAGTAATGCAGCCGCATCAACCGGAGGTGGGTTAGCTCGCGAACCGGGTCATGCCGGATCGCTTCCATACCGTAGTAGATCCCTACGTCGTACGCCCCGCTCAGCTCGCAGTGGACCATGATTTTGTCGAGCAGGGAGAGATACATCGTTTGCAGCCGTTCCCGCGGGTGCAGGCACCAGTCGCTGTACCAGCCTTCCAGGAGCTCCCCCTGATAGAGATCGACCGCCTCGCGCATGCGATCGACGAGGCGAGTATCGAGCTCGCGCGGAGCGAGACCCTTGGTGGACAGGAAGGCGCGCTCGAGCTCGAGTGCATCCACCCTGAGCGCGTCCGTAACGCCGAGCGAGATGGCGCTGTCGTTCACCGAGAGGAGTGGAGGATCGAAGCCGATTATGGTGAGCATCGACTGCAATTGCCAGAGAGCCTGACGCAGGTGCTTACGCGCCTGGACGGCCGGGACGTCTCCCCACAATACGCCTGCCAGTGCCTCGCGATTCAGCAGGCGATCGTGGTGCAGGAGGAGATGGCCGAACAACTCTTTCGTTTTGAAAGAGTCGATGACGACTGGCAGCTCATCGACGGACACTTGAAACGCCCCAAGGAGGCAAACATGCATCCAGGCCATCAATATTATCCTCATCAGAATGAATGATGAAAGACACTTTACGCGTTGTTTGTCTAGATGTCAATGGTTTGTTCTCGTTCGGTGCGTCCGCTACAGGTGGTACGCGTCGAGCGTGGCTAGGTGCTCGGGCGAGTAGTGACCCGACCAATTTGAAGGGTGCCACTGCGGGGCGATTGTGACGCTTTTGTCCTGATCAACATCCTGAATCCGAAATTGTCGATCTTCTTCCTGGCCTTCCTGCCGCAGTTCGTCAACACCAATGACCCCCATACGCTCTCGCACATGCTCGGGTTGAGCGCCGTCTTCATGCTGTTGACGTTCATCGTCTTGGTCGGCTATGGGCTCTGCGCCGCCGCGCTGCGCCACCATGTCATCTCACGGCCACGGGTGCTGACGTGGCTGCGCCGTGTCTTCGCCGGCGCCTTCCTCGCCCTCGGCGCCAAGCTCGCGCTCGCCGATCGATGAAGAGGCGTCACATCAATGGCTAGGAACGAGCGTCGCAGTCGCCTGCTCATGGTGCGGTAGCATGACTCCCTGCAAACCGGGCGCAGCCAGCAAACAGGGACGGCTCGCCTGACATTTCGCCCCTTCAGCATCTGGCACGGCAGGATGAGCGATGAAGCCAATTGCCACGCTGGAATCGGTCCAGGTCGGGACGCCTCACCGCTACGCCCTCCCGGAGGCGGAAGCGGGACGGGAGCGGTCCTGGGAGACCTCGTTCTTCCGGCAGCCAAGTCCCGAGCGGCGCTGGCTGGCGACCACGCATCTTCTCGGCAACGCCCAGGCCAATACCAAAAACCATGGCACGCCGAATCAAGCACTACTCCTCTACGCGGCGATGCACTACCCCGCCTGGCGACAGGAACTGGGTCGTCCGGAGATCGGCCCTGGTGGCTTCGGCGAGAACTTCACTGTGCATGGACTCGATGAGACGACCGCGTGCGTCGGCGACGTCTACGCGGTCGGGGACGCCCACATCCAGGTCACCGGGCCACGGTATCCCTGCATCAAGATCAGCCGTCGCTGGGGCATCCCGACCCTGAAGGCACGCGTGGCCAAGACCGGACGCACCGGCTGGTACTGTCGCGTCCTCCAGGAAGGCTGGGTCGAACCCGGGGTGCCGATCCTGCTGGTGGACCGTCCCTACCCGACCATCAGCGTCGCCAGGGTCAACGACTTTGGCCACGGACGCGACCACGACCTCAAGGCAGCGCAGGAACTTGCTGCCTGTCCACTGCTACCGGAGTGGTGGCAACACCTGGTCCTCCAGCGAGCGATGGGTAGGGAGTGATAGAGACGCGCTGCTAAGCGCTCAAGTGAGCGGCGACGAGGTCGACACCACATTCCTTGTGCGGCTCACGCCTGGGAGAAGAGAAACTTGCCGACGCCGCGAGCCGGGAGGTGAGGAGAGCCGATAGGCTACTCAACCGGCTTCGCCATGTAGACTCGATCGAAGCCGTGCTCATGGATGCGCCCGATCTCACGGAAGCCGAGGTGCTGATACAGGGCGATGTTCTCGACCATGAGCAGGTTCGTGTAGAGCTGGAGCTCTTCGTGGCCGCGCCGCTTGGCCTCGTCCTCGGCGAAGGTGATTAACCGCCGGCCGTAGCCGTTTCCCTGTGCGGCGGGGGCGACGGCGACGTTTTGCAGCAAGAAACTCTCGGGCCGCTCCGTGAGTACGACCACCCCGAGGAGTTGGCCCTCCTCTTCCAGCACCCACACCTGGCCGTCG